>Ga0187893_10000023_pt1 | contig 320249 bp, 271 predicted proteins | sample MA1701074metaG_FD_139574 | JGI IMG/M metagenome (GOLD analysis project Ga0187893, IMG submission 139574) | White microbial mat communities from a basaltic lava cave in the Kipuka Kanohina Cave System on the Island of Hawaii, USA - MA170107-4 metaG ...
CTGCTGTTCGGCTTGGCGCCGGTCTGGCAGTTGCGGCGCTTGCAGCCCTATGAAACTCTGCGAGCCTCGGGGCGTTCCGGCGCGGGCAGGGAACGCCAACGTCTGCGCGCCGCCCTCGTTGTGGCTGAAACCGCGCTGTCACTGGTATTGCTCGTCGGAGCGGGCCTTTTTCTCCGCAGTTTCCTCCAACTGCAACAGGCCGATCCCGGCTTTGATCCGGAAGGAGTCATGACCGCTACTCTCAGCTTGCCGGATGTTCAGTACAGCAAGCCCGAGGAGCGCATCGCATTTCACCGCATGCTCCTGGAACGCCTCTCGGCTATCCCCGGCGTCACGTCGGCCGGGCTTGGATTCCCGCTGCCCTTCAGCGGCAACAGCTCGTCGGCCTCGTTCGCCGTCGAGGGCCGGCAAGGGGGGCCCGGAGATCCCGGCCCTCACGGTAACGTCCGATGGGTGGCCCCTGGGTACTTTGAGACCCTGGGCATTCCTCTCAAGAGCGGCCGTCTGTTCAGTAGCCATGACCAGGCCGGCACGGAGCGCCTGGTTGTGATCGACGAGAATCTCGCCCGGCAGTATTGGCCGGATGAGAATCCCGTTGGGAAGCATATGCGCAGCGGCGGTAATCGCAACCCCTGGTCCACGATCATCGGCGTCGTCGGGCATATCAAGCACTCGGATTTGGCAACGGACGAACAGAAGGGCACTTACTACTACTCTTTGTTCCAGGCGCCGATGCCGGCCGCCGGCATTGTGCTGAAGACCCGGCAGGATCCCGCCGCTTTGGCGGGCGCAATTCGTGAGAGCGTTCTCGCTGTCGATTCCAAGCAACCTGTACAGCAGCTTCGTTCGATGGAAGAGATGATATCCAACTCCTTGGCCAGCCAGCGGCTGGCCACCAGGCTACTTGGATTTTTTTCCATCGTGGCGCTGTTCATGGCGGCCCTGGGACTTTACGGCGTGATCAGCTACTCGGTCGCCCAGCGGACCGCTGAGATTGGCTTGCGGATGGCATTGGGGGCGCGGCAAGAGTCGGTAGCCTTGCTCATTGTCGGAGAGGGCCTGCGTCTAGCGTTTTGGGGTCTGGCCGTGGGGCTAGCGATTGCGGCAGTCTGCGGACGGTTCGTCGAGAGCCAGCTTTTCGGAGTACAGGCGCTGGATCCGCTGACTTTCGCAATGACGGCAGCCGTGCTCCTGGGCACTGCTTTTGCAGCGAGTTATGTTCCCGCCCGCAGGGCGACGAAAATAGATCCTCTGGATGCCCTGCGGTACGAGTAGACCAACTTCCGCTCGCGGCCCATGGAATGGAGGGCGGAGGCAAGTTCTGTGTAGGCGGGATCTTTTAGCGGCCGCTGCTAGAGCCGAACCGAATCCGCGGGATTAATGCCCAGCTCTTCGATCACGTTCGGGGCCTTGGCCTCGTTCGCGGGAGGAGCCATCGGCTTCTTCTGCAGCACAACGGGGGCCGGAATCCGGGGCAGTGATTTCATTTCGGCCGTCCAGTAGCCCATCCAAAAAAATCCACTGAGCAGCCCCGCCAGCACTACGATCGCAGCCGAGATTTGTTTTGAGCTGGCGTTGGCGATGATAAGTTTGGCTTCCACGTTCTGATTTTCCGCGAGATGCATATAAGGGTCAAATCGGCATCATGCCGGATTTCTTTAGGGTGTTTTCCCGTAGACCCTACGAGACACGGAATGGTTCCCCTAGCGTGCCTGGGGGGAACACCTGAGGGCACCTAGATACCGTCCGCACCGAAGAACGCGCACCTTCCGCACGCGCCGCTCATGATAGTCTTGAGGCTTCTTCCCGTGCCTCCTCGGATCTATCTTTCCTTACGTCACCGCTCGGTTCACGGCGCGCCGCGTTGCGCGCGAAGCGGGAAAGTTCCCGTCGGGCCCCTCGTTTTCGCTGCGGCGATGACCCTCTTCTGGATTGCAGTCGGTTGGAACGTAATTCCCGCCGCCCGGTCGCACGACTTTCTCAATCTGTATACCGGCGCCTCCCTGGCGCGCGAGGGCCGCTTTGCGGATCTGCACAATAGGCAGGCACAGCTTGAGCGCGAGCGCGAATTAGTCCCCTCGACGCCCATGTTGATTCCATTCGTGCGGCCTCATTTCTATGCCGCATTCCTGGCCCCGCTGTCTCTACTCGGCTATGACACAGCGCTGCATGCTTGGCTGGTCTTGCAAGTGCTTCTACTGATGGCATGTTGGGCTTGGGGTTACCGTACTTTCGGGCCCGACGCCCTGATCTTCGGCCCTCTCTATTTGCCCACGGCCCTGGGAATCGCGCATGGCCAGGATGGGGTCTTCATGCTGCTGGCGGTGATCGGCTCGTATCACTTCGCCCAGCGTGAACAACCGCTGAAGAGCGGCGCCACGCTGGCGCTCGGCCTGATGAAGTTTCACCTGTTGCTGCTCGCCCCGGTCGCGATGCTCATCGAAAAGCGATGGAAGATGCTGCAGGGGTTTTGCGCCGTTGCAACTGCCGAGGTGCTGGCTTCCCTGGCTTTGGGCGGTACACAAGCGGTCTCGCAGTATGCCAGTCTGTTGCGAGCCAAGGACCTGGAGCGGCTCTCGCCTTCGCCCGAGCTGATGATCAATCTCTACAGCATCGGGATCAATTTCGGCATTGACAGCATATTCTTAGCTGCAGGATTGGCGCTGGCGGCCGTTGTGCTGCTGGTGATGGGCGTGCGTCGGGCGCCGCTGTGGCGGTTTTTCACTGTTTGGACCGTCGGATCGCTCCTGATTGCCCCTCACGTGTTTGGCTATGACGCCGCCCTGCTGCTACTGCCGCTGTGGTTGGCGCTCTTCTGCTCAAAGAGCGTGCCAACGCGCATTGCGGCAACGTTTCTCGTGACCCCGATTCCCTACGCCGGCTCCCTCCTGGATTCCCCCTGGGCCGCCCTCCCGGCCTTATCCCTGCTGCTGTTCCTCGCCGCCCTGGCGCGGGAGGGCTACAAGGAGAGCGACGGGGCCCTGGCCGCTGGCTAAGCAAGTCGTTACTGCCCGCCTTCTCTCCCGGGTTCGCCGGCGAACAAAGGGTTCCGCGCGAAAATATACTCTTCAACGGGCCGGCCGCCGGCGATGTGCTCGCGGAGAATCCGGTCCAGCACGCCGGGTGTCGCTGAGTGATACCAGACGCCCTCGGGGTAGACGACGGCGATCGGTCCATGTTCACAGACGCGAAGACAGTTGACCTTGCTGCGGTAAACGCAGCCGTCGCCGCTGGCAAGTCCCATCTCGCCCAGGCTTTTCTTCAGATAGTCCCAGGACTCGTTAGTCACTTCACGGGGTGCGCACTTCGGCTTGCTCTGGTCGGCGCACAGCAAAATGTGGCGTTTGTAGGGTCCCGTAGGCAGGCCTGGGCGCGCCACCGGGTCAGAGGGTCGGGACTCATCCTGGGATGCTGGACAATCATTCATGATTGGACCGCATTATAGCCCGCGCCACGGGTTCCCGATCGCAAGCCAGGTGGCCGCCCCACGCCAAAGCTGCGCTGTGTTGGTGGGCGGTCCAGCGCAAAACCACTGTAAAATTGCGCCCCCAAGACGTTTCTTTCCCTGTACCATAGGGGTAGCCAGCGTAACCTGCCCAGCTCCGGGCGAGTCCAAAAAAGTAGCCACACGGGGCTCCGGTAGTTACACTGAAAAACGAGGGGGGCACGGCCATGAAGCGTTTTCACCGCCCAGGCGCAACAACCTATCTGGTGATGGTCATCCTGGCTCTCTGTGGGGCCATGGCCCTGCTGGCGCAGAGAACCGGGCCAATCACCGACGCGCCGCGCCGGGTGCCCGGGCCTACAGCCCCTTCTTCGGACTCGAGGGAGCAGCTGCCCCCTATCGAAACGCGCCAAAGGCAGGAGGCTCCGGCGGACGCGGTTGTCTTCACCACCGAGACCAACCTGGTAACAGTCGACATCGCCGTTGTCGATAACCAGGGGAACTTCATTCCCAAGATTCCCCAGGGGAACTTCCAGATTCTCGAAGAGGGCGTCCCCCAGCAGATTATCAAGTTCGGACAGTCCGAAGCGCCGATGACGGTCTGCCTGCTGATCGAGTTCAGCAATCTCTTTCAGAGTTATTGGACCGAGACGTGGTATCAGACGCTGACCGCAACCTATGGGTTCGTGGACACCCTTCGCCCCGAGGACTGGGTGGCAGTGGTTGCCTACGACCTGCGGCCGGAGATTCTGAGCGACTTTACACAGGACCGCCGCGAGACGCAGGAAGCCTTGGCGCGGCTGCGGATCGCCGGTTACTCGGAATCTAACTTGTTCGACGCCCTCGCGGAAATGTGCACGCGGATGAAAGACATCGAAGGGCGCAAATCGATCGTGGTGATTGCCTCGGGCATGGACACCTTCAGCAAGCTGACGTACGGCAAAACGCGCGAGATTGTGCAGGAAGCCGGTGTGACCGTCTACGCCATCGGCCTGATGCAGGCTCTCAGGGAGTGGTATGACTCACGCGGGTACATGGGATCCATCCAGCGCATGGACTTTCTGCAGGCCGACAACCAGATGAGAACATTCGCCAAGGAGACGGGCGGCATGTCCTTCTTCCCGCGCTTCTACGGTGAGTTCCCTTCCATCTACCAGGCGATCCATTACAGCATGCGCAATCAATACTCCGCGATCTACTCGCCCACCAATCAAAAGAAGGACGGCACTTGGCGGAAGATCAAGGTCCGGCTGGTGGATCCGAAGACGAACAAAGATTTGCGGATTGTCAACGAGAAAGGAAAGTCGATCAAGTATCAGGTTCTCGCGAAGGCCGGCTACCAGGCGCCAAATGAAGTCGAGTAAGACGGCGAACCGGCACCTCGCGCGGACGCCGCCAGTCATTTTCAAAACAGGAACGATTCAAGCCGTTTCCCTAGCGAACACGCCGCGATAAATACTCAACTCCGCGCTGTTGTCAAGCATTCGATCTTTCGAATTTCCAGTCACATCGGGAAGCGTTGACAGTGATGTTTCCAGATTGTTACTCTTGGCCCCTGTTCGCAAGTTCAACACTGTTTGGTGGACTCACTGAAACATGCATGCTCCCCGCATTCTCTTGATTGATGACAACGTACACGGCTCGAAAGCTCGCAGGACCGTCCTGGAAGAACAGGGCTATGCCGTCCAGATAGCTTCTGGCGGTCGAGAAGGACTTCAGAAATTTGAAGAGCAAGAGTTCGATCTGGTTGTAACGGACTACCGCATGCCCGACGTGCGCGGCCTGCAGGTCTTGCGCAAGATTCGCAAACAGAACGAAAAAATCCCCGTCGTCATTCTCTCCGGCTATGTCGAGAAGCTGGGGCTAAGCGAAGAATCCACGGGCGCCAGCGCGGTGCTCTCCAAGGGTCCCAAGGAGCACCAGGATCTGATCCGCGTGATCGGACGTCTCGTGAAGAAGAAGCCTGCTTCCAAGACGACGGCCCGGGCAAGGGCGACTGTCGCCTAGATCGAATGCGATGCCTTCGGTACGAATCACTTGGCTCGGCCACTCGATGTTCGAAGTATGGCTGCCCGACGGCAAAGTTCTCCTGTTCGACCCTTGGATCAACGGCGATCCTCCGCGGATAGGACGCAATCCGTCGTATCCGGCGGGTCATTCGCTGTCGCGCGTCGATCTATTACTTATCACCCACGGTCACGCCGACCATAGCAGTGATGCGCTGACGGTTGCCAGACAATTCCAGCCGACGGTGGTTGCGATCTTTGAAATCTGCCAGTGGTTGGAATCCAAGGGCGTCAAGAACCTGGCGCCGATGAACAAGGGCGGCAGCCAAAAGATCGGCGGCGTCACGGTGACGATGACGCAGGCCCAGCACAGCAGCCACATCAACGACGGAGGCAAGATCGTCTACGCCGGGGAACCGGCCGGATTCGTCGTTGGCCTGCCAGGCGGACGAAGCTTCTATCATGCGGGCGACACCTGCGTGTTCAGCGACATGCAGCTCATTCACGAGCTTTATCGCCCGGAGCTGGTGATGTTGCCTATCGGAGACCACTTCACGATGGGTCCTCGTGAGGCAGCCCTCGCTTGCCGATTCCTCCAGCCCGCGAAGGTCATCCCGATGCACTATGGGACCTTCCCGATGCTGACGGGCTCGCCGGACCAGCTCAAGGAGTTGCTGCGGGATGGACCCGGTACGCCCGAGGTGGTGGACTTGAAGCCGGGTCAGGTTTACGAATGGTGATCTTTCGGGACTATGGCGTTCCGTCGAGGTCAGGGTCGATCGAAAGCAGCGTTTTCGACAGTGCCTTTGCTTTTTCCTCTTCTCCCAAGGCGGTCCAGGCAGTCACCAGATTTCGAGCCGCTTCGGTTAAGGCCGGATTGCGCTGGAGCGCGGATTGCCACAGTCTGATGGCATCCGCGAGCCGTCCGCCTTGCCCATAAATCGTGCCCAGATTCACCTCGGCGACAACGTCACCTGGACGGATCGCTAGCGCTCGCTCATAGAAGGTGGCCGCGCGCTCAAACTGGCCTTTTTTGTGATGGAGCCAGCCGAGGCGGGTGAGCAGTTCCGGATCGGATCCCGATTCGGGTAACGCCTCCAGCAGCAAGCGAAACGCTTCCGCTTCGTAGAAGGGCTCCCCGGCGGTGAGCGCCAGTTCGGCATAAGCAAGACCCAGTGTGCGGGTGTCCGAATGAGACCCGGGCCACGGCGCCAGCCGGTGAACCGCCTTCTCCAGCACAGCCACCGGATTGTCTCTCGATCGGGGAATGCTATGATCCGTCAGGACTCCATGGCCACCATCGGCCACCGGTGCACGCGGCATATGGCAGACGATGCAGTCCGCGCCGTGAGAGGCCGGCTCAACACTATCGTCATGGCACGCGAGGCACTTGGTCCGGAACCAAGCGACCCGGTTTTCCGTGGAGGGCACTTCATGCGGGTCATGACAGGAACCGCACCACAACCTGTCGCCGCTTGAAATCTTGCAGCGGCTGCGCGCGAGTTTCTCGACGTGACTGGTGGCCTTCAAGGTTGCCGGCCGATCATCCTCAAAAACAAAGAACGACACAGAATCCCGCAAAGCTTCGCCCGGCCGGTAGAGCGCCAACTGTTTGCCGGGACGGTTCACTCGAGCCTCGCCCGTCAGGTGGCACTGGGCGCAAACATCATCCCGAAGGGCCGGAGCTAGCTTGCTTGGATTGACAATGGGACCACCACCGCCGGTATGCGCCTGACCGGGACCGTGGCAACGCTCACACGCTATGCCATCCTCCTCAAAGGGCGGGCTGCCGTATCGATTCTGCGATCCGGAGATCGCGCGAGGACGGCTGGCATGGCAGTAGAGACAGTTCGGCTCGATCGGACGGTCCCATCGCATGCGTCGGCCGTGCTCCTGCCCAGGGGAAATATCCCATCGCTGCGCTTGTGAGTACCAAGTCACGGGCGCCTGAAAGAGATATCCATTGTGCTGTGTCAGGAAGCTTCTTCCGGCCGCGCCCGACCCAATGAAGTATTGAATTTCCCGACGCCCGTGGATCCCTTCGCTGCGTTCAAATTCCACTGCGCTCCCGGAGATGCGGTACCGCATTCCCGAAGCCGCGTGCCGAAAGCTCCCGGAAGGCAGGCTACCTTCCACTTTCCCGCTCGATTGGGCCATCGGCGTTGCCTTATAGCTTCGATAGATATTGGGATGGCAGCCCTGGCAGGACTGGCTGCCGACAAATCCCAGTTGCATGGCCAACAAAAGGATCATCGCCGCAGACTCGCGCCCGAGGCCCGGAATTTTTGAAGATGTTCCTCAGCCCTTTGCATGTCGCCTGCCCTGCGGTAGGCCCGGGCGAGCAGAAAGTGAATCTGGCGATCGGTGGTTCCGACGCCCGGCAGGGCGAGAGACCGTTCGCCGTGAGCGATGGCGGCAGGGTAGTCCCGTTTCTCGTACAACAGGCGGCCCATCTCATACTGAACATCCCGCGAATCAACGTCGAGTTTCAGCGCCGCTGCCGCCAGCTCCTCGCTCTTAGCCAAGTCCCCAAGTACGTACATCAGCCGCGCGTAAGCGACGAGCGTGTCCACCTGAGGCTGGCCCTGCGCGGATTCGAGCCGCAGGGTTTCCTCGTAAAGCGGAATGGCCTCACGTCCCTGCCCGAGGCCTTCTTTCGTCATTGCAAGATAAAACATGGCCCGGGAGTTGCCGGGTTCCAGTTCCAGCGCTTTCCCGAGGGGTTCAAGCGCCTTGGAGAAGTCGTTATCGACGTAGTAGAAGAAGCCGAGCAGAAACTGCACATACGGTGACTCTGGGGCCAGATCCGCTGCTTGCAAAAGACACTCCCGAGCCGTATCAAATTGACTGAAGCCCATGGCGAACTTGGCCTTTAGCGTCAGCGCGGGGACCAGCTTGGGATCGAGCTTCAGGGCATTCTCGATGGCCACCTCGGCTTCGGCGTATTTACCCTCGGCAAAAAGACTGTTCGCCTGGCGGTACCAGTCCATGGCTGAGGAAGCCGCCAGCAGCGTCACGAGCAGCCACTTCATTGCAACTGTCCTCCCGGTTTCAGCGTATAGTAGCGCCCCGCATCGACATTTTCGAACCGATCGACCTTGGAATCAGGTGCTGGCCATCGCACTTCGATCCAATCGGCTTTCTCCGCCGGCCCCAGTCCGATTAACTCTCTGGGATCGGAGGAGGAGAGAAAGCTTCCGCTCCCCGTTTTCAAACGGCTGCGCTTCTCGCCGCCGGCGGACCAGGTGATCCGCGCGCCGGTAGACTGCCCCGAGAGCCGCAATCCGATCCAGCGATTTGCTCCCACACCACGATGCCGGAGCAGCAGGGGAGCGCCGCCGTTGTTGGCAACAACAATGTCCGGATAGCCATCGTTGTCAAGATCTCCAATCGCGAGTCCGCGGGCCGGAAAGTCCTGCGTGAAGGCAGGTCCCGCCTTTGGCCCCAGCAATTCGAAGTGGCCGCCCCGATTCTCAAAAAGCAGCAGCGGTTCTTTATGCTTCAGAGTGCTGGAAACCAATTCAATTTGATCATCGGGGTGGCCGTTGCACATCACCAGATCCAGGTCGCCGTCGTGATCAAAGTCGAAGAATTTCACGCCCCATCCGCTGTACATATGGGTCGCCATACCGATGCCCGAGGCGCCTGCCTCGTCGATAAAGCTGAGGTCGCCTCGGTTTCGATAGATGGAAAACTTTTCGCGGTTGAAGTTTGTGACGAACAGATCCTCCAGGCCATCGTTGTTGTAGTCGGCGGCATCGACGCCCATGCCGGAGCGGGCTGCGCCGTCCGCGCTGTAGGCAACCTCCGCATCCAGTGCAATCTCATCGAATTTCCGGCCGTCCTTGTTGAGGAAGAGGAAGTTGGGAACGGAATCGTTCGCTACGAAGAGATCGAGCCATCCGTCGCCGTTAATGTCAGTCGCCACGGCCGCGAACACCTTGCCCAGGTGGCTGCCAATACCTGAGGCTTCGCTGACGTCCGTGAAGACGCCTTGCCCGTTATTTTGGTAGAGTCTGCTGGGCCAAGGATCGTAGCTCAGCGGATAGCAATAGTGATACCTGCCTTGCTGCTTGCATTCCCGCTCCAAACTCTTCTCGTATTGCACGAAGTGCCCGGCAAAGAGATCAAGGTCGCCGTCGTTGTCGTAGTCGAGGAAGACGGCGGCGGTGTGCAGCCCCACTGCATCGAGACCCGCCTGGACGGTCACATCGGAAAACGTGCCATCCCCGTTGTTGCGATAAAGGATGTTTGATCCGTAGGTGGTGACGAAAAGGTCGACATTACCATCGAGGTCATAGTCGGCGGCGAAGGCGCCCATGCCGAACCCCCGGCCGGAGACGCCGGCCTTGCCCGTCACGTCGCTGAAGGTACCGTCCCCGTTGTTCCGGTAAAGGGCATTACGCAGGGGAGCAGGAGGCTGGAAGAAATCGCTGGGCCCGCTGTTGACGAAGTAGAGATCCATCCAGCCATCGTTGTCGTAGTCGAGGATGGCTACGCCTGCCCCCATGGATTCGGGCAGATAGCGGCGGAGGGAGCGGGCGTTCTCGTGCTGCCAGTGAATGCCTGTCGCAGCGGGAGAAAGGGTCGTGTAGATTCCGCTATCCGCGCCCTGCAGTTGAGCGGAAACGAGGAGGGCGCCGGCGAGAAACCGGCGCCCTCCCCGGTAGAAGAGGTTAGAACTGGAAGCGTGCAACGAGCTGGCCTGTTCGGGGAGTCCAGGGGATCGTGGCCGCGACGATTTGTCCCACGTTGATGCGCCCGAGGCCGGCAATCGGCACTCCGTTACTGTCAATGCGCTGCGTAGCCAGTGCATTAGCGAACTCCGGATCGGGCAGGTACACGCGGTTGAAGACGTTGAAGAACTCCGCCCGGATGCCCAGCCTCATGCCTTCGCGGATTCGGAAGATCTTCCCGATGCTCAACTGCTCATCATAGCGCCGCGCAAAGCGGTAATCGCCATAGTACACGGCGCCGGTCCCGAATTGACCAGGGGCCGGGTCCGACCAGGCCTTCGGATTGAGGACAAAATCCCTGTTCGGGTCGATACAACCGCAATTCAGGTCTTTCAGGTACAGCGGTTCGCCCGGTACCCGGTTGGCGTAGGTTCCCCGGAAAAGAAGGCTGGCCAGTTGATTCTGCGCCACGGGGGCCTGGATGGGAGTGCCGCTGGCATACCGGAGAATGCCGCCCAGGGTCCAGCCGCCTAGCAGAGCGTTCGCCAGAGAGTGGCTCTTGACCGATTGAGGCGTCCACACCTCGTAGTTGAAGCCAACTACGAAAACGTGCGGCTGGTCGGTTCGAGAGAACGTCTTCTGCGCGGCGCGGTTGAAGACGTCGTTGACCGGAACGGTCGCGCCATTCTGATCTTCGACTGTCGTCAGGTTTTTCGCCCACGTATAATTCGCGGTCAAGTCTAACCCGTTGGAGTAGCGCTTGGTGAGGCGCACTTGCAGCGAGTCGTACCAAGTGTTGCCCAACGGCGCCCACATCACGCCCAGATTGGTGAACTGCGGGAAGGGGCGGAACGTTTGCGCAACGGGGTTGGAAAGCGGGAAGCCGCTATAGGGGGCCTTGAAACCCGCCGCGATGGCCTGCGGAGAGTCCAGGCGCGAGGTCAGCAAAGCCCGGTGGTCGGCGTTGTTGATGTCCAGACCGCGCGCCGCAATCATTTGCGGAGTGACGGCGTTAATGTCCACCAAGTTGTTGGAACGGAACCAAGCCCCGCGGTTGCCGACATAGGAAACCTCCATCACCAGGTCTCTGGCGATCTCCCGCTGAATGCCAATGCTCCAGTTCAACACGCGCGGCGGCCGGCCGCCGTTACGGTCAATCAACGCCGGCGGGTTGTTGATCTGTCCGGGTTGTGGCCGGATACCAGGGTTCAGGTTTGTGGCCAGCAGATCGTTGACGTTGTATTGCAGCCCGTTGCTGAGCATCAAGGCTGGGTCTCCGAAAGCGGTTGTCGAGAAGCCGATCGAGTTAAATCCGAAGCCGAGGGAGTTGCCGCCGCCGATATAGTTAAACCCTGTCAATTGGCCGTAGGAAACGCCGACTCCGGCTCGCAGAACTGTCTTGGGAGAAAATTGATAGGCTACGCCGAGTCTCGGAGCAAAGGCCCAGGGATAGGTCTTGCCGAACAAACAGTTACAGCGGCCTGGACCGTCGCCTTCATAAACAGTGCCGCCCAACAGTCCTCCTGCCGACGGGTTAGCGACCGTCGGCGAAAACGCCGACGTGCGGCGCCACAATTCCCGCGAGGGCGGTTGAAGATCCCAGCGGATGCCGTAGTCGAGCGTCAAACGCCTGGTTGCTTTCCAGGTGTCCTGAGCGAACATCGCCCAAGCCGTTCTCCGGTATTGAGGGTCCTGCGCATTCGCGATGGTAGCCGTGTTGACCCGTCCCAACAGGAAGCTGGCGTAGGGATGGCCGCGCCTCCCTGAAGGTTCTGACCTTGCGTGGACGGTTGGCCCGTTTGGGTGCCGTCGAACGTGTAGGCCCCGGCCACCTGGCCGGTGTTGCGGTTGGTAAATGTGTCAATACGCCAATCACCACCGAACTTGTAGGTGTGGTTGCCGCTCACATACGTCAGGCTGGCAACTGCCGTGGGCTTATCTTGCAGATACAAATTCCGGTTCGTCGGCCCCAAGCCGGATGCGCCGCCGGTTTGGCCGCCGGGCAACACAAGCAGACCACCATAAGCGTTACCAAGCCCGGTCATACGCGGAAATCCGGAACCAAACTGCCCCTTGAAGCCCAACTGAGCAGCATCGTATTCCGTAATGCTGGGCGGGGCGGAATCTGGATTCCGGTACCGCTGATAGCCTACGCCGAGGTGCAACAGTACCGTGGGGCTGATCGTATGATCGTAGTTGATGCGGATGGTATGGCTTCGGATGAACAAATCGCGCCGCTGGGAAATGGGATCAGGCAGCGCATCACGGCCGATGTCTTTGTCCGTCCTTTGCGTTGAGTAGTAGCCCGAGACCCTAGCGCTGGACGTGAAGCTATGGTCGATCTTGATACTGGGGATGTCCTGGATCTTGCGGTTGGGATACCGGTTCTCAAAGTTGTTGACGATGCTGGAGCCGAATGCCGCTCCGGGGCGCGGAATAAGGTCTTGAACATTCTTCGCTACGGAGTCAAAACGCGAGACGGGAATGCGGTTGCCGTCGAAGGGGTCACGCACTACGCGTCCTCCAACAACTTGGCTTGAAAGCGGATCGTAGACAGTGTTCTCCAGAATATTGCGGCCTAACTGGTCCTGCCCCAGGACGCGGCCGGTCAGCGCGGCGCTAAAATCACCCGCCCGGTAGGCTTCGGTGGGAACGGTGGCCAGACCATCGTAGCGGTTCTCGATGCGCCGGAACATTTCGTAGTTGAAGAAGAAGAAGGTCCTATCACGGCCATTGTAGAGACCTGGGAGAATCACCGGGCCGCCAATGTTTCCGCCAAAATCATGCTGCCGGTTCTGGGATTTGATATGGCGGCCTTGACCGTCATTCGAGAACGGAGTGCCGGCGTTGAGCGCTTCATTCACCATGTATTCATACGCCGTGCCGTGGAAATTGTTCGTGCCGCTGCGGGCCGTGAAATTGAAAAGACCTCCGCTCACTTGACCGAACTCAGCGGCGAAGTTGCTGCTCTGCACGGCAAATTCCTGGACGGCATCCACCGAGGGCTGCGACTCGTCGGAAACGCGTGGGTTTAGGGCGCTAGTAGTGTCCTGGCCCTCAAAAATGATTCGGAAGGTGTTGCCGACGCTGCCATTCACGCGAATATCATTCCAGGCGCCGACACTAGTTCCGGGCGCGAGCTGGACGAACGTCAAAGGGTTGCGGACCGCACCGGCGCCGATGCCGAAATTAAGCGGTAGATCGTTAATGCGATCACCGCTCAGCACGGTGCTCTGCTCAGCGCTTTCGGTCTTCAAAAGGGAAACATCGGCCGAGACCGTAATGGACTCGGTCGTCGCGCCGATCTCAAGTGCCGCATCGATGCGCACCGTCTGAGCGACTTGCACCCGGATGCCGGTCTGCAGGTACCGGCGGAAGCCTTCTTTCCCGACGCTCAGAGAGTAGAGGCCGGCCGGAACTTGAACCAAGGTGAAATTGCCGGTCGCAGTCGTCTGCGTCCGCTGCTCGAGGCCGGTTTCGATGTTTGAAAGTATCACTTCGGCGCCTGGCACAAGCGCGCCTGCCTGATCGACAACAGTGCCGGTTACCGTACCCCGGTCACTCTGAGAGAATCCCGAAATTGCCGCCAACAGAGCGGCAACCAACAATCTCATTTTCATGGCTTTCATTTTGCAACTACCTCCCTGCCGGCATCCGGCAGCCTCACCTGCCGGGCGCCGCCTTCGCGGCCGTACCGATGCATCTGGGTCGATTCGGGATGGCGGTGCATCGAGCCATCTCGCCGACTCGCCAAGTGAGGGCGGCCGCAGTCCCGCACCCCAAGGGGCAACCACGAAGTGAAACAGAAAAGGCCACACCAACCCGCCGGGCAACGGCAGCAACCCCATAAGCGTCTCCCCTCGGGGAGCGATAGCCACTTGTAGCACAACTGCTTTTTCGGAGTCAAGAAAAATAGAAATAGTTATGACCACATTGTGAAATCACAAGCTGGTCCAACGAGTCGTCCGTGATGCCAGGGAGCCAATCGAGAAACCAGCGCTCTGGCTCGTGTGGGGACAACCTGTTTGCTGTCAGCTAGCTAATAGTTGGACGCTTCGTACGTTACTTTGCTCGGTGGGAGCGGAGGATCTCCCCGTCCTTGGACGTGGAGTAGACACGTCGGACTGAGGCAGACGTTCGGTGAGGCGGGGTTATGCCTCGAGAGCCGCGGGCCTCAAATCCGATTGATCAGCGTAGCGAAGTAGGCGGCGCCAAAGCCATTGTCGATGTTGACGACGGTGACATTGCTGGCGCAACTGTTCAGCATCCCCAGCAACGCTGCCAGACCGTTAAAGCTTGCGCCGTAGCCGACGCTGGTCGGGACGGCGATCACTGGCACGGAGACCATGCCGCCCACGGCGCTCGGCAGAGCGCCTTCCATGCCGGCGCAGCAGATGATGACGCGAGCCTCGTTGAGGCGGGCGCGGTTGGAGAGCAGGCGGTGAATGCCGGCCACGCCCACGTCAAAGATCGTGTCGATGGGATTCCCCATGACCTCGGCTGTGATCTGCGCCTCCTCGGCAACGGGAATGTCGCTGGTGCCGGCGCAAACGATCGCGATCTTGCTCTTGCCGGCGATTTCGCGGTTGCCCCACACGCGAATGGCCCTGGAGCGCGGGAAGTACTCCGCGGTTGAGTCCAGCGCCTTGACAGCGGCGGCCATCCCTTCGTCGGCGCGGGTAACCAGAAGATTCGGCGAGCGCTGGAGCAGGCTGCGAGCGATGTGTTCCACCTCCTGCGTCGTCTTTCCGTGGCCCAGGACGACTTCGGGCATGCCGTGGCGCAGGGCGCGGTGGTGGTCGACCTTGGCAAAGCCCAGATCCTCGAAAGGCAGGTGATGGAGCTGCTGTAGAGCTTCCTCTTCACTGAGGGCCCCGGACCGAACCTTTCCCAACAGCTCGCGAACTTGTTGTTCCGTCATGTCTTGCGAGGATAGCTAAAAGAGTATCCGAGCGCCAACACCAATGCCGTGGGCCTCCGCTTCTCCGGCGGCCAGTTCGAGCACATACTTGGACGGCGCCTGACCGCCATAGTTCGGACAGTTCCTGGGGTCCTGGCTGCCGCAGGGAGGGGTGTGCGCCGATATCTCCACTACGCGGCGATCCTCGTCGAGCCAAATGATGTCGAGCGGGATGCGGGTTTGAAACATCCAAAAGGCCCGCGGACTCACATCGGGGGCGATAAAGAGCATGCCGTAGTTCGGCGGCAACACGTCACGGAACATGAGACCGCGCGCCTGTTCCTCGGGCGTGATCGCCAACTCCGCCCGGATCTGCGTTCCATCAGGCAGGGTCACTGGAAGCGTGGTTGTTCCGGAAAGGGCCGAAGAAGAACCAGGAGAGCTGAGAGAGGCGCATCCCGGCAACAGCAGGGCCGCGACGAGCAGCGCCGCCAAGGCCGAGGAACCAATCCGAACGTGGTGTGCTAACAACATGGTCAGCAAGGTCGGAGGAGTAGGTACGTCTTACTTACGGGCGCCTGCCTGGATATCCAGACAGGCATCCCGCAGCCCTAACAAACACCAGAATCGTGGCACAGCGCGGCTAGTAACTCAGCACTTTCTCCGCACCCGCTCGAACGGTCTCGACGGAGGGCAGAACCTCCAGCTCGAGGTTGGGGGCGGCGGGCACGAAACAATCCTTGGCACCAATTCGTCCGATTGGGGCGTCGAGCCACTCGAAGCACTCGTCCGCGACGCGGGCGGCCACTTCAGCGCCGAAACCCATCGTCAGGGTGTCTTCGTGGGCGATAAGCAGGCGGTTTGTTTTCTTGACGCTCTCGAAAACCATCTCGCTGTCCCAGGGGATGATGGACCGCAGATCGATGACTTCGACCGACGTGCCTTCCTTTTCGAGATCCTCGGCGGCCTTCAATGCCAGATAGACAGTGCTGCCCCATGTCACGATGGTCAGGTCCGACCCCTCACGGCGGATCTTACCTTTGCCAAAGGGGATCAGATAGTCAGCGTCTGGCTCGGGAGTGCGGGCGTCGATCCTGCGGTAAAGACCTTTGTGCTCGAGGAAGATAACCGGGTCTTCACAGCGCGCGGCGGTTTTGATGAGACCCTTCGCGTCTTCCGCGCAACTTGGATAAATCACGTACCAACCCGGGATGTGAGAGTAGAACGTCTCGATGTTGGCCGAGTGCCAGGGGCCGCCCTTAATGTAACCGCCGCAGGCGACGCGCACCACCATGGGGCAGCCCCAGGTGCCGTCGCTGCGCCAGCGGATGGTGGCGATTTCGTCGCGCATCTGCATGAAGGCGGGCCAGATGTAGTCGGCGAACTGGATCTCGACGATCGGCTTGTAGCCGCCGGTCGCCATGCCGCCGGCGATGCCCACGATGCTCGCTTCGGCCAAAGCCGAATTGACCACGCGTCCCGGGAAGGCCTCTCCCAAACCGCGAGTTACGCCAAACACACCGCCCTTGGGGTCGCCGATGTCCTCGCCCCACATCACGATCTTAGGGTTGATTTCCATCTCCTCGCGCAAACCGTGATTGATGGCCTGCACCATGCTCACGTTCTGGTCGGAGATGTAGTTGGGCTTCGTCTCCTCGGTGACGGGCAAGTTGTCCGAGAAAACATTCTTTAGGACGTCGTAGTGCTCCGGGAAAGGATGCTTGTCGGCTTCCTCAGCGGCGCGATCAACTTCCTCGCGGATCTCGCCCCGCAGACTTTCCACCTTCGCCGCGGTAATTAACTTGTGCCGCAGAAGATAGTTCTCGGTCTGAAGGATCGGGTCGCGCGACAGCAGCGATTCCAGCTCTTCGTCGGACCGGTACTTGCGTTGATCGTCCGAGGAGGAATGCGAGTCCAGGCGGACCACCTGGCATTCGATGAGTGCGGGCCCCGCGCCGCCCCTCATTTGCTCGATCAGCGGCGGCAAGAGCTGGTACATGGGCTCGAACCAAGTGCCGTCAACGTGATGAACCGGCAAACCAAACCCTTCCGCGATGCGGTGGATCTCGGACGACGTCTGATACCTCTGCGGAACGCTGATGGCATATCCGTTGTTCTGCACCACGAACAGCACCGGCAACTTTTCCCGGCTGGCCCAGTTGAGAGCCTCAAAGAACTCGCCCTCGCTCGTGGCCCCCTCGCCGGAGGAGACGTAGACGACCTCGTTGCCGCCATCCTGCTTGCAGGCCTTGGCCATGCCTACGGCCGGAAGATACTGGGTTCCCGTGCAGGCGGTCTGCGCCACGAGTTTCAGCTCGCGGGACGACCATTGCTCCGGCATGTTGACGCCCCCGGAGTTGGGGTCGCCTTCGCGATTCAGCATACCCAGAAAAACATCCAACAAAGGCATGCCAAGCGCGACCGCAACACCCTTTTCCCGGTAGTAGGTGTAGAACCAGTCATGCTTCGGCTTGAGCAGCATGGGAATGCCCACCTGGACCTTCTCGTGGCCCCGGGTGGAGGCATAGAAGGAACATTTCCCCTGCTTGACGAAGACCTTCAGTCGCTCCTCGACGTAGTAGACGCGGAGCATCTTTTCGTATAGCTCCAGGGTTACCTTGTCGGGAACGATCCGCTCCTGGGCGGGATTTTTGGTTTCTACCGAACCTCGAGCCATGCTGCCATCTCCTATTGGTCAGTCGCCTGCGCGGAAAACGACCGGCAAGCAGTCGTCGCCTGGTGTTGCTTCAGGCGAAAGACGCCCGTTCTCGCCTTGCTAAGGAACGGTGTGGGGGCGTCGGGCTAAGAAATCGATGAACTCGGCCGTCGAGGGCCGCGGGCGGCCCGGCTGGGCGGGCGCCGCCTCTCCTTCCAAGATACTCTATTCCGTGGAGTTTGTGCTGTGTCAGACAAATCGGAGATCTACCCGCCCGGGGCCGCCAAACGGCCTCTTTCCGGCAGTCGTCGCAGTGCTCGCGGCCCGGCGACCCCGGTGGGGCCACTATGCTATCTTAAGGTTCGCTGTGATCCCTCTGCGTTTTGAGGGCTTTCGGGGGCGCTGCGGCACACCGCTCCCCCGCACACACCAAGGCGTTTGCGCGTGACCCAATCTGTAACCCACCAGCCTGAAACCCTACCAGCCCCGGAGCCCGTTTCTTCCCCCGAAACCTCCACGAAACCGCCCTTCCGCGGCCTGTTGGGCATCGAGGATTTGCGCAAGGAAGAGATTCAGTGGCTGCTGGACCGCGGACGCTATTACAAGCCCCGGCAGAACCCTGTGCGAAAGCTCGACACTCTGCGGGGGCAGACGATTGTCAACTTGTTTTTCGAGCCCTCCACCCGAACCCGCGCCAGCTTTGAGATCGCCGCCAAACGTCTGGGCGCCGACACGGTCTCCATCTCGGTGGAGGCATCCAGCGTTTCCAAGGGCGAGTCTCTGGTAGATACCCTCAATACACTTTCGGCGATGCGCCCGGATGCCATCGTGATGCGCCATTCCGCCTCGGGCGCGCCGCATTTCCTGGCCCGGCACCTCGCCACGCCGATCATCAACGCCGGTGACGGGCAGCACGAACACCCCACGCAGGCGTTGCTCGACGCGCTGACGATTCTTGACTACCGGGTTTCCCTGGAGGGGCTGCGGGTGGCGATCATCGGAGACATCGGCCACAGCCGTGTGGCGCGTTCCAACGCGCACCTGCTGTCGAAGTTCGGAGCGCAGCTGGTTCTCTGCGGTCCGGCCACCATGCTTCCCCGCTCCCTGGCCGCCCTCGCCCCAGGCATAACGCTCACTCACAACATCGAAGAGGCTGTGAAAGATGCGGATGTCATTATGATGTTGCGCGTGCAACTGGAGCGGCAGCACTCCTTGAATTTCCCCAAGAACGAGTACTACCAGTTTTATGGGCTGCAGCTGGAACATCTCGAGCGGGCGCGCCCGGATGCGATTGTGATGCATCCCGGGCCGATCAACCGGGGACGGGAGCTTTCCTCGGAAGTAGCGGATTCCCCCCGCTCGGTGATTCTCAATCAGGTCGAAAACGGTGTGGCGATTCGGATGGCGGTGCTCGAGCGGGTGTGCGCTCAGAGTTGAAAGCTGCTGCTTTGCGGAGCGAGCTTTTAAGCGTCCGGAGGGAAAACTCGCAAATCCGGCGGTGCGCCCGGAGTTTGAGGACTGTCCGCCGCGCGGCCTTGTGCACGGCAATAAAAGCAAATGAGCCGGTTAGTCATCAAAAACGGCAGGGTCATTGACCCAGCCTCGGGCTTGGACGCCACGCGCGACGTTCTGATCGAGGACGGACTGATCGCGGCGGTCGAGCCGGACATCGAGGTCAGCGAAGGGGAAGTTTTCGACGCCGCGGGTCTTGTGGTAGCACCGGGATTCGTGGACATCCACGTGCATTTGCGGGAGCCCGGCATTGAACACGCCGAGACGATCGAAACGGGAGCCAAGGCCGCGGCGGCCGGTGGGTTTACATCCATCTGTTGCATGCCGAACACAATTCCCGTCAACGATAGTCCGACGGTGACCAACTTCATCGTCGAGAGAGCGCGGCGGTACGCTCCGGTGAATGTGTTCCCCATCGGCGCCATCACCAAAGACAGCGCGGGCGAACAGCTCGCCGAGATCGGCGCCATGAAAGAGGCTGGGATCGTAGCGATCTCCGACGACGGGCAGCCGGTGATGAACTCGCGGGTGATGCGAAGAGCGATGCAGTATGCCGCCTCGTTCGGTCTCACGGTGATCGACCACTGTGAAGACCTGAACCTCAGCCAGGGCGGCGACATCCACGAAGGCGCGCAGGCGGTGAGGCTGGGGTTGCGCGGTATTCCAGCCAGCTCCGAAGATGTTATGGTTGCTCGCGACATCATCCTCTCCGAGTCGAGCGGCGCCCGCATTCACATAGCCCACATCTCGACCAGAAATTCCATCGAAATGGTGCGCCACGCGCGGCGTCTGGGCATCCCGGTGACCTGTGAGGTGACGCCCCATCACTTTTCGCTCACCGATGAGGACATTACCGCATACGACAGCAACTACAAGATGAAGCCGCCGCTGCGCTCGCACCTTGATACAGAAGCAGCGACGGCCGGCATCGTGGACGGCGTCGTCGACGCCATCGCGACGGATCACGCGCCCCACACCGGGAACGTCAAGATGCAGGAGTTCGAGCGCTGTCCCTTCGGGATCACGGGCCTGGAAACCGCGATCGGCCTGTCGCTCCGCCAGCTTGTTCACACAAAAAAAATCTCACTGTCGCATATGGTCCGGCTTTTCACGACCGGGCCGGCCGCCGTTGTCGGTCTCGATCGCGGGACGCTGACGCTTGGCAAGGCGGGTGACTTGACCATTTTCAGCCTCGACCGGGAATGGACATTCGATGTGAACGAGACCGAGTCGAAAAGCAAGAATTCACCGTTTGACGGGTGGCTCTTCCGGGGCGGACCGGCGGCCACCATTGTGGCCGGCAAGCTTGTCTGGCAGGCTCGCATGAGCGTGCCGGTCTAAGAAAGACTGTTCGTGGCGCCCCGGCGTCTCCCCGGGGGGCGCGGGCGCTTCGCGCAAGTCTGGCCCCTAGGAAAACAATCATGCAGCCATCACAAATCCGCCTCCTTGTTCTGTTAGCCCTCCTGCTGTTTCTTCTGACGGGGTCGCGCACCATTGCGGACCTCATCATCGAGTATCAATGGTGGCAGGAGCTCGGACAGGTCCAGACCTGGTACAGCATGCTGCTTTACCAGGTGATGCCGGCCGCAATCGCTTCGCTGTTGGCCTGGGTCTCGTTGCTGTGGGCGCACGGACGCGGCATCCAGATGACGAACGCCGGGGAAGCGCGGGCGCGTTTCTATTCCCGCATGGTCAGCTTTGGTTTGTTGGCGCCGGCCATTCTCTTTATCGGCACGACGATCGATGCGGAAACGATCATGGCCTACGTCGGCTCCCGTGGCGTCACTCTGCCCGAGGGGGTCTGGCTGGACCCAGTCTTCGGCCACAACCTGACGTTTTACCTGTTCGATCTCCCCTTCTACAAACAGATGCTGCGCTTCGTCTTCATGACGGCGGTCTTCTCAGTCCTGGTGTTTTGGGTCACGGGCCGGGGCTGGCAGGTCTATGAGCGGCTGAGGGAGTTTCGCCTGGGAGGCGGCAGGATGGAAGAGTTCGACCCCGGTCCCAACCCACTGCTGTTGCCCGGAGCCACGCGCACCAACTTTGCGCGCACCCTTGGCGCTATTGGCCTGCTCGCCCTGGCGCTCTGGTTCTACTTGGGGCGGTACAGCCTGCTGCTGAACAGTCACGCCTTCATGACAGGTATGGACTGGGTGGACGAAAACGTGACGCTGCCCCTGCGCTGGGTGATGATTCTAGGCGCTTTGGTGGCCATTCCCCTCGTGGCTCGGAACAAGCTGAAACTCGCCGTAGCGATGCTGGCCGCCGCCATGATCGCCAACTCGGCGATACCGGCCGTCTTTCAGACCGTATACGTCCGCCCCAATGAGCTGGAACTCGAGAGGCCGTATATTCTGCGGCACATTGAGGCGACCCGCGAGGCCTATGGCCTGCGGGATCGCACCCGCGAGCAGGACTTCGGAGCCTCTCCCTCGGAGACGATTGACGTTAACGCTCACGGTACCTTAGTCGACAATATCCGGCTTTGGGATTGGCGGGCTTTCAAAGACACGATCACGCAAATACAGGCTTTGCGGCCCTACTACGAGTTCGCCGACATCGATATTGACCGCTACATGATCGACGGCAAAATCAAGCAGGTGCTACTTTCGCCGCGCGAAATCGACGTGAGCCAATTGCCGCCTGAGGCGCGCCAAAGCTGGATCAATCCTCACTTTGTGTATACGCACGGCTACGGCGTTGTCATGTCGGAGGTGAACCAGACGACGGATGACGACTTGCCCGTGCTGCTGATTCAGGACGCCCCACCCTCAATCAAGGTGCCCGACATCAAGCTCGAGCGCCCCGAGATTTATTACGGAGAGGTCACGCACGATCCTGTTTTTGTCAACACAAACCAAAAGGAATTTGACTATCCTTCGGGCGACGAGAACGTGACCTCGAACTATCAGGGTCAGGGGGGCTTTCCCATCGGCTCTGTTCTGATGCGCCTAGCGGCCGCAGTCCGCGAGACGCAATACAACATCTTGCTGACCGGGTTGACGAACGAAAACAGCCGTATGATGATCCACCGCAACGTGCGGGAGCGGCTGTCCCATCTGGCCGGCTTCATCCATTGGGATCCGGATCCCTATATGGTCGTCGACGACACTGGCCGTTTGATGTGGATAGTGGACGGCTACACCAGTTCGAATGCTCACCCCTACTCGGCGCCGTTGAACGTTCCCGGCATGGGCGGTCCCATCAACTATGCGCGCAACGCGGTCAAAGCGACAATCGACGCCTACAACGGCACCACAACGCTTTATGTTTTCCAGCCGGACGACCCGATCATTCAGGCCTATCGTTCCCTGTTCCCGGAACTGTTCCAGGACGCGGCGGAGATGCCCCCGTCGCTGCGGCAACACGCCCGCTATCCGGAACTCATGTTCGCCGTGCAAGCGCAAATCTATCGCACGTTCCATATGCGCGACCCGGATGTCTTCTACAACAAGGAGGACGTCTGGGAAGTCGCCCAGAGCCTTTCCGGAGATGCCGGCACGGCGGCCCCCATGCGCCCTACCTACATCGTGGCCACGATTCCGGGGGAACAGCAGCCGGAGTTTCTGTTGATGCTTCCGTTTGCGCCCAGAGGCAAAGACAATCTGCTGGGCTGGATGGCGGCCCGCTGCGACGGGGACGCGCTGGGCGAGCTGATTTTCTTCCAGCTTTCCAAACAGCAGTTGGTCTTCGGGCCGAACCAGATCGAGTCGAGGATCAATCAGGACCAGCAGATCGCCCGCGACTTGACGCTGTGGAACCAACAGGGTTCCCGTGTGCTGCGGGGCGACATGCTGGCGCTGCCTGTAGGGGACAGCTTCCTCTATGTGGAGTCGATTTACATTCAGGCCGAGACGGCCCGCATGCCGCAGCTTCGCAAAGTCGTTCTGGCGATGGGCAACCGGCTGATCTACGAAGATACCTTTGAGCAGGCACTCGACCGGCTGAGTGATGAGCCCATCCGGCGTACCCGGGTCGACCGCGCGACTCTGACTCAGGCGGACGGCGCATCACCGCCCACCGCGGCCCAGCCGCCGATCGGCGGCGCCAGCGAGCAGCAGATGCGTTCGCTGGCGGGACGGCTCGAGCAACTCCGGAGGCAGGCGGAGCAGCTTGTCAGCGAGATTGGGAAGGTCGAGCAGGAGCTTAAGAAGTAGACCTGGAAGATCCAGGCTTTGACGCCAAGCCGATCATCGGCTGGCGCGGAAGCAGAACCAGAGGGGAGACCAGCACGGTCTCCCCTTTTTTGCTCTGTGAAGCCCTACGCGGCCGGCCTTTCTCTGAGGACCAGCCTGCTACTTCGTCGCCGCTGGCGCGGGCCGGGGCGCGTCGTTGTTAAAGATCAAATTTGTGACCTTCCAGGATCCGTCCGCCTGCCTGGCGAGGGTGACCACGTGCTTCCCCGTTGCCTCGATGGCGTTCCCACCGGCTTTTGGGGTCAGCTTGATCTGGTGCGTGCCCACCATATAGCCCACGTCGCCCGCCACTTTGGTCTCACGGGTCGTGACGCTCAGCTCAGGCGTCATCATCGAATATTGTGGCTGCAGTTGCGCTTCGATGGCCGCTCTGCCCGTGGCAGCCGGCTCGTCGGGAGGCATGCGTGTGCCGTTCTCGGCGTACAGAGCTGCCACGGCCGCTGCGTCGCCGGCATTTTCGGCGGCGACGTAAGCGTCGCGAACTTGGTGGATGGCTGCGAGGTCGGCCGCAGTCGTGTCCTTTGTCGCAGCGGGTTGCTCGGCCGGCTGACAAGCCGCACCGGCCAGCAGGGCCAGTAAAAGTGTGAAACCAACGATCAGTCGCATAAGAACCCTCCTTGAATTTACAGGTTCGCCCTTCCGAGGCTGTGGGTAGCCTAGCACCCTAAGGGCGACTTCTGCAGATAGGTAGCCCGCACCGGGCGCTCACGAAGGAGAGGTTGGATGTGTTCTTCGAGGTACACCTGAGCGCACAGAGAGCCGCAACCGTGCGAGGGAGAGGGTGTGGCGCTAGAGAGAAGATGCCCAGGACAGACGCCGGTTAACCCCGCAGCAGGTCCCGGCGGCGCGGGCGCAGATTGCTGAAGTCCGCCCCGGTGATGACGTAGTACCAGTCCGCGAACCGATTGCGAAGCTCGCGGGAAAGTTCCTCGCCTTTCTTGTCGGGGTCTTTGCCGTCGTTGTACTGCCGGGCGCGTGCTTCGCTGTAGCTGACGGTGATGAAGAGATAGCGTTGCTCGTCCTTGCCGCTGTCCTTGGCCTGTTCCTCCCCCTCCTTGGTTGCCGCGGCCTCATCGCCATCACCCGCACCGGTTGAGGCAATTTCGCCGAAGCGCAGCGTATACTGCAGACCGTTCGACGCGTCGACGATGATTTCCCCCTCGTTGGAAAACAACTGCCCCATCTGGGTCATAAAGAATCCCTTCTGGCGCAGCGACATCACCGATTCCATCGACAATTGGATACCGTTCTGTGTCTTCAGGTCTTCCGTCAGATTCGCGGGCTTCGGCTGCACGTTAACGATGCGGAGATTATCGAGCGCGTTCGTAAGAGCCTGCATCTTGGCGTCGGCCGGCTTGCCCCCGCCGCTGACAGTCCAGTTGTCACCGCTCCTTGTGAGTGTGAACTGCTCGACGTTTTCGAGACGCCCAAACTGCTCGTCGATCGAGTAGCTGTTGATAGCGATCTTGCGAATGTCCGCGGCGGAGAGCTTGAGCAGGTCTGTTTCGATCCAGTCCGCAAAGCGGGCTGAGACATCAGCGTCGGTTTTCACGGCGTAAGTCCGCCGCTGCGTGGGAACACGCAGATAGACGTAGCCGGGCTTGTCGGCAACCTTCTTGCCCACGACGAAGTCGGCGAGCACATCGCCGTTGCCATCGCGCAAGGTGACGCGCTTGCCGCGCCCCGAAAGTGAGGTTGCGGTTTGATCCAGCGGATCGATCACGCCATACTCGGCCTGATCTTCCGCCCGGTCTGAAATGACAAGGTCCTTCTTCAGTTCCATTAAGGCCGCCGCGGTTTTCGCCAAGCGGTCTTCCGCGTCAGCCGGATAGTTGTAGTGGGACGGGATCCGCCACTTGCTTTCCGCGAACTCCACTTTAAGCGGCCTGGCGGTGGCGGTGGCTTCGTCGTAGTCGATCACTTCAATAGCCTTCGGTGCGAGAGCGTCAGTGAAGTTTGGGTAAAAGGCTTCCCCCTGATCGCTGAAGACGTCGGGTGTCCTGGAGCTTGGGTCCACCAGGACGGCTGAAACGGCCAACACCGAGGCCACCAGAACAAAAAGGATCGTCTTCTTCAATTCGTTCATGCCGCTCGTCTCCTAGTGCTGTTCCTCGACCAACCGGTCGGGCGAGACACTTGCCTTCTCGCGGCGCAGACGCCGCAGTGAGACAAAAACAAACAGGACAAACGCCGGAATCGGGGGCAACGCCACCGCCAGCAATTTGATGGTGCTTTGGATGCCACGAACCGAAGCTTCCATGTCTGCGCGGCTGCGCTCGATTTGCCGTTGCTTGCCTTCCTCAATGTTGGTGCGCGCGACTGCCAGACGGCGGTTCTCCGCCTTTTCGAGATTGGCGATCATGATGCGTTTCGTCTGCTCGTCAAGATCGGAGCGCTCGCGCAACTCTTTCACCGAGCTATCCAAGCGGGCCTGCGCCTGCTTCAGTTGCTCTTCGGCGTCCGTTTCGGCCTGCTGCGTTTCCTTGAGGCGGCGCTCCTCGTACACTCGCGTCCGAGCCTCCACCGCCTCGAGCGTGCGGTGCCTGGGGCGGTGCTTCCGGAGCGCGATGAACGATTCGTCCCCCGCCAACTGATCCACAGCGTTCAAAAGGAAAGTAACGTTGTCGAAGTTCAGGTTCTCGACGCCCCGGCGCCGCAACTCGAAGAACTGCTCGCCCATCATGTCGACGTCGGCGATGACAATCGCGCTCACCGGGCTATCGCCTGCCTTGCCCTTCACTCGCGCCGCCAGCACATAGGTCTTGTCGTCGGGTTCATGGGGCAGGCTTGGATTGAGTTGGACGCCGAAGATCGACCTCTGCACCAGCCGCGGCCAAGGGATCGCGCCGGAGTCCTTGCCGGTTTCCAGAAGGGGAAAGAAATCGACTTTGTCGCCACCGGCCGGTTTGAGAGTGCCCGGGTGGAGCAGCACTATTTCCTGCAAACCCGCGGAAACAGGCTCATCCGGGTTGAACGGTCTTTCGGCTGCTTCGTTGCCCGCCGCGACAAAAACCACCTCCGGCGGCAACGTACGGAACTGCGGATGCGGATTGTATTTGTCCCAGGCGATTTCATCTTTGGCCCACTCTACGCCGAGAGCGTCCATGAGCGGTTTCACGTCCGTAGGAGGTTCCGGCGGGGGCGCCATCTGGTTGAAAGGATTCGGCGGGGTCTGCTGCGGCGACAGCTCGATATTATAGGCGGGCAACGGGTCCACCAAAACCAGGACCGGCTTGCCTTTCGCGGCGTATTCGGTCAGGCGCTGCAATTGATCCGGCGCCAGCGTATGCGGCAGAGCTGCTATCAGCACGTCGAGGTTGTCGGGGTAGTCGTTGGCGGCCGGCACGCGCACGACCTCGAATTGCTTGCGCAGCTCGGAAACAATGGACCAGTCGGAACTCTGGCGCTTCGATTGAAAGTCGAACCCGCCGAAAAGCGATGCCCTGGTTTCGAGCACGCCGACCTTTCTGCGCTCGGCATTCGAGACGACGCGGATGGAGCGCATCAGTTCGTATTCGGCGGGCAGTCCCGGGTCGAAGAAGGGAATCACAAACTCTTCGCCGCCTGAACGGAACGCGATACCCATGAAGATACTTTCGTCGCTGCCCGGCGTCTGCTCCCAAGGCGCAAGTTCCCGCGCCTGGATGTTATAGCGCTCCTGCGCCTCACGCGCCTCAGGCGTGTACTTTTCGGTATTGATCACCTGCGCGTGGATGCGGCCGGCTCCTAGAGCATCAAACTCCCGTAGCATAGCGATGATGTTGTTGCGTGCCGGGAGATAGGTGCGGGGCACAACCGGACTGAGATAAGCCTGGATGAAGACGGGACGGTTCGGATCGAGGCCGGCGATGAGCGCTCTTGTGTCCGGGGACAGGGAATGAATGCCCTCGGCGGTGGCGTCAATACGGCCTCCAAGCCGGCTGCTGAGAATCGTCGCGCTTGCCACCACGATCACCAGGGCCACGCCACGAGCGAAATAATGACGCCCCAGGGCCGGCGCGCCCTTGCCGGTGGGCCAGTAGCGGCGTCCCAGCAACGCCACGTTGAGATAGAGCATCGCCAGCGTGAAGGTCACGAAGTAGCCGACCGACGACAGCGAAATTACGCCGGAGGAGAGATCCCGGAACTGCTCGATGAAGGACAGTCCCTCCACGAGCCGGCGCGGGCCGCCGCTGAGAATGACGCCCGCATGGTCGATGAACACCGGGATGGCGCAGAAGACCGCTCCCAGGATAAACGCGACCGTCAGATTTCCTGTAAGCAACGACGCCAGCATGCCGAGCGACAACAACGCCGCCCCCAGCAGCCAATAGCCGAAATAGGTGCTGAACATCAGGCCGGCGTCGGGACTGCCCAGCCACCAGAGCACGATGACGTGACTGAAAGAAAACAGCAGCGCCACCGAGTAGATGCCGAGCGCGGCGAGGTACTTGCCCAGCACGATATCCACGTCGGTGGCGGGCAGTGTAAGCAGCAGCTCGTCTGTCCCGTTGCGTTTTTCTTCCGCCCACATGGTCATCGTGATGGCGGGGATCAGAAAGACGAGCAGATAAGGCACAAAACGATTCAGAGGATCGAGGTTAGCCAGGTTGTTGATGAAGAACGTCTCTTGCCAGAAGGCCGCCACGGCGCTCAGGAACACAAACAGGGTGATGAAGACGTACCCCGTGGGGTTGCTGAAGTAGCTCGTCAGCTCGCGCTTGACGATAGCTTTCGGTAATCGCAAGCGATCGTTCATTCGCCGCCTCCCACATTGCGCAAATCTTCCGTCGCCTTATCCTCCGGAGCCGCAGGCTTCCCTATGCTCCTTGGGAAAGCGATCTGCGTTGCCGCCTCAGCCGCGGCGCTGTTCGCGCCCGCCGGCTCCGGCAGCATGGCTGCAGGGGCGTTCGCAGCCTCGGGTTTTTTGCCCGTGAGTTCGTAGAAAGCCTGTTCCAGGGTGCGCCCGGCTGCCATTTCCCGCGGTGTGCCGTCAAGAATGACGCGGCCCTCGTGAATCAAAATCACGTGATCGGCCACGGCTTCCACTTCCTGCAAAATATGGGTTGAGAGCAGGATGGTTTTCGTTTTTCCAAGCGTGCGAATCAACTCTCGAACGTCGCGGATCTGATTCGGATCCAGCCCGCTTGTCGGCTCATCCATGACCAGAATATCCGGCTCGTGCAGGAGCGCCTGCGCCATGCCGACCCGTTGGCGGTAGCCTTTGGACAGCTTGAAGATGCTCTTTTCGAGCACCGCCTCGAGAGCGCACTGCTGGACCACAGCCTCGATGCGGGATGACAGCCGCCCGCCGTCCAGACCCCGCGCCTCCCCGAAGAAGCGCAGCAACTCGAGCGGCGTCATTTCGGGATAAAGGGGCCCATTTTCGGGCAAGTAGCCCACGCGCGCCGCAGCCTCAATGCGGTGCGCCGCGACATCGAGGCCGCCCAGCAAGGCCGACCCCGCGCTGGGGGCCAGGTAGCCCGTCAGGATCTTGAGAGTGGTCGACTTGCCCGCGCCGTTCGGCCCCAGAAACGCGGCGACTTGGCCATGCGGGATGCGAAACGACACGTCGCGAATCGCGGCGAAACTTCCATAAAACTTGCTGAGGCTGCGAGCCTCGATCATCCACGTTTGAGCAACAGACATGGTTGGTCTGACGAAACAATACCTTGATTGGGTTTCAACGCCGGCCCGGCGGCGTTTGCCTGTGGTCCGGGACGCGCGCCGGGCCCGGTCTACCACAGCTCACCAAGCTGGCGCCTTTTCTCTAATGTACAAAACTGGGGTCGGACGCTCAAGCGGGAACGGGCGCCGGCCGGCCCGTTCCGGCATTTGCGCGTGTAGACGCCGCCAGGTCAGGGCCGATCCCTCCGCAGCGGGACGGGAAAGATACCATCACTGAATACCATTTACCATGATAAAATGGTACTCGATGGATATCACCATCGACAAAGCCGGCCGCATCGTCATTCCTAAACCCGTACGCGACACCTTGGGCCTACAGCCAGGCGACGCGCTCGAACTGGAAAGCACGGCTGAAAGTATGACGATCCGGCCCCTCCGGGAGAGCATGCCCCTGCGGCAGGAGCGCGGCGTGTGGGTTTACCGCTCCGGCAAACCCTTGCCTGCAGGTGTTGTCGAGGAGACCCTGCGGTCGCTGCGCCAAGAGAGAGAGCTTCAGCAGCTGGGCCGGAAAGGCCGAGGAGACGGATGAGAGCCTTCTTCGACACTTCTGTCCTCGCGTCCGTTTTCTATGGCGACCATCCTGGGCACGAAATGAGTTTGGAGGCTTTTCTTGCTTACGGCAGAAAGCAGGCTGGCTGCGCAGCTCATAGCACGGTCGAACTGTATGCGACGATGACGCGACTGCCAGTGCGCCCGCGCATTGGCAGCGACCAAGTCATGCTCTTTATCGACGGCCTACCGAGACGGCTGACTCTGGTTAGTCTCGATAGCATTGAGTACCTCGCGATGCTCTCCGAGATTTCGGCAAAGCAATTGGCCGGCGGCATCGTTTACGACGCGCTCATTGCTGCCTGCGCCCGTAAGGCCAAGGCCTCCGTACTTTACACGTGGAACCCAAGGGACTTTGAACGCTTGAACGTCGAAAACGGTCCCGACATCCGAACACCGGCAGACCGGTAGATTTACGCCGCCCGCCCCCTCACCCCCGCAGGCCCGCACCCCCTTGCCAGAAGACGTCCGCCGCCCAGAAAAGAAAGAACAACACGCTAACGATCCCGTTGACGGTGAAAAACGCCGCGTTGACACGCGACAAGTCGTAGGGCTTCACGATGCTGTGCTCGTAGATCAACAAGCCGGCGACCACGGCGATTCCCGCCAGGCTGAGCGGCCCCAATCCCAAAAGCTGCACTAACCAGAGCAAGGCCAGGACCATGGCCACATGCAGCAGGCGGGCAATCAGCAGTGCTTTGCGGATGCCCAGCACCCGCGGAATGCTGAACAAACCTTCGTCGCTGTCGAAGTGAAAATCCTGGCAGGAATAGATGATGTCGAAGCCGGCCGTCCAGAAGCTGACCGCCGCGGTCAGCAGCAGAATCACCGGGTCCAGCGAACCGCGAATGGCAATCCAGGCCGCGGCCGGCGCGATGCCCAGCGTCAAGCCCAGCACGAAATGCGAAAAGCTCGTGAAGCGCTTGGTGTAGGAGTAAGCGAACAAAATGATGAGTGCGATCGGGGCCAGTTTCAGGCACAAGGGATTAAGCCGGGCTGCTGCCAGAAACAGCACCAGTGACCAAAAAGCAATGAAACCCACAGTAAACGGCTTCGAGACCAGGCCGGCCGGAATCGCCCGAGTGCTGGTGCGAGGGTTACGAGCGTCGATTTCCGCGTCCACCAGCCGGTTAAAGGCCATGGCGGCTGAGCGCGCGGCGATCATGGCGACGACAATCCAGATAAACTTGACGCCCAGCACGCTCCAAGGCAACCCGCTGCCGCGAACGGCCAGCAGCCCGCCCGTCAGAGCAAACGGCAGGGCGAAGATCGAGTGCTCAAACTTGATCATCTCGAGTACGGTGCGGGTTTTGCGCAGGAAACTCATGAAGCCGCTGGAAGGGTTGCCAGCCGTCGCCGGGTGGGTGGCCTATCAGGCTGGCGGCCTCCTCCGCACATTCTTTGACGGGGAAGCGGTCCGTGTCAAACAGCCAGGCGAGGGATAGGCCAAGCCGGAATCGCGCGGCAGCCTTACTGCGCCGCTTGCTCTTCCGCGTTCACCATCAGTCGTTCGATCGATCGGGCGTGACCGGTCGCCTCGTCGATATCCACGATTACCGAGGAAAGACGTACGTCGCCGGTCGCCGGCTCGAACCGAACCGGCACGCCGACCAGAAAGCGTTCGATGGAACCTTGCTTGTCCATGCCAATGACGGAATCATAGGGGCCCGTCATGCCGACGTCCGTCAGATAGGCGGTGCCGCCAGGCAGCACCCGCTCATCCGCCGTTGGGACATGGGTGTGGGTGCCGACCACGACCGAGGCGCGGCCGTCGAGATACCAGCCGAAGGCCATTTTTTCACTCGTGACCTCGGCATGGAAATCGACGATACGGACCTTCACCTCGCCGGGGATGCTTTCCAGCAACTGATCGGCGGTTCGAAAGGGACAATCGATGCTCGGCAGATAGGTTCGTCCTTGCAGGTTCAGGACGGCGAAGCGTACACCTCCTGCCGTGTCTCCCACGTAGAGGCCGCTGCCGGGAGCCGGGTCGGGATAGTTGGCGGGCCGCAACAGCCGGGGTGTCGCCGCCAGATAATCGAGGATCGCCTTTTTGTCCCAGATGTGGTTTCCGGAGGTCAGCACGTGCGCCCCACGCCCGAACAGCTCGTCGGCAATATCCGGCGTGACGCCGAAACCGGCCGCCGAGTTCTCGCAGTTGATGATCACCAAATCGATGTGGTGCTGGTAGACAATCGAACCCAGCTTCTCGGCGACGATCCGGCGTCCCGGTTTGCCGATAACATCCCCCACCAAGAGCAGTCTCATAGTTTGTTCGCTGGGAAAGTAGAGTGGCTGCGACTCGCCGCAAGACGCAGACTCGTCCGGCGGCATGAGCCGTGGGATAGGTTGGCACTCCGGTGCGGCGGGAGGTCTTTTCGATGAGCCCGGCGGTCCTGGGCAAGAACTTTCGGGGTCAGCTCGCGGCCTGATAGACCGACGCCGTTTCCTCTTCTTCCTCCGCCTGGTCGAGAAGGGAAAGCATCTCCTCGCTCTTGGAGGCGATTTGCCCTTCGAGCGAAGTCAGTTGCCGGTGCAGGGCCAGGCAGCGATCCGCGAGGTGCAAAGCCGCCAGGACAGCGACACGGAAACTGTCCGTCGTGTGAACCTGCGTCGCGATCAGGTTCATCTTTTCGTCCACCAGCTTGGCGACTTCTCGCGCGTATTCGGGGTCCTGTCCGGTCTGGACGTGATAGGTTTGCCCGTAGATCTGTACTTGCGTTCCGTTCGACTGCATTATGACCACCTATCTCGGTACGCTGTACCCAGTTTTTAGAATTACGGGCGAAGCCGGCTACTCAGATAGTTGTTCGATCTGTTCCAGCAGCATTTCCACGCGCTGGCGCACCTGCTCGCGTTCGGACCGGTATTCCGCGAGGTCGGCGGCCAACCGCTGCATTTCCCTTTCTCTTTCCGCCAGCCGCTCTTTGAGACGCGCAATCTCCTCCTCGGCGCTTGCTTCCTTGTGTCGGGCGGTCCGCAACAATTCGATGGTGTTGTGAATGCGGTCTTCCAGTTTGCCGAGCGAGGCCAACGCTTCACCGTTGTGCCGTGGAACGATCGTTTGTTGATTCATGAAATTCCAGCTTCGCCTTGTCCCCATATCCTAACGCACATTTGTCTCACGATGTGTTTTTATGTGCGTTGTTCAACACCAAGTTTTTTGGTGAGGCTGTGCAGGATCTGCTGCGCGTATTCATTGACCTCGTCGTCGGTGAGGCTCTCATCCGGCCTCTGCCAAGCTGCTCGCAGCAGCAGACTGTAGCGGCCTTCCGGAACCTGCTCACCCCGGAAGATTTCAACAGGCTCCAGGGTCACCAAGTGAGGCAGTGGGCCGACAGCGGCCGTGATCTCGGCGAAGAGAGTGCCTTCGGGCACCAGAAGGGAAAAATCACGCTGCACGGCGGGCACGCGCGGCAGTGCGCGGTAACTGAGGCGGCGGAGGGAGACATCAGCCAGGGGATCCAGGAAAATCTCCGCCAAGTAGACGGGCTGCCGGAGCTTACGTTGTTCGGCGATTTGCGCGTCGAGCCGCCCCAGATAGGCGATCACCTTGCCGTCGCTGACCAGCCGCGCCGACTCTCCCGCAAGGTAGTGCGCCGGCAACTCCCGGTCGTCCCACGCCTGCGACATCAGATCGAAGGGCGCCAGCACGGCGCAGACATCCGCCTTTAACTCATAGAAATCAAATGGCTTTCCGGCGTCGCCCAGGGCAGCTGGCCGGGCCAGCCCGGTCGCCCCCAACACCATCACGCCCGGCTCCGTGTACTCGCCGTTCTCGCGGCGGTACAGCCGGCCGACCTCCATCAGACGAAGGTTCGACTCATTACGGTTCAGGTTCCACTCGATCGCCTTCAGCATCGGCGGCACGGCGCTGTTGCGCATTACGTCGAGCAACTCGGTGAGCGGATTCTTCAGCCGCACCGGCTCCCAAAATCCGAACTGGGCCGCCTCGGCCGACGAGATGATCGAGTAGCCGACCGTTTCGTCATATCCCAGCGACCGCGCGCTGTCGCGAAGGCGCCGTTCCTCCTCGCGGAAGGCGACGCTCGCGGGAGGTGTGCGTACTTCCGGCAGCCGCGGCGCAAAACGATCGTAGCCGTGAACGCGGGCAATTTCCTCGATGACGTCGATTTCCCGCTCCACGTCGAGCCGGGGCGAGGGCGCGTGCACACTCCAGCCGCCGTCGGTGGGTTGCAGGACAAAGCCCAAGGCCAGCAGAATCGCTTCCACCTCGGTATCGGGAAGGCCAGCGCCGAGAATGCGCTGCAGCGAGGCGCGCCGCAGGCGGATCGGCGCACGGTCCACGCGTCCCGGGTAGGCATCGAGCAACCCTCGCAGAACCGTGCCCGGGCTGATCGATCCCAGCAGCCCCGCGATGCGGTCGGCGGCGCGCGGCGCTGAGCCGATATCCGCCCCCCGTTCGAAGCGATGGGACGCCTCGGTGTGCATTCCGAAGTGACGCGCCGTGCGCCGCACCGATCCGGGCCGGAACCAGGCGCTTTCGATCAGCACATTGCGCGTGGAATCTGAGATTTCCGTTTCGAGGCCGCCCATGACGCCCGCCAAGGCCACGGGCCGCCGCGCATCAGCGATTACCAGATGATCCGGCGAAAGCGCTCGGTCGACGCCATCGATAGTGCGCAGCTCTTCGCCGGCCTTCGCGCGCCGCACAACAACCTTCGATTCCATCAGCAGGTCGAGATCGAAGGCGTGCGTGGGGTGTCCGATCTCCAGCAGCACATAGTTGGTGAGATCGGCGATGTTATTGATGCTGCGAATGCCGCATAGCTCCAGACGTTTCCTCATCCACTCCGGGGACGGTTTGACTTCCACGCCCACGAGAACTCGCGCACAGTAGCGGGGACAGAGATCCGGATCGGGAATCTCGATCGAAGCCTTGCTCCCGACGGGCGGATCGGCCTCCGGTACATCGATGACGGGTTCCCTGAGCGGGCGGCGGAAGATGGCGGCGACCTCGCGCGCCATGCCGAAGTGATTGAGGGCGTCCGGCCGGTTGCTCGTAATTTCCATCTCGAAGATGGTCTCGCCGTCGGTCTCCGTCACGGTCTCGACGGCCATGCCGGCCATGGTTAGGGCTTTTGCGAGGTCGTCGGGCGATTCGGTGATCTCGACGAAATCCCGCAGCCAACTCAGCAGAATGCGCATTATCGGAACTGGCGGAGAAACCGCACGTCCCCCTGAAAAAGGAGTTGCATGTCGTTGATGTCGTATTTGAGCTGGGCGAAGCGGTCGAGACCGAACCCGGCGGCGAAACCCGAGTACTCCTCCGGGTCATAGCCCACGTGCTTGAGCACTTCCGGATCGATCATGCCGCAGCCGAGGACCTCGATGAACCCGGATTGCTTGCAGATGCGGCAGCCGCGGCCCGCGCAGAAGATGCAGGAGATGTCGACTTCCGCGCTCGGCTCGGTGAAGGGGAAAAAACTCGGCCGAAACCGCGTCTTGATCTCCGGCCCGAAAAACTCCTTCAGAAAGTAATCCAGCGTCCCCTTGAGATCGCAAAAACTGATGTCGCGGTCCACGGCGAACATCTCGATCTGGTGGAACATGGGGCTATGCGTGGAGTCGGCGGCGTCGTTGCGGTAGACCTTGCCCGCCACCACATACCGCAGCGGCGGCTTCTGGCGCTCCATCAGCCGGATTTGGATCGGCGAAGTGTGCGTGCGAAGCAGACGGCCGTCCGTCATGAAGATGGTGTCCATCTCGTCAACGGCGGGGTGATCGGGTGGAAAGTTAAGGGCCTCGAAGTTGTAATAGAAGGTTTCGATCTCGGGACCTTCCGCGCAGGAATAGCCTAGCCCGTGGAAGATCCCTTCGATTTCTTCCCGCACCATCTGCACGGGGTGACGCGCCCCGATCAGGCGTGGCGGGCCGGGCAGAGTCACGTCGAGCTGCCGGCGCCCCCGCTGGTCTTTACCGAGGCTCGACTTCGTTTGTTCGAGCGCCGCTTCAATGTGCCGTTTGGCTTCGTTCTGCAAGCGCCCGACTTGCGGTTTGTGCTCCCGCGGCGCCGCTTTGAGCCAATTGTCGTTGGTGTGCGTCAGCAGGCCGTTCTTGCGCCCGAGCCAGCGGTCACGCAGCTTCTTGAGGTCCTCTTCCGCCGCGACGCCGGCCCGCTCCGCCTCGAAGGCCGACTGCAGCTCGCCGTAGAGACGCTCTACGTCGTCGCCTCCGGCGAGGAGGTCAGCCAGGTTGCGCGTGGCTTTCTCGTCGACGGACATGTCTGGCGGTGAACTCAGGCGGCTGGTTTCGCCGCGGGCGCGGGTTTTGCCTCAAGAGCAGCTTGGGCCTTGGCGGCAACGGCCTCAAAGCCCTTGGGGTCGTGGACGGCCATTTCCGAAAGCACCTTGCGGTTCAGATCGATGCCGGCCAGTTTCAGACCGTGAATCAGCTTGCTATAGGAAAGATTGTGCCGCCGGGCGGCCGCGGCGATACGGATAATCCAAAGGGAGCGAAAATCCCGCTTCTTGAGCTTGCGGCCGACGTAGGCGAACTTCTGCCCGCGCTCCACGGCCTCTTTGGCGTAGCGGAAGAGTTTGCTTTTCGCTTGGAAGTAGCCTTTTGCGGCGCCAAGTATCTTCTTGCGCCGCTCGCGGCGCTTATTGCCTCGTTTGACTCTGGGCACGGTTTCCTCCGTTCGATGGTTCGGTGTGGCAGCGTTGCTTTACGGCGGCGATGCAGGCACGTGCCAACGGCGCTGCTCGCTCACCCGGTTCGGGGCTTAGATGGAGATCATTTTTCTGACGGCTTTCGCCATCGCCGGACTCACAAGAACGCCTTTGCGCAAATGCCTCTTGCGCTTGGTGGTCTTCGACGTCAGGATGTGACGCTTCATCGACTGATTCCGCTTCACCTTGCCGGTGCCGGTCAACTTGAAGCGCTTCTTCGCGCCACGATGGGATTTCAGTTTTGGCACTATACTACCCTCAACGCCCGTGTCCGCAAAGACGGGCTGATTCCTTCCCGATTGCGCCGGCGAAAGCACCGCCGGACCAGACCAGTCCCGCCGTTGTCGCGGAAAAGCCGCGCACAATTCACCCAAAACCGGCAAATCGTGGGGCACTCCCGAAAGTCCTGTCAGCGGTCGGCTGGAGAATGGCTCTAGGAAGAGTGTTCCCAGTATAGCAATAATGGCCGGGACGGCAGGTAGCCGGAGGTCTAACGGGTACCGTGGTAGGCCAGTCCGGCCTTTTTCGGGAGCGCTCATCGCGGCCACGGCGGGCGACCGCTTGTCGCCGCGCCATGTGCACGCCCTGCGTAGAACACCGCCCCCCAGGCTCCCGTCGGGGCGAGATTGGCTCCCTCCAGGAACTTCGCTACCCTGGGGTCATGCCATTTGGGCCCATCCCGAACCCGGCGTTTTTCGCCCAAAGGCCAGGCCCTTCATGACTCCGGCGGTCCTTCGGGCGCCTTTTGTCGGCGCCTGGCGCCTGCTACGGTACGAGTATCGCCGGGCCGACGGCAAGCTGACGCTGCCATTCGGCGAGAGTCCCGTAGGGCTGCTGATCTACGATGCTCTTGGCCATATGGCCGGGCAACTCATGCGGCGTGGCCTCCGCCTTTTCGCCAGAACTCGATCACGGCAGGAACGGCGGACGAGGTGCGCGCCGCCTTCGAGGGTTACATCGCTTATTGCGGCACCTACGACGTCGATGAGCAGTCCGCCACCGTGATCCATCATGTGACGGCAAGCTGGTTCCCGAATTTCGTGGGCGCCGACCAGGTCCGCCATTTCGAATTCCAGAGCGATCGCCTCCTGCTGCGGACCCCGCCCCGGGAATCTGGCAGCGAGAAGCGCACCGGCTTACTCGTCTGGGAGCGAATCATGGAGCCTTCACGCTAGCGATTCAAGAGGCCGCCTCACCGCATCCCGCCGCGCGAAGACCGCGCCGAGAACGCGTTCTTTTCAAGACTGACCCGAGGCTGGGCGCCGCCAAGCACCACGCTGACAACATCAAATCTCATGCAAGAGGGATCGGCATTGGCGCGCCGCGCATACTCATTGGCGGTGCGTACCACGAAGTGGCGTTTAGCTTGATCGACGGCGCGGTCGGGGGCGCCAAAATCGTCCGTAGCTCTTGTCTTCACCTCAATAAAGGCAAGACGGTCGCCGTCCCAGCCCACAAGATCGATCTCTCCCTTGCTCGCGCGCGCCCGAAAGTTGCGCGCCACAATGCGGTACCCCAGACGGCACAGATGCTCGTAAGCGAGATCTTCCCCCCGGCGGGCATCTCGCAGGTGAGCAGGCAGGCGCTCGTCGGCGCGTGCCCGCAAACGGCGCAAGAGAGCCTTAAACACGGCGTTTTCGGGCGGTACGATTCCAAGGGTAAAGTGCGCAGGAGTTGTCGAGGATGAAGAATCAATAAAATTTTTGGCCTCTTGCTCCCGGAGAGCACAGACGCGATGTGTGCCGGCGATTGGTTGGATGACCGGTATGCAGCCTATGGCGTGAAAGCGGCGGCCGTCTCGTCCCTCAGGGGCCGCCCCGTCTCGTGCTAGACTCCATCGCAGTTGTTCGCCGTTTTGGGCGCTGCGGTGTCATGGGGAGGGAGCCATGAGACATCACCACCATCATCACCACCACGATCATTCCCGGCGCGACTTTCTGTGGCGCGCTTTAGCTGGATCTTCGCTCATCAGCGGTCTGCCGCCCCGAAGCAGCTTACTGCAGGCGCAGAACAGCCCCGCCGCCCGTTATGACCTGCTGGTTAGGGGCGGGCGCGTCGTCGACCCTTCGCAGGGGCTTTCGGCTCCCAGAGATATCGCCATCACGGGCAATAAAGTGGCGCGTGTGGCCGCGGGCATCGCCGAACAGGAAGCGCGGCATGTGTTGAAGGCGGACGGTATGATCGTGACGCCGGGACTGATCGACATTCACGTCCATGTCTACGACGGCGTGGCGCCCCTTGCGATTCCACCCGACCCCACTCACATCGCCAAGGGTGTGACCACCGTGGTCGACGCCGGTTCTGCGGGCGCCCACACTTTTCCCGGCTTTCGTAAATACGTAATCAACTTCGCCGACACCCGCATTTTTGCGCTGCTCAACATTTCGGTGGTGGGCCAGTCGACTCTGTCGCCCGGCAATCCGTGGGGGGAATTGCTCGACCTGCGCTACGCCAACCCGAAGCTGACCGCTGCAACCATCGAGAAACACCGCGACGCGATCCTGGGAGTCAAGATCCGCCTTACCGAAAATATCGCGGGCGATCATGATCTCAAGGCGCTGGGCTTGGCGCGCGAGGCGGCAGACGCCGTGAAGCTGCCTTTAATGGTGCACATCGGCGGCTCGCATTCGCCGCTGAGGGACATTTTGGCCATGCTCAAGAAAGGCGACGTCATCACACACAGCTTTCGGGGCGGGGCCGGGGGCATTCTCGATGATCGAGGCCGCGTGATGCCGGAAGTCCACAAAGCGATGGCGGAAGGCGTGCACCTCGACATCGGGCACGGCGCGGGCAGTTTCTCTTTCGACACCGCCGAGAAAGCCCTGGCGCAGGATGTGATGCCCGGCACGATATCGAGCGATGTTCATGAGTACAACGTCAGCGGGCCGGTGTTTGACCTCGCCACTACTCTGTCAAAATTCATGCACCTGGGGATGACTCTGGAGCAGGTAATCGAGCGGACCACAACAAACCCCTCCAAAACATTCGGCGGACTTGCCGGCTTCGGAACACTCAGGGAGGGCGCCGAGGCTGATGTCGCGGTCTTCTCACTGCAAGAGGGCGACTTCCCGTTTACAGATTCCCTCGGCGCCACGCGCCTGGGACACCGAAAACTCTCTCCGGTCGCCACGGTCAAGGCGGGCCGGATCTATGGCAGCGCCTCGATCCCCGTTGTCAGCCTGTAGCAGAAACCGCGATAAACTTGAGGACTGATGCGGCGGCGATTCTACTTGGCGGTCCTTCTTCTGCTGGCGAGCTGCGCGCCGGCCGCCGACAACGTCCGCTCTCTCACGATCCTCCACACCAATGATTTGCACGCTCGCCTGCTGCCCGATTCTGGGCAAGAGGGAGGATTCGCCTATTTGGCTGCCGCGATAGAGCGGGAAAGGGCCAACGCAGAGGCGACGCTGTTGATGAACGGGGGAGACTTTGTGCAGGGTACTCCTGTCTCGACAATCTTCCAAGGAGTGCCTGTGTTCGAGGTTGCGAATCAACTGGGCTACGACGTCAACACGCTGGGCAACCATGAGTTTGACTACGGCTGGCAGAAGATTCTCGAGTTCCTCTCAGTCGCAAAATTTCCGACCGTTTCCGCGAACGTCACGGACGAGCAAGGAAATCTGCTTACGAAGCAGCCATACGTCATTCGCGAGGTCAACGGCATTCGTGTCGGCATCATCGGGGCTCTGACCGCCGACCTTCCCACACTCACGCGCCAGGAGTTTCGCGGCCCATGGACGGCGCGGCCCGTGGCGGAAACGGTGGGAAGGTACGCCCGTGAGCTGCGGGACAAGGTGGATCTCGTGTTCGTCCTTTCGCACATTTTTGACTATGAGGAAGACCAGATCCTGCGTGACGTGCCGGAGGTGAATGTGATCGTGAGCGGGCACAATCACGGCGGCCAGCAGCAGGTGAAAGAAGTCGGCGGCCGTATCTGCGTCAAAGTTCGGGCCTACGGGCGCGAGCTGGGCCGCCTGGACCTGCGGGTGGACGTTCCCGGGAAGCGCGTCGCCTCCTACGAATGGAAGCGAATTCCGATCGGCGCCACCCAAATTCCAGCAAACGAAGCTGTTGCGAAGTTAGTGGCGGGCTGGGAAGCAAAGGTCGAAAAGGTGGTCGATGTTCCCATTGGGGAGTCTGCGAGAAGACTCAACCGGCGCGAAGTGCAGGCTCTGATGGAAGAGGTCGTCCGCCAGGCCACGAACGCCGACCTCGCCTACATGAACCTGGGAGGTATTCGCGATGAGCTTCCGGCGGGAACAATTCTGGCACGGCACGTCTGGAACATCATGCCTTTCGACAACCTGGCCGTTGTTGGCCCCATTCGCGGCCGGGACCTGCCCGCCGAGATGACCACAGGCCGCTCCATCGACCCGTCCAGGGTATACCGTGTGGTCACGAACGATTTTGTAGCCGAACAATGGCGCGAGTTGGGCTTAACGTTTCCCGAGACAGGACCGCTGATCCGGGACCTGATGATCGAGTGGATCAAGAAGAAAAAAGTGGTGGAATGAGGGTCCCGGCCCGATAGCGTCGGAATTATCGGGGAACCATCACCTCTTGGCATCAGCACAGCCGGAGCACGGTTGACGGTCCACCAATCTTCCCAGGCTCTTCTGCTACAGTGCCGTCTTCTCCTCATAAGTCCCGAAGACACGCCGCAAAACGCCGCAGATCTCGCCCAGCGTGGCGTATGCACGCACCGCATCCAGAATCGGAGGCATCAAATTGGCGCTCGACTCAGCGGCGAGGCGAAGATTCTCCAGGGTCTGGTTGACTTCGTGCTGATTCCGCGTGCGTCGAAGCTTGGCGAGCTTTTCTCTCTGCTCCGCGTTGGCCTTCTGGTCGACATAGAGGGTCGCGACCGGCGTTTCCTCCGGCTTTACAAAAGCATTCACGCCGACGATGGTCTTTCGCTTCTGCTCGACCGCCTGCTGATATTCGTAGGCCGAGCGCGCGATCTCCGACTGGGGATATCCTTTCTCGACTGCCGCGACCATGCCACCGAGTGCGTCGATCTTGTCAAAAGCCTCGAAGCATTCGCGCTCGAGATCCAGCGTTAGCCGTTCGAGAAAGTAACTGCCGCCAAAAGGATCGACGGTCTCCGTGACGCCAGTTTCGTAAGCGATCACCTGTTGCGTCCGCAGCGCTAGCAGCGCTGCCTCTTCGGTCGGCAAAGCGAGCGCTTCGTCAAGCGAGTTGGTGTGCAGCGATTGTGTACCCCCAAGCACGCCCGCCAAAGCCTGCACCGCCGTCCGGACAAGATTCACATGCGCCTGCTGCGCCGTCAGCGAAACGCCGGCGGTTTGGGCGTGGCAGCGCAGCCTCTGCGAGCGGGGATCGGTGGCCCCGAAGCGGTCACGCATCAGTTTCGCCCAGATGCGCCGGGCGGCTCGGAACTTGGCGATCTCTTCGAAGAAGTCGTTGTGCAGATCGAAGAAGAAGCTCAGCCGTGGCGCGAAACTGTCGATATCGAGGCCGCGGTCGAGAGACCACAGCACGTACTCGATGCCCGCGCCAAGCGTGAAAACAAGCTCCTGGAGCGCCGTCGCCCCCGCTTCCCGGATGTGGTAGCCGCTGATCGAGATCGGGTTGAAGCGCGGAACCTGTTCGGAGCCGAACTCGATCGTATCGACCACCAGCCGCATTGAAGGGCGCGGAGGATAGATGTACTCCTTCTGCGCCATGTACTCCTTGAGAATGTCGTTTTGGATCGTCCCCGAAAGATTCTTCCAGTCAGCGCCCTGCCGCTCGGCGACCACCAGATACATCGCCCACAAAATGGCCGCCGGCGACGTAATGGTCATCGATGTGGTGACGTCGGAGAGCGGGATGCCCTCGAACAGCTCCTCCATGTCGGCCAGCGATGAGATGGCCACGCCGCATTTACCGACCTCGCCCGCGGCCAGGGGATCGTCGGCGTCGTAACCCATCAGCGTCGGCAAGTCGAACGCCACAGAGAGGCCGGTCTGGCCATGCGCGAGCAGGTAGCGGTAGCGGCGGTTCGTTTCCGCGGGCGTGCCGTAGCCGGCGAACTGCCGCATTGTCCAGTGCTTGCCCCGGTACATGTCGCGGTGGACGCCGCGCGTAAAGGGAAATTCCCCGGGCTGGCCTAGATCACGTAGGGGATCGAAGTCGGGCAGGCTGTTGGGAGTGTAGAGTCGCTCGATCGGCCGGCCGGAAACCGTGGTGGCCTGCCCGCGTTCCACCTTACGTGCGCCCAGAGGCGTTGCAGTCTTGCGTTCCACCATGGCTGAGACAGGACCTACTTCATCTCACTACAAGGGGAGGCTTGTGGCAAGGGTTTCGACAGGCGTAAGAGTGCACCTGCGGGTAAACGGCCCGGATCCATCAGACTGCCGCCACGGACCCGCGCCAAAAAAAACGGACCCGGTTCGCTCGGCGAACCAAAAAAGATCTGCGTCTAGAGCACCGGCCCGATCCGCCAGGGCACAAACTCCCGATGCCCAAGCACTTCGCTGAACGTCTTGCGGCCCGACGCCACTTCGAGAACATAGCGGTACATGCGCGTGCCGACAGTGGAGATGTCTTCCTTGCCTTCGGCGATCGTGCCGGCGTTGACGTCCATGTCCTCGTCCATGTAGAGGCCCGTTTTGGAGTTCGAGGCGACCTTGACCACGGGCACTGTCGGAAATCCAAAGGCGCTGCCGCGGCCTGTGGTGAAGAGGCAGACATTGCACCCGCCGGCCGCCATGCCGGCCACGGACGGCGGGTCGTAGCCCGGCGTGTTCATGAAGACGAAGCCGCTGCTTGTGATGCGCTCGGCGTAGTCGTAAACATCCATCAGGTTCGACGTGCCGCCCTTGGCGACGGCTCCGAGCGACTTTTCCGCGATGTTGGTGAGCCCGCCCGCTTTGTTGCCGGGTGAGGGGTTGCTGTCGAAGGTGGTGGTGTCGCCGAAGCCCGCAACGTAGCGCTTGTACCACTCGATCTTGGCGAGGAGCTTTTCTCCCACTTCGCGGCTGATCGAGCGTCGTGTGAGCAAATGCTCGGCGCCGTAGACTTCGGTCGTCTCGGAAAGGCAGGCGGCGCCACCCTGCTTGACGATCAAATCCGCGCAGTAGCCCACGGCCGGGTTCGAAGTGATTCCCGAGAAGGCGTCGGAGCCCCCGCATTCCAGGCCCACCACAAGCTTCGAGGCCGGGCACTCCTGCCGTTGTACGCCGCCTGCCTCGACGATCAGCTCGCGCACGGCCTTAATGCCGTCTTCAATCACGCGCCGGGTGCCGCCGCTTTCCTGTAACGTCAAACCGCGCCGGAACGAGCCGTTCTGGCCCCCGTTTTCGTGCATGTAGTAACTGATCTGGTTGACCTCGCAGCCGAGGCCGACGATGATGGCCGCTCCGACGTTCGGGTGGTTCCCCAGGCCTTCGAGAGTCCGCCGGAGTTGGCGTGTGTCCGCTCCTTCCCCTTGTCCACAGCCCTCGCTGTGCGGGAACGAGACGACCCCGTCGATGCCGGAGCGCTCGAATGATTCCTGGGCAAACGCGGCCTCAATCTTCTGGCAGGCGAAAGCGGAGCAATTGCTCGCGCCGATAATCGCAATATAATTGCGCGTTCCCACCCGGCCGTCGGCGCGGGGATAGCCAAGAAACGTCCTCTCGGGCAACAGGGGGATGTGCGAGAGGTCGGTCAGCCCCGTTGAGAACTCGAACTGGCGGTCGCCAACGTCGAACCTGAGATTGTGAACGTGGACCAGCTCGCCCGGTTGGATACGTTCGCGCGCAAGCCCGATGTTTTCGCCGTACTTGAAGACCGGAGCGCCTTCGGCGATTTCGGACACCGCCACTTTGTGTCCCGCGCCAACAGACTGGCGCAGTTTGATCTCCCTGTCTTCAAAAGACACCGTGGCGCCCGAACCCAGAGCGACCCGGGCCACGACCACGTTGTCTTTCGGGTTGAGCCGGATGAAGGGATTCTCCGGCTTGACCATGCTTTCTACCGTAACGATGCTCATAGATTCTGTTCGCTTCTTCCTTGGCGATGCCGGTATCAGCCCTTACGGGCCGCTCCCCAACGTTCCGACGCCAGAATGCGGCCGACATCCATCAGAGTCTCGATCTCTCCAGCCTGAAATTCGCGCTCGTGCTTGGTGCCGATGCCTAGCGCGCCGACGGCCTTGTCACCCGCCAGCAGGGGCACGCAGATGGACCCTTTGACGCCTGTATCCAGCGCGCGGGGCCGGGCCGCGCCGCTGGTATCGCTCTGGAGGTTGCACAGATTGACCGGCTCCTTGCGCTCTACCGCCAGACCTGCGATGCCCTTGCCCACCGGTATTGTCTGCACGTGAGGAAGCAGGTGATCCGGCAGGCCGGTCCAGGCTTTCAAGTGCAGCATGCCGTCAGATCCCAGTTCGTGGAGCGTCGCGGTGTCCGCCTGAAAGTGGCTCGCCGTCAGCCTCAGTGCCCGGGACGCGTCCGCGGCCGCTGCCCCGATCTCCTCCAGGAAGGCCTGCACTCCTTCATTATCGGACTTTGGGGCGGTTCGGTGGGACGGGCGGCGCGGGCCGCTGGGAAAAACATCAAGCGCCATCGCAAGACCGGGCGAACGTCACAACCGCCGCCCCGAACTCTCCTGGAATCAACGCCGAATCCTGAGCGGGTGACTGGCTTTGATTTTGAGCGGACTTCCGAGCTGCTGGTTGGGAAAGTGGGAGGTCCGTGCATCTTTCCTAGAAGAACCTCACCTTCACCGCCAGCAACCCCATCACCAGCACGAACGCCGCAAGCGCCTGATATTCCTCATTTTTCTTGTAGAGCGTCGGATTGAATTTACCCGAGGAAGGCGAAACGGGCGTCAGCCGCGGAAAGAACTTCGGCACGCGGCGCTCATACTCGGCGTAAGCGGGAAACAGCCGCCGCAGGTGCCCTTCCTCTTCCCCGACTACGGGCAGATAAAACAGCACAAAGAACGCCAGCAACATCACGCCGATGGCCACCTTCGCGCCCGCGACAGCGAATCCCATCCCGACGATCAGCGTGCCCACGTACAACGGGTTCCGCAAATAAGCAAATGGGCCTGAGGTGGCGAGCTGCTGATTCTTGGCGAGATGTCCCGCCGCCCACGCGCGCAGAGCGAGGCCGGCAAGTCCCACCGCACCGCCGATGGCGAGCGATTCCCAGGTCGGCTTGGCGAATATCAGAAATAGCGCGCTCACGACAAAGCCCGCCGGCACGCGCAGCCGTGCCGCAAGTTCCGCGTAGCGCTTAGGGAAAGGCATAGAGATAGGGACTAGGGAGCTGCGAGAATTGGGACTGCCGGCAGGCCGCTACACACCCGGATCCGCCACCGCCCGGATTTCGATTTCTCGAAACATGAAATTGAAGCCAAGGATGTCGTAGTTTCGGAAGACAACCCTTCCCGAGCCGGCCGGTTGAGCCTGCCTCTTGACCACGTAGGTGTTCGCCAGCTTGTCCCGGAGAGCTTGGCGATGAATGTCCCCAGAGAGCCACAGCAGGTCGATCAACACATTCAGCGGACCTAGAAATCCGAACCCCAGCCGCACCACAAGCGATAGCCAGCTCGGAGGCCGGCCCTCCAGATTGACGATCCTGACACCGCCTACGCGATAGCCTACGGTACCTATGGGAAACCGCTTCAGAATCACAAAATAGCAAAATACGACGACGGTCCAGCTTGCGAAAATTATCCGGGCATTTTGGCCCGGTGGGGCGGCCGCTCCTAAGACGATATTCAGTGCAAGGCAGATCACCGCAACGACGAAAACGTCGATGACGTCGATCAGCAACCGGCGCCAGAATCCGGCATAGTCTTCCCGTTTGAAATACACCCCGGTGGCCGCGTTCATGAACGAGCCTCAAAGGCCCCAACCCGCCTAGAGGATACACTTCGAATCCACGAACGGACAACCAAAGCCGCCAAGCAGTCCTGCCCGGAATTGATTTCCCATGACTGCGGCCGTCAGAACAGCCTTTCCTGCGGGCGCAACGTCCCGAACGAGCCCACGTTGGCAATGGAAAGCGAGATGCGAAACAGATTGCCGTTCGGGTTCCGGCCGACTGCGAGGCCGCTCCATTCCACGCTGAAGCCGCAGCAGTCGGTGTTATAGGTGACCTGCGAGGTGTTGTAGATGAAAATGCTCTGGCGGTAGTCGTAGATCGTGCTGACAGCCGCGTTCCAGCCCCGGCGGTTGAAGTCTCCGATGCGCACGCCCGCCGAAAACTGGTTGCTCGGCGCGGAAAGCGCCGTGGGCGTCCGCACGGCATTGTGTCCGAACGAGAGGCCCAAAAGGTCCGACACCCGCATGTCGGTGTTGACACTGCTATTGACCAGCTTCCCTCGCAGCGGGTCGTAGTCGTTGCGCCATTCGAGGCGATAGCGCCAGTTTGGCTGCACGCGCATCGAGGTCACAATCGGAGAGTAGTTGCGCGCCTGATCCGCGAAGGCGAACGGTGAAAGGCTGATCGTCGATTGGAAAACGTTGCGAACGCCGGGAATCAGCGCTCCACCGAAATCGGGGTCAAAATAGCGGCGCTGCCAGACTTCGAGCGCAAACACTTCGCGCACGCGGCCGCTTTGGTCCTTGGTATAAACGCGGTTGGTAATCCCGATATCCAGCTCGTTCGTGCTGTTGAAAATGTCACGCTCGTCGAAGCGGATCACGCGCCCGAAATTTTCAACGCCGTCCACATAGCGGTACGTCGCGCGCGGCTCGATCACGTGCTTGACCTTTTCGCCCAGCCACTTCGGTCCAGAGTAAATTCTTTCCAGCGCCGGAGGGACGAAATCGAGCGAGAACTCCTTCGTGTTGCGGTAAAGGTTTTGCCCCACCAGACCGCCCTCCGCGCGGCTCTGCCCATAGGAAGTCTGGCGTGCGCCGAACGTGGGCGTGAAGTGGAAGTCTCCTAGAGCGAACTTCGTCGAGATCCGCGGATAGAAATCGCCGCGCTGCACGAACCGCCGCGTCTGGAACTCCGGCTGAGTGCGGCTGACCAGGCCGAACGAGCTGTCGAGGCTGAACCAGACAGGCACCGGCCCGGCGGCAATTTGCCGGGCGTGGCTGTTGAATTCCATATTGGGAAGATTGCGGATGACAACCTTGTCTCCCGGCGTGATGCTTTGGAAGTTCTCATCCCGCAGCAGAGACACGTTCATGCTGAAAGTCGACAGGTTCTTGGAGACGAAGCCGATTGAACGCACCTGCGACGTGGCCGCTTCCTCGAAGGTCTGCGTGAATTCCTGGCGAAAGTCGAGCGAACTGAGATAGTTGATCTGCGCCACCCCGCGAAAGCCGCCGGGAAACCAAGCCGCGCCCCGCATCGAAAAGGACCGTCCGCTTTGCTTGGGGCCGCGCGTGCCATCGGCCTGCGGCCGGCCGCGGTCCTTCACGCCAAAGAAAAAGGCATCGAAGTGGCTGCTCTCCGTCGGGCGCCCGCGAAAGCCGATCTGGCTGGCGATGCCCCGGTCTGTGTAAAGCGTTCCGCCGATCGTGGCGTCATAGCTCCGGTTGATAGCCCAGAAATAGGATTGCCCCAGAACAAAGCCGAAGCGCGAGCTGTTACCGATGTTCGGCGTCAGGAAGCCGCTGTTGCGCGGCAATTTCTCCAGCGACTTCTTGAAGTAAGGGAAGTAGAAAATCGGCGCGCCCCGCAGGCGGAAAACGCCGCGGTGTACGGTGGCGGACTCGCCCGGGATGATCCGCGTCCGTGGCGCCCGCAGGGTCCACCATGGGCTCGCCGTCTCGCAGTTGGTCACAAAGCCGTCATGCACCCAATAGTGATTCTTGGCCTTGGTGACGACCTTGCCTTCGAGATAGAAAGGATTGTCAGTAGTAAGAATCCTGACGCCGCCTTGGCTCGCCGAAGCCACGGTGCCGTGAACGGTATAGAACGTACCTTGCTCCGTGCGCGCGTTATAGCTAACCTTCTCGGCGTAAAGATCCTCTTTGCTTTCGCGATTGAAGTAGTGAACGTTACCACGGGCTTCGGTCTCGCCCGTTTCCTCGTTGTAGTCGACCTCTTCCGCCGTCAGGACCGTGGCATTCAGCCGCAACTCGACACTGCCGCGCAGCAGGCGCAGGGAGCCGATCGTTTCCTGCGTATCGGCGACGATCTCCAGGTCTCCCGGTTGGGCTGGGGCCGGTGGCGGCGGTAGCTGCTGGGCATCCTGCCCCCATACGCCCCCCAGGAGCAGAAAGAAACAGAAACAGAGACGAAGGACGCGCAGGGGAGTTCCGATAGATGAAAAAATGCCCATTCGCAGGCGAATCCTGAACGTATCACGCTGTCTGAGAAGCCGCAAGCGGCGGCAAACGCTTCTCCCCTGAGTGAACCATACCGCACGAACAATCCGCGCGGATTCACCTTCCCCGGTGGCGCAGTTGATTCACCCGGCGCAGAGTCTCGATCACCGCCGGCAATGTGCGGAACTGCTCGAACCCATAGCGCGCCTTGCGCCGCCAGTTGGGGCGTTCATCGACGGTTCCGGGCGTGTTTTGAGAGCTGGTTTCCAGCCACAGATCTTCGAGGTTCACCAGCATCACCGCGGTGTCGCGGGAAGCGATTTCATAAAGGCATCCCTGCAAGATCGAGGCGAGGTCTGCATCCTCGGAGCCGAGCCAGCCGTGTCGCCGCAGAAACTCGATCACGGCCCATTTACAGGACTCCTTCCATTGCAAATCCTTCGCGCCCTGCTGCTCGTCGAGCAAACCAAGCTCGATCTGGTCGGCGATGTCGAGGCCTTCCCATACGCCGGCGAAGGGCCGCATGTCGTGCGTGTTGAGGCTTGCCAGTGTTGTCGGGGGGGTGGGATGGATTGCCCTTGCCGGGTCTGGATCCAGCTCGAACTGCGCCACGTACATGCCGGCGTAGCCGTGCCGGTTCATCGACGCCCGCACGCGTTCTGGCACGGTGCCCAGGTCTTCACCGACGATGGCGGCCCCATGGCGGCGGGATTCGAGATTGAGAATCGCGTAGAACTCCTCGGCGTGGTACGAGACGTAGGCGCCCTGACTCGCGGCGAATCCTTTGGGGATCCAATAAAGCCGATGCAAGCCCATAACATGATCGATGCGCAGCACGCCGGCGTGCCTCAGGTGGTGGCGCACGCAGGCGATAAAGCTGGTGTAGCCTCGCGCGCGCACGGCTTCTGGATGGATGGGCGCGAAGCCCCAGTCCTGCCCCTTGGTGAAGAAGCGATCGGGCGGCGCTCCGCCCGCGACGTCCTGTGCGAAGGCTTCGGGCTCCTGCCAGACGTCGAAACCGCCCGGATGCACGCCCAGCGGCAAATCGAGATAAAGTCCGCGGCCGTCCGATTTCTCCGCCAATGTCTGCAATTGCTGATCCGCCAGCCACTGCACGTAGAGGTGGTAGACTCTCGCCCGCTCGTGAAAATCGCCGGGAGAGATCCGTCCTTCGCGCAAGTCTCGGGGCCAGCGCGTCCAGACCTGGCGCTGTCGTTCCTGCACGGCCCGAAAGCGGGCGTATGCTTCCAATCGAGGGCGCTCGTTCACATAACGCCAAAACTCATCGAGTCGGCCGGAGGGTTCGGCAAGAAGTGTCCTCGCCAGTTCTTCCAGTACGGCGCGCTTGAGAGCCATTTGCCGCTTGTAGTCGGTCAGACCGGCGTGCCGTAGCGAGTCGATGGTTTCCCGGTACGCCGAAGAATCGAGCAGAGACCGGGCTTCGGGGGAGCGCTCGATCTCGGGGATCGACGGCAGGTGTAAATAGAACTCATTCCAGAATTGCCGGCTGACCGGCGTATAGGGGCTGGGATCGCAAGGCTCATCGAGGTAGGCTGCTAAAAGTGGGAGTGTGCCCACCATACTCGCTCCCAGTGCCTGCGCCCAGCCGAAGAGGCTCGTCAGGTCCGAGAAGTCTCCGCATCCCAAACTTCCCTCCGAATGCAAAGCATAGAGGGGAAGAAACACACCCCAACGCCGCGCGCCATCGGGATCACGCAGGGGATGGGCCTTTTCCGGAGCCGAGATCACCAGAGTTTCTTCGGACCGGCCCGCGATTTGTAAGCGCAGCCGGTGGTAGCCCCAGGGCACTTCCCGAGGGATTACGAGCGTCTTGGTAACGAAGGCTTCGCCTGCGGCTTCCACGCTTCTGTGCGCTCGAACTGCGGCAAGGTCGTTGCGCCAGCTGTGGGTCTCGCCGCTCTCGAGCTGGAGTTCGCATCGCAGCGTGGCATCCGCCTGCCCGGCTGTCAGCCGCAGAAGGCACTGGGCGGGGGACCTCTCCCAGCAGACCGTGACGGGCTCGATCAGACTTCGCCACACGGAAAGACGCTGCTCGGTGATGGCGCGTGGGATCCCTTCCAGCGAATCCGCGGAGGCCCCCAACTGGCGCAGCAATGCCAGGAGAGTCTCCGCCGAGGCCGTGCATTGGCGGCCGAACCCGTCCCGGTAGCGGACAAGAATGCCATGCAGCCTCGCCAGCCGAAAGAGAGGCGCCAGATCGGTATTTCTCACAAAAGCATCCTGGGATCGTATGTTGACGGACTGTTCGTGTTACCCGCGCTACCGCGCCCGGCGGACCTTGCCCAGCCGGAACAGCGCGCAGCCCGGCCCTTGCAGCCGGTAGGTCTTGCCCCGGCAGATGAATCGGCGGCTCCAGTTTGTGTCGTTTGTGTCGAAAAGTCGCTCCCACCGGTCGGTCGCCCGGAGATCCGGCAGCACAAAGCGCACGGGGTCGGGACCCGCATTCACCATCACGAAGAGCGTGTCGCCGCGTCCTTCGCCGCAGCCCTCGGAAGCCTCGCCCTGAATCTGCGCGCCAAGCTGGGCAGGCCCGGGGTGGTTCCAGGCGTCGCCTTGCAACTCCGAGCCGTTCGATTCCAGCCAGAGGATGTCCCTGGGCCCCTGTTTTCGCACGCGCTCACCGGTAAAGAAACGGCACTGGCGCAGGCCCGGGTGCTCCCGTCGAAGCCGCGTCAGGTAGCGGGTGAAGTCTAGCAGGCCCGTTTTATTGAAGGTGAGGTCCCAATCGAGCCAGCTTAGTTCATTGTCCTGGCAGTAGGCGTTGTTGTTGCCCAATTGGGTGTGGCCGATCTCGTCTCCCGCGGAAATCATGGGAACTCCCTGCGAGAGCACCAGCATCGCCAGAAGATTGCGCTTCTGCTGCTCCCGCAGGCTGTTGATCTGAGGGTCATCAGTCGGTCCTTCCAGGCCGTGATTCCAGCTGTTGTTGTGATTCTCGCCGTCCCGGTTATCTTCGAGATTGGCCTCGTTGTGTTTGCGGTTGTAGCTGACGAGATCGTGCAGTGTAAAGCCGTCGTGCGCCGTGATGAAGTTGATGCTCGCCTGAGGGCCGCGGCCGTCCCGGCCAAAAAGATCGCTGCTTCCGGCCAGGCGGGTTGCCAAAGGGCCTAGGCCCGCCTCACCCTTCCAGATCTGGCGAATCTGATCTCGAAACTGCCCGTTCCATTCGGACCAGCCGCTGGGGAAATGGCCGAGCTGGTAACCGCCGGCGCCAATATCCCAGGGCTCGGCGATCAGCTTCACTTCCGACAGCACGGGATCCTGGCGAAGAATCCCCAAAAACGCCCCAAACTTTTCGAAGGCGTCGTGGCCGCGGGCCAGCGCGGCCGCCAGATCGAAGCGGAAACCGTCGATGTGCATTTCCGTCACCCAGTAGCGCAGGCTGTCCATCACGAGCTGCAACACGCGCGGGTGATATGTGTTGAGGGTGTTGCCGCAGCCCGTGAAGTCGATACAGACTCTCTTATCGTGCTCGCCGAGCCGATAGTACGAGGCGTTGTCAATGCCGCGCATAGAGACTGTTGGACCGTGAGAATCTCCCTCGGCGGTGTGGTTGTAAACAACGTCGAGCAGCACCTCAATGCCCGCCGCGTGCAAACCTTTGACCATCGACTTGAACTCGTGGATCACTGTGCCGGGCGACCGGTCAGTGGCGTAACGCGGCTCCGGGGCGAAGTAAGCCAGCGGGTTGTAGCCCCAGTAATTCGTCAGGCCGAGCTTCACTAACCGGTGCTCGTCGGCAAAGTGGTGGACGGGCAGCAATTCCACGGCGGTGACCCCAAGGCTCCGGAAATGCTCGATCGCGCCCTCTGAGGCGAGACCAAGATAAGTTCCGCGAAGATCCTCCGGGACAGCGGGATGCCGCTTTGAGAAACCCTTGACGTGGAGTTCATAGATCAGCGTGTCGCGGAGCGGCGTGCGCGGCCGGCGGTCATCTCCCCAATCGAAAGTCGTATCGATAACCACTCCGAGGGGTGCGAACGGAGCGCTGTCCCGCTGATCGATTTCGAAATGCAGTCCCGTACCGTCGAACTGATAGCCGAAGATCTCTTCCCGCCATTGCATGACGCGCCCGATCGCCCTGGCGTAAGGGTCGAGCAGCACTTTGTGGGGATTGAACTGATGGCCCTCCGCCGGATTATAGGGGCCACGCACGCGATAGCCATAGAGCTGGCCCGGCGCCGCGCCGCGGACGTAGCCATGCCAGACGTTATCGGTGCGGCGCGGCAGCGTCAGGCGCCGTGACTCAGCCGTTGCATCGGCCGAGTCAAACAGGCAAACCTCGACGGCCGTGGCATGCTCGGAAAAGAGTGCGAAGTTGACACCGGCGCCGTCCCACGTGGCGCCGATAGGGTAGGAGTTTCCCGGAAGGATCTGCATGCGTGAGGGTCCCGGCCCGTGCCTTCTACGTTCCTTACTCCTTATCGGATGGTGCAAACCCCGCGTTGGGCTCGGCGTCCCGGGAGAGGCCGCTGCGGAGGTCACTCCTGATTCTCGCAAAATCTTGCGGATGGTATCTGAGATCCCCGACTCGGGATTTCACGTGGTCCAAAGTCACCCCGTCGGCCCCGGGCCAAAGACACTGGCCCTCTCGAAGGGAACGTGGCTCTGAGCCGGAGAGGCGAAGAGGCTATTCTAGTGCCATGCCCGAACCATCGCTCCAGGAAAAATTCGCGCCTCACAGCATCTGCTTCGGTTGCGGTCCTGCCAACCGCAACGGCCTGCGCATTCGCAGTGTGGTGCAAGGAGACACTGTCGTTGCCGAGTGGGCCCCGCAGCCCTTTCACGAGGCCTTTCCGGGAATGCTAAACGGTGGCATCATTGGGACGCTGCTCGATTGCCATTCCAATTGGACGGCCGCCTGGAGCCTGATGCAAAAGGCCGGTGCGTCGAAGCCGCCCTGTACCGTCACCGCCGAATACGCTGTGAAGCTGCTCCGGCCGACACCGAGCGGCCAGGCGGCGCATCTTGCCGCCTCAGTCGTCGAGTCAACCAACGATCGCGCGGTGGTTGAGGCATCGCTCACCTGTGGCGGAAAGGTGTGCGCCACCTGCCGAGGAACATTTATCGCGGTGAAACCAGGGCATCCGGCCTACCATGGCTGGTGACACCGATAAGGCTGCTTCGCGGGAACTCCCCGCGCGAAAACTCCCGATTTCCCGGCGCGGGCGAATGGTAGAATTGCTGTATGCGTTTTCTCCAGGCGGGCAACCAGAAGCTGGTCGCCCTGGAACCGGAACACGAGGTCATCGAAAACCTTGTGGCGCAGGCCGGTTTCAAGTGCAAGCTGGAAGAGGACGACAGGCGGCTGTTGCTTGAGTTGAAACCCGCGCCTTCCACCGCCATCCGGTTGTTTGACGCGAGTGACGCCGCGAATCGCGCTTGGTTTGCTTCCTGCCAGTTCTATGTGGACGGCGTTTCCGGCGCGGTCCTGCAGACCCCACTGACGATTTCCAACTGCCGCGACCGGCAGGGCCGTTTGACCCAGGGCCTTCGTATCGCGCTATCTAAGGAACTGCCGGCGACGTTCCGTTTGCCTGGGCGCCAATCTGTCAGCGAACGAGTCGTCTACGCGCTTCTCTATAATTTTCTGCTCGCCCTCACACAGTCTGGGGTGGCGATCTGTGGCAAGGGCGGCCTACGCCCTCTCGCGGGCGGCGGTTCCGCGTCCGCAACGAAAGCGTAAAGAATCACATTCTTTTTGCTTTTTGTCTCGGCCCTTCCGGCGCAATCTCAAAAATCGTCCTACTACTTGGTACCAGAGTACCATCCCCGCTCTGCATTAAGTACCGTATCATCTCGGGGTACTGCGGTACCGAAGAAAAATGAACCTAAGGCACTATTGTTGCGACCCCATGGAAGTGGCACAATGAATCTCGTACCAGGGACGATTCGCTGGAGTCAGCAGGGGGGACAAACTTCAGTGAAGTCCAGGCTGGCTCGGTTTTAGACCGGGCCAGCCTTTTGTTTTTTGAGCAGGAATTATTTCGTTTCCATTCGCCTTTCGGGCCGTGAAGCGTTCGCGGCCTCGACAAACCGCAGCAGCGCGCCATTCAGATCCGACGCAGCGAATTCCCTTTGACCCCACGGCTTCACCTCGAGCGATCCGTTCGGATGGATCACGCCTTGCCGCGAGTACTCTTCGAACAGGTCTTCGATACGGTTGACCCGCACATAACTCATCCAGTCACTTTGCGCCGGCTCGATTTTCATCCGGAAAAAGTGGATTTCCGCCCCTCCGCGCCACGGCCGCGTAGTCGGGGGGGTAGGCGAAAAGGCAGCGGAACCCAAGTTTCGCCTCATACCATGCCACCGCGGCATGAACGTTGTTCGCAGGCAGCAGCGGCGCGATGCTTCGGATCTCTGACACGTTACCTCTTCAGTCACGCCAGGAAAAACTATTCGCGCACCGTCTGCAACTCCTCGCGCAGCCGCCGCCAGGTTGTGGCCAGGTCCTCGGGCAATACACGCGCTTCACTGATGACCGTCATGAAATTCGAGTCCGCCACCCAGCGCGGCAGCACATGCATGTGGATGTGTGCGGCGACGCCGGCTCCAGCCGCTTCGCCGATGTTCATCCCCAGGTTGATTCCAGCGGCCCGGTATAGTCTGCGAAGCGTGGCCTCCAGCGATCGCGTCAGCCGCATCATTTCCTGCAGGGCGCCGTCTGGCATCTCTTCGAGCGTGCCCAGGTGCGCGTACGGAACGACCAGGGTATGTCCGCTCGTGTAGGGGAAACGGTTCAACACGACGAAGTTAAACTCGCCCCGGTGAACAACGAGAGTCTTTTCGTCGTTATCCGCCGCGGCGATTCCGCAGAAGACACAGCCCTGCGTGCCCGCGCCTTGCGTCACGTATTGATATCGCCACGGTGTCCAGAGATAGTCCATGACGGCCGGGCCGCAAAATGGGAGGGGTTCCGGGCGCGGCGCGCCTGACCGAAAGAAATGGCGGCTACGCTACTCGCCGAAGGGCTCCGAGCCGTCCGCCGGCGCCGTGCTGTTGTTGACTACGTCGCGCAGTTCCTTGCTCGGTTTAAAGAAGGGGATTGTCTTCGGAGGGACTTCCACACGCTCACCGGATTTCGGGTTGCGGCCGACGCGCCCTTGGCGTTCGCGCGTCCGAAAGCTGCCGAAACCCCGGATCTCGACTTTCTCGCGCTGCCGCAACGATTTCACGACACTGTCAAAAATCGTCTCGACGATCACCTCGGATTCCTTGCGCGTTACTTCAACGACCCGGGATACTTCCTCGATCAAATCCGCCTTCGTCATATCAGCCGATTCTCCAGTCCTAACCTGACAGCATAAACCTTTCGCGTCCGCGCGGTCTACACCCGAAGCAATCGTACCAAAAGCCGCTCTCTAGGAGCGGATCTCAGAGCCGATGTGCTTGTTGGAAGAATCCCGGGAACCGGACTACAAGGCCGGCAGCCTTGGCGGGTTGCCAGGGCCGGCGGTGGAGAACTCCTCGAGAGCCACGGGATCGGCTTCCTCGTCCGAAATGCCGCGGCGGCTCAGCCCGATTTTCTTCTCGAACTCGTCGAGCTTGACGATTTTGAACCGGTACGCCTGTCCCACCTTCAGCGCACTCTTCCCGTTGGAATTTCGCGGCATTTCCGAGGAATGGCACAATCCTTCCACACCGGGCGCAAGTTCGACGAACGCCCCGAATTTGACGGTGCGCGTAACATTGCCCGTAATCACGTCCCCCTCGTAGTTGCAACTGAAGAAGTTCTCCCAGTTGTCCGGTTGCATTTGCTTTATGCCGAGGGATAGCCGGCGATTCTCCGAGTCGACATGCAGAACCACGGTTTTCGTCTTGCGGCCTTTTTTCAGTACTTCCTCCGGATGCTTCACTCCTTGATCCCACGACAGATCGGAAACGTGGACCAGACCCTCTACCCCTTCCTCCACTTCCAGGAAGGCGCCGTAAGTGGTGAGATTGCGCACTCGTCCCTCTACGATGGTCCCGATCTGATAGCGTTGCTCGAGATCCACCCAGGGGTCCGCTTTGCACTGCTTCACGCTCAGCGAAATGCGCCGTGCTTCGGGCTCGACCTTCAGGACGACGGCTTCAACGCATTCTCCCGGCTTGAATACTTTCGAAGGGTGCCTCGGCCGTTTCGACCAACTCATCTCGCTCACGTGAACGAGGCCCTCAACGCCGGAAGACAGTTCCACAAACGCTCCGTAGTCATTCACGCTGGTGACTTTGCCCGTGACCGTGTCACCGTCGTGGTATTGCTCGGAAATCTGCTCCCAGGGGTCGGGTGACAGGTGCTTGATGCCGAGCGATACGCGCTCTTTTTCGCGATCGAACTTGATGACTTTCGCGGTTACCGGATCGCCGGGTTTGAAGACTTCGGCCGGCGCCTGGATACGGCCCCAGGAAATATCGGTCACGTGGATCAGTCCGTCAATTCCGCCCAAGTCGACAAACACGCCGTAATCGGTCACGTTTTTGACCGCGCCCTCGACCACGGCGCCTTCGGCTAGCTTCGCAAGCGTCTGCTGTTTTTGCTCCTGGAGTTCCTCTTCCCGCAGCACGCGCCGGGAAACGACAATGTTTCCTCGCTGCTTGTTGAGCTTGATGATGCGAACGGGCACTGTCGTGCCCAGAAGGGAATCCAGCTCGTTGACTGCCCGCACGTCCACTTGCGATCCGGGCAGAAAGGCGGGCAAGCCCACGTTCACGATCAAGCCGCCTTTCACCCTCTCGACGATGCGGCCTTGGATGGTCTTCTTCTGCCGGTAGTCGTCTTCGACTTGCGCCCACAGCCTAAGCTGCCGCGCGCGTTTGTAGGAGAGGACGGCGTACTCGCCGGGGGCCCCGACCTTCTCCACCAGAACGTCGATTTCCTCTCCGTCGGGCAACTGGGGCTCGTCGCCCTCGCCGAAGAAATCGTCGATGGGAACGATGCCCTCCGTCTTGCGGCCGATATCCACCACGACCCCGTTCGGCGTCACGCTGACCACTTGGCCGCGGCAGATGTCCCCTGGCCGTATGGAGGGCGTTTCCGAGTAGCTCTCCATCATGTCCTCGTAGTTCGAGGGCAGCTCTTCCAAGGGGATCGGTTCTTCGCTTTCCGAGGCGAGTTCTGGGGCGGGCACGGGAGCGCCGGGCATTCTCGAGGAAACGGCCTGCCCTACGGACGGACTTGCGACCACGGGCTCGGGCGGCGCGACGGGTACCCCCGTCGTCTCCGCGGTGGACTCTTGGGAGACTGCGGCGGAGGCAGGCGCATTGGTCCCCGCTTGCTCCGGGGCCTCGGCAACCACTTCCTCTCGGGGATCGGCCGAATCCGGAGACGGAAATTCGGCTTCTTGAGGTTCTTCGGGAACCAGAGCAACGGAGGACCTACCGTTCTTCTGGCCGAGCTTGGGCTGTGTCCCTGCTTCCGCTGGGACTAGGTTGGCGTTGCTGGGCATGTCAGCTTCCCCCAGACCGGTCTCTACGTCTTGCGGCGAAAGCAGAACACCGTGCAGCTAGGCCCCGCTCTTAGCCGCCAGCGCCCGATTGGGCAGCTTCGGAGACCGTGTTGTTCGTGCGCCGGTCACTCTTGAAAACGCCCATCGTACCGCTACCCCTGGGGCGTTCCAACCGGCCCAAATTTGACCCCTGGTGAAACACCAGTGCGCTCACTATAGGCCAAGCTAACCCTGCTTGTCAAACCAACCGGCCAGGGCGCCTGCCGGGCTCAGGCGGCCTCCGAGGCGGGAGTCGCAAGTCTTTGCGAACGAAGACTTTCGCGATACCCCTTTAGCAATCCGACGGCCGTCGCCACCACCAATGGACCGACCACGACGCCCACCAGGCCGAACGCCTGGATTCCCCCCAGCAGACTGACAAAGACCAGGAATCCATTGAGCTGCGCCCGGCCCGCAATCAATACCGGACGCAGAACATTGTCAGCGCCGCTCACTAGAAAAAATCCCAAAATAAGCAACGTAATTCCTCGGCCTGTGTATCCATTTACCAGCAGTCCGATTCCGGCCGGCGCCCAAACCAGCCAGGGACCCACCAGTGGCAGGAATGACAGGAACCCCGTAACCACGCCCCAAAATACTGGGGAGTCCAGGCCGAGGACCAGAAACAGCAGGCCGCCGAGTGCCCCCTGAACCAGAGCGACAACGAGGCCGCTCGAAATCGTGACTGAAATAAGGTCGCTTACTTCGCGGATCATCCGCGTGCGGTGATCCCCAGTCAGGGGAGAGATATCTTCCACCAGTTCCATCAACGCCGGTCCGTCCCGGAATAAATAGAACATGGCCAGCAGCATGGCGATCAGGTCAAAAATGAATCGCGCGATATTCCCGGCGAGCCGCGCCGACTGCTGGGCCAGAAACGTTCCGGCCGCCTGGCTGACCCTCGTCAGGACGTCCTCGAAGTTGCCGAGCGGAATCGGGAATTGCACGAAGTAGGTTTCCAGCAAGGCCCGGCTCTTCGGAATGAATTCGCCCGAGGGAATGAAACTGAAAACCGAAATCGCTTCCCTCACGAACGCGGGAATGAGCCAGGCCGCGGGAGCGACAAGAACCAAGGTCACGCACAGCACGCTGATCAACGCCGCGACGCTGGGTTTGCCTACGCGTTTGCGCACCCAGCGATGCGCCGGGAAAAAAAAGATGCTGAGGATCACCGCCCAGGTGAGCGGCTCCAGAAACATCTCCAGCACCTGGTATAGGAGGAAGATCACCAAACCGGTCAGTGTCCAGGTAACGGCTCTCTGGAAATACTCGGTGTGGGTTTTCTCGCGCACTGGTTTCACTGAGTATAGCTGGCAAATCGCGAACTTCGGCGGGACGCCGGCGGTGGCGCTGTTTCGAACAGGCGTGGCGGCCGCTAGGCGCGCCGCAAGTCTATGGGGGCAGGGTACGGCCCGAGGAAAATCCTGGGGCCGGCTTAACCGCTTCCGATCACTTTCAATTCCAGCGTTTGACGGCCGCCTTGCTGGATCCGCACGTCCGTGCCTCTGCTTCGCACGGAATTGATCAGGTCGGGGTCCATCCACTCGCCGTTTTCCACATCGTCAAAAGCGTAGATTCGATAGCCGCCCGGATCGATGGAGGATAGTTTGTAGCGCCCGGCCTGGTCCGTCGTCGCCGTCTTGTAGAACTGCTGGATCTTCCGCCTTGCTTCTGAGTCGGGAACCAGCACCACGGTTGCTCCTGGAAACGGTTTTTGATCGCTGCCCATTACCGCCCCTTCAACCTCGCCGGCGCCGTCCGCGAGTACAATCTCCAGCGCACCGCCGCCGCGGGTCAGATCAACGGCATTCTCCAACACGTCCTCGCGGCCCATGCGCGCGGACTTGACGTAGTACCCCGGAGGGAGTCCGGCGACCATGATTAGATACTGCTCCGGCCCCGTGTTCTCCAGCACAAAGTTCCCGCTGGCGTCGACTCTGCCGTTGGGCGGCCCTGTGAACATCAGCCCCGATTCCGCCGGTCGGAGCATCACGCGGAGGCCCGCGAGATTCTCGATCGGCGTTCCTTCCACCTGCAACATCCCCCCGATCTCCACACCTTTTCTCACGGGCAGAAGTACATTTTCCATATCCCGCGTTCCAACGTCGATCTGTTGCCGTCCCGAGAAGGCTACTTCCCCGTCTCGAACAACCGCGGCCAGGATATAGCTTCCGGGCAGCAGCCCGCGGAACTCGAACAGGCCGCCCGCCCCAGCCACGGATTGCGTCATGTTGCCCGGCCCGAAAGAATTCCGCTGGCGCAGAACGATCATCATGGGCATCGATGGGTTGCCTATCCCGGTTTCATCGATCACGCGGCCGCGAACACGGACGGTGCGCACCCGGGAAAGCTTCAGGTTGACCTCCTGCAGCTCACGCCCGGCGGCGGCTTCCAGTTGAGAGGCGGTCTCGACGTCCGGTGTGCCGGGATAGTAAGTCGTGACATAGGCGTCATTCACGCGCGGACCCGCCGAGCGGTCCTCCGAAGGCATGCGGAAGCGCGATGCGCCGTCCATCGCGCTGACGTAGTAACGCCCCGGCTGTAGTCCAAAAATGCGGTACTCGCCGCGGTCATCGGTCTGGGCTGATTCCGCTGGCATGAGCTGCCGGCCGCCCTGGGCGTAGCGGTAGCGGAGGGCGCTGACCATGGCGCGGGCGACCGGCTCGCCATCAATGTCCACCACGCGCCCCGTGATGACGGCGTGCGGCGCGAGTTTGATTTCCAGCGCGGCGAGACTTTGTCCCTGCGTGAGCGCCAGCGTCGTTCCACCGCGCGTGCCGCTTCTGGACCCGTAGTTTCCGGTCACGAAGCCATTCCTCTCCGCGCGAAGATGGTAGGAGCCGGGGGGGATCTCCGTCATCACAAACTTTCCCTCGGTATCACTTGTGGAGGTGTAGCTGGCGGGCATTCGTTGGCCGGTGGACGGACCGCTGAAGACTTGCCGCAGCGTCACCGTGGCCTTGTTGAGCGGCTCTCCGGTGACGCTCAACACCCGGCCCGCAATGGCGCAGTCGGCTACTGGCGGCGCTTCCTGCGGTTGGCCGGGAATCCCGGGCGGCGCCTGTGGTGTGTTGGCGCCCGGCGGCAGGTTTCCGGCGCCACCCGCGCGGACCTGCCCAAGAACACTGACGGACAAAGACAAGAAGAGAATGGCGAATCGCATCGTATCCCCTCCTCGATGGCGCAGTTTATCTGAAATTGCCTCTATTAAAGCAGATCAGGGCAAGAAAGAGAACCTTTTGAGGCAAATCGCGCTTTGGCCCCGCGGGGCCGAGTCTCGCCGGTCCCAATTTGCGTCAGGGCACCTCGGCGAGGTTCCCCATTTCCGCTTCAGGCCGCGCTCAACTGAGCTCCCGCTCCATGTAGTAGGCGTACTTGTCTCCCCCTGGCTCGTAGGCCGGGATGGGCTTGAAACCAAGTTTGCGGTATAGCGCGTGCGAAGCGGTCAATTCCGCATTGCTGCCCAACCGGATTCGCCGGTAGCCCTGGACGCGGGCGAATCGGAGCAGTTCCTCAGCAAGCTGCTGTCCCAACCCCCGGCCCCGGTACTCACGTATCAGGAACATGCGTTTCAACTCGCAAAGTTCCGTGTCGATGCGCAGCACGGCCCCCGTGCCCACGATCTCGCCGTCCGCAACGATCACAAGCACCACGCCGCCATTCTGGAAATAGGTTGCCTCAGCTTCAGCGAGGTCTTGAAGCGCGGTATCGGTGTCGAGAAACGTCCGCACGAACGCGTTGGGGTGCTGGCCGAAGTGTTCCCGCCAGACTGTGCGGATGACGTGCTTCGCGGCTAAAATTCGCCCTGGAGTGAGTGGCTCGATGGAGATCGCCATAAGGGGATCAGGAAAAGTCACCACGATGCCTAGTCCCTGAGAACCAAATCGCCTGCTGTGCTCGGCGAGACGCAATGTCATGGCCGTCCCGTCGGGATAATCAGGCCGGAACATAACGCTTGACCGAAATCTCGCGCGAGTGCCGCCGTGTCTTGGCAACATCGTAAGCGACCTGCATCCGCAAAAGATGATCCATGTCGGGGCCAAACGCCATTTCGATGCGCAAGGCCATTTCCGGCGTCAATGCGGACTTGCAGTGAAGGAGATCCGAGAGAGTGGCGCGCCGCACTTTCAAAATCCCCGCCGCTTTCGAGATGTTGAGACCCAGGGCCTCGATGATTTCGGTTCGAATCAGGGCGCCCGGATGGGGCGGGTTCTTCATGGCCATCGTATGGCTCCTAGTGGTAGTCGATCAAGTCGATGTCGCTGGCGGAGTTCGTCGCCTCGTCGTAACGAAAAACCAAACGCCAGTTTCCCGTCACCGTCAAGCTCCAGAATCCCTGCAGGCTGCCTTTGAGTTGATGCAGCTTCCATCCCGGAAAGCGGCTCACCTGGTCAAGATCGTCGGCAGTCTCGAGGGCGAAGAGAAGCTTGCGCAGCTTATCGGCCATCGCTGGCGACACCCTTTTGGTGGTATCGTCCTCATGGAGTTTGCGAAGACCTCTGTGGCGAAAGCTGACAAGCAGCATTTCAAGCCCGTTATGAATTAGTATGTACGGTAGTACCGTACATGTCAAACGCCTGCCTTCGTTCGCAGGTGTTGGTGCAGTGGAGCGCCAGACAACCCCGGAGTGACTTCGGCCAGCTCGCCGAGTTCCTGTGAGAGTGCAATGCCATCCCCGAGCCATTCAGACCGCTTCGACCTCGGCCTCCTACTGATGCGCCTGATGCTGGGAATCATTTTTGTCTTTCATGGCTCCATGAAACTGTTCGGCTGGTTCGGCGGGGGCGGGCTCGAGGGCATGGCCGCATTCAACGCGCAGCTCGGGCTGCCGTTCCCGATGGTTGGTGCGGTGCTGGCGGGTCTTGCGGAATTTTGCGGCGGCCTGGCGCTCCTCATGGGAGTCGCGGTGCGCTGGGCGGTGGTTCCCATGATCGTGACCATGCTCGTGGCGAGTTTTACGGTTCATCGCGAAGCGTTCTGGGCGGAACAAAACGGCATGGAGTACACTCTGACCTTGGCCGTGCTGCTGGCGGCACTGGGCATCATGGGGCCGGGCCGTTTCACCTTGTTGCGGCTGATTCCGCCGCGGGAGCCGAATCGAAATTCACGCGACGCAACCTAGCCCGGCTGCATCCAATAAGCACGGACGAAACAATATGCCGAACGATCCCAAGCAGGAACGGGAAGGAAATCAGTTGGTGGAAATCCTGGTCATCAGCACTTCGCTGAATGCCGCCAGCCGCTCGCGGCTGCTGGCCCGGGCGGCCGCGGAGAGCCTGCGTGGCAAAGGTGTCTCGGTGCGCTTGCTGGACCTGCGGGAATCGCCGCTCCCGCTTTGCGACGGCGATGCCGCCTACGACGATCCGGCGGTCTCTGATATCGAAGCGGCCATCCAGCGAGCGGCGGCCGTGCTGATCGCCGCGCCGGTCTACAATTTCGATCTGAGCGCCGCCGCGAAGAATCTCATCGAACTCACCGGCTCCGCCTGGGAAGACAAGGTCGTGGGCTTTCTCTGTTCGGCCGGCGGGCGTTCTTCCTACATGTCGGTGATGAGTTTCGCAAACAGTTTGATGCTCGATTTCCGAAGCGTTATTGTGCCGCGCTTTGTGTACGCCGTGAAGTCCGACTTTCAAGACGGCCGGGTCGCCTCGCCCGAGGTGCTCCGGAGGATCGATGGTCTTGCGGACCGCACGGTGCAGATGGCCCGCGCGCTGGCAGGCGCAATTTCCGTATCCTAGTTGAAGTGATGCAGAAGCTCGCCATGCACGGAGGTTCGCCCGTCCGCACCCGCCCCTACCCTGATTGGCCGTTCGCCGGCTCTCGTGAAGAGGAACTGCTGCGGCAAGTGCTCTCATCGACCCAATGGGGCGGCAACAGCCCGCTGGTGGGCGAGTTTGAGCGCATTTTCGCCGGGATGCATGACTGCGCTCACGGCGTTGCGGCGGCGAACGGCTCCGTGGCTTTGGAGATGGCGCTTTTCGCCGCCGGCATCCGCGCTGAAGACGAGGTCATCGTGCCCGCCCACAGTTTCGTCGCCACGGCGATGGCCGTCTCGAGGCTCGGCGCTGTTCCGGTGTTTGTGGATATCGAGTACGAAAGTTTCAACCTCGATCCCAGGCAAATCGAGCCGGCGATTTCTCCCCGCACCAAAGCGGTGATCCCCGTGCACTTCGGCGGTGCGATGGCCGACATGGATCAGATCGAGTCGCTCGCCTCACAGCACAAGTTGACCGTCATCGAAGACGCGGCTCACGCCCATGGCGCCGAGTGGAACGGGCGGCGAGCCGGAAGTTTCGGGTCCGCTGCCGTCTTCAGCTTTCAGAACAGCAAGGTCATGACGGCGGGCGAGGGTGGCATCGTTGTCACCAACGAACAGGAATTCGCGGCGCGAGCCCGCTCCTTCGCCAACTGCGGCAGACGGGAAGGCCACGGCTGGTTCGAGCACTTCGAGCTGGCGTCTAACTATCGCCTCAGCGGCCTGCAGGCGGCGGTTTTACTGGCGCAGCTGGAGCGTCTCGTGGACCAGATCCTGCTGCGCCGCCACAATGCCGATGCGTTTCGAAAAGCGCTCAAGACGCCCGGCATAACTTTCCAGCAAGCCCCTAAGAAAGCGGATGTCCATTCTCTGTATCTGCTGGTGGGTCGCATCGACGAAACCGTCTTCGGTGCCAGCCGCGACGAGTTTGTGCAGGCGATGCGGGCCGAGGGCATTCCTTGCAGCCCGTTTTATCCACACCCGCTCTACCGGAATCCCGTCTATGAAAACCGCCCCTTCCGCGCCCTCGATTGTCCGGTGGCGGAAGTGGCCTGCCGCGATTCCTTCTGGCTGCATCTGCGCACGCTGATGGGCAGCGAAGAAGACACGCTCGACATCGCGCGCGCCGTCGAAAAAATCCACGAAGTTTTCAAGCCCGCGGCCAAGGGTGTCGTGCAGTAGGGCGGACGTACCCTCGTGGGACTGTCGCCATTCCTTTCTTGAGAACAACCCGTAGGGCACGGCCTTGCACCGGCCTGCCGACCTACCCTTTCTAGCTCAGGCGCTATAATCAGGCCGGCGTGCACCCTGACGGGTTGGAGGAAACTTTGTGCCCCTCCGCGGACTAGCGTGCGTCCTGGTAATCATTTGCAGTGTGGCCGCGTTGCCGGCCGCTCTCGCGCAGCAACCGCCCAGCGGCAAATCGATGCCGCCAAGCGCGCTGCTCTACCGCTACTTAGACCTGAAACAGGCGCTGCTGTCTCAGCACGCCGGCAGGATCTGGGACGTGCTCGAGGGAAAGGCAACGCCCCTAATGAGGTTGACCGTGATTTCGACAGATCCGCCGGGCCAACCGGCGCCTCTCGGGCTCGCACCAACCTCGGACGGCCCCGCCGAAGTCACCTTGCGGCTGGAAAGGCCACCCTCTTTCGAGGTTGTCCCTGGCATGCAAGTAGGCTTTGAGGGCGTTGCCCGCGAACTCACTAAGCAGCCGTTTCATCTCACACTCAGCGATGCCTCAGTCCGGCTACAGCCCGTCATCACGCTCTCGGTGGAACCGAAGGCAATCAGGCGTGGCGAACCGGCCGTCCTTAGGTGGAGCACAAAAGACGCCTATGGAGTCGTGCTGTTCCCCGATGGGGTTGAACTCGCGCCATCGGGGCTGCAAGGCCTATCACCCAGGGAAACCACCACTTATACGCTGGTGGCGAAGGGCCGTGGCGGCGAAGCCGAAGCCAGCGTCGTGGTAGCAGTTCAGCCGGACCTGAAATAACGCCCCATCCCAGTGGTTCTACGTGCAGCTAGGTTCGAAACCTTTGCTCACCGCCAGCGCTCGCACCCGCCTATCCGCCGCATCGAAAAGGCGGTAGACTCGAAAGGTTCACCGTCGCTGATTTTAGGGATCCCGCGTGCTGTACCATGGTCAGCCTTTGTGCCCGAGCCGTCCGTGCCGTCCGCAACGGCGACGATTCCTCGCACTCCGGTCCCTGCTCCTCTTGCTTCCTTTCGCAATAGCCTCGGCCCAGACACCGGCCCCGAAAGGAAGCGTCCACGGAGAGGTGTTCGGAGTCTCCGCCCGCGGCGAGCGTCAGTTGATCCGGGGAGCGCGAGTCGCGCTCACGCCCGCGTCGGGGCTGGACCCCGGCCAGACGCCCCCCGCGGAAATCACGACCACCACCGACGACAACGGACGCTTTGCTTTCGAGGACATCCCCAGCGGCGGCTACTGGGCGAGCGCCTCTTCATCCGGCATGCGGGGCCGGAATGCTCAGCTCTGTCTGGTGGCGCCCGGAGGCATGGTCGACATCAATATCGACATGAATCTCGACGTTGTCCACGAGTCCGTCGAGGTGTCGGCGGCACAGGCGCGGCCCACGATCTCGGGCGCGGATGCCACCCAAACGATCACCGCGGCAACGCTAGAAGACGCTCCCACCGTGAGCGAACGGTTTGGCAGCCTGCTGCCGCTCGTGCCAGGCGTAGTGCGCGGGCCCGACGGCCGCATCAACCTGAAGGGAACGCGTTCCACGCAGGATGGATTGCTGGTCAACAGCGTCAACGTCACCGACCCCGTCACGGGAGCCTCGGCCATCAATCTGCCCGTCGATGTCGTTTCCGATGTAACTGTGCTGTCCAACCCCTACGATTCGCAATACGGCAAGTTCGCCGGCGCGATTACGACGGTCACGACCCAAGTCTCGGACTTCAACAAATTTCGCTTCAAGGTACAGAACTTTTTCCCCGGCTTCCGGAAAAGGGACGGGGCCTGGGCCGGCATTGAAAAGTTCATGCCTCGGGTCACCATGTCGGGACCCGTCAAAAAGGGCCGTCTCGCGCTGACCCAGTCGCTGGAATACCGCTACGTCCGCACCGAGATCGAGCAGGCCGGCCTTCCCCCCTTGGAACGGGACACCCATCTGGAGAGTTTCGACTCCTTCACCCAGGCGGATGTTCAGATTAGCGAGCGGCACACGGCGGCCATCAGCCTTGCGCTCTATCCCCAGAAGCAGAACTACTTCGGTCTCAATACCTTTACCCCGCAACCGGCCACGCCCAACCTGCGGCAAAGAGGCTTTCTGCTGGGGGCGCAGGATACCTACGTCTTGCGTTCAGGATCTCTGTTGAAAACGCGGGTCCACTACAAGCGATTCGAGGCGGACGTCAGGGCCAATAGCGGCGATCCCTATCGCCTGGGGATTGAAACAACCGAGGGTGGTTTCTTCAACCAGCAGGACCGTGATACCTGGCGCTTCGAGGCCGAGGAGACGTTTCATCTTGCTCCGCGGCGCGCTCGGGGCCAGCATTTTCTCAAGGCCGGGGTCAGCTTCACTCGCCACCACTACAACGGCGACATCGCCTTTTACCCCTTCGATGTTCTTGGCGTCGGCGACCGCCTCGTGCGGCGAGTCACATTTTCCGACGCCACCGAAGTGCGGGTGCGGCAGCACGAATACACGCTCTTCATGCAGGACCAGTGGCTCCCTTACCGAAAGCTCACGCTCGATATGGGGATTCGGTTTGATTACGATTCCATTACCAAAGACAGCCACCCCGCGCCGCGCCTGGGTTTTGCCTACCTGCTCACCAACGATGACAAGACCGTCTTGCGGGGCGGCATCGGGTTCTTTTACGACGCGTTGAACCTCGCTATTCCGACCTTTCTCGACATCCCCTTTCGGACCGAGACGGTTTTCCCTCCTGGCAGTTTGGCAGCGACTTCCTCCGCGTTTGACCAGCGCCAGGCCAGAAGCGACTTTCGCAACCCGCTCAGCCTGGGTTGGAGTTTGCATCTCGACCGCGAAGTAAGCTCGAACTGGTTCCTGCGCACCGGGTTCCAGCAGCGCGTGACGACCCGGGACTTTTTTGTCCAGCCCGAGAGCACGCCTGAAGGCAATGTCCTTACGCTCAGCAACGCCGGCCGCAACCGCTATCGCGAATTTGAACTTACGACGCGTTATCGTCTCGGCGACCGTTACCATCTGACAGCTTCTTATGTGCGCTCGTCCACGCTGGGCGACTTGAGCGATTACAATTCGGTCTTCGGCAACATCGGCCAGACCGTGATTCGGCCCAACGTCAGAACGCGCCTGCCGTTTGACGCCCCCAACCGGTTTCTCTTTTGGGGGGAGATCCGGGGACCCTATGGACTCTTAATCTCACCGGTCGTGGACGTGCACACAGGCTTCCCCTTCTCGGTGCTCGACGAGGAGCGCAACTATGTCGGTGAGCCGCAATCCGGCCAATTCCCCGCCTTTAAATCGGTCGATCTGCAAGTGCTGAAGCGCATTCGTTTGCCCTTCAAAGAAGGCCTCGCCGCTCGAGTCGGATTCCGCATCCTGAATCTTCTCAATAGCTTCAACCCCATTGATGTGCAGAACATCAACGTCAGCCAGCGTTTTGGCGCCTTCTCCAACACACGCGAACGTGACGTTAGCTTGAAGTTCTTGGTTGACTTCTGAAATAGCGCTCGACCGTGCCAGCGACACCAGTTGGTGGCCGTGCTAGCGGTACACATCCTTCGTTTCCCGCGGGGAACGTCTGTAACATCTCTCTCACAGCTGGCAACGGCCGCGAATTTCTGCAACTCCTCTCCTCGGATTCGCATCCATTCTACTTCGGGTGTTTCTAAGGCTCTCTTCGCTTCGTGGCCGCGATGAAAGCAACCGTCTTTGTGTGTCCGGAACCTAAGCGCGAGAGTTGGCAGGAGGATTGCCAGCATGGCACACGCTCAGCAAGCGCCCTTGTCACCTGTTGCACCCTTTCGCGTCGATGTGCCCTTGCGGAATCTGCTGCAAGAACCTAGACAGCGAGAGGTTCCCGCCGTTCCCGTCCAGGCGCCGGATCTTCCCGATCCCCCGTACCCCGAGCGCGCCGTCATCGACCAGGCCAAGTTCGAGGCCGGTTATCACAAGCGGAATGCCATGCGGACCGTGCGTTCCTGGGCGCTGCCGTATGTGCGATCCCTCTGGCATCGCGGCGAGCTGCGGCCGATCATCGCCTACCTGTTTACAGAATACAAATGCAATCTCGATTGCCACTATTGTTGGTCGTTTAACAACACGGTCAAGGGTATGAGCGAGCCCACCGCCCGGCAATCGATCGACTGGCTGCATTCGATCGGCAACCGGGTGCTGGCGCTCATGGGCGGCGAGCCCCTGTTGCGTCCGGGTTTCATCCACAAGGTCACTTCGTACGCCGCCAAGAAGGATTTCTTCGTCTATCTGCCCACGAACGGCAGGCTGATGAAACCTGATGTTGTGGACCGGCTCGGCGATGCCGGACTCGCCGCCGTAAACCTGGCTGTCGATTGCGTGAACGAGAGGCCCGGCCTTCCCAAGGCGTTGACACCGATCCGCTCCTACTTCGAATACCTGGTGAAAAATCAGAGGCGCTACGGCTATCTGGTGATGCTCAACATCAACATCACGCGGATCAATATGGATGATGTGAAGGAGTTGACCGAAATCGCCCGCGACCATGGCATCGGTACCGACTACCACATCAACGAAGCGCCCATGCTTGAACAGAGCCACTTCCAGCATCTCGACGAAAACGACACCTATCTCCGCCCGGACGATTACTCCAAGGTCGACGATCTGCTCGACTACCTGCGGGAGAAGCACCGCCAGGGCTATAAGATGCCAAACCCCGGCGAGCACATGGACAGAATGAAGAAGCTGATGCGCGGCGAAGTGGATCCCTGGCCCTGCCGCGCCGGGCAAAACATGATGATAATTCGCACCGACGGTACGTTGGCTCCCTGCTTCCCCATGTATTCCGCAACGTACGACTGGGGTGTCGTCGGCAATCACAGGTTTGATGTGCGCCAGCTCAATGAGATGAAGAAAGAATGCACAAAGCACTGTCTCTCGACGTGCAACTATATTCTGGCGTACTGCTACAACGCGCGACGCGTCATCCACTGGGGCGTCAAACAGGCGATGCGGGGCTTCAAGGGATCCACCGGCGGCTTCTAGCCCCTGCTTAAACGCCGCCGGTCTGTGTCGCTCCTCGTGGTTGCGGGTAGCCCGCTCCTTTCAGCGGACTCCTGGTTGTGCTTCCGCATCAGCCGGGAGTATCATTCATAACCATAGGGAGCTATGATCCTCAGCCCGCGTTCCGATGCCGGCAACGGCTAGCAGCGGCTCTTTTTCCAGACGGCGGCGTTGCTTCTCCTTTCCTTACTGCCTTTTTGTGCCGAGGTTCACGGGAATTGAGGTCATTAGAACCTAGCCTCTCTGCTTTCTTGCATCTTCAGTTCCGGGCGCTTCGGCAATGCTGACATTTGCCATTCGAGGCTAACAGGAACTCCATGGCAAAAAAGAAAAAAACGGCACAGCGTAAACCGCCTTCCCGCGTCAGCCGGAAGACTTCGGGGCGGGCTTCCGGTTCGGCGCAGGGCGCCGCGAAGACGGTGCTGCAAGCGCCCGGGGCCGCCGCTGCGAAAAGGAAGACGCTGAAAACTTTCCCGGCTCAAGCCCGGGAGGAGATCTCAGACCATCGGCCCGCGGGAAGAGAGGATCTGATCCCCATTGTGGGTGTCGGGGCATCCGCCGGAGGGCTGGAGGCCTTCACGCAATTGCTAGCCGGGCTGCCCGCCGACACAGGCATGGCCTTTGTTCTGGTTTCGCACCTCAGCCACCAGCACAAGAGTATGCTCACCGAGCTGCTCTCTCGAAGCACGCCGATGCTGGTGACGCAGGTGATGAAGCCGGCGAAACTGGAGCCGAATCACGTCTATGTGATTCCGCCCAACCGGGATCTTGTCATCTCCGACGGCTACATTAAGTCAAAGGCAATCGCCGACCCTCAGCGGCCTCACATGGCGATTGACTACTTTTTCCGCTCGCTGGCGGCGAACCGCGGCAGCCGGGCCATCGCAGTCGTTCTCTCGGGTACGGGCACCGATGGCACTTTGGGACTGGCCGCGATCAAGGCGGAAGGCGGCGTCACCTTTGTACAGGATGAGAAGTCCGCGAGGTACCCCGATATGCCTCGCAGCGCCGGCCGCGGCGCTACCGCCGCCGATTTTGTCCTGCCGCCGGAAGGAATCAGCGCCGAGCTGACGCGGATCGCCCGTCATCCCTATGTCAACGAGGCGAGAATCGCAAGGGTGCCGGAACCTTCGGGGCAGCGGGAAGACGAAATCGGCAAGATTTTCACGCTGGTTCGTGGTGTCACCGGGATCGATTTCTCTCACTACAAGCCGGCTACGATCAAACGGCGTATTTCACGCCGGATGCTTCTGCACCGCATCGAATCGCTCGCGCAGTACGTGAAGCATCTGCGCGCTAACCCGGAGGAAGTCGAATCCCTCTACCACGACTTGCTCATCAACGTCACCGGTTTCTTCCGGGACCCTGACACGTTCGACGTGCTGCGGAAGAAGATCCTGCCCAAGATTCTCAAGAATCGCCCTCCCGACGCCCCCGTCCGCGTCTGGACGCCTGGTTGCGCCACCGGTGAGGAGACCTATTCCATCGCCATTTCCCTGCTCGAGGCTCTGGAATCCCTCGGCTCAAGTCCGCCGCTGCAGATCTTCGGCACGGACGTCAGCCCCGTGGCGATTCGAAAAGCCCGCGACGGGGTGTATCCCCATAACATCGCGATGGACGTGTCGCCGCAGAGGCTGCGGCGATTCTTCGTGAAGACAGCCGACGGCTACCAGATCAGTAAGGGCGCGCGCGATCTGTGTGTGTTTGCTCCCCAGAACATTTGCAAGGATCCCCCCTTTTCGCGCCTTGATCTGATCAGTTGCCGCAACGTCCTGATCTATCTCGGGCCCGCCCTCCAACAGCGGGTTCTGGCGACCTTCCACTACGCGCTCAAACCGGCGGGCTTCCTGCTCCTGGGCACATCCGAAACCGCCGGAGCCTCGTCGGAGCTGTTTGACGTGGCCGATAAGAAGCACAAGATCTACTCCAAAAGGCAGACCGCGGGGCAGCCCCACTTCGAGTTTGTGGGCCGGGATCTGGAAATCGCCAACCGCCTGGCCGCCAAGAGCATTCCCAGTCAGGCGCGCGCGGCGGCGGATTTGACCAGTGAGACAGACCGCCTGATCCTGTCGAAATACACACCGGCCGGAGTGGTCATCAACGAAGCCCTCGATATCATCCAGTTTCGCGGCCAGACAAGCGCCTTTCTGGAACCTGCTCAGGGAGAAGCCAGCCTCAGCTTGCCGAAGATGGTCCGGCAAGGCCTGCTGATGGACCTGCGGGCGGCTATTCATCAGGCGAGACATACGCGCCATGCCGTTCGCAAGGAGAATCTTCGAGTTCGTCTCAACGGTGGTATTCGGCAGGTCAGCTTGGAAGTTGTTCCCCTGACCACCGCCAAGCTGCCGGAAGACTACTATTTGGTCCTCTTTGAGCAGAAGGCTGCTCCAGATTCTCCTCCCCCCGTTCCGGCAGGCCGCTCGAGAAAAGGGGATGCCCGCCTGAAAGCCGCCGAGCACGAAACCGCCGCCTTGCGGGAAGAGCTGGCCTCCACGCAAGCCGACCTCCACGCCATTATCGAGGAGCAGGAAGCGGGCAACGAAGAGCTGCAGTCCGCCAACGAGGAAGTCCTCTCGAGCAACGAGGAGCTTCAGAGCACGAACGAAGAACTGGAAACGGCCAAGGAGGAATTGCAGGCAACCAACGAGGAGCTGACCACGGTCAACGAAGAGATGCAAAACCGCAACGCCGAGCTGTCGCTGCTCAACAACGACTTGGTCAATCTCATCGGCTCGGTGGATATTGGAATCCTCATGCTCGGAACGGATTTGCGGATCCGCCGTTTCACGCCCGCCGCGCAGAGGGTCATGAACCTGATCCCTGGAGACGTCGGCCGCCCATTGAGCGATATCAAGTCGAACCTGCATCATCTGAGCCTGGAGGACATGATCAACGAGGTGATCGACACGATGAACGCCAAGGAACTTGAGGTTCAAGATCATCTCGGCCGCTGGTACTCCATGCGCATCCGGCCTTACAAGACCCTGGATAACAAAATTGACGGTGCGGTCGTGGTTCTGGTCGACATTAACGATCTCAAGCGGGCCTTCGTGAAACTGGGCCTGCTGTCAAGACTGTTCATGGTTGGCGTCGATCCCGTCCTCATTCACGACATCGAAGGCCGCATTCTGCAAGTGAACGACGAGGTGGAACGAATCTATGGGTGGTCGCGCGCCGAGCTTCTGAGAAAATCGATCACGGTTCTTGTTCCCCCGGATCATCATGAGGCGACGCAGCAGTACTGGGAGCAGTGCCGGCAGGGATCCTTGCTTACTAACATTCCAGCCGTCCACTGGAATAAGGCGCGCCAAAGAATGCGCGTCCAACTCACTTTGACCCTGTTGACAGACGAGCATGACGCCCCGGTGGCAATCGCCACCATGGCGCAACACGTGGACAGAACGCGCCAGGTTAATGCTGCGATCGGCTGCGGTAGTTGAAGCCGACGCGCGCTTCGCCGGGCCTAGTTCGTGACTCTCGCCTGTCATCGCCTGCATCCCTCGGCCCTTCGGGCGCCGCCCTCCATCGCTTCGCACTTTGAGTGACTGGCGGCCTTGAGATGCGTCTTAATGGCTTCCTTTCCCGCGCGGAACGCCGCTGCCAGCATCCAGCGGGTCTTGCAATTCGTCCATTCTTAAGTGTAAAGAACCTTAATCCTAGGAGTCTATTTGAAGACTATTATCATAAAGAATGACTAAACATGAATGGTATTCTTCCTATTCGTGTTATTCTCTCGAATGCGGAAGGCGCACCATCGGCCTCATCGCCGAAGCTGATTCATTCTTGGAGGCGTGTCAGCTATGGCTCCCACGGTCGCCGCAAAAGCTGTGCCGGTTCGTCCGGAATCCCACCGGCGGACATCTTCAAGGAGTTCCCCCCAGGGGGCCGTCGGCGTTCTGATCGATAGCCACTGCTATGTGGTTGAGTTTCTCGGCCGCACCGGCGACTTTCTGCAACTCCCGCCGGGAAGACCCACTTTCCATCTTGTCTCCATGGCGCGGCCCGGCCTCGGGCGCGTCCTGCAGCGAGCCATTCTGGAGGCAGGCGAAAGACGAAAAATGGTGCGAACTCAGGGCCGCTGCCTCGGGGCGGACGGAGCGTTGCGGAATGTCGCCATTACGGTTCAGAGCGTCTCAGCGGGAGCCAGACCTGGATCTTTGCGAGTTCTTTTTAGTGATTTGACCTCCAAGAGGGATGCCGCCGCGGCCCCGGTACGGCGGGAAAGGGAGGCCGGACCTGCGCGAGAGCCCAAAAAACTGGCCGGGTGGGACGGCGATGACGGCGCACTCTTCGAGTCGGCGATGGAAGAGCGCGACGAGCTGATTCGTAAACTCAAAGCCGCCAATGCCAAACAGGAGGCATCGAAGCGCACGCTGGAGGAGGCAAGAGACGAGTTGCAGGCCATCAACGCCGAGCTCGAAGCGGCCAGCGCCGAGTTCGAAGCGGCCAACCGGGATATCGAGGCCGGCACGGCGAGACTGGAAAGCGCCCTTGCCGAACGTGACCGGGCGCTCGAAGAACGGCAGCGGCTGGAGACCACTATGCTGCAAACGCAAAAGTTGGAAAGCCTCGGCGTGATGGCTGGCGGCATTGCTCACGATTTCAACAATCTGCTGGTCAGCGTGATTGGCAACGCAAGTCTGCTCTTGGAAGATCTCGATGCCACGTCTCCCCTGCGCCCGTTCGCCGAGGACATTCTGCAAACGGGCCATCGCGCCGGAGAGATGGTAGACCGAATACTGGCGTTTTCCGGGAAAAAGAGGCCGGGCGGCAAACCCGTTGATGTTTCGGCGATCGCTGGTGAGATGGTGCACCTTCTCAAACCGGCGATTTCCAGGACAATTACACTCGACGTCCGGTTGGCGGAAGGCCTGCCGCCGGCGCGGGGCGACGGTACGCAGATCCGGCAGGTTGTCATGAACCTGATCACGAACGCGGCGGAGGCGATCGGCCCGAAACAGGGGCTCATCCGAATCACCACCGGTTTGCGGGAGATCGACAAGGGGGGATTGCGGGAAAATGAGCTAGGCAACCAGCTCACTCCCGGGCGATACGTTTTCTGCGAAGTGGCCGACAACGGTTGCGGCATGAACGAAAAAACCAGAACGCGGATCTTCGATCCATTTTTTACAACCAAGTCCAAGGGTCGGGGGCTGGGTCTCGCCGCTGTTCTGGGAATTGTGCGCACGCATCGCGGCGCTATCTGCGTCGACAGCCAACGCGGTTATGGCAGTACTTTCCGGGTGCTGCTGCCCGCGTCTGAAAAGCGCCTGCGCGAACCCTTCCAGGACCGTTCCGTTTCGCCGGAATCCGCTGCGGCCACTCAAAAGACCGCGCCGCATTGAGGGAGGGAGGCGCGCAAGGCTCGGCCGCCTGCCTAACGCGATCCGAAATCCTTCACGCAGCGGAAGCCGATCGTGGGGCTGCGTTCATCCTGACGGGCCCAGCTGCGATAGGAACAGGCCAAAAACAAATCCGGTTGGTCAAACCAGGAACCGCCCCGCTGCACACGGTAGAGCCCTTCGCTTGGTCCCTTGGGATTCCGCTCCGGAGCGTCCTGGTAGTAGTCGCGCCCGTACCAATCCGACGTCCATTCCCAAACATTGCCGATAATGTCGCAAAGGCCGAAATAGCTTTTTTCCTTGCTGCAAACTTGAATAGGTCCGTCGTTCGATTTGAAGTGCGCGTCTTTGGCGGTGGCTTCCCGGTCGCCCCAGGGATATTTGAAATTGTCGGCGGGGCCCCGGCAGGAGCGCTCCCACTCCGCTTCCGTCGGCAGGCGCTTTCCATCCCAGGCGCAAAACGCAGTGGCGTCATCCCAACTGACATCGGCCACCGGATGGCTTTCCTTGCCCTTCGGAATCTTGCCTCCGGGCCAATAGTAGGGAGCGCGGTGTCCGGTAGCCTTGACGAACGCTGCGTACCGCTGGTTGGTCACCTCGGCTTCATCCATGTAGAAAGGGTCCACATGGATCGGCCGTACGGGCAGATCGTCCTTGAGAGGATTGGGGTACCAGGGTAGGGCCGTATCGGGCCATTCGAAGGTGCGGCCTCGCTGAAACTCGCCGCCGGGAATGAACACCATGCCGGGCTCCGCCGCCCACGCCGCGACATGGCGGCAGGGCGTGCCGTGCCAGCCCAACACAAGAAACGCGAAAAGCGCCCGGCTAGCCGTAGATCTCAGAAATCTCATCCGGTGGAATATACCCGTTGGCGCCGAGCGGATCGACATAGACGTACGTTCGCCGCGAGGGCGTGTTGTGCACTTCTTGGGACCAGTCGATGCCGAGAGCGGAGTAAATCGTCGCCACCACGTTTTCCATGTGCAGCTGCTCTTTGTGGTCCCAGCCTGTCTCTTTGCAGTAGCGCCCTTCGGCGTCGCTTGCTCCGATGACCGCGCCGCCCTTGACCCCGGCTCCGGCAAACAGCGCCGGGAAGCAGGGATTGTGGTGATCGCGTCCGGCCATGTGATTCAGATCGCCTGGCGTGCGTCCGAACTCGCTCATCAGCACGACTAGCGTCTCATCAAGCAGCATCTTGCTCGGATCATTCTTTGACGGCGTCGACGCCAGATCCTCAATCAGGCTGGCCGCGGCGGGGTCGAAGTCCTTGATCAGCTCGTAGTGATTATCTTTCGCCGAGCGGTCCCAGATCTGTTTGTGGTGGTCCCAGCCGTTGTGGCAGATGTGAACGTAGTGCGTGCCCCCGTCTTGCTTGAGAATATTGCGGGCCATGATGGACGAGAGGCCGACGGAGGAGTTGCCGTAGCGCTGCCGGTCCTCGTCCGTGATTTGGAAGGAAGCGGGCCAGCGCTCATCCGTCAGCAGCTTGCGCGCCGTCGCGCTGAAGTCCTCGAACGCGCCCACCTGGCGGCCGAAACCGCTGATCCGGTCGCGCTCGAGATCGCGCAGGCTGGAAAGCAGCCGCCAGCGCTCTTCGAGCAGTTCCGTCGCCTTCTCATCGAGCGTCATTCCCGAAAGGGCCTGTTCGGGATTCAGATCGAACACCGAATAGCGCGGCGGAAGAAAGCCCGTGGCAAGCGCGCCCACCTGGTTCGTCTCGAGGTTAAACGAAACGTAGGTGGGAAAGGTGTCGGACTCGCGGCGCCGTGCCTCCAGCTCGGAAGCCACCACCGATCCTACCGACGGAATCTCTTTGGCGAAGGCTAGGCTCAAAGGCCGCCCGGCCTGCACATAGTACTGCCCGCGCAAGTGAACCTGCTCGTGGCTCGCCAGCGTGCGAACGATGGCAATGCGGTCCATCACCTTTTCCATCCGCGGAAACAGGGCGTGGGGAAGATAGATGCCGGTCGAAAGCTGGCGGACGTCGAAATCCTTCTGTGTGGCGTTGTTCTCTTTGAAATCGAAAGAATCGACGTGGCTGATGGCGCCGGAGATCTCGAAGAAAATCACGTTGCGGGCGCTGCCCCGTGGCCGTGCTTCGAACGAGGGACTGGCGCGAAGCTGCAGCGGCCAGACGGCGTTGACCGACGCTCCCAACAGGCCCATGCCGCCGAATTTGAGCAAGTCACGGCGGGATGCCAGCACATCACGAACGGTTCTTGTGCTCATCACGGACCTCCGCGCTAGAAGTTGTAAAGAAACTCCACCAGGTTCAGAAGCGCCCACTGCAAATTTTGTGCGCCTTCCACGCGGTCCTTTGTCAGCGCGGAAACCGCCAGATCCCTTTCCTCACCGGCCGGCTCCCGCGAGAGAGCGCCCAGGAACATCTCGTCCACGACCTTGCCGTTGTCCTGATAGGTTTCGAGCAGGCGCTGCACGCGGCTGTCGTCCTTCGCGAGCACCCGGTCGTTGACGACGGGCGACCGCATCAGCATGATCGGCTGCAAGGGCGAGGGAACCAGCGGAGGAGGAGGAGAAGCGCGGTTAGCCTGGCCGAATGCCTGCATAAAGCTCTTAAGATCGCCGCTGGCGCGCGGCAGGCTCAGTTGCATGGCCATGGGTACGATGTCGTCCCCTTCTTTGAACTTGCCGGGACGGCCTGTCACGGTGGCGATCGCATCGTGCAGTTCCTCCGCCGAAAGCATGCGCACATACTTGCGCGCGTAGTAGCGGGTGTAAGTTTCGCTCCACTCGCCGGGGAACTGCGCTGAGAGCTGATAGGCGCTCGAGTTGCAGATCAGCGCAAAAAGACTCTTGAGGCTGTAGCCGCTCTTCTCGAATGAGACCGCCAACTTTTCGAGCAGCTCCGGATGCGAGGGCTGCGCCTCGCTCCAACCTTCAGGCAGATGGTTGGGATCAAGGCGGAGCAGATCGAATTCATCGACGGGATCGACAATCCCAAATCCCATCAGCTTCGCCCAGAACATGTTGACCGTGGCCCGGGCGAACTGCGGGTGCGACGTCAGCATGCGGCCAAGCTCGTCGCGCGGGTCCTCGCCGGTGCGGGCGGGCTCATCGGTCAGCACGAACTTGGGATCGTTCGGTCCTCCGAAGCGCGGCATGCGCAGCATGCTCGGCCCTTGCGTGTCGTAGCCCGAGGCCAGATCATCCACGATGAAATGGCCCATGATCGCCTCGGTATGCTCCACATGGGGAATGTAGCGGGCGCGTCCCCAAAACGCCGCTTGCTGGAAAAAGTCGCCGCGCGTCTTAGTGGTCAGGTAGGCATTGACCTGCTCCAGGTGACGCGCACCGTCGTGGCACGAAATGCAGGAAAGGTTGATGCCCAGGAAGGCCTTACCGAACAGCACCGTCAATTCGTCATGCGTATCGAGCTGCTGCACTTTGGCCAGATCATCGCCGTGTTCCACCTGGCCGGGCTTGCCCTCGACGTGCTCGCGCACCACGGGGTTGACCGCCGCCACAACCAGGTTGCTCTTGGCCGAAGCGGAGATGATGCTGCGCACCAGATCATCGTAGGGCCTGTCGGCGGCCAGGCTTTCCTTCATCATGTAGTGGAAAAGCTGGTGACCCTTGCCCATCTTGCCGTTGGCCCGCAGCAGATCCATGAAGAAGTACGCCCACTTGTCGACGAACTCCGGACTGTCGAGCAGCCTTGCGATCAGCCGCTCGCGTTTATCGGGAGCGCTGTCAGCCAGAAACTCGCGCAGGTCCGATGTGGAAGGCAGCCTGCCGGTCAGGTCAAGCGTGACGCGGCGGATAAACTCGCGGTCATCGGCCATCGGCGCGTGCGGAATCCCATCGCGCTCCATCTTGCCGAAGATCTGCTCGTCAATGAAGTTGCGCCGCGCCACTGGCGCCACGGGCGTGGAGGCCGTCTTCGATCCCACGAGACTTTCGGTGAGGGAACCGGCGTTGCCGGATGCCGGTCCGGCGAAGAGGGAACGGTGTGTTTCCGCGAAGCCTTCCGGCGGCATCGGTCCCGGCTGGGCCTGTCCGGGTTCCGTTTGTTGGGCGGTGAGAATGCACGCTCCGAGCACAAACAGACACGCGAGGGTCCGCTGCATGGCGGCCTCCTTTAGCGCTAATGATCTGATGATATCCTACGCCTGCGGCCCTAGGCTGTCAATCACGTAAGTCAAAGAAGTCCCTAACTGTTAGCGGCGGGCGAAAGGCCTTCCCGAGGCTCGACGGGCGGCTGCGAGCAGGACCGGGATAGATGTTCCAGCTCCATCACCGCCCTCGCCAGTTCCTGGACCAGCGGGCCGGGTATGGCCTTCTTGAGGATTTCAACGGCGGCCCGGTAGTACCAAAGAGTGCCATCCCGTCCTCCGCTGAAACGAACCCAGATTTCATCCCCGCGGCGCCGGTGGTCGGCAATCAGGGAGCGCACGTTGTGCAGCTTGTCGGCGGCAATCACCAGCAGCGCCGATGGCGGCGCCTCCGCCAGCCGCGCCAGAAAGGCATTCTTGCGTTCCTGCCAGGGCGGCTTCGGGGTCTGGTCGGTATCGCTGCACTGGTGAACGATGTAGGCCACCCGGTCTCCGAAGCGCTCCTGGATCTTGCGCCAAGCCGCTACGCCCCCTTGGTCTTCGATGGCATCGTGCAGCAGCGCCGCAATCGCTTCGTCCTCATCGCCGCCATATTCAAGCACCAATGCCGCCACCCCAAGCAGATGCGACACATAGGGCACATCGCTGCCCTTGCGCCGCTGCTCGCGATGCAGCCGCGCGGCAAACACCAGCGCTTCCTCAAACCGGAGAGAAGGAGAACTCATGGGATGCTTTCGGTCCCTGGCTTTTTCGACAGCGTAGCAGAAGGAGAAGAAAGCTGGTGCAAGCCGCTCGCTGGGGCAAAGCAGGGCGAGGATGGCGCGGTCCGAGTCTGAAGCAGGCATTGTTGCGCTAGTAGATTACTGAGATGCCGGTTCTGGCAGCGATGCGGCCCGCCACGAGCCACGATGTACTGGGACGAATGGTGGGTGTGGCAGTCCTGCGGCTTTATCCCAGGAGGCCACTTCTCGAAACCTATCCTTTTTCAATCTCCATTTGCCATAATTGGCGCGTCTCGGCCAGAAAATGCCAAAGCGGAACGGCATCCGTGAGCCAGACGCTACTGACGAACGTCACCGCAGCGATTGGGAAAGTCATTCAGTAAGGAGAAACGCCGGAGTCATCCATGACCCTGTCTTCCTTCCACCCCTCCGCAGAATTCGGCTATAGCTGCAAGGTGTGGATAGCCCAAGAGTTGGCGCGGCGGTACTTCGGTGGCGCCTACTACACTTGGTTTTCCCGCCGATTGAATCCACCCGCGCCGACTGGCCTCTCGCTTTGTTTCGCGATTTTTTTGTGGATTTTCGCTGCTGCTTCCGCCAATTGCCCCTTTGCTTGCAACGCGCCGGGCCGAAAACAAACCCAAGCAAACCCAAATTTTGGCTTTCCTGGAACTTTTCGAAGCCAATGGAACCCTTGTGACGCGAGCCCACCGGCGTGCCGGGTCGCGTCTCATTGCGACGCAAGGGCGGGGATCGAAAAGAGGGACACAGCCTTTCTTCGGCGTCACGTGTGGGGAAGGCCCCGCTCCACGTTCACCGCGAGCAAGCTCCGTCCCTCGCGGGAACGTGCGCTGCCGGACGAATGCCCGTCCGCTGTCTACGAAAAATCAGTGCGGCTCGAGCACTTCCCGCAAGTGGGAAATGTTCGCATAACCGTTCATGGCGAGCCGGCAACTGGCCCCTTCACCCCACCAGCGCGGCGCGTGAAAGGTGTTCTTCGGCACGTACACCACATCCCCTTCCGAGGCGATGATGACGCCTTGCCCTTCTACGGGATACCGAATCTGCCCCTGCATGATGAGCCAGTACTCGGCGCACTCCGGGTGAAAATGCCCCTTGTCCTTCTCGTTCAGTGGCGGCAGCTTGCTGTTGTAGCCGTAGATGATGTTCGCCACGGCGCGGTCATCGTGGACAAAGCGCCCGCCGCGTGTGTTCGGGTCCGCAGCCACAATTTCATCCAGGTTGATGTGCGGCTTGTTTTCATGTCCATACGGGAAAGGCGAACGGTTGAGCCGCACAGGCATGTAGTCGATGCCGGGGGGAGTCGACTCCGGCTTAGCCGGAAACAGCGTTGTAGCGTTGGGGATGTTCGTTTCAAATCGGATAGCCGGCTGATCACCCACTGTCTCGATCGAGTAGATGGTTTGCGCAGGAACTTGAACCATCGAGCGCCGCCGCGCCACGAAAGGCTCCTGGCCTTCGATCGTGAAACGCATTTCGCCCTCGATGATCACCCACCACTCCCGTGTATCAGGGTGAAAGCGCGGAGAAACCTTGCTCCCCGGCGCCGACTGAATATACTGGCTCCACAGGTAGTCGTCTTTGACGACCCATTCGGACCATTCGGCCTCGCCCTTGTGCTTGGCCTTGACCTCGGCCAGTTTGGTGTGCGGCTTGTGGGGAGGTGTATAGGGAGTCAACTGCTTGGGCTTCGGCGCGTAGGAGACTGCCTCGGGCGGCCCCTGGCGCCCGCTCTGACCGTTCAGGATGAGTACAAATCCAACTATGCCTAGCACTGCTGCAACCAGTAAACGCTTCATGGCATGGCCTCCTTCGTCCCTTTCCGGTAGCCGAAAATGCGCCCGTCCCGCCGGGACTTTCGCTTGGCTTCCGAAGCGCTCTCGATTCTACTCGCTGCCCTCCCCGCCGTCAAGGAGACACCCAGCTCTCACTCGTCGCAACAATGGCGACGGCCAGCGTGGCAAACGAGGTAACCGCTTGCGCGTCCATCTTGCCCGATTCGTGGCGATCGCCGATAGTGATCGCCAAAGCTTCAGCGACACGAGCGCCAAAAAAATCCGTCCGCTCGTTGCGATTCACAGCTTCGTGGCCGCCTATGGAATGAGAAGCTCGCTATGGGGGTTTCTTACTGGTGAGCGTGTTTGCCGGCTGGCGGGCAGGCCGTCGCACTCCTTCGCTATCATGGATTCAGCTTTCTTTTCAATGAGTTCCCCATGAAAAATCGACCCTACCTCTGGTCCCGCCGCGCCTTTCTAGCTACGGCGGCGGCCTCCTTGGCCTGCTCGCAAAACGGCGGGCGCGAAGCATCCCCGGTCATGTTCGGTCCGGTTCTGGATCTGCATCAGCACACCAACTATCAAGGGCGGACGGACGAGCAGCTGATCGCGCACCAGAAGCAGATCGGCGTTACGACCACCTGTCTGCTGCCGGGCGCGGGCTGGATGCTGGACACTGTGGGCGGAAACGAGCAGTGCGCCACACTCACCCAGAGCTACGACCACGTGTTCATCCGGTTTGCGAACGCCGACCCCTCAGCCGCAGATGCTGGCGCGACGCTCAACGCGAACCTGGATCAGTGGGCCGTGGGCATCGGCGAGCAGAAGTTTCCGGTGGCCGTCGATTCACCCGAGATGCGCCGCGTCTATGATCTGGCGCGTGAACGCAAGAAGCCCGTGCTGCTGCATTTCGAGCACGAGAAGTACAACCTTGGCATAGAAAATTTCGCCAAGATCGTCGAGGCTTATCCGGAAGTGAATTTCATCGGGCACGCGCAGACTTGGTGGGCGAATATCAGCGCGGAGGTGAACCCGGTCGAGATGTATCCAACCGGCCCGGTGAAGCCGGGCGGCCTCCTCGACCGCCTGCTGACCGACTACCCGAACGTCTTTGCGGATCTCTCGGCCAACTCCGGCCGCAACGCTCTGGAAAGGGACGAGGAGTTCACGCGGGGTTTTCTCCAACGGCACAACGAAAAACTCATTTGGGGAAGCGACTGCAATTGCCACGACGGAAAAGGCGCCGGCCGCGAAGACGGGCAATGCATCGGTGCGAGGTCACTTGCCGCTCTGGCGCGCCTTGCTCCGCAAGAAACCCTGTCGAAGGTACTCTACGGCAACGGCGCACGCGTGCTTGGCTTGGCCCAGTGCTAGGCCAGCCGGCTGCGAATTCCCATTCGAAATCCCTGCGATTTCCTGTCTCCCCTGGATGTCATTTCTAGGACCCTCCTGTCACGGAAATCTTGCGGCAAGTCTCGATTCAGTTGGACCAGCGCGCTGATTCTGTTTCCTTTCTGCACGCCAGGCCCATGGCAGATTTGTTGCATCCCCAAAAGCAGAACGTTAGCGTGCTGACGGTGCGCCCCGGTCGTTTGCCGCTCAGCACCATGGGAGATCAGCAAATGAATCTTGCGCGACGGCTCGCTCTGCTTGCGGCTCTCGCCTGCCCGGTGCTGCCAGGCCAGGCGTTCGAGTTTGCGGCGGGAGGCGGCTACGGCTTCAAGGATGGCGACGATCAGAGCCGAACCGGAGTGCCTGCGCTGGGCGCCGGCCTCGGCTGGCCCGCTTGGTCTCACAACAAACTGCAGCTTGATTACCTGTTTGCAGCGCCCAGAAACCGGTCATTCGACCTCCACTTTGTTACAGGGAGCTACATTGTGCGTGGCAAGCAACGAACAGTCCAACCATTCTTTCAGGCAGGGGCCGGTGTTGCGATGGAGAAGGTCGCACGGGGAGTGTTCCATATTCCGGCGGGGAGATCATCCGTCGACGCGGGATTTGCTCTCCTTTTCGGGGCGGGTGGTTCGATTGACGTTGGGAAGAGCGGTTTCGTACGGCCGGAGCTGCGATCTTACTGGTTCGTTGGTCCGACGGCCGTCATCCTACCGATGGTGAGCGCCGGATGGCGGTTCTGAAATCGAAGACTCGCAGCGCAGAAGACGCCTAAGAAGCTTGCTCACCAGCCGTCGGCGTAGCGGTAGCCGTAAGGGTCGGCGCCGCCTTCGATGATTCCGTTGGGAAGGACTTTCAGCGCCACGGGAGCCGAGCCGCTGTTCCAGCGGCTGCGCCGCTCGACCTTATGGCCCATCGCCTGGAGTTGCTGCATGACGGCGCGTGGAATGCGTTCGTCGAGTAGCAGCGAGTTCGCTTCCATCGCATGGTCGTCGAAACTCGACACGAGGTGGCGGGTCTGGAAGCGTGGCGCCTCGACGGCGGTCTGCGGATTCATGCCCATGATCAGAACGGCCAACAAGACCTGCAGCAGAGCCTGGTCCTGCTGGTCACCTCCGGGCGTCGACATGGCCATGAACGGCTGGCCGCCCCGCGTGACGAGCGTGGGCGAGAGCGTGATACGCGGCCGCTTGCCGGGCTCGACGACGTTGGGGTGGTCCGGGATCATGACGAAACTCTGCGCCCGCTGCGTCAGAGGGATACCAGTGTCGCCGGCGATGACGGAGGGCATCCAGGCGCCCGAAGGCGTTGCGGAGAACATCATGCCCTGCGCATCAATAACATCGAGACTGGTCGTGTCCTTTGAGGCCAAGGCATCGGTCAGCGGGCGCAGTTGTCCCGCGTACTGGGCGGGGTGAGGGGGCTTTCCGGCGCCAAGGCGGCCCGGCCTAAACTCTTCGGAGGCCCGCGCCGGGTCGATCAGCTTGCGCCGCTGGGCCGCGTACTCTTCCGTTAGCAACTCTCGAGGGATCTTCGAAAAAGCCGGATCGGCATAGTAGGCATCGCGATCGGCGTAGGCCAGCTTCAAGGCTTCGACCACAATGTGAATGTACTCGGCGGAGTTCCAGCTCATTGCAGCCAGATCAAAACCCTTCAGAATATTCAGGGTTTGCAGCATGACCGGACCCTGCGTCCAGAAATCATTCTTGTAGATTTCATAGCCCGCGTAGGAAGTCGACCGCGGGGCTTCGGTGGCTAGCCGGAAACCAGCCAGGTCGCCATAGCGCAAGAGGCCGCCGTTCAGCTCGCTGAACGTGCCGATTCTTCGCGCGATCTCGCCTCGGTAGAATAGGTCGCGGACGGCATCAATCGCCGCAACGCGGGTCGCGCCTTTATCGAGTGCGGCTTTTTCCGCCGCGGCCATCGAGCGCAAGGTTCGCGCGAGATCGGCCTGTTTGAAAAGCTCACCAGGTTGCGGCACGCGGCCACCCGGCAGAAACACATTGGCGGACGTCGGAAAGTAGGCAAAGAAGCCGACGCCACTCGCAATCGAGCGGGCGCGCATTTCGTCGAGAGGAAAGGCATCCGCCAGGCTGATGGCCGGCTGGGCGACTTCGTCGAACGATTTCGTGCCGAATTCCCTCAGAGCGAGCAAGCCGGCGTCCACCATGCCGGGCACCACGGCCGGCAGCAGACCATAAGACGGAATCGGACCACTTTCGCGTCCCCGTCTCCGGGCTTCCTGGTCGAACTCGGGCTCTTGCCGCTCGCCAAGGAAGAACTCACGCGTCATTTTTTGCGGGGCCGTGCCGATGCCCGCAATGGAAACGACCTTTCCCCGCGGAGTGCGAATGAGAATGGGGGCTTCCCCCCCAAAACCGAAGTGGGAAAACTCCGAAACCGCGCCGGCAAACAACGCCGCCACCCCGGCGTCCACAGCGTTGCCCCTGGCGTGGAACATGCGCATCGCTGCTTCCGTCACGAGCGGGGTGCCGGCGGCGACGACGCCACGCGTGCCGCGCACCACGGGACGGAGCACCTCCCACCGCATCGAGTCTTTGTCGTCAGTGCGTCTGTTTTGCGATTGACCGGCAGTGGGATCCGTCGCAAACAGCAGGACGACGGCGAGAAAAGCACCGAGCAAGGAAGACGGCCGTTTCATGAAAGGCTCCGAGCGCGTTCTTCTGTCATGATAGCAGTCTGCCTTGGCGCCAAGACGCCGTTTTTAAGGGATCTACTCTCCGAACTGGGGGATTTGTGAGGGGTTAGGGACAGAAACCAGGGCTTTGATCCATGTTTGCCAACCGCACCGGGTGGAACACGACGCCGAATCGCCTAAGCAGGCTCCTCCAGGAGCGCCGGCGCGGCGGCCGCGCTGTCATGGATTTGACGGTTTCCAACCCCACGGCGTGCAAGTTTGTTTTCCAAAAGGAAGCAATTCTCTCTGCCCTCTCCCATACATCGGCCTTGCGGTACGATCCCAACCCCCGAGGCCTTGCCGAAGCCCGCGAGGCCATCCAGGAGTACTACGCCTCGCAAGGCATTTTGGTGTCGCCGGAGAAGCTTCTGCTGACGACGGGGACAAGCGAGGCCTACTCGCATCTGTTTCGCCTGCTGGCGAACCCCGGCGATGAGGTTCTTTCGCCCGTTCCCAGCTATCCGCTGTTTGACTTCCTGGCGGACGTGAACGACGTCCAGCTCAAACCGTATCCGCTCCGTTACGAGAGCGGCTGGCGCATCGACTTCGCGGCCTTGCAGTCGGCGATCACGCCTAGAACCCGGGCCATCCTCGTTGTCACGCCCAATAACCCGACCGGATCAGTACTGCACCGGGATGAGCTGGCAACACTGATCAAGTTGGCGCGGGAGCACAAACTCGCCCTTATTGCCGACGAGGTTTTCTCCGACTATCTCTGGCAAACACGGCAAGAGCACGCCGGGAGTCTCGCGAGTGAAGAAGGCTGTTTGACGTTTACACTCAACGGACTTTCCAAGGTCGCCGCGTTACCGCAAATGAAACTCGGCTGGATCGCCGCCAACGGCCCGGCCGCGCAGCGAGAGGAAGCGCTGGCCCGCCTGGAGGTCATCGCCGACACCTACTTGTCGGTGGGTACGCCCGTGCAGGCCGCCGCACGTGTGCTGCTGCAGACGCGTGCTTCCATGCAGCAACAGATTCTCGCCCGCATTCGCACCAATCTTGACGTGCTGGATGAGCAACTCAGGCAGGGGTCCCCGTGCAGCCGGCTGTGCACCGAGGGCGGGTGGTATGCGGTGCTGCGAGTGCCCAGCACGAAGACGGATGAAGAGTGGGCCCTCGAACTGCTGGAGACAGAAGGTGTCTATGTGCATCCAGGCCATTTCTTCGACTTTCCAAGCGATGGATATCTCGTCGTAAGCCTGATTACTCCCGAAGAGGATTTTGCGCTGGGGGCCCGGCGAATTCTGGAAACAGCGGCGCGGTAGGCCGAGCGCGCAGCATCCCTGAGAACAAACGTCATAACGCTGAAAGCAGACGGTCGCCCTACTCGACCCTCTATTCACTGGCTAACCGTAGCCGCACGTCCGTTTCAATAGGGGCATCATAGTCCACGCCTTCCACGTCGAATCCGAACAACTGGTTGAAGTCGCGGCGGAATCCGGCGATGTCAGACAAGCCGGCAAGGTTTTCGGTCGTCACCTGTGGCCACAATGCCCGCACGGACGACTGGACATCGTCACGCATCTCAAGATCGTCGAGCCGGATCAGATCATTGCCGTCGCGGCGGCCTAAAGCGCCGTCCGCGAGATAGTCGAAAGCCAGGCGTCGCATCTGTTCAATGCAGCCCTCGTGAGTGCCTTTTCCCTTCATCACGCGGAAGAGCAAGCTCATGTAGAGCGGTACCACCGGAATCGCCGCCGAGGCCTGTGTCACCACACCTTTATTCACCGACACCCAGGCGTTGCCGCCGGTTTTCGATTGCAGAGTTACATTGAGATTGCGCGCTGTTTGAGCCAGGTCATTCTTCGCCGCGCCGATCGTGCCGTCGCGGTAGATCGGCCACGTCAGTTCCGGACCGATGTAGGAATAGGCCAGCGTGCGCGCGCCTTCGGAGAGCAAATCTTCCGCGAGCAGCAGGTCAATCCACATCTTCCAGTCGTCGCCGCCCATCACGGCGACGGTGGCGGCGATTTCTTCTTTCGAGGCCGGATCGACGGTCACCTCGCTGATTTTGCCATTCGTGAAATCAACGGTCCTGCCGGTATAGCTTGCGCCGATCGGTTTTAGCACGGAGTTGAAGACCTCGCCCGTTCCAGGATGCGTGCGGCGCGGCGAGGCCAGGCTGTAAATCACCAGATCGACGGAGCCGACATCGCGGCGAAGGCAATCCACGGTTTGGCGCTTCACTTCGTTCGAGAAGGCGTCTCCGTTGATGTGGGCGGCGTAGATCCCGTCCTTCCGAGCCAAACGGTCGAACGCCGCGGTGTTGTAGTACCCGGCTGCTGCCGTTTTTGCCCCCTCGGGCTGGCGCTCGAAGAATACGCCCACGGTCTTTGCGCCGAAGCCCCAGGCCAGAGCGACGCGGCTGGCGAGACCGTAGCCGGTCGAGCTGCCGATGACAAGCGCGGTCCCGGGGCCCGCGGCGCGGCTGGCCCGATGGCTCTTGATGGCCTGCATCTGCTGCTCGACATTTCGTGAACAGCCTTCGGGATGGGCATTGATGCAGATGAATCCGCGGCTGCGTTGTTTGACGACTTGTTCAGGCATGAGTGAATTCGGTTTGCGTTTGCTTGGGAAAAATGCTCCGAGGGAGGGCCACCTTATTTCGCGCTCGCGATGACCAGCGAATGTCCGCCGCTCACACCCGCGTAATGTGGTGAGTATCCCTTTCCGGACCGGCCTCTCTAGGCGTGCGTCAAAAAATCCATCCGTCCGCCATCGGCCACCAGGAACTGCCCGGTCATGAAGCTCGATTCATCAGAGGCCAGAAAGCTGATGACACGGGCAACATCTTCGGGCAGGCCCGCGCGGCGGAGCATCGATTTTTCCGCGACTCTCTCGGTCATCTGCTGGATCTGTTCGGGTGTCTTGTCACCGGCGACCATATCCGTAAGCGTTAGTCCGGGCAGCACGGCGTTCACCGTAACGCCGCTGGGGCCAAGTTCCAGTGCCATTCGTTTCGTCAAAATCAGGACAGCTGCCTTTGTTGCGGCATACAAGGTCGTTCCCTTGAAAGCGGTCCCCAGGGCGGCGATAGAGGACAGGTTGATCACTCGCCCGTAGCGCCGTTCCATCATCCTGGGCGCAACCGCGGCAGTGACATGCAGGACTCCCTTGACGTTCACTTGCCACATGCGTTCCAACTCGGTGTCGTCATAATCCAGAAGATCACCACTATAGAGCAGCCCGGCATTGTTCACCAGGATGTCGATTGGCCCCAATCGCTCCACAGCGTCCATAATCATGGTGGCCGCGGCCGCTTTGTCGGCGACGTCGGCCTGTAAGGCCGCCGCCTTTCCTCCAGCGGCGCAAATCTCGGCGGCGACCGCCTCGGCTTCCGCCGAGTGCGAGCGGTAGTTGACGGCCACTGCAGCACCCTCTCCAGCCAACCGCAAGGCAACCGCCCGCCCGATACCTCGAGACGCCCCGGTCACAAGGGCGACACGGCCCCGCAGTCTGCTTGAATCCATCCGGGTTCTCTCCGGTCCAACCATTCTAGTCAATAACTTGTCGGCGCACAGCGCGGGACCCGTAGCCGTACCGTTACCCCTGTACCGCTTCCGCTCTCAGCGCAATGGGTAGACAATGGGAGCGAGTAGGGTTAACATTGCATCTCTCTGCAACGGCCCTCTGGGGCGCCGGTCGGTCCGCCGGTGTTGACCCGCAACCGCGCTTGGCATCGCAAAGGAATGCACGAGTTCAGCCCTTTCCGGCAGCGGCGCTCCGGGCCCCGGCGCGGACCCTATAGACAAAGCCCGATACCGCAGCGTAGGGTGGGCTCATCCCGGGAGATAAGTCTTTCATCCGGGGAGAACAGGAGTATTTTCGAGTGATGAGTGGTGAGACCATCGCAAGCAGCGATCCCGTCGTAGGAGCAGGGATGCCCCAGGCTCAGCTGGAAACCGCAACGCTCCGCGCTCCGCGTGTGGCGTACTTTTCCATGGAAGTGGCCCTCGGCGAGGAGATACCTACTTACAGCGGCGGTCTGGGAATCTTGGCTGGAGATACTCTTCGCTCGGCGGCGGACTTGGGCTTGCCGATGGTCGGTGTGACGCTGCTGCATCGGCAAGGCTACTTCCGCCAGCGGCTCGATGCGCAGGGCAACCAGACTGAGGAACCCGTCCAATGGAATCCCAGTGAGCAACTGGAGCTGATGGATGCGCGTGTCGCCGTTACGATTGAGGGCCGGCGGTTGGCTGTCAGCGCCTGGCGATACCTGATTCACGGCGTCAACGGCCATATCGTGCCGCTGTACTTTCTTGACACCGGGCTGGACGAGAATTCCGAATGGGACCGTACTCTCACGAATCAGCTCTACGGCGGAGACGAGCACTACCGGCTGTGCCAGGAATTCCTGCTGGGCGTCGCCGGCGTTGCCATGTTGCGGGCGCTGCAACACACGGACATCGAAACCTACCACATGAACGAAGGGCACTCGGCGCTGCTGGTGCTGCCTTTGATTGAGGAGGAAGTTGCGAAACGGGGGCGGCGATTTCCGACCGGCGAGGACCTCACGGCCATTCGGCGTCATTGCGTTTTCACAACCCATACGCCGATACCCGCCGGGCATGACGCTTTTCCCGGGGAGATGATGCGCCGCGTGCTCGGCGACGATCGCTCACAACTGCTGTTTTCCACGGGCTTCAGCGGGGCCGACATGCTCAACATGACCCACCTCGCCCTGCACCATTCCAATTATGTAAACGGTGTGGCTATGCGGCACGGAGAAGTGTCGCAGGCCATGTTCCCGAAGTACAGCATCAAGGCTCTGACAAACGGCGTCCACGCCTCCACCTGGACAACCTACCCCTTCCGTGAACTTTTCGACCGCGAGATCCCCGAATGGAGGCATGACAACATTTATCTTCGTTATGCCATCAGCATCCCGCTGGAGGATGTCCGCCGGACGCATCTCCGCGCGAAGCAGTCGCTCTTCCGCGCGATTGAAGAGTGGAACGGAGTGAAGCTCGACGAGAATGCGTTTACGATCGGCTTCGCCAGACGCGCCACCGGATACAAGCGCGCGGACCTGCTTTTCACCGATGTCGAACGGCTGAAGCAGGTTGCTCAGAAATTCGGCGGCCTGCAGATCGTCTACGGCGGCAAGGCGCACCCGCGGGATCAGGAAGGCAAAGAGGGCATCCGCAGGATTTTCCAGGCAGCCCAGGAGCTGGCCGATCACGTGAAGGTCGTTTACGTAGAGAACTACAATTTCCGCTGGGGCGCGCTGATCTGCGGCGGTGTCGACTTGTGGCTGAATACGCCGGAGCGAACCCGCGAAGCCTCGGGGACCAGCGGCATGAAGGCGGCTCTCAACGGAGTGCCCAGCTTCAGTGTCTTGGACGGCTGGTGGATCGAAGGCCACCTCGAAGGCGTAACCGGCTGGGCGATTGAAGGCGCGGATGCCGGCGACGAGGCCGAAGCGGCTTCCGTGTATGACAAACTGGAGCGGATTATTCTGCCGATGTATCACCACGAGCCGGACCGCTACGCGGATATCATGCGCTCGGCCATTGCGCTCAACGGTTCCTTCTTCAACACGCAGCGTATGCTGCTGCAGTACATTTTCAACGCCTATAACCGCAACGGACGCAAGTAACACCACCACGAGCCGAAACTCGGGCGCCAGAAGGGGGTCTGGTTTCCCGCCGGCGTTCCCTGGATTTTCGAAACTTGAAAAGGCTGCTTCCCTCGCGGATGAAGGGGATATGAGGGTGGGATGAGACCCGCAACAGGAAGCAGCCCCGGCCCGCCTTGAGATGTCTCTCAAGGGGGCATCCCGCAATGGCTAGGTTCCAACGGGGAATGTCGTCCCGCCTCCGTATAGGCGAGTGGCCACAACCACGCTCGGCCGCGGCGGCACCTTGCCGTCAGGCCAAAGGCTGGTGGGCGACGCCCATGTGCCGCCTTCGCCCGGATGCTGAATAGCAACAAATAGAGCATTGTTAAAGGTGTTGAACTCGAGAGACGCGACCTCAGACCCGCGCACGGCACTGAGGAACTGCCGGACGTATCCTCGCTCGGAGCCTTCGGCCGGCACCGCAAAGACGCCATCGTTGCCTTGCAACGTACCCGGTTGCCCGTCGGTGGCAATCCAAAGGTTTCCCGTTGCGTCGAACAGGAGATTGTCGGGATTCGCGACTGGGCTGACGCCGCTGGGGTCATAGCCTGCGAAGAAGGTCCCGGCGGCGGCATCGGCGGGGTCGCCGCAAAGGATGAAAATCTCCCAGGTGAACGTCAGAGCGCCATTGTCGTTGTTCGCCTCGGTGATCTCGATGATGTGGCCGTATCGGTTGTTGGCTCGTGGGTTGGGCGCATCGACTTGGGCGGCGGTTCGCGCCGTGTTGTTCGTCAACGCCAGATAGACTTTCTTTGTCGACGGACTGACCTCGATGTCCTCCGGCCGGTCCATCGGCGTCGCGCCCAGGGCGTCCGCGGCGAAGCGGGTCTTGATGAGCACGTCGCCTTGGCTCGTGTAACCGTTGAGGGGCGTGAGCGGTGCCTGGCCAAACACGATGGGCAGCCATTCGCCCGTTCCGTCGTCGTTGAACACCGCGACGTAGAGAGTCCCGCTGTCGAGCAGGCCAAAGTTGGCCTCCCGGTTGTTCTTATCGACTTTGCCCGCGCTCACAAACTTGTAAACATACTCGAATCGCGCGTCGTCTCCGGAGTAGACGACCGCGCGGCCATCGCTGGACGTTGTGGTGACGGCGGCTTCGTGCTTGGTGCGTCCGAGCGCCGTACGCTTCTTCGGCTTCGAAGTGGGGTCGAAAGGATCAATCTCGACGATCCACCCGAAACGGTTGGCTTCGTTGGGCTCCTGGGCAATGTCAAAACGCGGGTGGTAAAGCTCCCACTTTCGGCCGGAGGCTCCCGCGGGCACGCCGAATCGCGCGTAGAGCTGCTTGAGCGGGCCATCTGGAAGGCTGTTGCGGTTGGCGAAGTATTGATCGAAGTTTTCCTCGGCCGTCAGCAAGGTGCCCCAGGGCGTCTTCCCGCCGCCGCAATTGTTGAAGGTGCCTCGGACCCGCGTTCCGGTCGGATCGTAGGAGGTTTTCATCCAGGCTTCGCCCGCCGCCGGGCCGGTGATGTCCATTTCGGTTTCGCCCGTGATGCGCCGGTTGTACTTGGAGTTGCGCAGGTACGACCACTGCCCCCCGCGATAGAAGGGATCTTGAAGGTGAACCACCGACACGCCGTGCGCGGCGATGGCGATGTTGACCTGATCGGGTGTTGGAGCCGCCGGATCGTAGGCCGGAAACATGATCTCTTCGTTGGTGTATTCGTGATTGATGGTCAGCAGTCCGTTGATGGGACTGAAGGGCGACTGAAACGGAAAGAAAGCCAGAAAATCGCAGTTGTAGCCGACCTGCTGGGCTTGCGCGGCAGGTGTCTGCGCGAGCGGATCAAAGGCCGGCGCTTTGGAGGTTAAAGGATCGCCCCAACGCAACAGAACCTGGGAAGTGTAGGTTCGCGGCACGCGAACGTAATCTTCCAGCTTGCCGGCCGCCTCTGCCTCGGGACTGACCAGAGGGAGTGCTCCGAACTGAAGCTGGCGCTGCGCCGGGGTGGCGATTCCTCGTGAGACCGGTTGTCTTTCGGCGGCTGCGGCGCCGCCGATCACCAACAAGGGCAGACCCGAAGCGGCGCCCTTTAGAAGCGAACGTCGAGCCAACCGGCGGCTTAGGACTTTCTCAAAAGTATCGTGCAGGCCGCTTCGCTCACGTTCGGCAGGGTCTTCCTTCCGTAAAAGTTCAAACAGACTTGGCATTCTTTCTCCTCTCCTACAGGCCTCGATCGGGTATGAAGCAGTGAAAAATCGGCAGGTTATGGCCGGGAACAAGAAGCGTAGCAGCCGAATATTACAAGTGGGCCAGCGTGTGTTTAAGCCTCAATGAATGTTGCGCATCGGCGAGATTTCGTTTCCGTCGCTGTTCGATTTCACCGATTGGACGAACGCGGGTGTCTGACTAGGCCAACAGAGGGAACTGCTCTATGTCTCGAAGGTCAAGCGGTACTACAACCAGCGCTCAATTGTTTTTTGAGCCTTTCAGCGGCAGTCTTGAGAAGGAAACTGAGAGGAAACTCACATATGATTCGCAGGCGGCTTCTCCCCCCTTTCCTCTGGGCCGCACTATGCGCCGCATTTCTTTTTGCGCCTCAGCTCATAGCGCAGTCGGTCCAGTGGACGTCGGAGACGATTACGCGTAGCACGTTTCGGACGAACCCCGTGATGGTGGCGTTCGAAAGCAGCGCCAATCTCGGCAGAGTGCGGCTCAAGCTCAGCCCCTCTTTGGAAGACTACATGACTGTCCGGGCGATCGGCCGTACCGAGCCCTTCAACGTAGCTGCGGGCGAGCCGATTCCGGTAGAACTGAAACTCAAGAACGGGCTGGCGTCGCTTCCCTACAGCATCGGCGGCACGGTGCACGTCGTACTCAGTCCTTCACGCCGCGTGATCGCCAGTCCGCTGGTGATCGGAGTCACGAAAATTGGCGAGACGACGAGTAACCTCAGCGGTGAGGGAGAGCGCATATGCTCCCGGCTGCGCTGGTCGGCCAACGGCCTCGAAGAAGCACTACTGACGGCCGGTGAAGCGACTCTCATGGTGCACAGTGATTGCGACCTAACGGGCGTGGTCTTCTGGTTGACACCTTCGCTCCAAGGTTACATGTCCGTCGTTGATCCCACCGGCCCGGTCAACCTCTCGCGCGGAGCAAGCCAGAGCGTCAAGATCCGGCTCAACGTTTCGCCGAGTGCGATCAGCAACACGGCCGTTGCGGGAACGCTGCATGCCCGCAGCAGCACCGGGTCTCGCCGGACGTATCCGCTGCCGTGCCCGATCAACCTGCGCCCGCAGAGCGCGCCCGAACAGCGGGAGGTCGTGCCCGGCATCACGGTGAACGGGGCCAACTTCAAGGCCGGACCGGTGGCGCCGGGAGAAATCGTGACGATCTTCGGCGAAGGGCTCGGACCCGAGCAGCTCCGCACGCTCGAGCTTGGCGCCGACGGGCGTGTCGCTAACTATCTGGCGGACACGATGGTCCTCTTCGATGGTCTGCCTGCCCCATTGATGCACACGCGGTCTGACCAAGTAGGCGCAATCGTGCCGTTCGGTGTGAGCGGCAAGACGAACGTGGAAATGCTTGTCGCCTACAAAGGCAAGACATCGGCGCTCATCCTGCTGCCGGTTGTGGAGGCTTCTCCGTCCCTGTTCACCTTGGACGCTTCAGGCGTGGGTCAGGCGGCGGTGCTGAACGAAAATCTGACAGTGAACGGATTCACGAACCCCGCCCGAATCGGCTCCGTGATTGTGCTCTTCGGGACGGGCACAGGCTTGTTCAAGGGCAAAGCGAATAATGACGGCGAGATCGTCGGTGGGTTGCTTCCAGTGCCACAGCTTCCCATATTCGCCCGTGTGGGAGGAGTCGCTACCGACATCGTTTACGTCGGGGGCGCGCCGGGCATCGTCAACGGCGTCTTTCAAATGAACGTGCGCATTCCGTTGGGCGCCCCCACCGGCACGAAGGTCCCCATCCAGATCACGGTTGGCGACTATTCGACGACAGCCGCAACAACCGTCGCCGTGCAGTGATCGCACACGCGAAAAGGTCGAACACGGCCTCGGTTACAAACCGATCTCCGCTTCACTACGAATTCTCCCGCTGCCGGACGAGGCGAATGGCGAGTGGCCATTTCGAGTGCTCCTTCCCGACGGCCAGTTGCTCCATATCTCTCATCAGCAATCGCACTCATGTTGCGCTTGACACTCAGCGCCGGCGCGCGGATGATACAATCATCAACACGTACTTGCTTTGGAGTCTTCTGGCAGCGTAATGATGGGGATTCCTCCAACTCACTCCACGACGAGGCGCTCGTTGCCGGCTGACAACAGCGCAGTCTCAAATCGACATTCCACAGTTTCACCGCAACACCGTGAAGGAGATTCGTGAGTGGCATGAAAAATGAGAAGCGCGTTCGCGATCTATGCGAGTTGGGCACACAGAGGTTGATGGAAGGCCGCGTTTCGGAAGCCATCGACCTTTACGAGCAAAGCATTCATATCAAGCCAACAGCCGAGGGCTACACCTTCCGGGGATGGGCCGTCTCGTTTTTGGGGGATCTTGACTCGGCCATCGAAGACTGCAAGCGGGCCATTCGCATTGATCCCGACTTCGGCAATCCGTACAACGACATCGGCGTGTATCTGATGCAGAAAGGCCGTTTCGACGACGCCATTCCGTGGTTTGAAACCGCCAAGAATGCCAAGCGATACCAGCCCCGGCACTTTCCCTATCTGAACCTCGGGCGCATTTATGTCGCCAAGGGCCAGGCCATGCGCGCCCTGGATGAGTTTGTCAAAGCGCTGGAGATTCATCCCGCGGACGACAGCGCCTTGGAAGCCATCAAGAAGATAAAGTACTCCGTGAACTGAACTTCCCCAAGATCGACAGGCCGTCTACAGGCCCCAGAGCCGCGACGCTCATCGCATCCTCCACGTATTCGTTCCGCCGCATCCCGACCAGCACGCAGGAAAGGCCTTTGAGGCTTGTCAACACGTGCAGGGCCATCTGGCTGAGCGATCTCGTGGCGGGCGGATACCCCGCATCGAGAAGCCTGGAGCGAATGCCGTCGGACAGGCTCTGTTGCCGTGCAGCAATCTGGCGCTGCACTGCTTCGAACAATGGGTTGATACGGGCGACGAACTGCTCGAGCCAGGCCTCGAAGACAGGGTCCTGCCCGTGCCGTTGCCGTGCTTCAAGCAGCCACGCCTGGATAGGCTCGACGATGTGATGGGGCGCCGCCTGCTGCCAGTGCGACAACGTATGCACCTGCGGTACAACGCGCAGGAACAGCTCGCTCATCGTTTCTTCCGTCGCGAGGCTGATGGGCTGTCCCATCGCCAGCTCGAAAGCGCCCTCGAGCCGGGTGAGTGGTTCGAGCAACTCGCGGAGCTGTTCCAGTCCGGGCGGCGGCGCCCCCGGCGTGCCCCAGTCGGCCAGTCGAATCAGCTGGTTGTTCTGGAAGGCGTTGAGCGGACGATTAGCCAGCACGCCAATTCCCTTGCCGGCACAGAAATCAAGAAGCGTCTGGCCCGCGTTGTTGGGCTCCAGGGCGCCGCCGTGCTCGTACAGATTCAACGGCAACTGCACCACGCGGAAATGATGATCGGGCGAGATCGACTCGGCCTCGTGCCAGCAGCGCGCCACGCTGGTGGCCGTTGTGCAGGACCCGCCCGTAGAGACGGCGGGCTGCCCGAAATTGTTGGAGCTGACCCCGTACCAGCCGATGACACCGTCGGCAACCATCTGCTCCAGAAAGCGGAACGCTTCCCGAATGCGCCCGTAAAACTCGTCATGGTCGGCTGCGGTCAGGGAGCGCCGGTGCGCAATGTCCTCCAGATAATATTCCGGGTTGTGCAGGAGATAGACGTCGATGTAGTCCTGCTGCATGCGCCCGCAGGAGCGTTCGATTTGCGTGGCGAGGAACTCGGGATGGATGCAATGCCAGATGCCGGGACCATATTCCACCACCTCTGGAAACCGGCGTTCCTTGGCGAGGGCCATGTTCTGGCCCTGAATGTAGCCGCCCTTGGTGACCACAATGACACGGTCCCGGGGAAGGCCCGCCAGTACGTTGCCCGCCAGTTCCTCCGCCGCGCCGTCCCCGTAGTTCGCGCTGGTGTCGATGAGATTTCCGCCCTTGGCCACGTAACGGCGCAAAGCCGCTTCGTGCTGGGCGTTGCCGTCAACAATGCGATAGCATCCAAAGCCCAGGGGATGGCAGCGAAGCCCGGTCGCGCCGAGCGGTTGGAGTCCGGTCATGCGTATGGAAAATCCTCGCGAGTCTTCGATGATCGCATGAATGCGAGTTCTGCGCCCTCCAAATACCGAATTTGGAACTGCTGGCCGCTGGGGCGACGGGTCGCTCGATCTGACTGATTCTGAAAAAAGTGAGGCTGTACTATTTGGGACAAGGACAGGTGCGAATCAAAACGACACCTGCGCTCCCGATGGAGGAGAAGGTCTCCATCGAGAGCGCAGGGTCAGCGCGGAATGAGGCAGAGGAGATCCCGAGCCTTAGCGCGATCCGCCCGCTGCTTTTACCAGGACCGGCCTGCCTGGCCGTGACTCGCTGCTCACCTTGCGGGCGGGCGGCATCGAGAACAGGTTGCCCTGGGCGGGTGCGTTGCGGGCGATCGAACGCAGCTCGGGGTAATTCGAAAGCAGCTCGGCGGGAACTTCGACCGGCTCTTCCGCCAGCATCGAAGCGAGCTGCAAGGCATTTACAACCGCTTTGCCGCGGGCGCAGTTGTTCGTGACCACGTAAGTCGTGCGGGCGCGGCCGGCGATCTGCTCAATGCGATCTTTCCACTTGGCCAGTTGCGCGGGATTGTAGAGATAGTCGTAGCGCGCATGACTGTCGCGCGCCGCCCGGAACTCGCTGTCATCCGAGCCAAAGTTGAACCACTCCTGATGATTGCGTCCGTGCAGCCGAACATAGCCGATGGGCGAAGTGACATGTGCCGTCGGCGGCAGGCAGTGGTCCAGTTGCGGCTGGTCGATGTTGCAAAAGCCCAGCCGGTTGTCGATAAAGGCATCCAGCCCTTCGTCGCAATTCCAGCTCGTATGGCGAACCTCCGCCACGAGCGGATAGTGGCCGAAGGCGCGGCTCACTTTGCTGAGGAAGTCGCGGTTCTCGCGATTGAAACGGAACGACCAGGGAAACTGCATCAGGACGCAGCCCAGCCGTCCCGCATCCGCCAGCGGAGCCAAACCATCGCAGAAGGTGCGAATCTCTTCGCGGTCGAGCCGCCGGTCGTGGGTGAAGCCTTTGTAGAGCTTGGCGGTGAACTGAAAGCGGGGATGCTTCTCAGCCTTCCTAATCCAAAGCCGTGACAGCTCCGCGCGCAGAGGCCGGTAGAACGAGGTGTTGATTTCGATCAGCGGAAAATAGCCGGCCAAATACTCGGCCTCATGAAAGCCGGAGGGACGGGGTGTGGGGTAAACAATCTTTCTCCAATCCTCGTAAGACCAGCCTGCCGGACCCACTCGCACATCCACTCGCATGGCCTTCTCCTCCCCCGCGCTATTTATTCGCCTTTTGTTCGATTTTACCTCGCGTCTGGTCCCGTTGTCAACCGGGATCTTCGAGTGTCAGTAGTTAGATACAAAAGAGAGCATTTATGTTTCAGGAATCTCAGGCGGTTTGGAGGACATGGGATCGATCGGTTCGACAAACGGAAAGCGATGGAAGTCGGTGTCGCGGGTGTAAATGCGCCGGATGCCATGCTCTCGCATGAGGACCACCGTATGAGCGTCGTGCCATAGGTTGGCCGAAATGTAAGGGGTCCCTTGAATCAACTCTTCAGCGACCCGCCGGTGACGGTCGCCCGCGGTAAGCACACTCAGGCTGGGAGACGCAAAAAGGGCGGCAATGAATCCCCACGCTTGCTGCGCGTTCCAGGGGCTTCGGAAGACACGAGGATGGGTAGTCACCCGCAGGAACTCATAAACAATGCCCCAGGTCACGTACCAAGCCGATGCCTGCCGTCCGGCCTTCGTCAGCAGCTGCTGACAGGCATCGTGAAAGGGTGACTCCTCCTGGGCGGCGTAGACGAGCACATTTGTATCAACGACGAACATTAGCGCCCCTCCATCGCCTCATAAAGGGCATTGCGATCGGCGACGTCGACCAGGGCTCCACCGCTCTTGAAGCTCGGCAGCGGCGGGAGTTCCGCCGCGGCGGCCTTCTGCTGCAGAAACAGGCGAAGCGCCGTTTCCAGCAGCTCCGACATCGTAGTCCGGCGCCGTGCTGCCTCCTCCTTTAGCAGCCGCATGACGGTGGGATCGATGTTTAGCGTCGTTTTCATATTCCTTAGCATACCATAGGTATGGTTATATGGTAGGGCTGTCGGCGCCGCTCCCTTTTCTATGCGATGAGGCCCGTTACTTCGGCATCTGGGCCGTCTGGTGCGCCGCCAGTTGCCAGCGCCCGTCGCGCCTGACCCAGACGTGGAGCATCATCACCTCGTTGTTGAAAGGCTCTCCTTTGGTTTTGCCCGCCATCCGGAGATGCCCATGCACGACTGCGGTATCGCCGTACATTTTGGCGGTCATGTCGTGGTATTCGATGGCCTCATAGCGCTGAGCGCCGCCGCGCAGTTTGGCCATGTACTGGTCTTTGCTTTCGACGATCCCTGAGGCGTGGCCGTAGATCAGATCCTTTCCCAAGAGTGCGTCGACCTTGGCGATATCACCTGCGATCACCGCCTGCGACCATTCCTTCTCGAGGGCGCGAATCTCGTCGTCGGCCGCGGCGACGGCCACGGAGCAGAACACCGCCAGGGTGGCGATGGGAAGCAGAAATCGTCTCGTCATAGAGGTTTCTCCCGGCCACATTCTACTTCAGCCGCGACCGCAAGAACCGATCCGGGTGTCGCGATCGTCCGCGCGACGGATCCCCTTTCAGATGTTGCATGGTCGAAATCGGCTCGGCCGGCACAGCGGCTGGAGTTTTCTCGCGAGTACGCTAGACTGACATTTGGAGCCGTCGAAGCTGCGGGATTCCTATGCCGCCAGGAAACAACAGCGCCAATTTCCGGCTTCGCGCCGGGCTTTTTGCTCTCGCGGCCACCTTGGTTGCGCTTGACCGCATCACAAAGATCGTGGTCGCGTCAGCTATGCCCCTTTACGATTCGAAGCCAATCATCGCGGGCTTCTTCGATCTGGTTCATACGCGCAACACAGGAATCGCGTTCAGCATGTTAGACGATGCCGGTCCCCTGGTGAAGAACATCCTCATCCCACTGTTTTCCCTTGCCGCGGTCGGTCTGGTCGTTTACCTGCTTTGGAAATCGGGTCCCGCGACGCGCCGCATGCAATTTGGCCTCACCCTGGTACTGGCGGGCGCCGCGGGCAACCTGTACGACAGATTCGCGTACGGCTACGTGGTCGATTTCCTCGACTTTTACGTTGGACGCTATCACTGGCCTGCTTTCAACGTCGCCGATAGCTGCATCACGGTCGGCGCGGGGCTGCTGCTGCTCGATTCCATGCTAAGCGGCACCCGCGAACCGCGCAGAGAGCCGGAATCCGCCTAGATTATGTGTCCACGCCTTTTCACCATCGGCTCCTTTTCCGTGCCCACCTATGGCCTGCTGGTCGCGCTGGGATTCCTGGTGGGTCTGGTCATCGTGGGCCGCTTGGCGCGGCGAGTCGGGCTCGATCCCGAGACGATGACAAACCTTGGCATCTACGTTGCCCTGGCCGCGATCGTCGGCGCCAAGGTCTTCATGATCCTGTCGAACCTGGGCTACTACCTCGATAGCCCCGGCCGTATTTTTTCGCTCAGCTCGCTGCAGGCGGGCGGCGTTTTCTATGGCGGACTGCTCGCGGCGCTGGGGATTACGGTCTGGTATTCGCGCAAGGCCTCGCTACCTCCGCTGCAGACAGCGGACGTTCTCGCGCCGGCCGTCGCCATCGGCCATTCGATCGGACGGCTCGGCTGCTTTGCAGCCGGCTGCTGCTGGGGCAAGGAAACCGATCTGCCCTGGGGAGTTGCTTTCACCAACCCCATCGCGCACGATTTCGTCGGCGTGCCGTTGAATGTCCATCTGCACCCGACGCAGCTTTACGAAGCCGCCGGCACGTTTGCCGTGGGACTGTTTCTGCTCCGGCTCTTCGGAAAGCCCCACGCGGCGGGCACGGTCGTGGGCTGGTATCTGGTGCTGTATTCAGGCTTCCGCTTCGGTATCGAGTTTTTGCGTGCAACCACGGAGAGGACTTTCCCCTTCCACGGACCCTTCAGTTCGACGCAGTGGATTGCGCTTATCCTCGTGGTAGCGGGCGCCTTTCTGCTCAGCCGGCAAAAAAGACAACCGAACATCGTCCCGGTGAAACAGCCGGCGTGAGAGGCGGCGCGGCTATTGCGGCCTCTTGAAGATGGAGTCGAGAATGCCTTTCGCCTTCTCGACAGCTTGTTCTTTCACCATCCGGCCGATGTCAGGCCGCACCTTGGGGGAATCCACCGTCCCTCGAACCTGCACAGGCACGTTGAGCCGCGCCTGTCCGGTGCTGTCGGTTTTTCCACCGAACGCCGCCGCCAACTGCCCCGTGATCGCTGTGACCAGATCAAACCGCAGCTCCTGATCCCGCAAGCCGACGAAGCCCTGCCCGCTGATCTGCGACCGGGCGTTTTCCAATGCCATATCGGTCATCCGGATTTGCTGATCCGCGATCTCGATGTGGCTTGCGAAGCGGGAGAAATCCGTCTCGCCCGCCGCCGCGCTCTCGCCGGTCATCAGTTTTTTCATGTGCCGCTCGATCGTATCCAGCATGTCGAAGAGGGAAATGCGCCCTTCGTCCAGCCGGATGTCTCCCCGGCCCGTGAGAGAATCGCGAATCTGCGCGGCGTCGCGGCCGGCAAACTGGATTTCGTAGCTGGGAATCTCGGCGGCGCCGAAGATTGTATTCTGCGTGGAAGCGAAGGCCGTGAGCATCTCTTCGACGCGAACGCCCTTGATCGAGCCGCGGCTGCCCCCGCGGAGGCGGGCATTGGCAAACTGTAGATTGGCCTGCCCTTGCCAGGTGCCTTTGCCGAGCTGCAGCGACGCGCCTTCTGTACGCAACGCGAACGAAGGGTCGCTGAAAGGCTTTTCAACCGCCAGGTCCAGCGGAACTTCGCCCGCCAAAGGCAGGCGGCTCTCCGGGTCTTTCCCAATCTGCACGTCGGAGACAGTCAGATTCCCCCTCCCTTCCAGTTTTCCGAGCAGATCGCCGCCCATCTCGGTTTTGAGCGAGAGGCGCGAACTCTCCGGAGCGGCCAGCAGGTCGCCGAAGTATTCCTGGCGCAGCGATGCGGGCATTTCGGCCAGCGCCAGCACAATCGACAGGGCGCCTTTCGCGGGCGTGGATTTCGCTGAGAACGGTCCCGCGGCGCCGTCGAACTCCAGCGTTGAGGAACTACCATCGAACCATTTGGCATCGAGAGAAATTTGACAGCTGCGGTCGGCGGAAAAGTTTGTCAGCGACAGATCGATGTCGTGCAGCCGTACGGCGGGTGCGGATTGCCCGGGACCGAAGTATTCGATCGTCCCCGAATCGAGCAGCAGGCTTTCGATCGAGAGAGCTGCCCCGCCGTCCGCTTGCGGCTCACCGGCGGTTTCGGTTTTCTGTCCCTTCGCAAGGCCATCGAGCAGCGCCTCGACGTTCGTGCCTCCTCGGGCGTCGCGCTCGATCGAGAGCTTTGGCTCTTGCAAGGTGAAGCTGCGAACGTCAATGCGGTCCTGGAACAGCGAGAGAAGCGCCACTTGGGCCGAGAGGCCCTTCGCCGCGAGCAGCGGGCGGTCCGAGAAGCCCTCCGGGTTGCTGATCGAAAAATCCCGGATCGTGACCGCCGGCCGGAAGAAAAACCACTCCGCCAGATCGAAATCGCCCTCGCCGGCTTTGACGTCGACAGGAAGATCCGACGCCAGCGACGACACGAGGCCTTGGATCTGCGTGCCCGAGAGCATCGTCTTGGCGACGAGGCCAATTCCCAGCATGAGCAACAGATAAAGGCCGGCGATTCCGGCGACGATTTTCACTAGAGTCTTCATAGAGATCTCCCGCGCTGCTCAAGAGCCGATCTTACCAGCACCATGTGGGCCCCTAGGGCCCCATTGAGAAAGGCGAAACGGCTGACCGCCGACTTTTGCAGGATGGGCGCTTGCGAGACGCGTGTCAAGAGAGGCCGGGGCTCTTGCCGCCTCCCGGCCGCGCCACGCGAAAGCCAAAAAATTGGGTTTGTTTGGGTTTGTTTTTGGAGTCCGGTGTTGCAAACAAAGGGGCAATTGGGTTTGTTTCTCGATTTTTTTGTGGGAGAGAATGAGGAGCCATAGATGAACACAGATTATACGGATGAGTGCCGCAGCCGTCAGGCCGCGATGAGGACTCGCGGGGCGGAGGCCGCTGTGTGATGACGCCGTGCCGGACGGCAAGCTTCTCGAAACCATCATCAGGAATCGCGTGGAAGGTTGAGACGTTTGTGGGTTGATTTGGCGCTCACCGTGAACCGGGCGCGGCTCATTTCATTACCGGCTGAATGACAGCCGCCCGGGTGGACGCGAAGGTCCGCCCCTACGAAGAACGTTTGTTCCGCAGCTCACTCGTACCGAAGCGCCAGAATCGGGTCGATGCGGCTGGCGCGGCGGGCGGGGACCAGGCCGGCGGCGCTGGATACCGCGATCAGCAGAATCATGGCCGTAGCCGCCATCCAGGGATCGCTGCCTTCCACGCCGTAGAGCTGGCTGGAGACGAACCTGCCTAGGCTCAAGGCAGTGGGAATGCCGATGGCCAGGCCGATGGCGAGCAGCACCAGCACCTCTTTCATCACGAGCCAGAGAACGGAACCGGGGCGCGCGCCAAGCGCCATTCGCACGCCCAGTTCCTTGGTGCGCCGTGCGACCACAAACGCCATCACGCCGTAGAGGCCGATGGTGGCGAGCAGCGTCGCCAGCAGACCGAAGCCGGCCGAGAGCAGAGCGATTAGGCGCTCGGTCAGCAGCGTCTCGTCAAGCTGGCCCGCCAGCGTCTTGATCTCGTAAACCGGCATCGAGGCGTCCAGGTCTTTCACGGCGCTGCGGACGGCGGCATAGGCGGTTGCCGATCCCATGGTGGTCCGCACGTAGAACGCCGCGGAATCGTTGCCCCATTTCGGGACAAACACTTGCCGCCGCACGCCCTGGCGCGGGCCTTCATAGAGGGAATTGTCGACCACGCCGATGATCTCGTGTTCGAGTTTTGTATCGGGACTGCCGCCGCGCCCAAGAAGGCGCCCCACGGCGCCGCGCTCGCCGAAATAGTGTTGGGCGAACTGCCGGTTGACGATCACAACCTTCGAGTCTTCTTTGACGTCAGCGCGGTTGAAGTCGCGCCCTTCCAAGAGCGCAACGCCCATGGTCTCGAAGTAGCCGGGCGAGAGCGAGTTCATGAACGCCTGCATGTCCTCGCCGTCGGCGGCCTCATGACCTTCAACCTTCACGGTGCTGTCCCATTCCCAGCCGTGAAGCGGCGGGACTGACGCCAGCGCGGCGGATCGCACGCCCGGAAGCGCGCGCAGGCGATCGAGAAGTTCCTGATAGAAATTGGCGACGCGGGCAGCATCGTAGCCGTTGAGCGCGGGGGCGAGTTGAAACGTGACGAGGTTTTCGAGGTCGTGGAATCCCGAATCGGTTGCTTTCAGGTTGTGCAGGCTCCGGGCGAAGAGGCCCGCGCCGAAGAGCAGCAGGAAACTCAGGGCCACCTGCGCGGCGACAAGGCCCTTGCGCAGAAACAGCGTGCCGCCCGCGCCGGTCACCGATCCGATGGTGTCCTTCAGCGTTGTCCAGAGATCCGGGCGGCTGGCGCGCAGGGCCGGCACAAGCCCGAAGATCAAGGCGGTCAGCACGGTGAGCGCCAAGGTGAACAGAAGGATGCGCAGATCCGGTTCGGGGCGAATGAGGAGCGGATTCCCTTCCGCGGGCACGAGGGCCAGCAATCCGCGCGTCATCGCAAAAGCCACGCCCACACCCGCGATGCCGCCGATGAACGACAGCAGCAAACTTTCGGCGAGCAACTGGCCCACCAGCCGGCCGCGCGTCGCGCCGATCGACAGCCGGACGGCGATTTCCTTCTGCCGCGCGAAGGCTCTGGCGATGAGCAGATTGGCGACGTTGGCGCAAGCGATCAGCAGCACGAGGCCGACCATGCACATCAGCACAATCAGCGCCGTCGAGAAGTTGTTGCGGAACTCCGAGTAGCCGCCGGCCGCCTTTTCGACCTGGATGGTGCCTTCGAGAAAGCGATCCCGCTGATAGGGGCTCCAATTGCGGGCGGCCGGAAGCGTCGATTCGTACTCCCGAGTCTGCCGGAACAACACCTGCAGCAGCGGCTGCGCCGATTCCGCCGTGTAGCCGGGTTTCAAGCGGGCGAACACCTGCACCCAGCGCGTGCGGCGATCGTCCCACTCAAACCAAACCCACGAGGGCGCCACGGCCTTCTTCATCAGGATCGGCACGCGGATCTGCGGCGCCTGCGCCGGATCGAGGCCCGCGAAGCCCTGCGCCGACACTCCGACGATCGTCATCGGGTAGTTGTTCACCAGAATCTTGGCGCCGACGACGTTGGGATCGCGATCAAAGCGGTTGACCCAGTAGTCGTAGCTGAGCACAGCAACCGGGTGGCTCTCGGGGACGCTGTCGTCCTCCTCGGGGCCGAACAGCCGTCCCACGGCTGGTTTCACGCCCAGCATCGTGAAAAAATTTCCGGAGACCATCTCGGCTAACACACGCTCGGTCTGATTGCCACTGCTCACCGAGATCGACATTAGCCGCCGGCAGAGGACATCGGCCAGGGGCTCGGCCTTCTTGCGGTAGTCCTCGTAGATGGGATAGGAATGCATTCGCGATCCCATGTTGCTGCCGTTATGGTTTCCCTGCTGGTAGAGCATCACCAGGCTCTCGGGGTCCTCGACCGGCAACTGCCGCAGCATGAGCTGGTCCATCAGCGTGAAAATCGCGCTGTTGGCTCCGATTCCCAGCGCCAGCGAAAGAATCGCCACGGTGGTGAAGAGGGGATTGCGGCGGATGCCGCGAAGCGCATAGCGGACGTTGGGAATGAGACGCGTCATGGTCACCTACGAGGACTACGGAATGGCCGGTCCATAAGTTCCGTGACGAATCGGAGGGCGCGTGTGGACCGAGACGATCGGGGACCAGGCAGGAGCGCCGGCCGGCCCGCCGTGGGCATACGGCAATCCATTGGAAAGTAGACGGACGAGGGCCGGCAAGGTTAGGAGGGAAAGTTGCTCTGCGGCGGACGCAGGCCGTGATGGCCTTGTGACAGGCCGGGACGGATGGCCGCTAGATTCTGTGCTCGCGCCGGACTTCGAGTTCGAGCGGGTCGATACCCTTGAGAGGCGGTTCGGGTAAGCGCCCCTTCCAATTGGCGACGCCCCAGAACACCGCCGTCATGCCGCTGCAAATGCCGGCGACAGCAGCGATGGTGCGCGGACTGGTGAATTCCGACGCGCCGCCCGCCGCGCTCAGCGACACCATCATCGTGGCCCAGGTCATCGTTTCGATCGTCGCAAACACGCGGCCGCGGAAGCCGTCTTCCACGTGCCGCAAGAGCTGGCCCTGGTTCATGACGACGCAGACCGCGACAGCCGCCCGCGACATGCCGACGAAAACCAGCGCCTGCCAGAAGACAACCGCCTGGCTGAAGGCGACATAGGTCGCGCCATGCAGCAGATAGCAGACCACGATCGTCCGCTTGTAGCCCCCGAAAGAAACTCGAGGGGTGAGAAGGTGCGCCACGGCCGCGCCGACGAGCAGACCCACGCCGGCGCTGCTCCAGATCAAGCCAATGCCCAGCGGGCCGAAATCGAAAACGACCTCGCCGAACAGGCTGAAGAGGATCTGCGCCGCGCCGCCGCCGGTCGCCCAGCCGACGTGCGTCAGCGCGATGCCGAGAATCAGCGGCGTCGCTTTCATATACCGCAGGCCCTCGCGATACTCATGCCACGGCCGCATCACGTCGGTCTCATTCAGCGCCTTGGGGGGCGGGCGAAAGTGCCCCTGTTCCAAGTGCAACAGCCAAACCATCCAGGCTGAAAAAAGAAAGGAAGCGGCGTTGATCAGGAAGGCCCACTTGTAGCCGAGCGTGCCCGCGCTCAGTCCCCCGAAGAGAGTGCCGATCGTTACGGCCATGTATCCGGTGGACTGCGTGAGCGAGTTCGCGGTGTGCAGCTCTTCCCGGCTGGCGATGGTGGGTAGAATCGCGGTCCGGCCGCTGGTGAAAAACGGCGAAGCGAACATCAGCAGGCCGCTGAGCAGGTAGAGCAGCCAGGTGCGGCCGGGTTCAATCGCGAAGAGGAACAGCACGGCGATCACGGCGCGAAAGAGATCGCTCGCGAGCATGATCTTTTTGCGGTCCCAGCGGTCGAGCATCACGCCGGCGATCGGGCCGGCCAGGATCATCGGGATGGCCCGCGAAAGCATGACGGCGGCGACGATGAGGCCCGAGCCGGTATTCGAAAGCGCCAGGCTGAACACCGAGATCGTGTTGAAATGGTCGCCGATCTCACTGACAATCTGGCCGAGCCAGGTCACCCGGTAGTTGCGGTTCTGGCGCAGCAGATCGGGAAAGCTGCCCATTAGCGGCGGCTCCCGCGGTCGGTCTGGTCAGTGATGGCTGAAAAGGGGGTAAAGCCGGGGATCAACTCCCTAGTGTACGCTGGAGCGCGGGAAAAGACGACGCCGGGGCGGCCGTTGCGGTGAAGGGGGAAACCGGCGTCGCGATGATTCGGAAGTCGGCAAGCGGGGCGCTTGCGCCACGAGCCGGAAAGGCGGCCGCCCCGGCGTTTTTCCTTCCGCTGGTCGATGGACCCCGAACCAGAGAAGGTCGCCGCGCTACAGGCGGGGACACCCGCGCCGCCCAAAACATGCAGTTTCCCACGGAGGCAGGGCGTCCAATTGACACGTCTCCGGGCGGTTGCCACAATACAAGAGAGCGCCGGTATCCCCGGCGTCTTCCCGTCTCAGTGCGCAAGTGGCGGAATTGGCAGACGCGCTAGGTTCAGGTCCTAGTCCGGGTTACACCGGGTGAAGGTTCAAGTCCTTTCTTGCGCACCACAAACCCTTCTTACAGCAGTCTGGAATCCGCTTGGCTTTACGTCAACAACGGGGTCCGGCCGTCCGCCACATCAACGTTGACCGCAGCGGCGCGCGCCGAACGTGATTCTTTCAGGGCCGGCGGTGAGGCCCGCGGCCGGAAAAACGGTCGTGGAGAATAGTGTAGGTATTCCTGCTCCGGACCAGAATTCCCTGCATACCCGCCTTTGCCGCCGCCTCCATATCGATGGACCGGTCGCCGAGATACAGGGCGCATTCCGGCGCGATTCCCATCGCGCGGGCCACGGTGAGAAGGCCCAGCGGGTCCGGCTTTTGCCGGCCCACGTCCGCGGCGGAGAGCACGTGGCTGAAGAAACGCTTCAGACCCATGGCGGCGAGCTTCCCTTCGGCGGGGTAGTCGGAAAACACGCCGCAGCTTACCCGAAGCCCGGATAGCAGCTGCAGGAACGCGGGAAGCCCCGCATACCCGCACCGAGGCAGATACTCCAGCGGCATGCGTTCGAACCATTGATCGACGGCGGCGCGAACTTCGGCGACGGGGTAGCCGCAGCTTGCCGCCGCCGTGGCAAGCTGCAAGTCGGCTGAAAAAACTTGATTGCGCAGCTCTTCGTGGGCCCGGCGGTACGCTTGCAGCGCCCGAACCACCCGGACTCCGGTAACCGGCCTCGTCCAGTGCGCAGCCGCGATTCGGGGAACGATGCGCCGGCGGAGCGCCGCCTGATCATAGAGAGTTCCATCCACATCGAAGATGACTCCCTCAACGCGATTCAGAGCTTCGATCGTCAACGATCCGGGCCGGGAATGATGCTCGACGTCCACGTTCTCCATTCTCTCCCGGGCCTGCTGCCGCTGCCGGAAAAACTTCCGTCTCAATGAACCTATGGTTTCTGCCGTGCAAATGGCGCCGCCCCCGCACAAGTCCAAAGCGGCAAGCGTTCTCTGTTAGGCTGTAGCAACGATGCCCGAGAGGCCCAGGAAGTCCGGGCAACGCGGTCATTAGGAGTGCACAAAGGCCTCTCCGAGTCGTTCGATGCGCTTGCCGATCGGCGTATAGGAGACGATGACGGAAAAGAAGAACGCACCGATGCCGGTCAAGGCGGCTTCCGTGTAGGCCCCCGGATAGTGCGAGCCGTGCATCGCGGCGTCCGCGAGGAAGGTGCAGACCGCAATGGCCGCCGACGAGGTCCAGCGGTTGGCCAGATGCTGCGCGTGCCGGGTGAGAGTGACGCCGAGCAAGGGAGCGACCGCGAGCAAGCCTGTCTGGCTGGCAATGCCGACATGCCCCAACGTAAGCGTGGCCAGATTGCCCTGCACCATCAGCAGCAGGCACACACCACCGGCTTCCACGGCTTTATGTCCGAAGAGCGCCAGGCGGAACCGGTTCTTTCCGTGCATCCTCATGACTCTTCCGGCAACCTCCGGCCGCTACTCTTGCTTCGCCAAAGTATCGCGCGTGGGGATGGAGTCATCCCAACTGCGCCATTCGACCACGCCGACTTTGTCCGCCCAGGCCTGCCACATCGCCGACATTTCCGCGACCTTCCCGGGCATCGCGCCGGAGAGATCGTTTCGCTCCGTGCGGTCGGCGTCGATGTCGTAAAGCTCCCAGCGGTTTTTCTCCGGCGGGCTCCATTTCGATACCAGTTTCCATTTGCCGAGGCGCACGGCGCGGTTGCCCTCGTGCTCCCAGAAGATGCCGTCGGGATGGCCATTGCGATCCTTTCCTGAAAAGACCGGCCGCAGGCTTTCGCCTTCGAGCGGTGTGATCGCGTGGCCGCGGTAGGTGGCGGGATAGGCGACGCCTGCGACATCGAGACAGGTCGCCATGATGTCCATCAGGTGGCCGGGCTGATCCGTCCACGAGCCGGGAACGGTGACGCCCTTGGGCCAATGCACGACCAGCGGGGACGAGATGCCACCTTCGTGCACCCAGTGCTTGTAGAGGCGGAAGGGCGTGTTCGAGGCGTTCGCCCAGGGCGGGCCGTAGCTCTGGTAATCATCGTCCTGGCCGGGCATGTCGTCGGGATTGTTGCCGTGACGGACCGGACGCCCGTCGAGGGTGACGCTCGGATAACTGATCCATTCGGGGTTGGGATTGTTCAGCATCTCCGCGCAGCCGCCGTTGTCGGCCATGAAAAAGATCACTGTGTTCTCGAACTGCCCGCGCTCTTTGACCTTGGCGACGACGTCGCCGATGGCGCGATCCATGATCGTGATCTGGGCCGCGTAGACCTCCATGCGACGTGCTTCCCACGCTTTGTTCTCGGCCTCTTCCCACGGCGGAACCTGCTCGTCGCGCGCGGTGATGCCCCATTCCCTTTTTACGACGCCCATCTCGATCATGCGCTCGTGGCGCCGGCGGCGCAGCTCGTCCCACCCGATGTCGTACTTGCCCTTGTATTTCGCCACGTCTTCCTCGGGGGCGTGCAGTGGCCAGTGCGGCGAAGTGAAGGCGAGGTAGAGGAAGAAGGGCTTATCGGGCGGCGTATCGTCAAGGAAGCGATTGGCGTTTTCCGCGATGGCGGTGGTGTAGTAAAAACCGTCGCTCTCGGGCTTGATCGGCTCGTTCTCGCTGGTGAGCGTGACCGGATCGTAATAGCTGCCCGCGCCGTGGATGGTGCCCCAGAAGCGATCGAAGCCGCGCTGTCTCGGCCAGTTGCTCTTGTCGACGGGCGGACCCTGTGTACGGTCGACCGCCGGGCTGACGTGCCATTTTCCGCTCATCAGGGTGGTGTAGCCGACCGGGCCGAGCGCTTCGCCGAAGGTGACGCACTGGCGATTGAGCTGGCCCGAGTAGGCCGGGAGCGGTTTGCCGTTTTTGAGATAAATGTTGTCGACCATGTGGCCAACGCCGGCCTGATGCTGGTAGATGCCTGTGAGCAGCGCCGCGCGTGTAGGGCAGCAGCGCGCTGTGTTATAGAACTGCCGGAAGCGCAGTCCGTTCTGCGCGAGCGCGTCAAGGTGGGGCGTCTCGATCTCGCCGCCGTAGCAGCCGATGTCGGAAAAGCCCATATCATCGGCCATGATGACGATGATGTTCGGCTTGCCCGCCGTGGCGGTTTCCTCCTGGTCCAAGCTTCCACAGCCAAACGGCCATGCGGATGCCGCGGCGCCGGCTGAGGCAACCTGTAGAAAACGGCGTCGATCCAGATGCTCCACGCGAAAACCCTCCCTGTGAGCGAGGCCGGTGTTTCTTCCCGGCCTGCCGCCGTTCCATTGTAGACCAGGAGTTTCGTTGGGGCACGCGAAGCGGGCCGTAAGACAGCTGTAGCCACTCGGGCGCGCAGCGCCGTCAAGGTGTCAGGGGGTCCAGATCGAGAAGCTCGCGTTCTGATTGGCGCGGAGCAGCGGTGAAAAACGTGTTGCAGAAAGAGCCGTGCGGACCTACGCCACCGCTTGGCGCGGGGCCTGCTCGACGTATTTGCGGACGTAGCGGGTCAAAGCGGAATGCAGCCGCGTCATGACGGGCCAGGCATCGGGCCCGCCCTTCCTAAGGGTGCGATCAACAATCCTGTGGACGGGGATCAACTCACGGGTTGTGGATGTAATGAAGACTTCGTCGGCAGCAAAAAGATCGTCGACCCGCAACGTCTTCTCGCACACCGGCGCGTCGGCGAGCTTCAACTCTTCGAGCATGACTAGCCGCGTGATCCCCGGCAGCGCACCGGAGGAAAGCGGCGGCGTATAGGTAATGCCATCCTTCGCGGCGAAGAGATTCGCCGAAGTGCATTCGGACACCTCGCCGCGCTCGTTGAGCAGGATTACCTCGTCGTAGCCGTCGGCCACGGCCTTCTCGGCAAGCGTCAGGTTGTGCGACCACGAAAGCGTCTTTGTGCCGGCGAAGGGCGAAGCGGCGTAGCGGCCGTGCTCGGCGACGTCCAGCGCCACCGAGTCCTGCCACTTTTTGAGGTTGGCCGTCATCGCCACAACGTCCGAGCGGTTGCCGGAGCCGGGACCTTCCCAAAAGCCGCCCTGGCTGCGAACGACGCACAACCGCATGACAGCGTTGTGCGCGCGGTTCTTTCGGACCAGCTCGAGCAGGCTGGCATGAACCGTATCGGGGTTTTGTGTCAGGCCGACCCGCAGCACGCCCGCGTCGCGGGCCATCCTCTGCCAATGCCGCTCAAACTCGAACAGCACGCCGTCGTAGATCCGCAGGGTGGTGAAGATGCCCCAGCCGGAGAGGACGCCCAACTGGCCCGCCATGAGAATCTTCTGGTCAGCGGCCAGGACTTTCTCGTTGTAGAGGATGTGCGGATGCATTGCCTTATTATCGCTTGCGGCGGGGCCATTCTCACGGGCGGGACGATACCCGCCTCTCCAGGTCCCGCAGCGATGTATCGTGCGCCCGGGCCAGCACGACAGCGCTGGTCAGGCCGCCCAGAAACGCCATCAGCATATCGGCCTGTGCGTCGAACATATCGCCTTGCATGCCCAGCCATTCCGGGCCTTGGTCCGGATAGAACGCCGCGACCCACAGCCATTCGAGAATCTCATAGAGAGCGCTGAACGCCAGCGCCACGGAGACGGACGAAAACGTCAGCCAGGCGTTGCGGCCGATGCCGGTCTTTCGCAGCAGGACCTCGCGCATCACCAGGGCCGGCGTCACGCCCTGCATGTAGTGGCCGACGCGGTCGAAGTGGTTGCGGGAAAGATCGAAGGCGTCCCGCAGCCAGTTGAACAACGGCACTTCGGCATAGGTATATTTCGCGCCAACCCCGAGCACTACGAAGTGAACGGCGGCCACAGCACAAACCAATGTGGAAAACGGAAACGTCCGGCGCAGCGCGATTAGCGTCACCACGTAGGCTACGCCGAGGAACAGTTCAAAAAACCAGGTGGCATAGTCGGCGGGACGGATCGCCGACCACACGAGAGCGGCAAGGCATACGGCCGCCATCACGGCCAGAGGACGATCCTGCATACCGGCGTGCGCCACGGTACTCGATCTTCGCACGGGCGGGACCGTGTCCGTGTAGGACACGTGGAAAAAATCCTCGACGTACAGGATTGCTTGCGGTCCGCAGTCCCTTCACGAAGCTCTTCGCAAATCCGCCGCGGCCGGGTTGCCACGTCTGCCTGAGAAACAGTATCGTCAAGGGAACATTCCACCTGGAAGCGCAACCAATGACAAAACAAACAGAGAGAGTCTCCCGCCGTGCATTCGGAAAAGCGATTGCGGTGGCGGCGGCCGCGCTGCAACCTGCCGCACCGGCAGCTTCGGCGCAGGAACCGGAAGAAGACGGGCTGTCGGCCGCCGACCGGCAGGAAGTAGAGGCCAAGCTGGCGGATACCCTGCGCAAGTACGGAGACCGACTCAGTGATGAACAGAAAGACCGCCTTCGCGGCATTCTGACGAACCATCAGCGAATGCTGGCGCAGGTTCGCACCTTCCGCGTGGAAAACGGCGACACACCGGCCAGCTCGTTGAAGCTCGCCACGGGCAACGCGGCGGAAGGGAGCCGCTAGGCGATGCTGAGCGAAGATATCCTTTACCTTTCCGTCCGCGAACTCGGAGACCGTATCCGCAGCGGCGCGCTGTCGCCGGTGGAGCTTGCCGAAAGCTACCTGGAGCGCAGCCGTGCGCTAGGTCCAAAACTCAATGCCTATGCCACGCTCACGCCCGAACTGGCGCTGCGGCAGGCCACCCAGGCGGAGCAGGAAATCAAAGAAGGGCAGTACCGCGGCCCGCTACACGGGATTCCCTACGCCGCGAAAGATCTGGTGGCGGTTAAAGGCTATCCGACGACGTGGGGCGCTCCGCCCTTTGCCAACCAGACGTTCGACTACAACGCGGGCGTGATCGAAAGGCTGAATCAAGCCGGCGCCGTGCTGCTGGGAAAGGCGGCGATGATCGAGCTGGCCGGCGGTTTGGGTTATTCCAACGGCATGGCTTCGCTGCAGGGCGGCTCACGCAATCCCTGGAACACGGAATGTTGGACCTGCGGCTCCTCGAGCGGATCGGGCGCGGTTGTCGCCGCCGCGCTTGCTCCGTGGGCCATCGGTTCCGATACTCGAGGGTCGATCATTTGCCCTACCGCATGGTGCGGCATTGCGGGATTGCGTCCGAGCTTCGGCATCGTCAGCCGTCACGGCGCGATGGCCATCGCCTGGAGCATGGACAAGCTGGGTCCCATGGCCCGTACAGCCGACTGTTGCGGGCTCGTTCTTTCCGTCATGGCGGGGCACGATCCCAAGGATCATGATTCTCTGCCCAACGGGCAAGCAGCGTTTTCGTACGCGCCCGCGGCCAACCGGCCGCTTCGCATCGGCCGGCTGACGAACGTGTGGAACCGGCTCGCGCCTGGACTCGAGGCCGCCGTTGATGAGGGCCTTCAGGTTCTCGAGAAGAACGGCGCCACGGTCAGGGACGCTCAGATTCCGGATGGCCCTTTCGAAGAGGCGGCGCGGCTGACCATCTTGATCGAAGCGGCTTCTTCCTATCAGGAGATGATCCGCTCGGGAACGTGCGCCCAGCTCAAGGACCCCCTGGGGCAGATCAACGGCTACGCCAGTGAGCAGATCTCAGCCACGGACTACCTTCATATCCAGCGGGTGCGCGCGATCTTGCAGCAGAGGGTGGACCGGCTGTTCGACGACTTCGACGTGCTGGCGGCGCCTTCGAGCGCCAGTACGGCAAGGCTGCTTGTGCCGCCCGAGCGCGACTCTTCGGAGGCGGCCCGCCGGAACGAGAGGCGCGAGGAGAGCCGTCTCGACAATTTCAGCCGCGCGCCCGATGGAGTTTCAAGCCTTTGTGGGCTGCCGGCGCTTAGCGTGCCGTGCGGTTTCAGCGCCGACAATATGCCGTTCGGGATTCAATTCATCGGCCGGGCGCTGAACGACCGCGCCGTCATCGATGCCGCGCGTACCTACCAGAACCTGACCGATTGGCACAAACGCCGGCCGCCGGCAGGCTAGGCCGCGCCCCGCACTCGCAGTTAGACCAACCACCCTCCAAACGCAACGTTTCTTGACAAATCTTTCGATGCGGATGGCATTGGGGATCAGATTGCCTGGCCGCAGCCGGGCAGCGGCCCTGGTGTAGGATTAGCGGAGACTTGGCAGTCAGGATTCCTCATTCGCCAGAGGAATCGCCCAGCTGGTAAAGCAACGCGTGCGCTCCGCCACTCACCGCAACAAGGGTTCAAGAGGACCGCGGCATCAGCGCCCCCTCCGTTTGACGCTCGCCGCGATGGCGGTTCTCGCGGCGCTGGTAGTAGTGTATTCGCCCGCTCTCCACGGTGACTTCGTTTTCGACGATTTTTACCTGCCTTTCTGGAACGAAGAGGTAGTGGACCTGCCTCTGCGCCATTGGCTGAGCGGCGTCCGCCCGCTGTTGATTCTGACGTATTGGATCAACTTCCAGCTCTCGGGGACCGATTCTTTCTCCTATCACTTGGTCAATCTCTTTCTCCATTTCGGGAACGGGCTGCTGCTGTTCTGGATCGCCCGCCGATATCTCGAATGGAGTGGAGAGAGCGGATCGAGGGGTGAGATACTCGCGGCGTTTGCGGCTGGGTTGTTTCTGTTCCACCCCGTGCAGTCGGAGGCAGTCTCCTATATTGCGGGCCGTTCCGAAAGCCTGGCAGTGCTGTTCAGCTTTGCGGCCCTGCTGCTGTTCCTTCAATGTCGTGACGAAGAGATTTCGTGGTCCCGCGCCGGGGGCATTCTGGCGTTGCTGACGGCGGCCATGCTCGTGAAAGAGCACACCGTGGTCTTGCCCCTGCTGTTTCTCCTGACGGAAGTGTACTGGAGCGGGCTGGGGCCACGGCAGTGGCTTCGAGTGCACTGGAAATTGTACGCCGCGCTGTCGGTGGGTGCGGTGGCCAGTGTGGTGATGATCGTCCTGGTGTTGCTTGATTCCAAGTCAGCCGGCTTCGGCCTGCCCGGGCTCACTTGGTACGAATACTTGTTCACGCAATTTCGCACCGTTTGGGTTTACCTGCGCTTCTTTGTCTGGCCAGCCGGACAAAATGTGGATCACGCCTTTCCGTTTTCACTAAGCCTTTTTGACCAGGGCTCGCTCTGGGGTCTGCTGGCGCTGGCGGCCGCCATGGCCGCCGCGCTCGCTCTTCGCCGGCGCTTCCGGCTTGCCTCTTATGGATTCCTTACGTTCCTATTGTTTCTTGCTCCGACATCTTCCATCCTTCCGCTGCTCGATGCCTTGGTGGAACGGCGCCTCTATTTCCCCATGCTGGGGTTGCTGCTCGTGACAACGGATTTGCTGCGCCGCTGGCGAATCTCAGCGCCCGTTCTTGGCGTGGCGCTCGGCGCGGTGCTGTTGGCGCAGGCAGCCGTCTGTTACCAGCGCAACCATGTTTGGCGCGATGCGATCGCGCTCTGGGAAGATGCAGTCAGCAAATCGCCCCACAATGCCCGCGCTCAGTTTCAGTTGGCTCATGCTTACTACCAGGCCGGAGACTGCCAGAGCTCTGCCGACCACTATCAGGAATCCGTATCGCTGACGCCGGGCGACATCACGGCGCACGTGAACTGGGCCCTGGCGCTGGATTGCCTCGGCCAACCGGATCAAGCTGTGGCGAAGCTTGAGCAAGGCGCCAGCCGGCTCGCCGCCGATCCGCGGCAATCGGAGGACACGCGCCTCAAAGCGCACCTCTACAGTCAACTCGGCATGATTCACGGGAAGCACGGCCGGGCTGCTGCGGCGCGCGAAGCTTTAAACGAGGCTTTGCGTAGCGACGCCACCTATAGCTTGACTTATGTGTACTTGGGCCACCTGGAGTTCGCCCGCAACGAACTCGGCAAGGCGGCGGAATACTATCGGCGGGCGCTGGAGTTGAATCCGCGAAACGAACTCGCCAAGGAAAGCCTGGAACGGCTCGGCCGAAGCCCGTGAGGGCCGGCTACTCGGCCTCCCGCTACTATTGGGAAGGCGTCGCTTCGCAGCGTCATGGCACTCCAAACCTCGGCCCACCAGCTGTTTTTTTCGCAACCATTTCCCCTACACTCCAATCTGCCTGTTGTTCCCGGCTGAGCAAAGGGAAGGGGTGCCGTGAGCCGATTCCTCGAGTGGTTTGGCGATCCTGCGTTTGTCGCCCTGGTCGTATCGCTGGCCGCGCTGATCGTTTCCGCCCTGGCTTGGCGCACAAGCCGGCGAAACGCGGAGCAACTCCTCGAGATGGAGCGTTCTGAAAAACGAGACCGCCTGTTGGAGGGGCCCAAGGCGGTTCTCACCGCGAGACTCGTGACGGAAAGCAGGGGGAACCACGAAGCTTCCTTCCTGGTGATCGAGAATCGCGGAGAAGCGATAGCAAGCCGTGTGCGGGGTAGCCTCGACGGCACTCCGTTTCGAGAGCATCGCACATGGTGGGAGGAACTGCCGAACGACCTGCGTGTCGGGCCAAGCTCGAACGTCCGATTCGTGCTCGCCATCAAAGACGATTGCAGGCCGCCCTTCGATCTGGAGCTGACCTGGCAAGACGACCGGGGCAAGCCCGGCCGGTACCACACGACGCTGACACTTTGAAGACTCCCCGCCCTCAGCACGCCCCCCATGGCTAGACCGCTCGGCAGAAGATCCGCCGCCCGGTGCTGCCGAGGCGGCAGTCCGTCAGAAGTACGCGGAGAAATCGAGACCGCCAAATCGTTGGCGTCTATTGGAGAGGTGGTGGAGGCGGCGGGAGTTGAACCCGCGTCCGGAAAAGTCCACCGCAAAGAGAACTACATGCTTAGTCCGCTCGATTGTCTCGACTGGCTCCTTGGAGCGGACACGCTGAAGCCAGCCCAGCCCGATTAGTTTCAGCCCTCGGCTCCGGACAGAAGCCTGCGGCCAATCCCGCTATTTGACGTCCACCGCCTCCCCGCGGGCTGAAAGACTAGGACGGCTACCTAATTACTTAGGCAGCGTATGCAAACTGCAGGTCGTTATTGGCAGTTGTCTTTTTTCCGATCGTTTTACGGGAGCTCGGAACCCGGCATGCCTCTCTACGACGGATCAGCCCCGTCGAATCCGTTACGCCCCCCTTTCTTCCTAGTTTATCAGAGCTCGCCGCTAACCCTTTGTGGCACGGCCGGCAAGGTAAGGTTGGGGACAACCCGGGATTGCCTCTTTGAAACAGAGACGCCCGGCGGGTAATCCAGACGCAGGAGGACTCAGCACCCTTGCCAGCGCTTGACGCCCGGTTCGGGCAACCCAAGCAAATCGAGCACCCGGCAGACGCTCTGATCGACGGCGTCCTCGAGAGTCTGGGGTTTGCTGTAGAAGGCGGGCAATGGCGGGGCCACAATGGCGCCGATCTCGGCCACCGCGACCATGCTTCTGAGATGTCCCAGATGAAGAGGGGATTCCCGAACCATCAGGATCAGGCGACGGTGCTCCTTCAGGGTGACGTCGGCAGCCCGTATCAGCAGGTTCGAGGTCATCCCGCCGGCTATGGCCGAGAGGGTATTGATGGAACAAGGGGCCACAACCATGCCCTCCACCGGGTAGGAACCGCTGGCGATACTGGCTCCGATTTCGTCGATGGAATGCCAGTAGCTGGCCATCCCCTTGATATCACTTATCCTAAGCCCCGTCTCCTGGTGCAGGGTTTTTTCACCGGCTCGTGTTACAATCAAATGGCTTTCGACCTCGGGCCGCTCCTGCAGGCGCTTCAGGAGCTGGACGCCGTAGATCGATCCACTGGCGCCGCTAATCCCAATCACGAATCGCGTCATCGATTCTCCTGCAGGCCCTCAACCGAAATCAGAACAGGGCAGTTACTTCTGTTCTGATTTCAGAACAAAAAGATCTCCCAGCCATTGCGGTGGCGGGAGACAACCGCTATTATAGTCGTCAAATTTTGCCCGCGGCCGTTCGACTCTACCCATGGATGCCGGGCTCAAACTAAAGCGAATCCGCGAGAAGCTTGGCCTACGATACCGCCAGGTTGAGCAGGCTAGCAATCTGCTCGCACAGCAGCACCGCAATCAAGACTACGTCGTAGGTCTGAGCCGCCTCGCAGACATTGAAAATAAAGGGGTTGTCCCAAGCCTCCACCGCCTCTACAGCCTTTGCGCCATTTACCGGCTCCCGATCGAGGAAGTTCTGGACTGGTACGACATCCATCTGGATCAGATGCCGCGGGACTCGGCCTTCGCCACGCCGCCTAACACCCATCCCATCCAGTTTTCCAACGGCGATCAGGCATCGGTCTCCTTGCCGCTAAAGCTCGATCCCGGCGTTGACTTCCGGCAGACGACCTACCTCAGCCGCGTCATCCAGCAGTGGGGCAAAGTGCCGCTTACGCTGCTGGAGAACCTGGATATCCAGGAACACCGCTATGCGGTCATAGGCACGGAGGACTATCTCATGTACCCCTTGCTTCCGCCGGGCGCCTTAGTGCAGATCGACGATACCTACCGGCAGATCGAAAATTCCGGCTGGACCAATGAATACGACCGTCCTATCTATTTCTTCGAGCTGCGCGACGGCTATGCATGCTGCTGGTGCAACGTTACGGACAATCATCTCATTCTGCAGCCTCACCCCGGATCGCCTAGCAAGCCCGTGGTCTTGAACTACGCGACCGACGTCGATGTCCTGGGGCGCGTGATCGGCGTGGCCATGCAGTTGGACACCAAACGGATGCGCGGATCCGCCCTTAAGTCGAAGCCGAAAACTCGTCCCGTAGCAGTTCCAAGATAAGCTCCAGGTCCGAAACGTAAAGTTCGCGCTCGGCCGCGCCTGCCTGCGCCGGAATGAGATTGCGATATGGTGCCAGCGTCAGCCACGTCCGCAGAACTGCGGACTTCTCGTCTTCGATCGATTCCAGGTACCGCTCCAGATCGCCCCTTTGCTGAGCCAGTGGGAAATTCAGCCACTCGCCGAAAGCCTCCTCGTGACTGAGCCTAAGAACAGCATCAGCCTCATCGTCGGTGTAGAGCTGGGCCAGCCCGAAATGCTGATAACGGCCGGAATTTTCATTCCGCAGGGACGCCAAATAGACGATTTTCCCGAACGTCGTTGGAATCTGCGACAGGGTGCGCGCCCACACGTCGTGCTTGGCGCGGTCACGATCCGGGTTGCTGGTGGGGGAACTGGAGTTCGCCATGGATCCGGAGTTTTTCCCTCACGGAGTTATCGACAAGAGTCTATCGCTTTGCGCAAAGCCCCGGCAAATCCCAGGCTGCTTGCGGCCGTAGCGGATCACCTTTTCCAGGAGGGAAGGCGCATCCCCGGGGCGCCGGAAGGAGCTAGTACTTTTGCGAATACGGAACACGGAGAGTTCTAGGACGAGACGGAACGTCGAGCGCTCCGGCAGCTGCGTCGGATATCGTACCATGATAGTTTTTCCGGTAGGAGCTAGGCTGATTCTGTTCTTCCGATGCCGCGCCCAGCGTCCAAAAAATCCTCGAAACTGCGGCTGCCCGCGGCCATCGCGCCTTCTTGCGAACTTGCGGCGAGGCCCGCTCAAAGCCGCAAGAAAATCGCCGCCCTGTGCACTACCTACTATGTGCGATCCCATGCCGACAATTTTGTCACCCGCTTTCTGGAAGGCTACTGGATCCTGGACCGCTATCACGACTCCCCGGCGGACGTCGTTTCGCTTTACGTCGACCAGATTCATCGGGCGGATATTTCGCGGCGCTTGTCCATGGCCTACGGCTTTCCAATCGTGCCAGGCATCCGCGCGGCTCTCACGCTCGAAAATGGGCCTCTGGCCGTCGATGGAGTCCTTCTCATTGCCGAACACGGCGATTACCCGGTGAACGAAAAGAACCAGAAGCTTTTCCCCCGGTACGAGTTTTTCGAGCAAGTGGTGCAGGTTTTTCGCGAGACGGGCCGCACAGTGCCGGTATTTGTCGACAAGCATCTTTCCTACGACTGGAAGAAAGCCAAGCAGATGTACGACTGGTCGGTAGAACTCGGTTTCCCGTTGATGGCGGGATCTTCCGTGCCTGTGGCGCCACGCCGCCCGGAGATCGATCTGCCACTGGAGAGCGACATTGAGGAGGTTTTGTGCGTGGGCAGCGCCGCCCAGGGGGACGGCCTGTTTTTCCATCTGATCGAGGGCGCGCAGTGCTTTGCGGAAAGACGCCGCGGCGGGGAGACGGGCATTCGGGCCGTCCAGATGATCGGCGGCGCGGCCGTCTGGGAAGAGGCGCGCAATGGCCGCTGGGACCGGAGTCTGCTCGATGCTGCTTTGGCCTGCCGCTATCTGGAAGGAACGCCCGGACGCCCGGAGGATGTAGGACAGCGGCCTCTGGCTTGCTTTCTCGAGTACAACGACGGCTTCCGGGCCACAGCTCTCTCCCTTGGCGGGGGCGTGGTTTTTGATCACATCGTGTCGATGCGTTTGAAAGGCCGCCGTCAGCACGCGGCCGCCCTGTACTACCTGCCCGCCGAAAACGCCAACTATATCAGCCCTCTCGTCGATTCCTTCGCCCGCATGGTCCAGACGGGCGAACGCGATGTTCCCGTGGAGCGTACACTGCTGACGACGGGGGCTCTCGCGTTCGTGATGGACTCGGGTTACCAGGGCCAGAAACGGATTGAGACGCCGGAACTCGCCATGTGCTACCGCGCACCGGAAAAATCCTACTTCGCTCGGCAGCAGCACTCCTGAAAAAATGCACGGCCGAATCGAAGCTCGTGACCGGGCGCTAGACGCGATCGTCGACCGGCGCTCCGAAGTGCTGCCCGTCGCAACGGGGTTCGCGTTCGCTGACGGTCCTTTTTTTGGCCGGCTCGGCTATATGCTGTTCTGCGACCCGCCGCGTAAACGAATCCTGCGATATAGCATCCCCCCCTGGAAAATCGGCCCCACGGAGGGCAAGCTGAGCGTCCACCGCGAGCCCTCTGACGCCCGCGCCTTGACGCTTGACCACCAAGGCAGGCTGCTGGCATGCGAAGGAAAAGCCGGCAGGGTTGTGCGCGAGGAGTTGGATGGCAATGTCACCGTTCTGGCCTCGCACTATCGCGGCAGGCGGCTGGGATCGCCCGCCGATCTCGTCTACGCCATCGATGGCAGCATCTATTTTTGCGATCATCCACGCCGCGGGCAGGCCGCGCGGGCGGGGCGCTCGGGCCTGCCGCGCGTCTACCAGATTTCGAGGAAGGGCGACCTGACTATGGCTCCGCCGGACTGCGAGCGGCCCCTGGGCCTGGCGCTTGGGCCCCGCCAACTCGAACTTTTTGTGACGGATGCCGCCCGCATGCAGATCAGGGTTTTTACGATTGCCCCCGGCGGAGAGCTAGCATCAAGCCGGGTTTTCTCGGAGCTCGGCGCGGAGCGAAACGGGAAAATGGGCGGCATCAAGACCGATGAAGAAGGAAACGTCTACGCCGCCGGCCCCGGCGGCGTCTGGATTTTCGATGCCCAAGGGCGTCATCTCGGCAGCGTTTTCCTCACCGAACAGCCCTCCAACCTTTGCTGGGGCCGGGGAGGGACCGGCCTCTATATCACGGCCCGCCGCTCTGTGTATTACGTGGCGACACGCGTCCCAGGCACGCGTACTTTTTAGATAAACAAATCCAGCGCGCGGCGAATAAACCAATATAGATCTGTTATGTTTTATTAGGATTCCCTCGCAAGCAAGCCCTCCCATAAACCCGGCTGAATCATTCATTTGCCGAAAATGCCTAAGGTCCCGTCCCCCGCGGCTCACCAGGCCGGAAGCCTCCGGCCACGCCGCTCCAGAGCGTAGAAACGTATAAAAAGCCCGCTAAACCCGCGCAAAATCGCTCCTGGGAGAGTGTCGCGCCGCATCCCGCAGGCGCCACGGAATCCCGTTGAAACACAGCAATCCGCGTGTTCTGTTCTCGAAAAAAATAGGGCCTTTTCCTGATTTACCCGCCATACGACCGTAGTGTTAGGTAGTGATAGAACCCGGGTAGTAAGTGTGCCTAGGGGAAAAACCTTATCGCATATACCGGTTCTAACGTAAACAGGAGATACACGAAAATGGTGAAAAAAACGTTGTTGGCGGCTGCGGTCGGTGGTTTCGCGGTCGGCGGCGCAAGCTTGGCGCCCGTGGCGAACACGGTCGATGGCAACGCCACGTTTGACGACGCAACCACGATCACGGAACCGGAATTGCAGGCGGACTGCCCCTGGTGCTGGCCCTATCCCAATTGTTTCCCCGGCGACCCCTGCGGTCACTGCGGCTAGTTCAGCCTTGGATCTCTGCCTCTCGGCGCTCCAGATTGCCCACCTTCAGAGGCGGGTGGTCTGGTGGGCCCGGGGAGGAGTTCGTCCGTGCTAGAATTGAGGGGTTTAGGCGGGGTTGCCAGTAATGGTAACTGTACCTTGGCTCTCTCAAATCATCGTGCTGCTGACGTGCACTCTGCAGGTAATATGGCTTGTTCGTCTGGCCCGCCTTAAACTCCTTCGTCAATATCCTGCTCTTTCGGCCTACCTCGGCATCGCGACGATACTGACTCTCGCGGTCTACGGGCTATTGCAGATTCTGCCTCAATGGCGGGACTACGATTCCAACATTGTTCCCATATTCAAGATTTATGGTTGGGTTTGGGTCGTTTCTCAACCCTTGATGTGGACTCTTTACTTTTGCATCGTCGTCGAGGTCTACACTCGAATTCTCGACGACTTTAAAGGGCTGCAGCGTCTTGGTCAGATCGTGATGTATGTTGTCCTCGCAGGCGTTGGGTGTCTTTATCTGGCGATGATTTTCCTGGATACTTCCGCAGCCATGTGGCGGCGCTTCTGGATTATTCAGGAGCGAGGCGTATACATCGGGCTGACGGTGTTATGCCTTCTTCTATTATCCTTTGCCTGGTTCTTCAAGCTGCGCGTTCCCAGGAATGCCCGAGTCGTCTTTGGAGTATTCGGATTGACTTTTGCAATCCAGGCAGCCTTTGTGGTTGTCCTTTTGGTGGAGGGTGGCAATGAGGCATTCCTGGACGGCATACCCGCGACAGGAGCGCTGGCGGATCTGGAGCGGCTAAAACTAGCAGTGATGCCCATCGTGGCAACCGTCTCCATGTTGGTCGGGGCAGTGCTCTTTTCCGCGCGCGACAGCGAACTGGCGGTCGCCCGGCCGGCTCTCAGCCGCGAGTCCGAAGCAATGATGTCCGAAGGTCTCCAGGGATTTAATGACGTTTTGCTAAAGGTGCTGCGCTCATGACTACCTCCCTTTTGTTTCTCTTCCTGCTTTTCGTCGCGGTAATTGCGCTCGGCTTGGCCCTGTGGCGGCTTGGCCCCGGATCCAAGGACACCGAGGTTGATCTCCGCATCCTCACGGAGGTCCGGCCGGCCTGCCGCACCTACGATCCGCTTGCCCGCTTGTTCGCCGCCGAAGACACGGAATTTCTTCGGAAGCAGTCGGCCCGCTTCGGGCCATTCCGGCGGCGACTCAGCCGCCAGCGGCGTCGGGTTCTCTCCCTTTATCTGGGACAACTCAGGGCGGAGTTTCATGAAGTCTGGAAAATCTGCCGCCTGCTGGCGCCGATGAGCAATAATCCTGATTTCGGCGCCTTGGTGACAAGGCAGTTTCTGATTTTCTATGGGCTGTACTGGACCCTCCAGATCCGGTGCCTGGCCGGAGCCCTCGTTCCCGTCCAGATCAATGCCGGCAACCTGGTTACGCCGTTGCAGCAACTCGAGCAGGCCACCCGGCGCGTGCTTCAGTCTCTAGAGCCCCAGGCGCAAGCAGCAGCCCTGGGCGCCTGAGGTTTGCGGTAGATCTTTGTTTTGGGATTCTCAGCCCGAGCGCGGCCCGCTCCGGTTTCCGGATTGTTGTCCGGTAACGGCGCGGGAGGCATGCGGCGCCTCCTATAAGGCAATACCCCTACGGCAGCTAGTGTGGAAACCGGATGCCTTTGTGTGGCCCCGGTTCCTTACACTGGCTATGACAGTCCCGCGCTGTACAACGCTGAAGTTCTGATGCACGCTCTCCCAGAGATCCCCCTGCTGGACGTGGTCCTCGGGCTTGCTTCGGCCGCGCTGCTGCTGTTGGCCGCCTACTTCCTGGGCCGCCCGCGTCCGGGCACCGACACCGACGGCTCGGCGCCTGATTCGGCCCTTCCCAGTCTATTTCTCGAGATTGGACCCGATCACACCGCGCGCAGCCTGAGCCTTGTCAGTTCTCTCTTTGTCCATTTGGTCGGCGTGGCCATGGTTCCCTGGCTGCAGCTCGCCTTCCCTGGGCCGTTGCCGTTCCGCTATCCACAGCAACAGGCAATTACGCTGGAGTACCACATTCCCCTCCCTCCGTTGCTGGCTCCCTCGGAGCTGGCGAGTCTTGACGAATCCGCGCCGGTCCGGGAGGCGAAGGAACATCCCGACGGAAATTCCGTCAATCCCAAACTTGCTAACTCGGAAAAAGAGGGCGGCGCGGCCAAGCAGGCCGAGCCCAAGTTGATGCTTCCGCCCGAGCAGAAGGCCACGACGGCGAAGGCGGATCCTCAGCCGGAGCCGGCAGAGCGGCGTGGCACACAGAAGGATGCCAATGACGCTTCCGGCGGAGATAAGAAAGTGGCTCTGTCTCCGAAGGAAATCGTAAAATTGGTAATTCCCCCTGTCGTTGAAACCAACCCTGCCCTGCGGGACATCGTTTTGCAGCCTGACTTCACCGTGCCGCTACCCGACGACTACAAGCTGAATATCCCTCCGGTGGTTCTCTGGACCCCCCGTCCGCCGAAACTTCAGGACAAGGCCGTCCTGAAGCCGACGCCGGGCGATGACACGACGCCGGCACATATGCGTCTGCCGGAGCTGGAGCCGCAGCTTCGTCCCCCGAGCAACCTGCCAACCCTGGCCGAGCTGCAGATGCGGAACATCGTTCAAACCGTGGCGGAGCCAAAACTTCCGGTCGCAACGGGAGATGTGCTGCCCCTGAAGGGACGGCTCCCGGCTCCGGATGCACTACAGCAGGCGCCCTCCATTCGCGGGGGCGACGGGACGAACAGTTTGATGGTCTTCAGCCAGGACCCGAACATCCGGACTCCCAACTATGAACTGATACCCGGCCTGCGGCTCGGCGCTGTGGAAGCCAGCCCGGGCGATCTCCCAGCAGGCGTCGTCGGTGGAACGCAATCCCTCGACGAGAACGCGGAGAACATCGTCGTCACCAACCAACCCGAGGCGGGCGATGCCGCAGCCAATTCTCGCGCTGGTTCCCCAGCGGCGGGAACAGACCCGAACGGCGAGCCGCGCCGTCAGATCAGCATTGTGCGGGGAGGCAGCGGGACTGCCCTCAGCACCATCCAGGTCGTCGACCTTACCCCTGGCCCTGGTTCCGGCTCGACCGGACCTGGCGGTGCCGCCGAGGGCCGCAGCCTTGCGACCGGGAACGGCGAGGGATCCGGCTCGGGTGAGCGAGGCCAGCCCGACGGTTCCGAAGACGGCAAAGGCAGGCTAAAGCCCCTCCCGCGGGCCCGCTACGGCATCATCCTTGTTTCCAACGCAAAGGGGGCGCTCCCCGAGGCGGAAGGCGTTCTCAGCGGAAATCCCATCTACACCGTCTACTTCAAGGTCCCGGAATCACCGCGCCAGTGGATCCTGCAATACTGTGCTCCCAAGGCAGCGTCACCAAGTCTTGAGATTTCCGAGGGCGTCGTTAAAGTCAACCGGCGGCAGAAGCTTGATCCACCCTATGCCCTGCGAAAGGGCCCGGTGCGCCTTCACCTTGAGCAGGCACACCGTGAGACTCCCAAACGAGTCGTGATCTACGGGACCTTTGACGCCGAAGGCCGTTTCGAGAATTCGCGAGTGATCAAAGGAGCCGATCCCGAGATCGACCAGACGATTCTGGCCGCATTGCAGGCTTGGGAGTTTCTGCCCGCCTTCGCGGAGGGCGAGCCTGTCATGGTCGAGGCTCTGCTGGGCGTGCCCCTGCGATAGCCCCCCGCCTTACCCCCTTTTAACCGGGTTTCTGGCCCCCCACTTCCCCACGCTCCGGGGTCACGCCCCGAGGTACAATAATCAGTCAAGACCCCGACTGGTATGAAGTGTTGCTTTTCCCAAGAGGAGATCCCGACAGATAAGCTGCTGGTCCTCTACTACCCCCCGGCTATGGCCCACTACAGTTGGGATAAGTCGGTCTATGCCTCCGCTCGCGCCCGTGAAGCCCTCAAGCAGGTTGTTCACGGCTTGAAAACGATCTATTGGAAAGGCGTCGTCGGGAATAAGCTCCTCCCCGGGCTGGTTGCGGGCCTGATCGGTTTGGTTTGCCTCACCGTCGGCGCTCTGTCCTTCGCCCGGGACGGCATGGGAGCCGGATTTCTGAGGATCTTCTTGCTGCCGTTCGCCGGCCTGATCCTGCTGATTTTCGCCCGCCTGCGGGTCCGAGCCTTCCTGCGCCGCCAGGCGCTTTGGAAAAGTGAAGGACGGGAAGTGGCCACCCAGGAGTTGAAGGCTGTTGAGGCCGAGATCGCCAAGATGCCGCCCGATCCCAGCGCCGAAGAGGCTGCTCTGGTGCTGCGGAGGGCATGCCCCTCAGTTATTTCCGAGATTGCCTTCGACGGCAGCTATTTCCGGGCCTTCACTTACATGGATTTCGTGATGTACCCGCAGCTTCGCCATCCACGCGACGAAGGCGAGCTGCCCACCAGGCACAGCCGCAACCGCGACGCCTATTATGTCGGAGACGTCGTCTACGACGGCTGGCGCCTTTTCCAGAAGGACCAGCGCGAACTGGAAGACCCCCGCTTCATTGGCAGCGGCGGACGCCGCGGCGTCATCTAACGGCAATACTCCAGTCTATGGAAACAACCGAGGGGCCTATCGTCCTGGCCGCCGCCCAGTTCGTAGCTCCATTCCCTCCACGCCCCGCACAAAGCTGCAGACGTGCGCCGGAAATGGGTACTCTATCTGCGAGGAGAAACTGAATGCGAAACCTTTGGCTGCTTTTCGCTTTGACTTGCGCCGCTTGGGCGGCTCCCTCCGACATCCTGGAGACCTCCGCGGGCGACCTCAAGATCACGCCCGTCACGCACGGCAGCGTACTGCTCGAAATCAACGGGCAGGCCTGGCACATCGACCCCTGGAGCACCGGCGACTATTCGGCGCTCCCCAAGGCCGATGTCATCCTGATCACCGACATCCACGGCGATCACATGGATCCCAAAGCCATTGCAACCGTCAAGAAGGATTCGACGGTCATCGTTGCCCCGGCCGCCGTCGCCAAAACCGTGGCCCAGGCCACGGTGCTCGCCAACGGCGAGTCGACCACAATCAGCGGCGTCAAGATCGAGGCTGTTCCGATGTACAACCTGCAGCGCGGCCCCGAGCCCGGCAAGCTCTTTCACGACAAGGGGCGCGGCAACGGCTATGTGCTGACCGTCGGCGACAAGCGTATTTATTTTTCGGGCGACACCGAAGCCGTGCCTGAAATGAAGGCTCTCAAGGATATCGATGTCGCCTTCGTCTGCATGAACCTGCCTTATACCATGCCGCCCGACGAAGCGGCCGAGGGCGTGAAAGCCTTTCGTCCGAAGGTCGTGTATCCCTATCACTACCGCGGGTCGGATCTGGCGGTGTTCAGCAACGCGCTGGCGAGTGAGAAGGGCATCGAGGTCCGCCTGCGCGACTGGTACTGAGGCGATTGACCGGCAGTTACTTTTTTGTCACGGAATGGTTTCCAAGTTGGCCGCAAACGAACAAGAACAAATTGCCGCGGACTGGGCCGGGCGTGGATTCAGTTGTGAATTGTGGACGGATCCGCCCGGCCAACGCTGGGAAGATTTCACGCACCGCACCGACGAAATCGTCACGCTGCTCGAAGGCGAAATGGAGTTCGAGATCGAAGGGCGGGCCGTCCATCCGGCGAAAGGGGAGGAGCTGCTGATTCCCGCAGGAGCGGTTCATTCCGCGCGCAACATCGGCAAGACCACGGCACGCTGGCTCTTCGGCTACAAACGGAAGTAGACCCCCGCGTCATGCTGACGCTCCAGCGCGTCAATCCACGCGCAGAGACTTGGTGGGATCGATCTGCGCGGCTCGCCAGGCCGGTACTCCGCTGGCGGCCATGGCAGTGCAAAGCAGAAGCAGAGTCACTGCGCCAAACGTGAATGGGTCCGTAGCCGCCACGCCGTACAGCAGGCTGGAGAGAAAGCGGCTCAGTACGATCGCAACGACAACGCCCGCCGCGATTCCCGGCAAGGCCACCCTCAGACTTTGTGTCAGGATCATCGCCACCACGTTGCCCTTGGTCGCCCCCATCGCCATGCGCACGCCAATCTCATAAGTCCGCTGCGAGACCGTGTAAGAGACCAGCCCATACATGCCGACAGCGGCCAGAAGGATCGCGACCACTCCGAAGCTAAGGAAAAGGCTCATTATCGAGCGGCGGTTGGCGACGGAAGACGAAACGATCGCTTCCAAGGTTTGCACCTCGCTGACCGGGACGTTGGGATTCCGCTCGATAGCGAGTGTTCGAAGTTCCCTCCCCACCAGCACAGGGTCCGCCGAGGTCTTCACCAGCAGATTCATCGACGCCGGCATTAGGGGGTTCATTTGCGACGAGATACTATTCAGATTCTGCTCGTAGCCTGCGCTTGTCGCCTGAGAGTACGGCATGTAGATGGCGCCTGTAATCCAATCCGGCGATTCCCCGGTCAAGTCGTGTTGCCGCACTTCATCGACCACGCCGACAACAGTTCTCCACTTGCTCTCCCAGGCCATCTTGATGTGCTTCCCGACAGGGTCCTGGCCGGGCCAGAAACGCCGCGCGGTCGAGGGGGTGATCAGGAGCACGCCGGATGCGCCCGCCCGGTCGGCCTCCGTGAAGCCTCGGCCGGCCAGCAGCCGGATGCCCATCATCTGCAAGTAGCCGGGCGTGATGGATCCCGCCCAGAACATGGGCGCCGGAAAATCGGTATGTTTCGGGTGGTTTTCGACATCCACGGGGACTGCGGACAGCTCGAATTTGCCATCCATCGGGACCGTATTCGCAGCGGCTGCGTCCGAGACACCGGGAATCTCGCGTGCCCGTCTGATCAACTCTTCGTACAAAGCGAGGCAGGCCGCTGGCTCACGGCAGAGAGATTGGTTTGGGTTGATTCGAATTGTCAGGATGTGCTCAGGGCGAAAGCCCGGATCAACCTGCATCAGCATGTAGAGCGTTTTGGAAAGAAGGCCCGCCGCCACAACGAGAACGACCGTGAGAGCGATTTCGCCGGCGATCAGCCAGCTTCTGAGATTCGTCCAGCCCTGCCCCGTGGAGCGCTGGCTGCCGGTTTTGATCGCCGCCGTGAGATCAACCTGCGCCGCGCTCAGCGCTGGAGCCAGCCCGAACACTACGCCCGTGAGCACGGCCAATCCCGCCGCGAATCCAAGTACGTGAATGTCGATGGCGGCATCCGCCATGCCGGGAGTGCTCTCGGGAAGCACCGAGCGGAAAACCGACAGGGCCGCGGTTCCGAGGAAAACACCCAAACCGCCGCCGATCAGCGACAGCAGCACGCTTTCCGTGAGCAGCTGCCGGAAAATTCTGGCGCGCCCGGCGCCCAAGGCCGTGCGGAGAGCCATTTCTTTGCGGCGCACTGTAGCCCGTGACAGAAGAAGGCTCGCGACGTTGGCACATGCGATCAGCAGGACAATGCCGACCGACGAGAGCAAGAGCAGGAGCTTACCGCGAACATCGCCGACCACATCCTCCCGCAACGGGATGGCGGTGGCGCCCTCATTCCAGTCGCGCTTCATCGGGAAGGGAAACAGCCCGCGGATTTGCCTGACTAGGTCCGGTATCTCGCTTTGTGCCTGCTCAATGGTCGCACCGGGACGAAGACGGCCGATCACGGGCGTGAACTCTCCGCCCCAGTAGTCGTCCATCCACCGTGAAGGGTCGATCCGTGTAGGGACCCAAAACTGGATGCGCGGCGAGGGATAGCTGAAGCCGGGCGGCATCACGCCGACCACGGTCCGGCTCATCTCGTTCAGCGTGATCGCCCGGCCGATGATCTCCGGGTCCGCGCCGAATGTGTTGACCCACAATGCGTGGCTCAGGATCACCACGGCGTCTTTTCCAGGACGGTCCTCTCCCGGTTCGAAGCCGCGTCCCCGTTCCACGGGCGCGCCCAGAACCGCGAAAAAGTTCGCGGAAACCTCGCTTCCAAAGAGGCGGACCGCTTCGCCGTCCCCTGTGAGGTTGAATTCAGAGCCGGGACTCACGCGCGCCACGTCCATGGTCCGGCTCTGCTCCTGAAACACAACAAAGGCTGCTTTGGGGTAGAACTCCGTGATGCGAATCAAGCGGTCCGGCTCCAGATAAGACAAAGGCCGGATCAATAGCGCATTGACAAAGCTGAATACGGCGGCGTTGCCCCCGATGCCGAGGGCCAGCGACAGCGCGGCCACAGCCGTAAAGCCGGGATTCGCCGCAAACATGCGAAAGGCATAGCGGATGTCCTGCAAGAAACGCTCGAGCGCCAGGAAGCTCCAGAGATCGCGGCTCTCTTCCTTGGCCAGCGTCATGTTTCCCATTTGCCGATTGGTCAAACTGGCAACGCCCTCGGGGCTAAGATCCGCTCTGCTGTTCGCCTGCTCTTTGAGCAAGCGGTGAAACTCCAGTTCCTCCGCCAGTTCGCGGCCGAGCTGGTCACGCCGCCACCAAAAAACGATTCGCCGCCAAACGCGCATAGATCTCTACCCACCTCCAGCACTTTCTGAATCGCGCCGATCATTCGGCTGAACTCCTCGCGTTCGAAAGCCAGCCGCTTGCGTCCGGCGGTGGTCAGCGTGTAGTAGCGGGCCCGCCGGTTGTTTTCCGAAGCTCCCCATTCCGCCTTCACCCAGCCGTTGAGCAGCAAACGCTGTAGCGCGGGATAGAGCGAACTCTCGCCGACCTGCAGCACCTCGTCCGAGACCTGCTTCAAGCGTTGCGCAATCCCGTAACCGTGCTTGGCGCCGGTGACAAGGGTCCTCAGGATCAGCAGATCCAAGGTGCCCGGAAGAAGTTCTGGTGTGCCGGTGATTTTTCCCATCGTTTATCGACGGAAGTATGCCGGAGCCCCAGGAAAAAAGTCAAGCCCCATCGTTGGACGATGGGTAGCAGCTTGGGGATAGCCGCCCCGGGGTGGAAAATCGAAGAGATGGCGCCAATCCGTAGCGCACGCTTTCGAGCGTGCCGTGTCGCCAATCGTGGCGACATCGCTTGTGGCAGGTGCGTTGGTACACCAGGTTCCGAGGGGGATAGTCACCTCGTTTCGCGACGGCGTATCCGGGCAAGCTACTTAACGGGAAGGGCGAATCGAAGGGACCGTCCCCGGAGGGCTAGGTTTTGGCAGTGCCCACGGGCCTTTTTCGTGCTACGCTGCGGCTGCTATGAAACCCCTTGCACGAAGACCCTTCCTGACTTCCTTGTTCGCGGGACTCATCCTTGATAGCGCCGGCTCGCTCGCCGCGCAGACAGCCGCCGAGCCCTACGCGCCCAAGCAGAGTGACCGGCCGGAGCCCATTGATGGCGACGAGCCCGGCTTTGCGCCCATCTTCAACGGCAAGACGCTCGACGGCTGGGAGGGCAATCCGGCGTATTGGCGCGTCGAAAACGGCTCCCTTGTCGGAGAGATCACGCCCGAGACCGTCATTCGCAGCAACACCTTCATCGTGTGGCGCGGCGGCAGGCCGCGCGACTTCGAGCTGAAGCTCGATTACCGCATCACGCCCGACGGTAACAGCGGCATCAACTATCGCAGTGTGATCATTCCCGATCCCGTCACGCCGCAAAACCAGTTCGCCATGCGCGGCTACCAGTGCGACCTCGACGGCAGGAAAAGGTACCCCGGCAACAACTATGAAGAGAAAGGCCGCTTGTTCCTGGCCGTGCGCGGGCAGGTCACGCACGTCGTCGGCGGGCGCAAGCCCATCGTCCTTTCAACGTTCGGGGACCCGGATGCCTTGGCGTCGCATGTGAATGACGATTGGAACGCCGTGCACCTGATCATTCGAGGCAACACGCTGGCGCACATCATCAACGGGCAACTGATGAGCATGGTGATCGATGACGACGCCCCGAACCGCCCGCCCGACGGGCTGATCGGCGTGCAGGTGCACGTCGGCCCGCCCATGAAGGTCGAATACCGCAACATCCGCCTGAAAAACTGGTAGCGGGCCGCATGCCGAACTTACTCCGACGGGGATAGTCCCCGATTCCGTTTCAAGGTTTCACCGGCCCGCAGTCGTGGGCGCGGAGCGAACAATCAGGATTTATCCCCGATCATTTTCCCTATGCCGGTCGGTGGATCCCTCATGAGGCCGGCTTGTGCAGCGATGCCTTGGCCATCTACAATTGTTGGTAATCTAGGTATATGGCGAAGCCGACCGATCTTGTCCAAGGTACTCTCGATCTCCTGATCCTCAAGACCATCTCGCTCGAACCCAAACACGGCTGGGCCATCGCCAAGCGCATCCAGCAGGTTTCACAGGATGCCCTCCAGATCCAGCAGGGATCCTTGTACCCGGCGCTACACCGTCTGGAACAGCAGGCCTGGATCAAGGCCGAGTGGCGCCCCACTGAGACCGGGCGAATGGCGAAGTTCTACTCCCTTACGCGTTCGGGCAGGAAGCAACTGGAAAGGGAATTGGCGAACTGGGTTCGTCTATCGACGGCCATCAACATCGTGGTCCAGGAGGCTTAGTAATGCGGATGTTCGACAAAGCCCGCTTACGGCTGCGGTCGCTATTCCGCCGTCCAAATGTCGACCTCGAACTCGAAGCCGAACTTCGTTTCCACCTCGATCAGCTCAGTGCAGAGAACATTTCGGCCGGTATGACGCCTAAGGAGGCCCGCCGGGCCGCGCAACGCATGATCGGAGGCATCGCGCAATACAAGGACGAGTGCCGCGATGTGCGCCATGTAAACCTTGTCGAGGATCTCCTGCACGACGTACGTTACACGATCCGGTCTTTGGCGAAGAGTCCCGGCTTCTCAACAGTCGTCGCCGCAACGCTGGCGCTTGGACTGGGAGCAAACGCGGCCATCTTTGCGATCGTCCATGGAGTGCTGCTGCGGCCTCTCGACTATCCAAAGCCCGATCAACTGATGTATCTGACGGCGGAAGCTCCGGTCCTTGGGGGCGCTCAGACTGCGCTCTCCGCGCCGGAGTACATCGAGTTCCGCCAAATGAACCGGTCGTTCGCGGCGGTCGGCGCCTATTCGACCGGCGGCGCGGCCTACTCAACCGGCGAGGTCAACATCACGGCAGGGGACCGGCCTCTGCGGGTGCGTTCGATCTCCGTCGATGCGCATTTGCTCGAGGCGCTCCGTATGCAGCCTGAGCAGGGGCGCTTTTTCAGCGAAGAAGAAACTGCCCGCTGGACCGGGACGCTGCCGCCGCCGATCGCGATTCTGTCGCACGAATTGTGGCGAAAGGCGTTCGGACAACGGCCGTTGGTGGGAAACACAGTGGAAATCGAAGGGCGGCTCCACGAAATCGTGGGCATCATGCCGCCCGGGGCCGACGTCATGGATAACCAGACTCAGGTTTGGTTGCCCCTCTGGCTCCATCCCATTGCGGCCCGGCAACGCGCGGCCCACGTCCTCTACGTCATCGCACGGCTGAAAGACGGCGTCACGGCTGAGGCGGCGCAGAGGGAGCTGAGCACATTCCTCGAAAACTGGGGCGAGCGTGCGGCCACGACCGACCATGTCCCCACGAGCCGCCCCCTGCGATCGGTAGACCATGCCCTCCAATTGCAGCCGTTACAGGACGCGATTGTCGGGAATGCCCGCCGTCCGATCTGGGTGCTGCAGGCCGCCGCGGGATTTGTGCTGCTCATCGTCTGCGCGAATCTTGCCAACCTGGTGATGGCACGCGCTGGGTCCCGCCGGCGTGAATTTCTGCTGCGAGCCGCTCTTGGCGCCGGCCGCGGCAGGCTGGTCCGGCAGTCGGTGACCGAAGGTGCGGTGCTGGCTGGAGCCGGGGGCCTTCTGGGTCTGTGGCTGGCCGGCGCCGGCGTCCGCGCGTTGATCCGTGCTTACCCGGCCATCGTCCCGCGGACGAGTGCGCTTACGATCGACTTGCCCGTTTTGCTGCTTGTGCTCGGCCTCTCGGTTGGAACGGCCCTGCTTTTCGGATTCCTGTCGCTCGGGCGCGGGCGAACGAGTGGCATGGCGACTGCGCTCAAGCAGGGCGGAAGGAGCGCCGGCGGCTCTCGGCGCGATAACGCCCGTCGTGGACTCGTGATCGCCCAAGTCGCTTTTGCCGTGATGCTGGTCATCGGAGCGGGTCTGCTGGTTCAGACCGTCTACAACCTCACGAGGATCGATGCGGGATTTGACCGCTCGCGGCTGGTGACGTTCTCGATGACATTGCCGATGGCGAATTCCGATCCCGACACGCGCGCGCAGGCATATCAGCGCGTGCTCGACAGGCTTCGCTCCGTGCCGGGCGTGCTGGGAACAGCCGCCATGTCGGGTCTGCCGCCGAATCGAACTCTGGAAGCGATCGCGACTCCCATCGAGAACTACACCTCCGGCGATGGAAGGCCTTTTGAAATCATCGACTACTACCAATTCGTCCTGGGCGACTATTTCGGGACGATGGGCATCCCGATTGTCGCCGGCCGCGGCTTCGAGCAAGCTGACAGCGCGTCGCAAGGCAAGGTGGCCATCGTCAATGAGACGTTGGCGAAAAAGATCTGGAAGGACCAGAACCCGATTGGCCGGCGTCTGCGGCCTCCGGGCGGGTCGTTCGGCGCCGGCGATGCCTGGCATACGGTGATCGGGGTGGCCAAGGACGTCAGGCAGCGCGGGCTGGAGCGCCCCGCGGGAACCGAACTTTACGTATCGCTTGACCAGCACGGTGTCTCTCCGCCGAGTATGAATGTGGTGGTGCGGACAACTCTGCCGCCGGCCGCGCTGACAGGGACGATCGAGCGAGTGGTGCGGGAAGTGGACGCTGCGGTTCCCGTCGTGCGTCTTCGCGACATGGATTCGGTGTTCGCCGAATCGATTCGCCGGCCGAGATTTTTGGCGGAGCTGTTGGGCGCTTTTGCCGGACTGGCGCTGCTACTGGCGGCCATCGGCACTTACGGTGTGCTCTCCTACATAGTGGCGGAGCGTCGCCGCGAGATCGGCATTCGTGTCGCCCTCGGTGCAGCTCGCTCCCACGTGCTCACACAGATCATGAAGCAAGGCCTTCAGGTCACGGTGATCGGTGTCGCGATTGGCCTGGGAGGCGCGCTTGCCCTCAATCGGCTGATGGTGTCGCTGCTGTTTGGTGTGCAGCCGGCGGATATCGCGACGATCGCCCTTGTGATCGCAACGATGATGGCCGTGGCGGTGATCGCCAGTTGGCTGCCGGCGTGGCGCGCATCGCGGTTAGACCCGAACATCGTGCTCAGGGATGAGTAGCAGCTCAGAAGCTCTCTTACCCCGTGCTGCTGTTTTCCCGGGCGGATCGCCGCTACACGCAAGTTCACGCTTGTGAAACCGCTTCCGCAAAGCAGCATTGAAAACGGGGCGGATTTCTCCCGGAAGCCCGTGGCGCACGCATTCTTGCGTGCCGCGCCGGCATTCGTGCCGGCGTGTCCTTCTCACCCGATGACGGAAGCACTCCTTTCCTATTGACAGCCTATAGGAGTCTCCGATAGCATGACCTATAGGCTATCGATATGAAAGCATCGTCCGAGCCCAGCGAACTATTGCCAGGCACTCTCGACCTTTTGATCCTCAAGGCTGTGTCTCTCGGTCCGCGGCACGGGCTCGGCATCTCGCGACGTATTGAGCAGGTGACCAAAGGAACGTTTCGGGTAAAGCCAGGATCGCTCTTCCCGGCTTTGCACCGCATGGAAGAGCAAGGCTGGCTCATTTCGGAGTGGGGAGAATCGGAAAACAATCGCCGGGCTAAATACTACCGAATCACGAAAGCTGGGCGACGACGGTTGGAGGCGGAAACCGAGAAATGGGGCCGCGTTGCGCTCGCCATGGCACGCGCCCTGGAGGCGGAATGAGGAGGCTCCTCAATTTCTTTCGCCGGGGACGCAGAGAACGTGACCTCGATGCGGAGCTACGAGCGTATCTTGACGAACTGATCGACGAAAAGCGGCGCACTGGGATGCCGCCAGATGAGGCGGCGCGCGCGGCCCGGATCGAATTCGGCGGTCTGACGCAGGTGAAGGAGTTGGTGCGGGAATCGTATGTTGGCGCTTGGACCGATCCTCTATGGCAGGATGTGCGTTGCGGACTCCGCATGCTTGGGCGGAACCGTGGATTCACAGCGGTAACGGTTCTCACGTTGGCACTGGGGATTGGTGCCAACACGGCACTATTCAGCGTGACGCGTGCCTTTCTGCTGCGCGAGTTGCCGTATACCGATCCAGACAGGCTCTTCAACGTCTACGAAGTCTGGCCGCGCGAACCCCCATTCCAGGCCAGTGGAGCGAGAGCTGTTAGTCCCGACTTCGTCAACTGGCGCGCCCGCGGACAGTTGTTGAGCGGACTCGAGGCGTACAGCGGTGGCGACAACGCGGTGACCCTGACGGGCGTGGGCGACCCGGAGCGCGTCCAGTCCTCCCGGATTACGGCCGGCCTCCTCGGCTTACTGGGCGTCCGTCCGATGCTCGGGCGCAGTTTCTCTGCGCAGGAAGACCGACTCGGAGGGCCACCCGCAGCAATTCTCGGCTATTCCCTCTGGAAGCGGCGATTTGGTGAGTCCTCTGCGATCATCGGTAGAGCAATCGTGTTAGACGGTCTAACGTCCACTGTCGTCGGTGTCCTTCCTGCATCGTTTGTTTTTCCGGACAACAGCATTCGAGCAGAGATCTTTGTACCGATGGCGTTGCCGGCGGAGCACAACTGGCACGACGAGAACAATTTCCGCATCATCCGGGTCTTGGCGCGTCTCAAACCGAGCGTTGCTCCGGCGGCTCTACAGTCGGAGCTGGGGGCCATCGTACGCAGCGCAGCCCCAGAAGAACCACCCCAATTCGTAACGATGCGGCAGGGGATGCAGATTCTGGTGGCGCCCCTCCGAGACCGGCTCGTCGGGGACATTCGTCCACTACTCCTGATCCTTCAAGCGGTAGTGGGCATGGTGCTGGTGATCGGCTGTTTGAATATAGCCAATCTGCAAATTGCCCGGGCGATCTCGCGGGAGAAAGAAATGGCACTGCGGGCAGCGCTGGGAGCCGCGCGTATCCGTATTGCTCGGCAATTGCTCACCGAAAGTCTCCTGCTGGGTTGCTTAGGCGGCGCCGCTGGATTGCTTCTGGGGCTTGGTGTGCTGGGGTACGTCCGCACCTTGCTGCCATCAAATTTGCACTTGGCGACGACGGTCCAGATGGACGCAACGGTTCTGGTATTCACCTTGGCGCTGGCAGTATCGAGCGGCATCGTGACGGGCTTAGCACCGTCCTTGGCATTCTCCACGAAACACCCGGAGGCAGTGCTGAAGCGAGCGAACATCCGGGCCGGTGAGTCGAAGCAGCACCATCGCGTTCGCGGGGCGCTAGTCGTGGCGGAGATTGCCATCGCCATGATCCTGCTTGCCGGGGCTGGATTGCTTACTCGCAGCTTCTTAAGACTCACCACTGTGGACTTAGGTTTTGATCCTCACGGTGTGCTGACCGTGCGGATTCCGTTGGCTGACCAAAGATACCCTTCTCCTCAGGCACGCGTGGCGTTCTTTTCACAACTCTTGGACCGCTCACGATCCATACCGGGGGTGCAAGCGGTCGCCTTCGGAGCCGGTTTGCCGCTGATCGGCTCACCCGGCGGGACAGGTGTTGTGGTCGATGGTCGTCCTTTGCCGCCAATTGGAGGAGCACCTGTCATTCCAACCACACCGGTAAGTCCGGACTATTTCCACACATTGCGAATTCCGCTGGTGCGCGGTCGCGCCTTCACGCCATCTGACCGGTACGGCACGCCCTTGGTGCTCATCGTAAACGAGGCGTTTGCCAGTGAGTTCTTTCCAGGCGAAGAAGTGCTCGGTAGACGACTGCGGTTCAGTGGTGTGCGGCCTGGACCGCCACGCGAGATCGTTGGAGTCGTCGGCAATGTCAGACAGGAGGGGTTGCAGAAGGCCGACGTGCCCATTATGTACGCGCCCTTTCTCCAAATCCCGAATTCGGAGATGCTTTTGATTCTCCGGTCAGGCCTGCCCCCGGAGGCATTGACGGCCGACGCCAGGCGCATCATTCAACGTCTTGATCCGGATCAGCCCGTGGCTGACGTCGCAAGCATGGATGAGCGGATTAACGGTGCGTTGGGCGCCCAGCGGGCCAACGTGATTCTGATGGCGATCTTCGCGGGCCTGGCTCTGAGCCTGGCTACCAGCGGCATCTTCGGCGTAGTTGCGTATCTAGTGACCCGGCGCTCCCACGAGATGGGTATCCGCCTCGCTCTTGGGGCGCAGCCAGCCGATGTGCTCAAGCTGGTGTTCCAGCAAGGAATGCGCTGGGCGATTGCCGGCATAGGCCTAGGTATCGCAGGGGCGCTCTTGGGGGCCCGCTCGATTCGCAATTTGCTTTATGAGACTAGCGCTCACGATCCCCTAACGCTAGTGATTGTATCCGGAATCTTCGGCTTCATCGCTACGGCAGCGTGTTACTTGCCTGCGCGGCACGCATCGCGGATCGATCCGGTTATCACCCTTCGTCAAGAGTAAATCGCTCGCTGGCTGCGTCGTGCCAGTACTACTGCAAGCGCCAACCACCGACGTTTGGTCTGAGAATCTGAGGCACTGGCGAGGATTCCCCAACCCTGACGGCGTTGCGTTTACGAATCCACATGGCCCGGTAGTCGGCGAACGAGACAAGCAGTGGCTCAGACCCACCATCCACCGCGAACCCGCCACCTCGTTACCAGGGCCAGTCACACACTCTCCACTCCCACGAAATCAACACGATCCCCGCCAAACGGCCCGTTCCTCTTGACACCGCCCGCTATCCTCGAAGCAGAAGTCGTATCAGGCCCACGGACGCGAGATTTTCCCAAAAGCGGCAAATGCGGTCATACACGGCCCGGGTATTTCCGGGGACGGGCAGCGAGCAACAAAGGCAGGGGGGGCGAAGCAATGCATGCGGCACCGAACAGGACTAAAGCTCGCCAAAAAACGCGGGGATCGAGGCGCTGCAAGGTTCCATCGCCCGAAGCGCGCTGCCCGAAAGACGTCCCCTATCGCTATTCGCAGTTCCCTCTGCCTCTCACCGCTTCTCGCAGCCCCTTCTCGTTTTCTCAAATAAAAAATTTGGCGAAACAAACCCAATTGCTCCTTTGCTTGCAACACGGAGCGTGAAAAACAAACCCAAACAAACCCAATTTTCAGCAGCAAATTGGCTTTGGGCGCAGGCTATGGACTTGCCGCGCCCCACCCGCGATCCCTGGGGTGCTCTCCTCGCGCTTCTCGCGTGAATGTCACCCTTATCCGCCACCCGGAACGCGGGCCCTCCCTCTTCTTCTGGCCGCATCGCGCAGGCTCTGTATAATGGCAGATCCTCTACTGATCCCAGTGCGGCCGCATGGGGATCGGTGGTATCAGCGAGAAGAGGTCAGGAATGAGCAAGAAAGCTTCGGACGGATGGCTCGAGCAGTTCGCGGCCATCGTCGCCCGGTGGGTGCCGGACGCCATCAGCGCGGGCGTGATTCTCACGATCGTGATGGTTGGCGTGGCGCTCGCATTGGGGAATCAGCCCGTCCAGGTGATGGACGCCTACTACCGCGGCCTATGGATGCTGCTGCCCTTCACCATGCAGATGACGCTGGTCATCGTGCTCAGCCTCGCGCTCGGAGTGACGCCGTTCTTCCGCAAAGCGATTGCAATTCTGTCGCGCCTGCCGAAGACAAAAAACCAGTTGGTCGCTCTGGCCTTTCTGGCCACCGCGTTCGTCTCTTACCTTTACTGGGGTCTGGGTTATGCGCTGGGGCCCATCGTCGCCGTCTACTTCGCGGCGGAGGGCGAGCGCAAAGGCGTGGCGGTCGACTTTCCATTTCTGCTGGCCGTGACGTCGGTCGCGCAGGCAGCCTGGCAGTATGGACTCTCCTCCAGCGCGCCGCTTCTCGTCGCCACGGAAGGACATTTCCTGCAGGACACGATCGGCGTCATTCCGCTTACGGCCACCATCTGGTCTCCGGCCGCGATCATTCACGAGATCGCCTTCTCCGCCGCTGTCATCGCAGCCGCCTGCTGGCTGATGCCCAAATCCGGACGCCCGATCTCGCAGTTTCCCGACTCCTGCAAAGTCGCCGTCCAGCCGCCCGTCGAAACCGGCGACACGCGGGGACTCAGCTTCTCGGAGCGGCTGGAAAGCAGCTCCTGGATCACGCTGGCGCTTTGCGCCATTCTGGCCGCCTGGATCGGCTACCACTTTCTGGTATTGCGGCTCAGCCTCGACATCAATTCGCTGAACGCGACGCTGCTCTTTCTGACCTTTCTGCTGCACGGCAACGTCAAGCGGTTCACGCACGCCGTGCAAGAGGGTGTGAGCGCGAGTTGGGCGGTGATCGTCCTCTATCACCTTTACGCTGGCGTGGCGGGGCTGATTCAGTTCACCGACGTTGGTGAGCGGGCGGCGCTGGCGGCGGCTTCGGTCGCCACCGAGTGGACGTTCCCGCTGATCACCGCCGTTTCCGGGGCGATGTTCTCGTTCTTCATCCCCTCCAGCGGCGGCCAGTGGACGATTCAAGGTTTTGTGATCGCAAAGGCGGCCATGGCGGTCGGCGTTTCCATTCCGCGGGCGATTCTGGCCCTCGGTGTCGGCGACCACATGGGCAACTTCACAACGCCTTTCTGGTACGTGGTGGTTGCGGGCATCGCCCGCCTGGACTTCCGAAATTTCTTCGGCTACGGCTTGATCTTCGCAACCATCTGGTTCGTGATCGGCGTCGTGGTGTTCACATTCGCGCCGTGTTGAGAGAGCAGCAAATCGGAAGGCTTTCGCGCCGGACCATGGCGTCACGAAGGGTGACTCGGCGCGCGGGAAGGCGTGGGTCCCATAGCGCTGACTTCGCCACACTCCCTGAGCCGGACACGGCCGCTGCTATCCGAAGATCGGCGAGAGATTCTGCCAGCAGCGCTTGGCGGCGGCGACCGGATCGTAGCCGGGCTCGTCAAAGACGTGGACGCTGACTTCCACGACCACCGGCCCGCGATAGCCAACCTCGGTCAGGATCTTTTTGTATTCGTTGTAATCCAACGTTCCGTCGCCCGGCAGGAGGAACTTGTGATCGGCGGCCACGCCTCTCCAGTCCTTCACGTGGATGAAGGCGGACTTGCTGGCCACTTTCTGCATTGACTCCCGCAGGTCCTGTCCGTTCAGGGCATAGTGGCTGTAGTCATACATCATGCGAATCCGCGGGTGCTTCACCTGGTCGTGCAGCCAGACGATCCGGTCGGGCAGGTTCATCGCGCTCAGCACGTGGGCCTTGATGGCCAGTGTGGTGTTGAGCGATTCGAGGGTCTTGGCCCAGGCGCCCAGCTCGTCGGCCATCTGGTTCTTGAGTTCGTCCCAAGCCGGCGGACGGCCGCCCACGGTCGTTTCGATCAGCGCCGGCTGGCCGGGCGAGGTTTCATGCGCCACCTCGGCCGCCGCCCGCAAACGCTCAAGGTTGGCCTCCCGGTTGACGCCGGGTCCGGCCAGCCTCAGGTTTTCCATGACCGCCGGCAACGTGAGCCCCAAGTCCCCGATCCGTTTGCGGATGTCGCTGCGGTCCTGCTTCGAGAGCTTCGTGGGCTCGGTGTCCCAACCTGCCCTGAGACAAAGCTCGGTCGTCTTGTAGCCGATGCCGGCGACCACGCCGAGGGCCTCGAGAACCGGCACGGTCTTCATGCCGTAAAGGCTGAATCCATAGGTAAAGGGCTTCGATTGAGCGTGGGCTAAGGACGCTCCGGCGATGGCCGCAAGCGCCGACCGGCGAGTGATTGTCTCAGGCATACTTGTCTCCAGGGCGGTGAAACCGAATTGGCCGGGACCGCGGAAAAATGGTCCGGCCAATTCTTATACCATAGTTTGGCCCTCTTAGTAGATTGTAGGTTGGCGGACGGTTAGCCCCTAGCCGCCGGGAGGGTTTCGCAAGGAGAAGGGGGTTCCGATGCACCCGGCGGTCTTCGCGGATCTTTCCCTCGCTCGCCGTCTCGAGCGGGCGGAAGGGAACGCCAACGCGCGCTTTGTGGAAGCGCACGCGCGTCTCGATCCCGGTGCAGGCTTTCAGTGGGTCGAAGTCGCGGGAGCCTACGCGATGTACGACGGCCCTTCCTCGCCGTCAACGCAAACCTTCGGCCTCGGCCTTTTCCAGATGCCACAGGCTGCGGACATGGACAGGCTGGAGGCGTTTTTCCAGGACCGCGGCTCGCCCGTCTTTCACGAAGTGAGCCCCCTGGCGGATAAGGGGTTGTTGGCGTTGCTCGGAGAACGAGGATACCGTCCCATTGAGCTGACCACAGTGCATTTTCTCCCGCTGGAAACACGTGTCCCGGCGCGCGTAGAGAATGGTCCTATTGAAGTGCGCCTGGTGAGCGGGGAAGAACAGGATCTTTGGGCGCGGACGGCCGCTGAGGGTTGGCGCGAGTTCACCGAATTCAGGGACCTCATCCAAGATCTCATGCGCGTCGCTGCCTCAAGGGAGGACGGGCTGTCGTTCCTGGCGGAACTGGACGGCCAACCCATCGCCGCCGGATCCCTCGCGATCCACGACGGTGTCGCCCTGCTCGCCGGGGCCAGCACGATTCCCGAATGGCGCCGGCGGGGCGCGCAACGGGCTCTGCTCGAAAGCCGCCTGGCCTACGCCGCGCGCGCCGGTTGCGACCTCGCGATGATCTGCGCCGAACCCGGTAGCGCCTCGCAGCGCAACGCCGAGCGCGAAGGCTTCCGCATCGCCTATACCCGGATCAAGTGGCGTTTGACGGCATCGCAGGCCTGACGGCGCAGTGGTTTGCAATCGCTCGCGCGTTTTGCGCGTAGCGCGGGCCGCGCTGCTTGTTTCACGGTTGAACGTCGGCCAGCGATATTTCCACCGAAACCGGATAGTGATTGGAGGCGTTGACGTCCTCGTGCACGCGTCCTTGCGAAAATTCAATCGGCCCGCGCACGTAGATCCAGTCGATGGAACGATAGTCGCCGCGAGGCTCGGCGCCGGTCACCAGCGAAAGCGCGGATTCCATGAAAGAAGAGGCCGTTGAATCTTCCGGCAGGACCGTCGGCTCGCCAGTCGCCACGGCGGCTCGAAAACCGGCGCTCTCGATCCGCTGGATGAGACGCTGTGGATGGGATCTGGCATTGAAGTCGCCGGCCAGCACGATCGGTGCTTCCGGCGGGTAGGCCTGCATGTCGTCGAGCAGTTCCCCCAATTGGCGAAGCCGTCCGTCCGCCGGCATTCGGCTTTCGAGGTGCGTGTTGTAGACGACGAGCGGCCGGCCGCCCCAGTCGAGTTCCGTGATCAACGCCATCCGTCCCCCCAGCCGTCGCTCGAAAACGGCCAGGTTCGGAATAAATCGGCGCTGCTTCCAAAAATCAGATTGCTTGAGGAACCGCAAGACGCGATGAGACCGGATGGGAAGCCGGCTCAGCGTCGCTTGCCCATGGTAAGCAGGCGTTGTCGGGGAGCCCTCGCCGAGTTCCTGAAACTCAATCCCGAAAACGTAGTTGAAGCCGAGCGAACGCGCCAGCTCTTCGGCCACGTTTCGTTCGCCCGTGCGCCGGGCGTGCAGGTCGGCTTCCTGCAAGATGCAAAGATCAGGATTCTCCCGCGCAATTGCCTGCTTGACGCCCTCAAACTGCAGCCCGCGCTCGATGTTCCAATCAAGCAGCTTGAGAGTGCCCTCGGGCGCCGTGGAGCGGGAAGCAAACTCACCTTGCCAAGTGTGCCGTAGCCGCTCGGCTCCAGCCCCGGGACTGTTGCGTCCGCGGCATCCCCCGGCGAACAGCAGGCCTACAAGAAGTAGAACGGGAAGGACTACAGTCGCTTTGGAGGACGAACCCACGGAGCCACTCTAAAAGACGTTGCGGTCTTCGTGAACGCCGAACGTCTGCCGCAGGGTGTCGGAAATTTCGCCCAACGTGGCATAGCTTTCGACCGCTTCGAGGATAGCGGGCATGAGATTGTCCGTGGATCCCGCAGTTTCCGATACGCGGTTCAGCGATTGCCGCACTTTGCCGTTGTCGCGGGTCTGCTTGAGCTGTTGGAGCTGTTGGCGTTGCCGTTCCTCGAGCCCCGGATCGATCCGCAGAATTGGCACGGATTCTTCCTTCTCCAATCGGAAGGCGTTCACGCCGACCAGAACCTGCTCGCCCTGCTCCACTTTCTGCTGGAAGGCGTAGGCCGCGTTTTGAATCTCCCGCTGCACATATCCTTGCCGGATGGCGCGGATCATGCCGCCCATGGCTTCGATCTTCTCGATGTAGCTTCTGGCGCCCGCTTCGATCTCGTCCGTCAAACTCTCGATGCAATAAGAGCCGGCCACGGGGTCGACTGTGTTGGTGACGCCGCTCTCATAGGCAAGCACCTGCTGCGTCCGCAGCGCCAGACGCGCCGCGTCCTCGCTCGGTAGCGCCAGCGCCTCATCGAAACCGTTGGTGTGCAGCGATTGCGCTCCGCCCAGCACCGCGGCAAGCGCTTCGAAGGCCGTGCGCACGACGTTCACATACGGCTGCTGCGCGGTCAGCGTAGAGCCGCCCGTCTGCGCGTGAAACCGCAACATGCACGAGCGCGCATTCTTCGCTCCAAAGCGTTCCTTCATGAGAACGGCGTAGAGGCGGCGTGCGGCGCGGAATTTGGCGATCTCCTCCAGAAAGTTGCGATCGGAGCTGAAGAAGAACGAAAGCCGCGGCGCGAAGTCGTCCAGGTCGAGGCCGGCATCCAGGGCAGCCTGGATGTAGGCAATCGCATTGGCCAGCGTAAACGCAACTTCCTGCGTGGCCGTCGCGCCCGCCTCCCTGACGTGATAGCCGCTGATGGAGATGACGTTCCACTTGGGCACCTCGCGGCCCGCCCAGGCAAACAGGTCCGTCACGATGCGCATCGAGGCTTCCGGCGGGTAAATGTATGTGCCCCGGGCGATGTACTCCTTAAGAATGTCGTTTTGCACCGTGCCGTTCAATTCGCTCAGCGGCACACCTTGCTTGCGGGCCACGGCCACGTACAGCGCCAGCAGGATGCTGGCCGTCGAGTTGATCGTCATCGACGTGGAAACACTCCCGAGGGGAATGCCCTCGAAGAGCCGCTCCATATCCGCAAGCGAAGAGATGGCCACGCCCGCGCGGCCAACCTCCCCCATTGCCAGCGGGTGATCGGAGTCGTAACCCATTTGCGTCGGCAGATCAAAAGCGACCGACAGGCCGGTCGTGCCCTGGTCGATCAAATAACGATATCTGCGGTTCGACTCCACGGCATCGCCGAACCCGGCGTATTGCCGCATCGTCCAGAGCCTGTCGCGGTACATCCCCGTGTATACGCCGCGCGTGTACGGAAACTCGCCGGGATCGCCCAGGCGGTCGCTGTAGCCGACGTCATAAGGAGGGTAAATCTCTTTCATGAGGTTGTTTGCCCGTGGAAACGACTCTGAACACAAGATAGCAGTCGCGCCAGTTCCTCGGCGGGCCGGCCCGCCGGGTAACCGCCCCGCGCCAAGCGACGCCCTTCCTGAAGAGTGACGCCTTCCAGGAGCGGCGGCAGCGGCCTGCTCGTCATTTACTTCGAGGCTGCTCCGTTTCTGGTTTTCTTGGAACGTCCTTAGACCCGCGATAGCCAAGGTCCGTGGTCCGATTCGCCTCTGGAACGGGGAAACGGATCGGGGACAGCAGCAGTCCCAACAGTGCATCCGAACCATCGCCCAGATTCAACCATGCCGGACAACACAGCCATGCCCGACGTGACGGACAAGCTAACTCAGCTTTTATACCCGTTAGTTGCCTTTTGCGGGCCGGACGTGGCGACGGGGCTGGAAGTTCTCGATCCCGCGCAACTGCCGGAACCCTACCGTCGGCTGCTGGTGCACGAGAACGATATGACCGGCACGCTCGAGCGCTATCAGGGGCAAGCGATGGTCTTGCGCGTGGCCGAGAAAATAGTGACCCCACGCGAAGTGATGAGGCAGGTCGAACTGGTCGGTGAGCAGGATCAGACGGTGGCCGAGTTCGGAGCCATTCGCATTCATCTCGATTGTTTCGACGAGGAACCAAGACGCCTTGTGCTTGAGGGCCGCCGTCCGCTCGGCGGAATTCTCACGAGCTTCTCCATCGGGTTTGTCAGCCGCCCCGGCATTTTTTTCCGCATCAGACCGCACCGCACGATACAAACCTCCCTCGGCCCGGCGCGCGACGGATGGCTTTACGGCCGTTGCAATCAGCTCTTCACCTCCGCCGGCGCTTCCATCGCCGACGCCGTGGAAATTCTGCCGCCGGATCTGTCGCAATAGAGAGCGTAGAGAACGGCGGGCTTGGTTTGATGCCCTCGGCGCGGCAACGATCATCCTGTCCAAGGATTCAAAACCGGCAATTGGGCAATCGCGAAGTCAGCCGCGTTGCGCGAAACCACAGTGAGGTTGTAGTGGAGCGCCGTGGCGGCCAACAAGCCGTCGATGACCGGCAACGCCTTGCTTTTACGTCTTGCTTCAGCCGCAAGCAGGCCCCAGCGGCTGGCCACGGCGGCGTCGATGGGTAAGATGCGGCCCGCAAATCGTCCCTGCAATTCAACTTCGAGCCAGGTCTCGAGATGCGTGCGTTTTCTGCCTGGCGGAAGCCCAGCCACGCCCTTGCGAATCTCGCCGATCGTGAGAACGCTCAGGTAGAGCAGCGCTTCACCGGCAGACTCCATCCATTCGAGAACAGCGGGGTCCGGTCTCCGCCGGACGACCTCGGAAACACAGTTCGTATCGAGCAAGAAACCACTCATAGCTCGAAATCCCGGCCAGAGTCTTTGTCTCTTTCGAAATCCAGGTCGAGGCCCACCAGCGGAGAATCCCGGAAGAACTGTACGAGGCTGCTGGGTTGGCGGGAACGTCGGACCAGTTGATCAAACTGCTCCACCGGTATCATGACGACGCCGTCCCTGCCCTGCCGCGTAATAAGCTGCGGCCCCTCGGTTCGAGTCCGGCGAAAGACTTCGCTGAAACGAGCCTTCGCCGTCTGGAGTTGCCACGCCGGGCGCGTGCCCTTCCGATTTTTCAAGGAGCCAGGAACAGCCTCGGACCGCGATTCTGGGGGCAATTTGGGCATCGGTTGAGCCGCTTAAAAACTAGTCTGACTAGTCGTAATCTATCACAAGCAAGCGGCGACATCCACCCTTTGACCAGGATTCGGAGCGGCCGAACCGCGGCTTCCATCGTGCCCCGAGCGTTACGAGCGAGGGCGGGTGGCGAGGAAGTGGTCGCTGCGATCGCCACCTTCGAACTTGCTGAGGAAGTCGATGCCGTCGGCGGTGATTCTGCCGTCGTAGAGCAATTTGAGGCGGTTACTGCCGACGCTCACAAGCGCGCTGAACTTAATCGAATCGCCATCGATTTTGCCATCCAGGATTTCGAAGTCTCCGCGCGGAGTGTGAACCGTGCCGGTCACCTTCTCGCCATCGACCTTGAAGGTGAACGTTGTCGGCAGCCTCGTTTCCGATCCCGAAGGGCCCAGAAGAGTCTCGGCCGTCCACCTACCGCCAATATCGGCGGCCTGGGCGGCCGCCAGGCATGCGGCCATCAGGAGAATGAGGCGCCCAACTCTGGTCAGTCTCATCAGATCCTCCGGGCAAACCAAGGCTCGCAGCTCGATAGGGCGCCGGCAGAACTGGGGACGTCCTACACCGCTCGGCAGCCCCCTACCGCGAAGCTTGCGAGAACCACATCATCGTAGCCTCCCGCATCCCTCAGAGACAAGAGCAGAGGGTGTCTATGCTGCAAGCGGGACGTCTCCGCAACGGAGGCCTGGGCATCTGCAATCTCATGACAGCGTGGCACTTGACGGTGAACCCCCGCCTGCTGATTCCCAGCACCGCCGCGTGGTCAAACTGAGACACTCTCCTAAGTTGACACTGGCCTGAATCCGTCCCTAGAATCGTTATAATGGGCGTTTTTCCAAACGCTTCCGGGTCTCTATGCGGAGTATGGATGGATAAGGCAAGGCTAGAGAAGTATCGTCAGCGCTTGGAGCAGGAACGGAGTGACCTGACGGCCTTGTTATCGCGTACGGAGGAAGCGGGCCGATTCGCCGACGGCCCGTCACCGGAAGACATGGCGGAAAAGGCCGCGAATTCCTATACGAAGGAGTTCCTTTTTCATCAGAGTGACAATGAGCGGACTCACCTGAACTTGGTGCAGAAAGCGCTGGAGCGCCTTCGCGAGGGCGATTTCGGATCATGCCAGGACTGCGGCGAGTCCATCGACCGCAAGCGCCTGGACGCCGTGCCCTGGGCGCTCTTTTGCCGTTCGTGTCAGGAAAAGGCGGAAAGCAGTCCCGGAAACGACTTGCAATAGTGGGGTTTGCTCGCGAGGTGAGTCTTCTCGAGTAGTTCGACCATTACGCTGCCGGAAAAGCAGCCGCGAGGCGGACGATGGATGCCTCTGGCCGCCTCGCTGTTCGCTGTGCTCTTTCCGGACCGCTGCCGCCTCTGCGAGCGCGTCCTTCGCTCGTTTACTCCCGCTCCGGTTTGCCTGGACTGCCTCGATTCCCTGCGGGCAGCCGAAACCTCCTTCACCTGCCGCCGTTGCGGGTTGCCGTTTGAAGTCCCGGCCCCGCTGCATGGGACGGAAGAGTGCGGCATCTGCCGCCTGCGCGTTTGGGAGTTTGACCGCGCCCGCGCCTTCGGCGCCTACGAAGGCGAACTCCGGCGCGTCATCCATCTGCTGAAGTACGACAAGATGCGCCCCCTGGCCCGCCCCCTGGCGGAGCGGATGGCGGCGCGGCTCCCCGAAACCGGCCCGGCCGATATCCTCATTCCCGTGCCGCTATATCGATGGCGCCGCTGGCGGCGCGGCTTCAACCAAGCCGAGGCGCTGGCGAGCGAGCTTTCGCGTTTCTCAGGGGTTCCGTGCAAGCGCGGCGTTCTACGCCGAACCCGGCCGACGCGTCCCCAGGTCGGGCTGTCGCATCGCGAGCGGCGTTTGAATCTGGCGGGCGCGTTCCGCGTTTCGTCCCCGCGCCTCGTGAGCGGCCGCCGGGTGCTGCTGGTGGACGACGTAATGACCACCGGCGCGACGATTGATGCCTGCGCCCGGGCCTTGAAATCGGCCGGCGCCAGTTGGGTGGCCGGACTCACCGCGGCCCGCGCCAAGCGCCGCTATATCGAGATCAGCGAATCTTCCAGGAAGTCTGTCGCTTTTTCCGGCGGAGGCCTGAAGCCGCAATGATGAATGGCAATGGAAACTCGCTAGGGACGCCCGTGCTGGTGCTCAATGCCACGTACGAGCCGATTCACGTCTGCGGCGCGCGGCGGGCGCTGATCCTGATGCTGAAGGGCGTGGCGGCGGCCGAGGAGTTGAGCGCATTGCAGGTGCACTCCGCAACGCGCGCCATTGACATTCCGTCGGTAATCCGGCTGCTCGAATACCGCCGCATTCCGCGGCAGACTCGCGCGTTGTCCCGCAAGAACATCCTGGTGCGCGACCGCCACGTCTGCCAGTACTGCGAACGATCGTTTTCGGCGGGTGAGCTGACGCTGGATCATGTGATGCCGCGGTCGCGCGGGGGCAACAGCAGTTGGGAGAATCTCGTCGCGTGCTGCCGCCGCTGCAACAACCAGAAGGGCGATCACCTGCCGGAAGAAGTCGGCATGGAGCTGTCGCGGCGTCCGCGGCCTTTCAACCTCCACACCAGCCGCAGCCTGATGCGCATGCTCGGCCATCACCAGGAAACCTGGCGCAAGTATCTGTTCTATTAGATTCGGCGCGGGCCGACAGCCCAGGTATAACGGCTAGTTCTGCACGGGCTGGCCGAAAGTGATCCAGAATCCGTTGATGTCGCGAATGATGAATTCACGCATGCCGTAGAAGGTGTCGTGAAGTCCTTCGACGACTTGAACGCGGCCGCTAAGGCGCTGGTACAGATCATCGACGGAGCCGGTGTGAATATATAAGTCCACTTCGCGACGGCGGTCCGTGCTTGTCTTCCCGCCCCCATCAAGCATGAGTTCACTGCCTCCCAACGACAACGCCGCCCAGTTGATTTCGCCATCCTCTTCGTTTTGCCGGATCAGGTTGAACCCAATCGAGGTGTACCACTCGACCGTGGCTTTGACATCCGGTACATGAATCATCGGAACCACTGTTTGTGCCATAGTTCGCTCGCTGGTGGGCAGTAACAGGACGGGCGTATCGATGAGCCTAGCACGCGTCCGCGGGGACGCGGCAACGAACGCCCCCGCAGTCCCTCGGGCGCTCACCTTAGCGAAGTATTCAGAAAGCGCCTGTTTCCACACCACCCTCTTACCCCCGATAATGGTTGTATGTTTGAGGCCGGCCGCGACGGCGAATACCGTGAGGCCTCGGCGATCTTCGTTTCGACCGCTGGCGCAGCGCCGCGCTCGCGCGCTGTTTCGTTTTTGCTGTCGGTGACTCTCCATATCGTGGGGATCACGGCGGCCGTCAACCTCGACTCGTATCTGGGCCCCCCAAAATCCTTTCAGGTGCGGCTGCCCGAGCAGGTGCTCGCGGAGAGCGAGAACCGGGTGCTGTTTTATCCCTTGCAGCGCGATCTGCCCGAGGTTGCGCCGGTCAAGCCCGCGACGCCGGCGGCGCCGGATGCGCGCGCCCGCTTCCGCATGCCTCAGACGATCGTCGCGAATGATCCCAATCCCGACAGCGGCCGCCAGATGATCCTCGGCCCATCGCCCGCTATCAAGATCGAGCAGGATATTCCTTCGCCGAACCTCCTGGCCTGGAGCGCCCCGCGTGTTTCACCGTTGCGCTTTCAGATGAGCGAAGCGGCCAGACAACAGCCGCAACAACAGAGCTTGCGCGAAAGCGCGCCTGCCATCGAGGCCGCCAACACTCTTCCCGATGCGCCGAACCAGCCCGAGATCCGGTTGCGGTATCGCGCGGCCGAGCCCGAGCAAGCGGTTCCTCAGCAAGAGTCTCTAGCATCGGAATCCGCGCCCCGTGTTTCCGCGGGGGCCGCCGCCGGCCTGGATGTCGCACAGTTCCAGAAGCTCGACCCGCTGCGCTACCGGCTGCGGGAACAGGCGCGGCAAGATCCCGGGCGGGCGACGTTGCCCGATGCCGTTCCGCAAGTCGCCGCCGCAGGCCCGGCGGGTCTTGATCCTTCAGCGTTCTCGACGACTGCGCGTTTGCGGTACTGGATGCCCGAAGGGCAGACCGCGACCGGTCCGGCCCGCGGCACTTTGAGCGAAAATGCCGCCCCCGAACTTACCGCCAAACTTCCCGCCGGGGCGTCCCTCGGCGCCGGTGAACCTCAGATCCGGCTTCGCTATCGCGGCGTGGAGAACCTAGCAGGCGGAGATGCCGCTGCTCCCGCGGCGCGCTCTTTGGGAGCGGAGTCCGGTTCGACGCCCGGCATTGAGAACCGCGGCGCTCCCGCCGGAACCGAGTGGGTGGCCGCGGAGGCGGTGCGATCCCTGGCCCGCGTGGAAGCGCCGCGCACGCCCAGTACCGCCGGAGACGGACAAGGCTCCTCCGGGCGGCCGGGCGGGCTTTCCGCCGGCGGAGACCAGCCGAACTTTGCCGTGGTCGGAGTGGATCCCGACCCCAATGCGCCCACGGGCATACCCGAGGGGCAGCGCCGGGGACGCTTCGCCGCTTCGCCCGACGGCGGACCCGGCGGCGGCGACCAGATCGCCGGACCGACGGAAACCGCCTCGGTACGGATGCCAAACCTCTCGATTGCCGGTCCCGCCGCACCGCCTGTTGCCGCCGCGGTGCGCTCCATTCCCGGAGCAGCCGCGGCCCTTTCCCGCAGGGATCCCGGCGGCGCCGATCTGTTGGCCAATCTGCGCAGCCCGCGCGATTATGCGCGGATGCCGATCCCGCCGCCCGGCGCCGCCGTCCCTGAGCCGGATCAAGAGGATCAGATTCTCCAGAACAAGGCCGTTTACACGTTGGCCGTCAACATGCCCAACATCACCAGCGCCTCGGGGAGCTGGGTGATCCGCTACGCCGAATTGGGAACGAAAGAGCGCGAGGACGCGATCGCCGCCGGGCGCAAGAATGTCAAGCCGCCGGGAACCGAGCCGGTCAGCGCGCCTTCGCCGCGCTTGAAGGTCGACCCGAAGTACATCCGGTCGGCCGCCGACGAGGGGATTGAAGGCAAGGTCGTGCTCTACGCGGTGATCGGACACGATGGCCTCGTGCGCGAGGTGCGCGTGATGCGCGGCCTCGATGCGCGGCTCGACGATAGCGCCGTGGAAGCGTTTTCCAAGTGGAAGTTCGATCCCGCCACCAGCGCGGGCTTGCCGGTGGACGTCGAAGCCGTCGTCGAGATTCCCTTCCAGTTGGCCCCACTGGAACCGACACCGAAGAAGTTCCGTTATTAGCCGGTTTGGCCGCAGCGATTTCCTTGCGACTCGGAAGCGTTATTTTGTAGGGGCCGCCACGGGCGTGCGCGCGGGCACAGCATGCTGTGCCCCTACGATTCTGGTATGCCGTGAAGGATGCAGGTGGACGTGATGGGATTTTCTGGCACGGGCATATTGAGAGCAGATCTGAGCAGGTTTGAGCAGTTCTGAGCAGATTTCAGCCTGATTCCGGATGCATTGATCCTGGTACGCCCTATCTGCTTCGAGCATAGCGCGCGGAGTCAAGCGGAACGGGCTGTTTGGCGTGGATGTAGTTGATTGCGTGGAGACGGAGGGAGTGTGACTTGGGAACACAAGGACCGTTTCACCCGGCTCTTGCGGGCAGGGCATAGTTTCTCACCGTTGCGGGTTGGGTCGGGTTTTCGGGGCAGCCGAAATGCCGCCGTGGCCATCCCGGGCATAAGCTTGACGCTGCCGCGGATGGAGAAACCGCCGCCGGAGGAAAGTGACCGCGATCACGCGACGGCGTCAAGCCCTTTCTTCTCGATCAGCGACAACAACTTGAGGGAAGCCCCGGACGGCCGCTTCTCGCCACGCTCCCACTTGCTGACTAGACTGCTGGTCACGTTCAGGTAGTTGGCGAAAACGGTTTGGCTGACGTGTTCCTTCTCCCGGATCGCCTTAATTTCCTCCGGCTTCAGAGGACGGATCGGCGTGAGGCAGGCTTCATCGAAACGACGCATCGTCTGTTTCCCGATGGCGCCGACGCTGTGCAAGGCCTCCATGGTTTCATGGATGGCCGCCATCGCATCACTTCGGTACTTCTTACTCATCGCTTTTCACCTCCACAAAATCGCCTCTCTTCAACAGCTGCGCGAGCTGCTTCTCCGTCAGAGCCAGGACGTGTTTGGCGGCTTCCTTGAACTGTTCCGCCTCATCGTGATTGATGTTTGCCCGCCGGCTCTTGGAGAATCCGTACACGAAAAAGGCCCTGGCACCGCGCCGAAACAGGATGATGGTGCGGTAGCCTTTCGATCTTCCCTGACCCGGTCTGGCGATCCGCTGCTTGATGACTTCACCACCGAGGTCGGCGTCGATTTGTCCCTTTTGGGCCCGAGCAGCGGCCTCACGCAAGGCCGCATCCGTAATTCCCTCTTTCCTCGCAAAGCGTTGGAACCACCTGGATTTGAAGACTCGCACGAGTCGCCCAAGCCCATTCTATAGCACTTAGTGCTATATTTCAAGACGGCGGGATCCGCCGCTACCGAGAGAGTGGGTTCGTACACCGAAAATGCCTAGCGCCGGACGGGTACCCGCAGCTCGGAATCTTGCCGCCGCTGCGGCGAATCTTAGAGTTGATACAGCATCAGGTAGACGGCGACGCCGGTGACGGAGACGTACATCCAGATGGGCCAGGTCCAGCGGGCGATGCGTTTGTGGCGGTCAAACTGCGAGCGCCAGGCGCGGTAGAGCGTGATCAGCGAGAGCGGCACGATGGCGGCCGCCAGCACAATGTGGGAGATCAGGATGGTGAAGTAGACGGGCCGGATCCAGCCCTGTCCGGTGAACGGCACTGAGCCGACGTGATAGTGGTAAATCAGATAGGACGTCAGGAAGAGGCACGAGCAGATGAAGGCCGCCGTCATCATCAGGCGGTGTTTCTGGATCTCGCGCCGCCGGATGAAGTAGTATCCGGCGCCGAGCAGAATCGTGCTGATGGAATTCAGGCAGGCATTGAGCGTGGGGAGATCGGTGATTTCCATGGGGGCGTGCTCAGGTGTGTGAAACCATGCCAGGCAAAGAAGGGCCGCGGGTCTGCACAAGGCGCCAGATCCGCTACGGGGGCGAGACAGTCCCCATTTCTTGCGGGCGGACGCGGAGGTCCGCGCCTACAACACCAAAATTGCCAATCCCATCCAGCCTAGCCAGCGGCATGCCGTGTCCGGCACGGATGCCATCAGTTCAGATTTTCGGCCGAGCGGCGTGTGGCTTGATAGAAGGCGGCCGCCAGGGTCGCCGCGGCAAAGGCTGCCATCACAACAATGCAGACGCTCAATGACGGCGCGCCGGCCGCCGAGTCCGCGGAGAGCAGATGCTGGAACGCGCCGACGCCATAGGTCAGCGGGTTCACCGTCATCACCCAGCGCACCCAGGCCGAAGCGCCTTCGGGCGGGAATACCGCACCGGAGAGCAGCCACATCGGCATGAGGACGACGTTCATCACAGAGTGAAAACCCTGCACCGAGTTGAGCCACCAGGCGAAGAAAAATCCCAGCCCGGTCAGGCCGAAAGCCACCAGCACCATGCAGCCCAGCAGGGCGGGCAGGTGAGCCGCTTCCAACGAAAGACCGACCAGGGGCGCGAGCGGCAGCAGGAGCAAGCCCTGCAGCACGCCGATGGTTGTGGCGCCCAGGATCTTGCCCAGCACCAGCGCCAAGCGGGAGACCGGCGCCACCAGCACCGAAAGCAGAAATCCTTCGCGGCGGTCTTCGATGATCGAGATATTCGAGAAGATGGCGGTGAACAGGATGACGAGAGCCAGCGTGCCGGGGAAGAAATAGGTGAGATATCCCGCGCCGCCGGGCCCCGAGGTTCGCAGGGAGCTGCCGAAGCCCGATCCCAGGAGCAGCCAAAAGACCAGTGGCGTGGCGAGGCCGCCGATGACCCGGCTGCGCTGGCGATAGAAGCTGCGGATTTCCCGCCACCAGAGAGTGCCCGCGCTCAGCCACAACCCCGGTCTTGCAAGGGGCCGCACGGCGACGGCTGGGCGGACCGAGGGCGTCCCCAAGGGTTGCGGTTCAGAAACGGCTACTTGCGATTCGTGATGCGCCATGCGGGGTCGGGGAGCGGCGGTCCGTGCGAGGTGAGCCTCTCCGGGGAATGGGCAACCTCTATTATCGCCGATCGGCTGCGACAGCGCCTTCGCCGAAGCGGCGGCCCGTGGCGTGGATGAAGACGTCTTCCAGGGTGGGACGCGACACCGTGACGGAATCGACCGGCTCCCGCAGCTCGTGCATGAGGCGGGTGACAATCTCGGCGCCGTTGGGGTGCTCGAAGCGGACCGCGCCCTCGAGCACGCCAGCCTGCACGCCGAACCGCTCGACAAGCTGGGAGGCCAAGCTCTCGGGGGCGGCAGACGACAAGAGTACAACGTCGCCGCCAATCTGGCTCTTGAGGGCCTGGGGCGTTCCTTGCGCGACGAGCGAGCCTTCATCGAGCAAGGCAAGACGGTCGCATTTGTCGGCCTCCTCGAGCAGGTGGGTCGTCAACAGGATGGTCACGCCTTCCTCGCGGCGCAGAAGCTTGAGGTATTCCCAGAAATCGAGGCGCGCTCCGGGATCGACGCCGGTGCTGGGCTCGTCGAGCAGCAACAGCTCCGGCTGATGCAGCAGGCCCTTGGCGAGTTCGACGCGCCGCCGCAGGCCGCCCGACAGCTTTTCGACCACTTCACAGCGGCGGTCCGCGATGCCGAGGCGGCCGAGGACGTGCTCGATGCGGCGGGTAAGGTCCGGTCCCCGAAGGCCGTAGAGATGCCCCTGATGGACGAGATTCTCCTCGGCGGTGAGACGCCGGTCGAGGCTTTGATTCTGGAAGACGACGCCGATGCGCCGGCGCACGGCCAGCGGCTCGGCAGCAACATCCACGCCGAAGACGCGGGCGCTTCCGCCGGCGGGCCGTAACAAGGTGGAAAGAATGCGGAAGAGCGTGGTTTTTCCGCCACCGTTGGGACCCAGGAGGCCAAAAATCTCGCCGCGGGAGACGGAAAAACTCACCTTGTTGAGGGCAACACGTTCTCCGTAGCGGTAGGTCAGGTTTTCGATAGCAACAGCGGTTGATTCAGCCACGTGTCATCCCAAGGTCACGATAGCACACGGCCGCGAAACGCCCGCGACACGGCCACGGGCTGTAACAGGAAACTGCTAGTCTGAATCTGCCTTCGAAATGTCCAGTTGCCGAGGACCAGGAGTGAAACCATGCCCGTGAAACCAATCCCTGAGAGTTATCACACCGTGACGCCGTACCTGATCGTACCCAGGGCGGCGCGGCTGATAGAGTTTCTGAAGTCAGCCTTTGATGCAACGGAAGGCCACCGCAGCAGCCGGCCGGATGGCGCCATCATGCATGCCGAGGTCAAGATCGGCGATTCGGTCATCATGATGGGCGAACCGATGGGCGAGTTTCAGCCGATGCCTTCGATGCTGTACGTGTACGTTGCAGACACCGATGCCGCCTACAAACGGGCGCTCGCGGCGGGCGCGACAACAATGATGGAGCCGGCGGACCAGTTTTACGGCGACCGCAACGCCGGCGTGAAGGACATGTGCGGCAACCTGTGGTGGATCGCCACGCACATCGAGGATGTCCCGCCGGAGGAGATGGAAAAACGCGCCCAGGCCGCGATGGAGCAACGGCAGACGCAGAACGCCTGAGCGAAGCCCGGTTGCGCATGCCGATCGGGCGTTCCCCTAAAACGTGAAGCCGAACGCGCTGACCAAGCCGTAGTCGTTGCGCTGGACGTCAAGGGGCGGTTCGCTGTCGAACCGGTCGAAGAGTTTCACGCTCCAAGTCATGCTCTTGTAGAGCGGAACCCGCACGCTGCTGTCGTACTCAATGCGATAACGCCCGCCGTTGACAAGGTTGGGCAGAATGGAAAACTTTGTGCCCAAACGGATGCCGCGAAAGCGCGTGGTCAGCAGCTCGATACCGCCGAGCGCCTCGCCGCTGGAGCTGCGAGGCAGCACGGCGCCAGAATCGGCATCTCGAAATTGCTCGTTGATGTAGGTGAAACCGCCCAGCAGCGACAGCTCGCTGCGCCGGGTCTTAACGAGCTTCCAACCGAAACCGCCGCCGAGCCGTGTGCGCAGATTGAGCCGCTGCCTTTCGTTGCGCTCATAGCCGTTGAGGGCGAAGGCAAAGGCTTGTGAGCTGAGAAAGCGGTCATACCGCAGGTCCGCTGTTTGCCGGCTGGTCGCCGGTGAATCATCCTGTTTGCTGAAAAGCGATGTTGCGCTTCCCTGCAGCTCGTAGGTTTCGCGGCGATAGTTCGCCTGCAGGCCGACCGACGACTGGTTCAACTCGGAGTTGCCGCGCGCGAGACTATAGCCCAGGTCGACGGACCCATTCAGGATTTTCCAGAAGCCGGGCGGCTCGCCGTCGCTCATCGGAATCATGGCGACCACGGACGCAGGCGGCATGGCCACACTCGTGTCTTTATAGATCACGTCGAGGTTCGAGCCCTGCTGCTCGAGCCTGCCGCGGTAGCGGCGTCCCGTTTCCGCTTCGACCTCGAAGTTGCCTTCCGTGGTCAACTGTTGCACCTGCTTCCAATCAATTTGGATCGAGCCGGCGTAACCGGTCTTGAACGAAAGCTTGCCGTCTTTGAGGCTTTCGGCTTCACCCGTGAGGCGATCGCCGTTGGCGAGAATCAACACATCGGCCGGCAGGGCTGGGACCCGTAGCGTAAGCGCCAGGAAAACCAAGGCGGCAGCGCGCGTGGCCCAGTGGAGCCGGTCGCGGCCCGCGACGTTCGGGAGCAGGAGGCGCAGGACGCACCAGGGGTTCGTGCAGAAAAATATCATTCCAGATCGTTCTCCAACGGGATCCTCACGCGGGGATCGAGGGGACGGGAACGGAACAGGCGGGAGAACCATTCCCCCCGAAGTGAGGGAATCGAGGAACCCCGGGGCGGCGCCCAGGCTGTCACTTGCTCCTCGTCTTACCAGGATGCCAGAAACGGAGCGGAGCTACCACCCCGGCCGTGTGCGATTTCTACAGCGGTGATGATGCACTGGATGAAAGGACACTCAGCGCGCGACCTCCCACGCCAAGTGCGCGAGTTCCGAGGCAATGAGTTTCTCCCAGGCCAAACGAACAGCAGCGGGCGATCCGGGCGTCGAGATGACGACCTTGCCCCGAAAGACGCCGGCCGTGGCCCGCGAAAGCATGGCGGCGGCGCCTACCTGTTCGTAGCTGAGCATGCGGAAAATCTCTCCAAAGCCCGGGAGCGTCTTCTCGAGTTTGCGGCTGACTACGTCGAAGGTCGTATCACGCCGCGAGATGCCTGTGCCTCCGTTGAGCAAAATCACCTGCGTGTTCCCGGTGGCCAGCTCGTCGAGACAGGCCTCCACTTGCGAGGGCTCATCGCGCAGAATACGGCAGGAGTGGACGCGGTGGCCAGCCTGCTCGATTGCCTCGCGCAGGTACTTGCCGTTGACATCGGTTTCCGGCGTGCGGGTATCGCTCACCGTTACGACCGCCACGGAGACGGGGCCGCGTTCTCCGGCCTTCTGTTTGTGATCGCTGGCGCTTGGGGAAGGCATAAGAGTTGATTTTCTCCCATCACGTGAGCAAAGTGGATAAGGCCGGTCGTACTCCCGCAGGCAAGGATGATTTTACACAGAGTAGAAGATGCGACTGGGATCTTTCCCAGTTCACTGATGGGTTTTTTTGATCCACAATACGCCCTATGGGCTAGGTTGAGGACGGTTGGATTGTGCGTCGGCGTTGACCACGGGACTCTCTTAGTACCTTCCACTGAGACGACTTACTTTCCACGGTCCTCCCGCCGGGGTGCTTTTCTGCCCGCGCGGCCAACCGTGTCCGCCCATGACTGGCGGGCTGCAAAAAGTATGCGACTGACAGCGCTCTTGTTAGTATCGCCCGAGCACCAAGGTCCGCTCTTGCGTCACCTGAACTCCGCCGGCATGGAGGCCATCATTGCCTGCAGCCTTTCGGAGGTTTTGCAGCTCCTCTCCTTTCTTCCTCAAATCGACTCCATATTTGTAGACGAACAATGGCCCGGTGGCGCCTGGCGTCAGGTGTTGGAAAGCATCTCGTGCAGCAGCCCCGCCACGCTGGCCGTGATCTGCTGCCACGGCTCTCCGAGCGACCACGTGTGGCAGGAAGCAGCTTCGCTGGGGGCCTACGATCTCATCGCGGATGGCATGGACGAGCAGGCGGTCTGTGACGTGGTGCAAGCCGTGCTATTGCGGGGCCGTTTGCGAGAGCGGCGATTGCGTCGCCTGAAACCGGTGCGGAAAGCAGTGCCGAATTTCGTGGAAGATTCCGCGTTAAGCGGGCCGTAGCGCCGAAGGGAACTTAGACCTCCCCTGCTGCGCTATATTGAGCCTTTCCCCTGACAGACACTCCCACCGGAACGCGGTCAGTTCTTGCGTCCGGCCACCAGGTTTCATGCCGCCACAAAACGAACTGCACAACCCCGATCCCGAAGCCCAGCTTGTCTTCGACTTCCTCGATGGATTCCGGGCCTCCAAAGCCGTTTTCACCGCCGTGTCTCTCGGCGTATTCGATCGCCTGCACCGAGGCCCGGCGGCTTGCGAGGAGCTGGCGGGGGAACTTCATTGCAACACCAGCGCGCTGGAGCGCTTGTTGGGCTCGTGTGTCGCCTTGGGCGTTCTCGAAATCGACCGGAATCAGTACCGCAATCGCTCCGTCGCGACCCGCTTTCTCCGCGTGGAAAGCCCCGAGACACTGAGCGGCTACATTCTCTACTCCGACCGAGTGCAGTACCGGTTATGGGCACACCTCGGGGACGCGGTGAGGGAAGGCACAAACCGCTGGGAACAGGAATTCGGCAGGAAGGAGCAGATTTTCGATCACTTCTTCGCAACCGATCAGGAGAAGCGGGCTTTTCTTGCGGCCATGCACGGCATGGGCGTGATGAGTTCACCCGTCGCCGTGGCCGCTTTCGACCTCGGCAGGTTCAGCCGGCTTGTCGACCTCGGCGGCGGGACTGGTCACTTGGTGATTGAAGCCTGCAAACGCTACCCCCAGATGCGGGGTGCGATCTTCGACCTGCCGTCCGTAGGCGCGGTCTCGACTGAGTACGTCGCGCAGGCGGGACTCACGGGGCGCATCGACATCCTGCAGGGGGACTTTTTCGCGGATGAGCTACCCCCGGCGGATCTCTATGGGCTGGGGCGCGTCCTGCATGACTGGACGGACGAGAAAATCGCCAACCTGCTCGAAAAGATCTACCGCCGGTTGCCCCCAAATGGCGGCCTGCTGATCTGCGAAAAGCTTCTCAGCGAGGAGCGGGACGGACCCGCCACGGGCTATCTTCAATCGCTCAACATGCTGATCATGACCGAAGGCAGGGAGCGTTCCCCCAGCGAATATGAGGCTCTCACCAGGGCGGCCGGTTTCAGTTCCTTCCGTTTTCATCGCACCGGCCAGCCGGTCGATGTGATGCTCGCCGAAAAGCTGTAGAACTTTATCCCGGCGGACACTTTCAGCCGGCGGAATGCCTCAGGTCGGGGTTACGGCGTGGTCTCCTCGCTGGGGATGAGCCGCCTAGCGATCGCAACAAAACCGAGGGCCGTTGCCGGCATGACCGCTGCGTAGAGCAACGCGGCCACCGCCAGATCGGGCCGCTGCAGGACGTTGAAGGTGATCGCGAATGCCAGCGCCAGATTTTGCACGCCTACCTCAAAGGTGATGGTGATGACCTGCGGCGTGGGCAATCGGAAGAGGCGCGCCAGCGCGTAGCCCAATCCCATCGTAGTGAGATTCATCGCGACGACGAGTGCGCCGGCCGTTGCAAAATGGTCGAGCAGCTCCTGATAGCTCGACACAACGCCGAGCAACAGCACGACCATCATCAAATAAAGCACCGATTTTCGAATCGGCTCGACGGCGAGTTCCGCTTGCAACGGAAACAATTTGCGAATCACCATTCCGCCGGCCAACGGGATCAGCGTAAACGTCATCAAGTTGAGAAGCATATTGGGGGCCGAAATGGCCGCCAATTGTCCTTCCGCGAAGAAAAGCCTGAGCGCGTAGTCGATGAGCAAGGGAATCGTGAATACCGTGACGACGCTGGTAATGGCCGACAGAGTGATACACAGGGGGACGTCCGCTCGAGATGCAAACGTATACGCGTTGGCCGTCACGCCGCTCGGGCAAGCCGCGAGAATCACCAAACCGACGGCAATGGCCGGCGGCGCGTTGAACAGCATGGCGAGCACGAAAGCCATGAGCGGAAGCCCGACGAGTTGCGCGACCAGGCCGACGACGGCAGCTTTGGGAAAGACGATTACACGTTTGAAGTCAACGAGCGTGAGGGACAAGCCGAGACCGGCCATGACGAGACGCAGGACCCAGGGAATGACCTCTGCGTTGATGAAGGCAGCCTGTGCGCTCAGTTGTTGTAACAGTTCCATTCGCGGCCTGCGCCGGCGGATTTTCGTGTTGCTGGAGGTCTGAAGATGCGACGCGAGTCCTCTCCGGCGTCTACGCCGGTTTTCCAATCCGGATCGCAATCGTGCCCACGCCTGCGATGGAGCCTTCGAGTTGATCCCCAGGCTTCACCGGTCCCACGCCTTCCGGAGTGCCCGTGAAAATCACGTCTCCCGGTTGGAGGTGATAGAAGGTGGACAGATGCGCCACGACTTTCGCGACGTCGTGGATCAGCAACGAAAGGTCTGACTGCTGCTTCGTTTCGCCGTTCAAACGCAGTTCGATAGCGCCCTCGTGGACGTGTCCGCAGTCCGTCGCGGGCACAATTTCGGAGATAACGGCCGACTCCTCGACGTCCTTGCCGAGGTCCCACGGCCGGCGCTGCTCGCGCGCCGCCAACTGAAGATCCCGGCGTGTCATGTCCAGGCCGCACGCGTAGCCGAAAACGCAGTCGAGCGCGCGATCCACCGGGATGCGAAAGGCCGGACGACCAATCACCGCGACCAGCTCCATCTCATAGTGATAGTTGCTAGTCCCGGGCGGGTAGGACACGGTCGAGCCAGAAGGTACGTAGTGCCCGGCATATTTCGTGAAGTAGAAGGGCGCCTCCCGGTCAACAGCGACGCCCATTTCGCGCGAGTGCGCCTCGTAGTTACGGCCGACGCAGAAGATGCGGGCGATCGGGATGCGCTCCTGCCGGCCGCGCACAGGCAGCGTCGCGGCTGGCGCCGCGGGAAACAATAACTGACTCATGTCCAATGTCCCTTCTGATGCAAAGTGGTTTCTACCCGCCTGAAGATCGCCGGCGTAACTAACGCTCGTTGAACTGCCTGACGTTGCGGCGAATCTGGCCGAGATGCTTCTGCAGGTGTGCGACGAGAAGGTCGTCAACCACGAAGGACGCGGGTTTGGCGCCCCACCTCGGGTTCTTGCTCGCCGCTTCGATCGCCAGGTCGGCGTCACTCAACGCACGCAGCACCGATGCGGACTGCATCGCTGCTAGCCGGATGTCCTCGAGGACATCACCGACCTTATGGGCCGCTGTATTTGTCACGGCCGCCAACCGCGCAGTATCCGTGTGGTCACGCCCCCAGCGTTCCGCGGGCGATCTTGTCATCCGCAGCGTTTCACCCGTCCAGAACGGGACAAATTCGCGGATGTGACAGAGGATGTCCATCACCGACCAGACGCCTTCGGATGGGATCCAGTAGATGAGTTCCTGAGGGAGGCGTTGCACCTCGACGACGACCTCGTCGGCGGCTGCTTGCAGCGCGGCGGCCGCTGCCGCGCCGCGATTGGACGAGTCAGGCATCGAGCCGCTCCTCGCGGAAAAGGTAGAGCGCTTCCTGGACTGGCCGGTCGGAGAACGAGAACAACACAGCTTCGTCCGTCGCCTCGTGCACGACGCGCTTCCAGCTCGGCGCCACGAAGATGTCACGCGGCTGCCAATCGACCACAAAATCGGGCCCGATCCGGGTCCGCCCGCGACCTTCCACCGCCACGAAGACCGTGGCATCGGTGGAGCGGTACGGCGCGGACTTGAAGCCTTTGGGTAGCAACTGAACGAACGCCGCGATGGTCGCCATCGGATATCCGCCGTTCACGGGATTGCTGTACTTCATCTTGAGACCGTGACATGAGTCCCACGGGTGAGTCTTTGAAAGTTGCGCCAGGGCTTCCCGCGTCCGCGAGTATTGATAGTTGAAGACCGGTGACGCGCCGTTGGCCGGCGGGCAGTCGGCAGGCAACAAATTCGAGCCGAAGCGTGCATCTGAATCGCCAACGGGACGCGAAACCGGCTGCTCGTCCTGATCGAGGTGCTCGGCGAAAGACGCATCGAGGAACTGCACGATGGGGATATCAAGCCCGTCGAGCCAGAAGATCGGCTCGTCCGACTCGTTGCCGTGGTCATGCCAAGCCATCGGTGGCGTGATGATGAAGTCGCCGTAGTGCATAGGCGTCCGCTCGCCGTTGACGGTTGTGTGCGCGCCTTCACCCTCCAGCACGAAACGGAGCGCGCTCTGCGCATGGCGATGGGCGGGCGCCACTTCGCCCGGCAGCACGAGCTGCACGCCCGCATAGAGATCGGTTGTGATCTTCGATTGGCCGCGCAAGCCCGGATTCTCGAGGATGAGCACACGGCGCTCGGCCTCCTTGGCTGTGATCAGGCCTCCGGCCTCGATCATCGCATCGCGAATGTCGGCAAACGCCCAGGCTGCGGGCTGGCACGCACTCACGGGCTCAGGTGTCACCAGGTTGGCGAGCGAGAGCCAGAGCGGTGTCAGGTGTTTGCGGCTGATGCGTTCATAGAACGCGCGGCGCTCGGCCGTCTCCGGCGCAGTCGCAGACCTCGACTGGCTTGACATCGAAACCTCCGAAGTTAGGTTAACAGAGCTGCGGTCTCGCCCGGCTGCTTGCTCTGAGGGAACCTCGCTTGTGCGCAGGCGATCGGCTATCGTTCCTTCCGTTTTTCCCACACCCCGGCTGGTTGATGTAATGCTCGCCGAGAAGTAGAAGACGATCCGCTCGTCAGCAAGAACCGGATCAAAAAAGAAGCGCCACCAGAACACCCCTGGCACCTTCCAAGCCCGGCACCGGGCGGTAGGCTGCATTCACCGTCCAGCCACGTGTGCCGCAGGGCAGCTCCCGCCATTTCAGGGGCGGATAGTAAAGCTTCACGGTGTCGCCGGTCAACAAGCGTGTCCGGAAGAGGGGAGAGTTGACGGTGACGAACTTTTTCCCGCCCGTACACTCGACGCCTCCGATGCGGCCCGCGAGGAGTATCGTCCCCGGAGGCGGCCAGGCCTGCGCCGCCTGGGGTACGGGCGCAGCAACGGCGTTGGATTGCCCGCCTGGGCGGGGTTTTACGGGTCGAGCGATGTCCGGTCCAGCGGCTAGCGCTGCCGGAACGTGGTGCGCAGCCAGCAGTCGTGGCGGCGGCTCGCGACGCAAAAGGTCCTGCTTCCTTCTTGCCAACTCACCCAGTTCGACCGCCGCCTGGTCGCGCCAACCGGGAACGGCGTCGAGTTTTGCCAGCAGCGCGGCGGCAGCTTCCCACTCCCCGACAACCATGGAGGCCTGGGCTTCCGTCAGCAGATACCTGGGTTCCGAGGAATCGGCGAGCCGGGCCATGCGGGCGTGAGAGAGGGCGCGCTGCCCGCGCTCCGGTTGAGGCGGCTCCACGGGCCGCAGCAGCAACAAGCTGTAGCGGTAGTGGGTGCGGGCATTCCTCGAACCACGCGCCACAGCGGAGGCCAGATGCTGTTCCGCTTCCTCGTAGCGTCCCTGGTCCATCGCGATTGCTCCCAAGGCTTCGCTGATTTCCGGCAAAAGCGGGTGCGCTTGGTCAAGGCTCTCGAGCCGACGCCGCGCTTCGTGACGGCGGCCCAGTTCGCGCTGCATGTCCGCGATCCAGAATTCGCTTTCCGCGCCCTCTATCGGCCGCAAACGGACGGAGGCATCGACCGGCTCAGTGACGATCGATGTGCGCTCGCTCCACGGCTGCCGCAAGTGCTCGCGCAACTGTTGCTCCAAGACCCCGGCATCTCCACCGACCGACGCTTGCATCAGGCGGCGCAGGTTCTTCAAGTCCGGTTCCCTGGAGGCCAGCCAATGGACCAGCAGCCAGCACTGCGGATAGAAATTGCGCCGGCCGAGCAGGGGCGAATGGGTTTCCGCTGCGAGTACTTCCTGGAGTGGAATCCAAGGCTCGCTCAATAAGGGCGCCATCCACTTCGGCAGCGCGCCACCGACACTCATGACCGCGCCGACTCTTTCGCTCGCCGAAAGGTACTCGGCCATGCCCTCACGGAACCAGAGCGGCAGATTGCCCGGAAGAAGCTGGTGGGCGTATTCGTGAGCGAGAGCGGTGGTTGGCGAACCGGCCCCATCCCACGCTATCGCAATGAAGTCACGGTCGACGCCCTGCTGATGCAGGCCGCGTGTGAGTCCCGGACGTCCCCCGCCATGGCCTGTTTGCAATTCAAATTCAGGCACGTCCCGGAAGATCAGCACGGCCAGAGGCTCAGAGGCCGAGCGGTCTTCGGCCAAGCCGAGCGACCGGTAGGCGCCCCGGATGTTCTCCAGTTCCCGGGCGGCCGTCTCGGCGATCGCCGGGTCCAGAGAAGTGATCACCCGGAAGTGAGCCGAACGCGCCTCGACGGCAGCCTCAGCCATGACGGCGGGGAGCAGATTTAGCACCAGAAGAAGCGAAGCCGCGCGCATGCCTTTATAGTGTCGCCGATTTTCGGCCGATGGAGAATCGCGGGGAGACCGGCGGGGTCGACGCGAATGGGCCGGCTATGTTAACCTGTCGGGCAATGATTTTGTTTCAAGCATTTGTCATCTTAGTTGTTTTCTTGAGTTTTCCCGTGCCCGGCTCGGCGAATTCGCTGCTGCGAGCGAAGCGCGATTCCCAGGTGATTCAGAACGAGCAGGCGGATGCCGACCGGCTGGCCCGCCTGGAAGATCGCGAGATGCTCGATCGATTCGCGCGCCTGGAACTGCTGTCCGAGCTTCCGGTTCGCTCCGATGGCTACTACCTGCACGGCATACCCGACGCCAATCGGTATGCGCGCCCCTGGACGAAACTGTTCATCGAGCGTCTGGGGCAGCAGTTTTCCAATCGCTTCGGAAAACCGCTGCGTATCACGAGCCTGGTGCGCACGGTGGCGTACCAAAACGCGCTCCGCCGCCGCAACGGAAACGCGGCATCGCCCTACGGCCCCAAGCGCTCCAGCCACCTCACGGGCGCCAGCCTCGACATCTCCAAGAAGGGCTTGCGGGCCTCGGAGATCAACTGGCTGCGCCAGGTTCTGGCTTCGCTGAAAGAGAGCGGCTACCTCTTCGCGATCGAAGAGTTCAAGCAACCCAATTTTCACATCATGGTTTACCGCAGCTACCTCGATTACGTCGAGGAACGGGCGGACGCCCGCTAAGGCGCCTTCCTACGGCATCTCGATTCGGGGCAAAGTCCGGCCGATCCTGCTCTCAAGCTAGCGAAATAGAACGGCGGCCCAGGGCCGCCCCGGGCAGGGCGGGAATGTCCGCGCGCCACCAGAAACCCGTATGGAAACGGACGAATCGCCCGTTTTTCAGCCGGGCCATGCGGGGCCCGTAGTATGATGGAAAGAGTGGTGGAGTCCTTCAGGCGGTTCGATTCCCGGCCAAAGTGAGCGCTTCCTCATGAGCCCAAGATTGAAATTCGGTGTGGTCTTCTTCTCAACGCTGCTGACGCTGATGCTGGTGATCGGCGCGGTGACCGGTAAAAGCAAGGAGAAGGACGACCGCGCCTACCGCCCCCTGAGCGTTTACACCGAAGTGCTGGCGAAGATCAAGGGCGAGTACGTCGAAGAACCCGATATGACGAAGGTTACGCGCGGCGCTCTGCAGGGTTTGGTCGAATATCTCGACCCTCTTTCGAGCTACCTCAGCGCCGAGCAGTACAAAGTCTTTCTGGATAGCCAGAAAAACGATGACAGAGGATCGGGCCTTTCCACGGGCTTGATCGTGCAAAAGCGCAACTCGTACACCCACACCTTAACCGTTCTGCCGGGCTCCTCGGCGGCGGAAGCGGGTATCCAGCCCGGCGACTTTATCGAGGCTCTGGACGGTCTCAGTACGCGTGTGATGCCACCTGCCTACCTGCGCAGCATGCTGAGTGGCCAGCCGGGTACAAGCATCACGGTTCTGGTGCGGCCGGCGCGACGCCCCGACGAGCCGGTGGAGCGCAAGTTGCTCCGAACGAAGCTGAATCTACCTCCGGTGACATCCAGGATGCTGGCAAACGGCATAGGTTACATCAGCGCCGCGGTTCTCGACGCGGAGCGAACCAATGAAGTTGGCCGGGCGGTGAAGGCTCTCACGGCACAGGGAGCGGCCAAATTCGTTCTCGATCTTCGAGGCAATGCCTGGGGCGACCCGGCGGAAGGTGTACGGCTGGCGAACCTCTTTCTCTCGAGCGGCAAGATCGCCACTCTGAAAGGCCAGCAATACCCGGAAGAGAGTTTCGACGCCGCGGCGCAGTCCAGCGTGACCGATTTACCGCTGGTCGTGATTACAGACCGCACAACAGCCGGCGGCGCCGAGATTGCTGCAGCCGCGATCCTCGATAACAAGAGGGGCGAGATTACCGGCGAGCGCACCTACGGGCTGGCGGCGGTCCAGAAAACGATTCCCCTCGATGATGGCGCGGCGCTCGTGCTCTCGGTCGCGAAGTATTATCGTGGCAGCGGAAAGGCTCTTGAAGAAGGCGGCGTCGAGCCAAGCTATCCTCTCAGCGCAAGCGAGTTGCGTCGGTTCCGCTCGCCGGACTTTGGGGACGAGGATACTCCGGCGCCAAAACCCGGTTCGGATGACGATCCTTTCCTCAAGAAGGCGCTGGAAATTCTGCAGGGCCAAGCCACCAGCATGCCCAAGGCCGCCTGAGCCGTAGGCCGGGAAGCCGACAAATCAGCACTTGCGGTTCCGGCCGCGCCGGCCGCACGGGTTTTTCATCCCGTTCACCTCACTGCCGGCAGAACCCAAAAACACACGACCGCGTTAGGTCACGTTCCCTAAGCGGCACGGCATACTCCTCTACGCCATCCAAATAGGCTGATCCGTCATCCTTGACTTCTAGACGTTCATGTCTTCCAACGGGCCGGCAGGGCGATCCGGGAAAGGGCGCGCCGCCCGCGAGCAGAACGGCGAGTTTTCGTACAGGCTTTGAAGCTAACCAGGAAGGTGAATGGGCTACTGGGAACCGCTGTCCCCACCGGCGAGCGCGGCTTGGGGGATCTCTTGCCTTTGCGTCAGGCGAAGCATCATATCGTTCATCGCCTTGCCGAGGTCTTTGGGCAGTGAGATCGTATATTCGAGACCTTTGAAGACCTTCAGCACACTGCTGATGGCGTCGCGCCAGGGGTGCACCTGCGGGTCTGTATTGTAAATGAGGTAGAAGACCGGAGCGCCGCTATCATTGCTGCCAGGGGACAAATTCGTGGGGACTTTCTTTTCGATCATCAACTTGGGACCCACAATGATGACAGCGTCGGGCGGGGGGTCCTGCGGCCCAAGGTTCCGGCTCATGAGTTCGCCAAGAAACCGTGAACTGCTTTCCTCGTCCTGCAACTGGGCGAAGGCCACGCGGCCGCCTTTGATCGATTCCACGGCCTCGCCTAAGGCGGGGAAGTCGATGCGGGAAACGTTCTCCTGCTCGAAGATGACGCGTTCTTCCTGCATGTTGAAGGCAACCAGGCTGAACGTGCCAATCTGAGGCTCACGGGAAACCGCCCGCAGGATCGAAACGATGTTCTGCAGGTCGTAAGGGCGCAGCTGGACGTCGGCCGGGTCGGTGGGCGTGAAGTTCACCAGCAACCTCACGTGCAAGAGGCTGCGAACAGCGGCGCGCTGCACGGGAGGCTCCTCCAGGAAGAGATCACTCTCGCGGGGGCCAACTGTGAAAGGCGCGCGAGGGGCGGCCAGTTCCTCGATCTCATCGGGACTAGAGGTTTTAATCTCCCAGCTCGCGGAACAGACTCTCTCGGCCCGGTCCCGCATCAACCAGTCCACGCGGTAGGTTCCCGCTCCCAGTTTGTATCTCCCGGGGAGGACTGCTTCGCCTTTCGCTTCTTCCTCAATGGGAGGCACGCTGTAACGGTCCACGAAGTAGAAGTGGCTCTCCTTGCCGTCCAGCGGCGTGATCCGGAACAGCACACGCAGGGAGTTGCCTTCACCCGCCAAAGACCGCAGCGGGATGGAGGCGACGTAGCCGGCGTTGAACTGCAGATCGAAGCCCAGACGCGGGGTCGAGGGCTGTAAACGGCAAGGCAGGTCGTCGCGCCGTTCCTGCGCCGAAAGAACCGCCATATCGCTGTTTACGATGCGTATGTCGTCGCCGATCAGGGAGGATCTGAGAGGAGTTTGCGCCAGGGCGGAGCCTGCCGCCGATAGCACGGCCAGAGTCGTCAGAGCTAGAAATCTAGTACTCACTTCACCGCTCTCGATCGAGGCATTATAACCAACGAGGGCCGAGGTTGGAATAGGAGTATTGGTCTATTTCCTTGGACAGTACTTTTTGTTCGTGACCTTCAACGTTAATAAGGTCTCGTCTGCTCCTACTTCATCCCTTGCAGGCCCGCCGCCGTTCCACTGACAGATCGGCGACAGCACACGTTCGTTACATAAACCTTCGCGCTTCGTAGGCACACACGGCGCTGCTTTGCACGCCATGCGCCCGAGAAAATTATATATCAACCGCGGACGGTTTGTATGTAGCTATTCGCGAGGTTTCTTCAACAGAGTTGCGGTGCTGCGCTGTGACTCAGACACACACTGAAGAGTGGTGCTCTCATGGCAGCTTCCGTGAGCAAGGCAGCGGCAACGAACCCAACCCAGCCGAAAACTACTGCGCGATGCGGTTGCTCGCGAATTAGGCGGCTGTTCTCTCCCATCGCGGCCGCCGTCGCGGCAGAACAGCGCCCTGCCTTCGCGGATTTCGAAAGTGACCGCCCCGGCCAACCCCCAATCGCGCTGTGACGGCGCTTGACAGATGGCGAATAAAAGGCGAATATAGGAACGTGCTGTTCGAGACCCATGGTGCCGCACAGCCCCGGTTGGTGGGCATTGCGCGGCTCGCTCAGGAGAGTCCGCTGCTGGCGGCGAAGAAGCAGGTCGAGTACCTGGAGCTGCCGACGCGCAGCCTGCTGAATCGCTGCGCCAGTCCGCGGATGCCCTTTGCCTGGACGATCAACCCGTACCGAGGCTGCGAGTTCGGATGCCATTACTGCTACGCCCGTTACACGCACGAGTTCATGGGCATGGACGACGGCCAGTTATTCGAGCGGAAGATCTTTTCCAAAGGGGCGGCGGCGCGGGTGCTCGCGGAGGAACTCAAGCGCTTCGAGGGTGGCGAGATCGCCATCGGGACCGGAACCGATCCCTACCAACCGGCTGAGCGCCGATTCGAAACGACACGCTCCATTCTGGAGGTTTTTGCCGCCGGCCGAGGACGCAGGCTGTCGATCACGACGAAGTCGAACCTGATTGTGCGGGATCTGGATTTGCTCGACCGCATTCGGCGGAGGAACGTGCTGCACGTGAACATGACGGTGACCACCACCGACGCCGTCCTCGCAGGCAAGCTGGAACCGAAAGCGCCTCGGCCGGAGCTGCGACTAGAGGCGGTGCGGCGTTTGTCGGAGGCCGGAATTTCGGCCGGTGTCTTCGCCAGCCCAGTCATGCCCCTGCTCACGGATGGCCTGGCAAACCTGGCCGCAGTTGCTGCCGCCGCATCGGAAGCAGGCGCTAGCTATTTCGGCGGCGGCACGCTATTTCTGATGCCCTCAGCGCAGAAGCAGTTCTTTCCGTTCTTGCAGCGTGAGTTCCCGGCTCTGGCCGAGCGTTACCGGCGGCGCTATCTCGCCAACCCCTATCTGCGCGGGGAGTACGACGCCTGGATTCGGCGGCGGATCACTAAGATTCGGCTGAAATACGGGTTGGCGGCGAGTCCGGTGGCCTACCGGCCCGAAGACTGGACTCGAGAGAAGGAGGAGCCGCAACTGAGATTGTTTGACGAGCGGTAAGAATCCGGGAACATGGCCGGGTTCAGCCGTTTTCCTTGGCGGTATCTTCCGGTCGGGCCATTTCGTTTTCCATCCAAGCCAGATAGTTCGGTGAGCCGTCGACAATGGGCACAGCCACCAGTTCCGGTAGCTCGTAGCTGTGGGCTTTTTCGAGAGCGGTGCGTACGGCGTCCACGAGCGCGCGGGCGGTCTTGATCATAAGCACGGCCTCGCCGGAGTTTTCCACCTTCCCCTTCCAGCGATAGTAGGAGACCGCCGCGGGAATCACATTCACGCAGGCCGCCAGCCGTAAGTCGATCAGATGGCGGGCGAGTTTTTCTGCCTCAACCGCATCGGCGCAAGTGGTATAAACGATGACTTTGTCGGTCATGGAACGTATCCTTTCAGCGGAAGATCCCACCTCAGCCACGCTTTTGAGACCGCCCTGCACGGGCTGCGCGACCAGCGGTTCGGTTGTCCCTTCGAAGACGATTTCAACAACCCGTCTTAGGGTATAGTTGAAAGAACGTGAGTCGCAAACTACGGTTTCGGCGAGTTTGGAACGCGCGCTGGCCGCGTTATCTTTTGCTGCTGCTCGGTGCGCTTGTGCTGTTCAAATTTTCGGGCTACGAAGTTGTGAGCGGCCTTCGCGACGTCTGGAAGCAAGAAGCCGAGATGCGCCAGAAGATCGAAGCGCTCCGCGAAGAAAATGCCCGTATTGAGGCGGAGATCAAGGAACTCTCTCCGGGCGGCAATGAAGTGGAGCGCATCGCGCGGCAGGAACTGGGCTGGGCTGAGCCGGGCGAGATCGTCATCAAGGTCCCGGAAAAGAAGTAACCCTCAGCGAACTACGCCCGCCAGCGGGCTGCTTGCCGAAGCATAAAGTCGGCGCGGCATGCGCCCGGCCTCAAAAGCCAATCGTCCTGCCTCCACCGCCAGCTTCATCGCCTGAGCCATCTTTTCAGGTTCCTCGGCTTCCGCGATCGCCGTATTCATGAGGATGCCATCGGCGCCGAGTTCCATGGCGACGGCCGCATCCGATGCCGTGCCGACGCCGGCATCCACAATCAGCGGCACGGCGGTGATCATCTCACGCAGAATTCTGAGGTTGTTGACGTTCTGCACGCCCAACCCGGAGCCGATGGGCGCCGCTAGAGGCATGATCGCCGCCGCGCCGGCGTCAATGAGCCTGCGGGCGGAGACGAGGTCGTCATTGGTATAGGGAAGAACGACAAAACCCTCCTTCACCAGCACCCGCGTCGCCTCGAGCAGACCTTCGTTGTCGGGAAATAGAGTCTTCTCATCGCCGATGACTTCGAGCTTGAGCCAGTTCGACAGTCCGACCTCGCGACCGAGCCGGGCGGCGCGAATCGCTTCATCCGCGGAGTAGCAGCCCGCCGTGTTGGGAAGAATGAAGATTTTTTCACGGTCAATGTAGTCGAGCAGCGATTCGGTGGAGCGGTCCGTCAAGTTGACGCGGCGCACGGCGACGGTGACGCAATCGGCTCCCGACAGTTCGTGGCAGCGCTTCATCTGTTGAAAGCTTCGGTATTTCCCGGTGCCTACAATCAGCCGGGAGCTGAATTCCCTATCAGCAATTCGGAGACTCATGCCTCGATTCTATGCCTTCGACGAAGTCGCTGCAATGAAATGGTCTGGCGGGCCGCTGGCGAGGAAGGGATCAGTGGAATCGCGGTCGAAGCCGGCAAAATTTTGTCACACACCTCCGCGGGCCAACGGTCTCCCCGAGGAGGCTTTTTTCAGGGGTCTGAACGGCCTGGACGAGAGCGGTAGACCTGGAAGCGACCGATAAGAGCGGAGTGAGCCGGCTGGTTGTGATAAGAAAAGGATAGAGGCACGGTCTTGCTGCCTGCCTCAACTCAGGTGTTTGCCTGGGTGTCTCGCTAGAACATCTTGCGGGAAAATGTAGTTTGGTTATATGATGCGTTGATCACTGAATCGGAAACCTCTACGTCCGCGGAGTTCGTCTAACAGACAGCACACGGAACGCCGGAGCCGACGATGAAGATCATTGGCGACAGGAAATACGTTGAGATCCCCGGCGGGTCGATTCACGAGTTGCCGCCGCTGCTGCTAAAGGACACGCAGCAGGCTTCGGGTCTCGGCCAGGTCGTTGAACTCGCCGAGCGCATCATCGAGTCCGATGCTCTGATTCCCGACTCCGTGCAGGCAGCGCGCAATAACGACAAATCGCTGGAGAGCCGCAGGTTCAACCTGGCCGTCAATCTGGCCGAGCAATACGTGCAGTTTCTGGCGCACTGGAACTGGGGCGAGTCGATTCTGGAGTGGATCCGGCAGTGCGAAGTGACGTTCGAGGCCAAGCCTATTCTTCGGCCGCTACTGCGTCCCGATGTATGGCCCCATGCAGACCGCAGCAGTTTCGTCACCCTGCTTTCCGACAAGCGAGTCCCCAGCCCCGGCGTCGATCTAGAGAACGCTGTCGGCTACCGGCTTACGTTTCGCCAGCCGCCGCCCATCGACTTCTTCTCCGACAAATTCCTGTTCTACCTCAACTCGTCGCTGGCCGGGAAAGCATACGAGACTTGGTCCAGCGCTTCCGAAGACCACTGCGCCTCGCTGCCCCCGGAACGTTTCCATTTCTTCGTGATGGGAACAGACATTAAGGGTGTCTGAGACGCATTTCGGGCCCAGTCCACAGGCTTGGAGAGCTAAACCAGCGGTACCATGCAATTGAAAAGGACTGTCCCTTGGGCGCTCGCTTTCGCGATTCTGCTGGCGCTGGCCTTCGGAGCCGGAGCCTATACCGGCCGGCGCTACGGCGGGTCCTTGAGGGGCGGTGTCCGCGACGCCATCGCCGGCCAGACGGAGCAGGCCTATTTTTACTGGAGTAGAGAGAGTGATTCGTATCGGCAAAAAGGCCAGGAACTCTATAACGCCCACTGCTCCACCTGTCACGGGGCCGATGGAAAGGACGGCCGCGCACCGGATCTGACAGGGCCCCGCACCAAGAACGCAGACGCCCTTGGTCTCGCACGGGTTGTTCGGGAGGGCATTCCAGGTACCGAGATGCCGCCGTTTCAACGGCTCTTGACGCACCGTGAATCTTTTCAGATCGTCGCCCACCTGCTGGAGCCCAAAGGGGAGGAAGCGGCAACGAACTCGGCCGCCGGCGACCCGGCGGCGGGTGCGAGTCTTATCCGGGAGAAGGGTAACTGCTTGCAATGCCACACCGTGGGAGAAGAAGGCATTCCCGTGGGACCCGACCTCACGAACATCGGCCGCAGCCGATCAGCGAGCTATCTACGCCGCAAACTACAGCGACCACAAGAAACGGTCCCCAACGTCTACCGCCCCATCGAAGTGATCAAGCAGGAAGGGGTGACCATTCGCGGGTTCCGGCAGAACGAGGATACGTTCTCCATCCAGGTGCGTGGCCTGGACGGACAGACTCATTCCTTCTGGAAGCGGGATCTGCAGGGAGTTCGGGAAATCGAAAAAGAGTCCTTCATGCCGAGCTATGAAGGCGTCTTCTCCGAAGCGGAGCTAGACCACGTCGTCGCTTTTCTTGCTTCTCTAGGCGCTCCATGATGACCCGAATCGCATTTCTGGGCGTTTTCATGTTGGCGATGCATCTCGCCGCGCAGACACGCACGGGCGTTTCCTTTGAGCGGATCCGCGACAACCGGGACGCCAGCAACTGGCTAACGTATTCCGGGGATTATCAAGGACGCCACTACTCGCCGGCAAGCGAGATTAACGCCAGGAACGTCTCGAGGCTGCGGCCAGAGTGGGTCCACCAGGTGCTCGATGTAGCGCCGCATTTACCCCGTCTTGTGCGCCTGGAAGTGACGCCCCTGGTGGCAGACGGAGTGATGTACTTGACGTTCCCCAGGGCGGGCGCCAAGGCGCTTGATCTCCGCACGGGCCGGGAGTTGTGGAGCTTCGAGCATCAGTTGGAGGGCGAGGTTCGGTTCTCCTCCATGGCCAATCGAGGCGCGGCGCTGCTGGACGGCACGCTGTTTTTCGGAACTCACGACGCGTATTTGATCGCCCTCGATGCCGCCACGGGACAACTGCGCTGGAAGTCCAAGGTCGAGGACCACCGCCGCGGCTATTCGATTTCAGCGGCTCCCCTGGCGATTCACGGAAAAGTCGTGATAGGGGTCGCCGGAGCCGAGTATGGGATTCGAGGCTTCCTGGACGCCTACGATGCGAAAACCGGCAAGCGCATCTGGCGTTTCTGGACCATACCGGGGCCGGGCGAGCCAGGACACGAATCCTGGAGCGGAGACAGTTGGAAAACCGGAGGCGGATCGACCTGGACAACGGGGTCCTACGATCCGGAGATGAACCTGATCTTGTGGGGCATAGGCAATCCGGGGCCGGCTTTCAATGGCGACGTCCGTGAAGGGGACAATCTCTACACGAATTCCGTCGTTGCCCTGGACGCGGACAGCGGGGAACTGCGCTGGCATTTCCAGTTCACTCCGCATGATGTGCTCGACCTGGACTCAGCGCAGATCCCCGTGCTCGTGGACCGGACGTTTCGGGGACGGCTTCGCAAGCTGGTTCTGTTTGCGAATCGCAACGCGTTCTTCTACGTGCTCGACAGGCAAACCGGAGAGTACCTGCTGGGCAAGCAGTATTCGGACCAGACCTGGGCCAAGGGTCTTGATGAAAAGGGAAGGCCGATTCTTGCTCCGGGGAACGAACCTACAACCAGCGGCGCGCTCATCCGCCCGGCGCCCTCCGGGGCCACAAACTGGTATAGCCCCTCTTATAGTTCGAAGACCGGTCTCCTCTACGTGGCCGTTCGGGACACGTATTCCACCTACTTCAAGCAGGACAATCCGCGATTCATTGCGGGCGAGTTGTTCCATGGGGGCTCGACCATCGACCAACCGCTGAAGGAGATGAGGGGAGCCGTCGTGGCGCTGTCACCCGAAACCGGCGATATCGTTTGGAAGACGAAACTGCAGTCCCCCCTCATGGCGGCGTGCTGGCAACCGAGGGCGGCGTCGTCTTTGGGAGCACGACGGAGGGCTGGTTCTTCGCCCTCGACGCCGGCACAGGAAAGATCTTGTGGCACTTCAACGTGGGCGGCGAGGTCCGCGCCAACCCGATCAGCTACGTCTTTGATGGACGCCAGCACGTCGTGGTGGCCGCGGGCCACGCTATCTTTTCCTTCGCGCTCCCGGACTAGCTGCTTTTCCGCCGGCGGCCATGCCTTCTCTTGCACGGGTTTCGCGCCACCAGCAATCGCAACCCCTTGGAGACAGACCGGCACTTATGCGCCGGCGATGACCGGGCGGCTCATTCACATCCCGCCATCGCCCGCGCACGGACCGTGTGCGCCAGTTTCGCGCACGCAACTTGACTTACAAACGATCGCGGCCTGCTTCGGGTAGCACGCCAGCCACGTACAGAGTGCTCCAGGGATTATCGCTTCCGCCGGCGGGATTGCGGCGCATGATTTTGAAAGCCACATCGTCGCCCGGTTTCAAGGAGTTCTGGAGGGAGCGAATGTCATCGAGACTCGAAACGGTCTTGCGATTGATCGAAACGATAATGTCGTTCGGCAGAATGCCCATGTCGGCGGCAAACGAGGCCGGCTCGACCTCCGTGACCAGAACGCCGTCGGAACCGGGAAATTCCAGCTGGTCGCGTTGGGCCTTGGTGAGGTTCGAGACAGCGATGCCGAACATCACCTCCGTTCCTTGGATCTCGCCGCTGTCTTGCGGCCGGGTGAGACCCAGCTCGTCGCCGAACAGTTCAGCGCGATCGGCGATGCGCACCTGCAGAGTCTGGCGCTGGCCGTCGCGCAGGACCACAATCGGCACGGTCGAACCGATCGGGGTCGCGGCCACGATGGAAATCAGTTCGTCTCCACTTCGAACAGGCTTTCCGCTGATCTCGACGATGACGTCTTCGCCTTTCATGCCCGCCTTTTCCGCCGGACCGCCCGCCACAACCCTGCCCACCAGCACCCCGCCATCGTTCGCGCCATAAGCGCGTAGCAGAGCCGGTTCCTGTTCCTGCTGAAAGTTGATTCCGATCGATCCGCGGGTGACTTTGCCGCCTTGAATGATCTGGTTATACACATCGACGGCGATGTTGGAGGCGAGCGCAAAGCCGAGGCCCTCGTAGCCGCCGCTTCGGGAGACGATCGCGGTGTTGATACCGATCACTTCACCCCGGATGTTTAGCAGGGGCCCGCCGCTGTTGCCGGGGTTGATGGCCGCGTCCGTTTGGATGAATTTCTTAAACGAGTTGGGTCTGCCTTCCTGCACCTCGCGCCCTTTGGCGCTCACGATGCCCACCGTCACTGATTCGCGAAATCCGAACGGCGAACCGACGGCGATGGCCCAGTCGCCGACGTTTACCGCATCGGCATTCCCAATATTCGCGGGCACGAGGGCTTTCTTGGCGTCGATCTTGATGACCGCCAAGTCTGTTTCCGGATCGCTGCCGATCAACTTCGCTTCGTAGAGCCTTTCCCCGTTCCGTGTGTCGTCGAACAGCCTGACCCGGATGCGGTCGGCATCCTGAATGACATGGTAGTTGGTGATGATGTAGCCATTGGGATCGACAATGACGCCCGATCCTTCGCCGGGACGACGGCGGCCTCGCTCGTCGCCGAAGGGGAGTTCGCCCTGGCCTTCCGGCAGACCGAAGAAGCGCCGGAAGAAGTCGTCAGCCCGGTTCCGTTCCTGCGGTGAGCGGCGCTGTGAGGTTTGTGGGCGCGGCAGCGCCTCGACCTGAATGTTCACAACCGACGGCCGGACCTGCTTGGCGATTTTTGTGAACTCATTTTCCAGCGGCACGGCGGCGGGAATCGAAAGGGGTTTGGCATCCGGCGCCACCGCGCCTTCACGGGCGGCGTCGACCTTGGTAGAGATGGTTGTGCCAATAATGATGCCGATGGCAAGCGTGAACAATACCAGCGTTAGGGAGAGCAGTTTGCGCTCGCCCACATTACCCAAAAAACGACCGATCGTGTTCCTTTCCATGCTCTTCCTCCCCCTCATCGCCTCACGTGCGCCGATGAAAGGCGCGACCGGCAGGCACCGGGCTGCTGCTCTCTCGATTATAGCGTCTTGTCGTAAGGCCGACCTTCCAGACGGCTAGCCGCAGAGCGGCCGCTAACACTGCTTCTTGGGAAAGGGGAAGGCCTATGGCCGGCCGGTCTCGGTGGAAAGGGAGAGCAGGGCCAGCAGGATACGTTGTAAGCCCAGTTCGCGCCCTTCGGGGTGGAACCATTCCGTGGGGGCGTGGGCGTCGCCGCCGCGGCCGCCGGCGCCGATGGCAGCTGCCGGAAGACCCATGGCCAAGGGAATGTTGGCGTCGGTGGAGGCACAATCCAGGCGGGACGGAATGCCGAGATAGGAATCCACTGCTTGCAGACAGGCAACGACCGGGTTGCCGTCGAGGGCCGAGGCGGCGGGCCTGTGTCCAATTTCGCGAATCCGCGAGGTCAGCAACTTATCGCGCGAGCGAAGATTCTCGGTATCCACGCCGGCCTTTACCGCGTCCTCCATCGCCTTGACCACCTGCTGAATAGCGCCGGCGCTGCGGGAGCGAATATCGACCTTGGCCCGGGCGAGAGGCGCGATGGAATTGACGCCCCAACCACCTTCGATCACACCCACATTCAGCGTGGTTCGCGGGTCGGCTGGAAGAGCGGTATCGGCGAGGAGAGCCACCGTGCGGCCCAGCGCGTGGACGGGATTAGCGCGGCCGAAGTCGTTCCAGCTGTGGCCGCCGCGCCCCTCGATCAGGATCTCGAAGCGGCGGCTGCCCAAGGCCTCCGCCGTGATATGGCCGACCGAGGCGCCATCCAGAATCAAATAGGCTTCAATGCGCGAAGCATACGGGGAGTGGCGGCAGAGATACTTCATGCCGTGGAGATTTCCTTCGCCCTCCTCCGCCACATTGGCCACGAGCAGGATGTTCCGCTTTGTCTGGGGAAACGGACCCGCCGTGAAAACACGAGCCAGAGCTAGCAAGGCAGCCAGACCTGTGCCGTTGTCCGTGACTCCGGGACCTGAAAGCGTGCCGTCCGGCTGGACGGCAACATCGAGGGCGCTACGAGGCGCAAGGACGGTATCCATGTGCGCCGTGACGGCGATGAAGGGAAAGCTCTCGTCAAAAACAAGCGGTACGACGACGTTGCCCGAGTCGTCAAGCTGCGAGCCGTGTCCGAGACCCTGGAAAATTCCGGCTAGAAACTCGGCCCGCTGTTGCTCGCGAAATGTGGGCGCGGGGATACGGCAGACTTCCAAATGCCGTTCATTGATCCACTTTCTCTCGCGCCCGAAAAATTGGAGTTGACGCTGAACCGCCTCTGTCTGGCCGAGCCTTGCGATGGCGGCTGCGAGCTTCGGCGGCGAATCCGGTACCGGTTTCACAGCCTGGAAGTCGCGCAGGTCGGGCATGAGAATCCTCAGTCTATCAGAAGCCCTTGGCAGCACTGCGGAACGCTGGTGCATTTGCATTTTCGAGCCGTGTCGCGCAGGGCCCGGCGCAGTCCCGAGAGCTCAAACTTCGCCCGGTGGGTCTGACTCGGACACGATACCGAATCCGCTGGCGAAACGGTTTGGCGGAACTAGTTTCCGAGCGCTGCGGAGAACGATCGAAAAACCACGAAGGGTGCAGAGGACAGGCACCCAGAAGTGAGAAATCCCGACGCTGTGCTCCCTGTCGCCAGCCTGTGTGGACGCCCTTGCACGGCTCCCGAGGAGCCGGTAGAATGTGTGGCGCTATTCAGCCAGCTTATCGGGATCATGGCCGTGATTTCGCCCGCATGAATCCTCCGCTGCTTGCTCGTTGTGGAGTCGGGCACCGCCGCCGTTTGTTAGCGGCGGAGGGAGCCGGGCAAATTCGTGACAGGAATAGGGGGAGCGGATGAAGTGGAGATTTGCCAGATACATGGCCACGGCGGTCATGCTGGCGGCGTCGCAGGCAACATGGGCGCAAGGCCCGAACATCATCCAAATCGGTTCGCCGATCCGGTTTGGAGGAACCAACGCGCCGGATACGTACTCGGATGCATCGACGTTTAGTGCAACAGCCGTGCTGGTGAACAATGGCAAGGTCCGGATCTGGCAGGAGCAGGTTCCCACGGGAACCAATGGCGAGTGGGACATCTTCCACATGGAGACCGTCAACGGCGGCCCGCTGGCAGGCAACATCAACGCATTCTGGAACATTCTGATCGACTATACGCTGCGGGTGCCGGCCTCGTTCGACATGGTCGTCGACCAATTCAAGGTGAACGGCGTACCGGTCGCCACCATCACCAATTTCGGCGCCATGTGCTGCGCGTCGCTGACGAACCCGATCTTGCCGGGGCCGGCCTACTTCCGGCAGGGCTTCAACGGCCTTTTCCCGGCTGGAGTGCAGAGCAACTGGCAGGAGATCTTCGTACAGCCGTACAACTTCGCCGCAACGGGAGGAGTACCCGTGTCGCAGGCGAACGGATTCAGCTTCGCGCTCCACTTCACACTTCGCCCGGCGGCGCCACCCGTCATCACGGGAGCTATTAGCGCGGGTGCGTATGGCGCATTCCCCACTTACGGTCCCGGTTCGTGGGTCGAGATCTACGGCAACAATTTTGCGGTCGGTAACCAGGACTGGACGGCAGGCGATTTCGTCGGGACGAGCGCGCCGACAAAACTAGGCGGCGTCACCGTAACTATGGGTGGGCGTGCGGCATTCGTGAGCTACGTCAGTCCCGGGCAGGTGAATGTGCAAGCGCCCTCGGGGCTTGGCACGGGGCCGCAGCCGATCGTGCTGACGACACCAACAGGCACGAGCGCGCCGTTCATGGTAACCGTTGAAGCTGGCAGGCCGGGCCTACTCGCGCCCTCCAGCTTCGTGATTGGCGGATCGCAACACGCCGTGGCGCTGTTTGCGGATCGCGCGTATGTGCTGCCACCGGGGGCCATTGCAGGCGTAAATTCGCGGCGGGCTCGGCCTGGCGACACCATCATCTTGTTCGGGATCGGCTTTGGCAGCGTCACCCCGAACGTCTCGCCGGGCCAGATGGCGCAGTTGCAGAACGCGCTTACGTCGCCCGTCACCGTTTCGTTTGGCGGCGTAGCGGCGACCGTAGAGTACCAGGGGCTGGGACCGGGTTTCGTAGGTCTCTATCAATTCAATGTCGTTGTGCCGAATGTCGCCGCTAACGACGCGGTACCGCTGACGTTCAGGCAGGGAGGCCTCAACATCCCGCAAAACCTGGTGATCGCTGTGGGGAACTAAGGACTGACACCGGTCCCAACCCCGAGGCGGGGTGCGGGGCGCGTAGCGAGATTGACGTTCGCGCGCGCTGCCTGCTAGGTTTGTTTGTTGCGTCGCTGAGTCCCGACCCGGCGTATCCCGCCTGCCGCGGCGACGATCCATTCGTGAAAAACCCACAAGAAACTAGGGAACGAGGTAGAACGATATGGCACAGGAACGCACCACCAAAATGAAGGGAAATCCCCTGGTCCTCGATGGGCCGCAACTGAAGCCAGGCGATTCCGCGCCGGATTTTGAGGTCACCGACAACGGCCTGCAGCCGTTTACGCTGGCTTCCTCGGGGAACGGCGTACGGGTCTTTAGCGTGGTGCCGTCCCTCGACACTCCCGTTTGCGATGCCCAGACCCGCCGCTTCAACGAAGAGGCCGCCAAGCTGAGCGGCGTGGACATTATCACGGTGAGCTGCGATCTGCCGTTTGCGCAGAAGCGCTGGTGCGGGGCCGCGGGCGTCGACAAGGTCAAGACGGTCTCCGACTACAAGAACCGCTCCTTCGGCGAAGCCTGGGGAACCATGCTCCGCGATTTGAAGATCGAGAGCCGGGCGATTTTCGTGGTGGACCGAAACAACAAGATCACCTACGTCGAGTACGTACCCGAAGTAACGGACCACCCCAACTACGACGCCGCCCTGGCGGCTACCCGGGCCGCTTTGGCGTAAGCGCCAGTTGGAGCGGTAGTCTCGTTTCCGCCCCTGAGCCGTCGGGCCGTCGCCTCGCCGGTCGGCTCAGCAGCCTCCCGCGAACCCTCTCAGCCCCTTTTCCAGGGGGCTTGCGTGGATGGCGGGAGTCTGCTATGATTGAATCTCTACTATCTCGATAGGAATTAGGAGCATTACCTCCCCATGCCCGTGACCGCTGACGAAGCCGCCGGCCTGCTGGCCGGCAATCCGCCCGCCGTAGATGCCACGTTTCGGCACCTAAGCGATCTTTTTCTGTTGGCCGAGGACGGTTATCTGCCGGTGCGCGGCTTTCTGCCGGGCCGGGAGGTCAAGCATGTTTGCGAAACCATGCATTTGACCACGGGTGAGCCGTGGAGCATCCCCATCGTCTTCCCTGTCGATGAGGCCCTGGCCGCTTCGCTCAACAAGGCGGAGCGGGTGGTTTTGAACGATGCTGACGGGACCCCCGCGGGCGTGCTTCACATCGAGGAGATCTTCAAACTCGACCGCAGCCACTACGCGAGGCACATCTTCCGCACCGAGGACGACAAACACCCCGGTGTGCAGTGGCTCGCCGAAGCTGGAGAGTACAGCCTCGCCGGCCCGATTCAAGCGCTGCCCGGCTGGGAGTTCAAGATCCCCGGCGGCTTGCCGTTCTCGCCGCGCAAAGTCAAAGCGGCGATCATCGAGCGGGGCTGGAAACGGGTTGTCGGATTCCAGACGCGGAACCCGATCCACCGCGCCCACGAGTTCTGTACCAAGATCGCTCTGGAAACCGCCGATGGGCTGGTCATTCACCCTCTGCTCGGAGAGACGAAGTCCGACGACACGCCCGCCGAAGTGCGGTTGGCCTGCTACAAAGCCCTGATCGAAAAATACTATTCGCCGAATCACACCCTGCTGGCGGGCTTCCCGGCCTGGATGCGCTACGCCGGCCCGCGGGAAGCGATTTTCCACGCGCAGGTGAGAAAGAACTACGGCATTACGCATTTCATCGTCGGCCGCGACCACGCCGGCGTGGGGAACTACTACGGGCCGTTCGACGCCCAGCAGATTTTTTCCGACTTCAAACCGGGCGAGTTGGGCATCGAGCCCATCTTTTTCGACATGGTGCACTACTGCAAGGTTTGCGGCGGCATGGCGTCGCCCAAGACCTGTCCGCACGGGAAGGAAGATCAGGTTTTCCTGAGCGGCACGGCCGTGCGCCAGATGCTGAAGGAAGGCAAACTGCCGCCGGCCGAGTTCACGCGTCCCGAAGTGGCCGCAATTCTGGTGGAGGCAGCCAAACTGGAATGAGAGCGCAGCAAGCCACAATGACAATGACCCTGCCCACCGAGCAAGCGACCGCCGAGGAAGTCCTCGCTTGGGGCCTGCATGAGTTCGGCGATCGTCTGGCTCTGTGTACCGGCTTCCAGGCGGAAGGCATGGTCCTGCTGGATATGGCCTCGAAGATCGCCCCAGGCGGTTTTCGCGTGGTCACGATCGATACCGGACGTCTGCCCGAGGAGACCTACGAACTCATCTCGGTGGTGCGGCAACGATACGGCGTTTCCGTAGAGATCATTTATCCGGAGCGCAGCGAAGTCGAATCGATGGTGACAAGCCATGGCCCGAACCTGTTCTACGAAGCCGTGGCCAAGCGCCGCTTGTGCTGCGAGATCCGCAAAGTGCGGCCGCTGGCCCGCAAGCTGTTGGAGTTCGACGCCTGGGCCGCTGGGCTGCGCCGCCTGCAGAGCAAGAGCCGCCGGGACGTCAAGAAAGTGGAAATCGATTCCCGGCACGGCGACATCCTGAAGCTAAGCCCGCTGGCTGACTGGACGGAAGAGCAGGTGCACGAATACAGCCGGCGCCACCACGTACCGGTCCACAAGCTTTACGCGAAGGGTTACACAAGCATAGGGTGCGCTCCGTGCAGCCGCGCGATTATGGAAGGCGAGGATCACCGCGCCGGGCGTTGGTGGTGGGAACTGGATGCCACGAAGGAATGCGGCATCAATTTCTCAACCAACGGAGTGGCCCGGCGCGATCTCGACGTACTGCTGGAAGATGTTCTCCGGTCCGCGCGCTGAAGTTTCCTCGCGAAGCGGACGACAAATAAACAACAGATATGACGCATAAGGGATTTACACTCTGGTTCACCGGTCTGTCCGGCGCGGGCAAGTCGACAGTTTCGGATATTCTCGAGCGGCGGCTGCGCGAGCAGAACGCCAAAGTTGAGGTTCTGGACGGCGACGTCGTGCGGACGAATCTTTCCAAGGGCCTGGGCTTCAGCAAGGAAGACCGCGACACGAATATCCGGCGCATCGGCTTCGTGTGCGAGATGCTGTCACGCAACGGCGTGATCGCCATCGCGGCCGCGATTTCCCCCTACCGCGCGATCCGGGACGAAGTGCGGTCGAAGATCGAGAATTTCGTGGAAGTCTACGCCCATTGCCCGCTCGACACATTGGTGGAACGGGACGTCAAGGGTCTATATAAGAAGGCCCTGGCCGGCGAAATCAAGGAATTTACCGGGGTTTCCGATCCCTATGAGGCGCCGGAGAGCCCCGAAGTAACGTTTGACTCCAGCAAAGAGACCCCCGAACAGAGCGCCGAAAAAATCTGGGATAAACTAGTGGAGCTAGGTCTTTTGGCTCCGGATGGTCGATCTTCACGCGCACACTGACCTTTCTGACGGGGTTCTTTCACCCGATCACCTTGTGGATCTCGCCCGCCTGGGCGGGCTGCAGGCTCTTGCCATCACGGACCACGATACGGTCGAAGGCTACGATCTGGCCGCGGATCATGCACGGCAATTGAACTTCGATCTGATTTGCGGCGTGGAGTTAAACACGAAATTCCGCGACCACCCCATCCATATCCTCGGCTACTTCCTGGAAAAACCGCCGGGCGAGACCTTCCGGAGCCATCTCACTTGCCTGCAGCAGGCGCGGCGCGAGCGCAACATTCGTCTTGCCGGCAGGCTGCGGCGTCTCGGACTGAGCGTCACGGCGGAAGAGGCCGAGAAGCTGGGCCGCGGCCAGACAGGCCGCCCGCACTTTGCCCAACTGCTGGTCAGAAAAGGATATGTGGGGACTATACGCGAGGCGTTTGACCGTTATCTCGACGAGTCCGCCGCCGCGTTTGTCGAACGAAAGGACCCTTCGCTCGAAAACGTTCTGTCGTGGATCCACGAAGCCGGCGGGGTCTCCTCGTGGGCGCATCCGGGCCGTTTCTTGCGGGACGCCGGTCTTAACGTGGGGCAACTCTTCGCCGAACTCGGAGCGAAGGGCCTCCGGGCCATCGAGGTCTACCATACCGACCACTTCCCCGAGGAAGCCGAAACCTTCCGCAAGCTGGCGCAAGGTCTAGGCCTCGGCGTCACTGGCGGGAGCGATTTTCATGGGGGCGAACGGTCTCGCGCCCAACTCGGGAGTCTCAAGTTGCCGCTATCGCTGCTCGAGGATCTCCGCGCACTAAGCCGCCGGGCCGCCGGCGGAAACGCCTAGGGCTTCGGAATCCGCGGCCGCGAACGCTATACTTGCAAATAGACCGAACTCAGCCGAATTCCCTCGGAGGTGCCTTCGTGTTGTTCCGAATTTCCGTGCTCGTGCTGGCATTCGCCGGACTTTCCCTGGCGCAGACGTCTTCCGATGCGAGCAGCAGCGACAAAATCGCCGGGCTTGATCTCAGAGCGCTGGATACCAGTGTCAACGCTTGTGAGGATTTTTACCGTTACGCTTGCGGCAGCTGGATCAAGAACAACCCGGTGCCGCCCGACCAGTCCCGCTGGGGCCGCTTCAACGAGCTGCAGGAAAACAACCAGAAAATTCTGCGCGGGATTCTGGAGACGGCGTCGATGGCGGGCGCCAACCGCAGCGCCACGGACGAGAAGATCGGCGATTACTACGCCTCTTGCATGGACGAAGGAGCGATCGAGCATAAAGGCACGGCCGGACTGCGCCCTTTGCTCGATAGAATTGCGGCACTCCAGGCGAAGCCGCAAATCGCCGCCCTGGTGGCCCATCTGCATACGATTGGAGTTTCGTCGCTATTTCGTTTCAGCTCCACCGAGGATTTCAAGAACGCCACGCAGATGATCGCTGAAGTCGACCAGGGGGGTCTGGGCCTACCCGACCGGGACTACTACCTCAGGGAAGACGACAAGTCCAGGGAGTTGCGCGAGAAATACGTGGAGCACATGAAGCGGATGTTCGTGCTCGCCGGGACCGGCGAGACGCAGGCCGCCGCGCACGCCGCCACCGTTCTGGAAATTGAGACGGCGCTCGCCAAGGTATCGCTCGACCGGGTGTCGCGGCGCGATCCCGACAAGATCTATCACAAGCAGCGAAAAGGCGCTCTGGTCGAGAGCATGCCGGCCTTCGACTGGCCCCGCTATTTCGATTTGACGGGCGTTCCTTCGTTTAGCGACCTCAACGTGGCTGTGCCGGAGTTCTTCGAGCGCCTTGGCAAGATCATCGATGCCACGTCTCTCGATGACTGGAAAACATATTTCACCTGGCACGCGCTGCACGCTTCCGCCTCAATGCTGCCGAAAGCCTTCGTCGATGAGGACTTCGCCTTCTACGGAAAAACACTGCGGGGCGCGCAAGAGATCAGGCCGCGCTGGAAACGCTGCGTGAGCTACACGGACGGCGATCTGGGCGAGGCGCTCGGCCAAAGCTATGTCGAGAAATACTTCCCGCCGGAAAGCAAGAAGCGCATGCTCGAACTCGTGCACGCACTCGAACAAGCGTTGCGGGCCGACATCCACAGCCTGCCCTGGATGACGGAAGCCACTAAGAAACAGGCTCTACACAAGCTCGAGTCGATCTCCAACAAGATCGGCTATCCGGACAAATGGCGCGACTACAGCAGTCTCGAAATTATGCGGGGAGATGCGCTGGGCAATTCACAGCGGGCGAACCGCTTCCAATTTCAGCGGGACATAACTAAAGTGGGGCAGCCCGCTGATCGCAGCGAGTGGGTCATGAGCCCTCCCACGGTCAACGCCTACTACCATCCCCTGCACAACAACATCAATTTTCCGGCCGGCATTCTACAGCCGCCGTTCTTTGACGCCGAGGCGGATGACGCCCTGAACTTCGGCGCCATCGGGGCCGTCATCGGACATGAGCTGACCCACGGTTTCGACGATCAGGGGAGAAAGTTCGCCGCGGACGGCAACCTGAATGATTGGTGGACCGGACAAGACGCGGCCGAGTTCGAGAAGCGCGCCTCTTGCTTTGAAAAACAGTACGCCGGCTACACCGCGGTTGACGACATCAAGCTTAATGGCAAGCTGACTTTGGGCGAGAACACCGCCGATAACGGTGGCCTGCGCATCGCCTACATGGCCCTGCTTGACACTCTCAAGGAGACAAGCGCCGGGAAGATCGATGGCTTTACCCCGCAGCAGCGCTTCTTCCTGGGCTGGGCGCAGGTCTGGTGCCAGAACAGCACTCCCGAAAGCGCCCGCATGCTGGCGCAGGTGGATACCCACTCGCCCGGTGAGTACCGCACGAACGGCACCGTCTCCAACATGCCGGAGTTCGCCGAAGCCTTCGGATGCAAACCGCCGCAGCCGATGGTGAAGCCAGACGCCTGCCGCGTCTGGTAACGCCGAAAGCGGCCGGCTCCTCTTGGAGGAATCGGCGTCCTTAATGGACCCCGCAACCTGAAAACGGTCCGCGAGCGGGGCTAGAATAATTCCCCATGGCAGAGCAGGTCTATCACAGGTACCGGGGCGCCCTCGTGGGGCTGGCTGCGGGCGAGGCCCTGGGCGCTGCTCATCAAGGGAGGCTACCGGGATCCCTGGTCCCGGCCGCGGGCCCGGCGGGGGCTGCGCAGGACGCGCAGCCGGGGCAGTGGACGGACGGCACCTCGATGGCTCTTTGTCTGGCAGCCAGCCTGGTCGAATGCCGTGGCTTTAGCCCACGTGACCAGATGGACCGCTATCTGCGGTGGAAGAACGAGGGCTACATGACAAGCGCCCGCCGCGCCGTGGGCCTGCACGGTGCGACACAGCAAGCTCTGGAGCGCTACCAGCAAACCCAGGACCCGAACGCGGGGTCCGCGGACCCGAAAACGGCGGATAACGGCTCTCTAAAGCGTTTGGCGCCCATTCCCATGTATATGTTCCTGGATGGGTCCCGGGCCAAGGACCTTGCTGCCGCGATGTCGCGGACGACGCACGCCGCAGAGGAAGCCGTGGATACCTGCCGCTACCTGACCGGGTTGATGATCGGCGCGTTCCGGGGGGAACCCAAGGACAATCTGCTGGGCGATCACTATTCCCCGGTGTACAACTATTGGTTCTTTCCGCAGGTGAAGCTGGCCAACACGGTGGCCGCGATCGCCCGGGGCGGGTACAAGGAAAAACAGGCCGCGGAGCTACGAGCCGACGGAGGCGCGGTGAATACCCTGGAAGCCGCGTTATGGTGCTTCCACCATACGCACAGCTTCCGGGAGGGCGCTCTGCTGGCGGTGAGCCTAGGCAACGACGCCGGTGGCACCGCCGCGGTTTACGGCCAATTGGCGGGCGCCTACTACGGCCTTGACGCCATCCCGGCCGAGTGGAGGGAGGTTCTGGCCCATCGTGCGATGATTGAAGAGTTGGCCGCTGCTCTTTTGGAAGCAACCCGGCAAGGAATCCGCCACTTCATAGCGATATGACGCCCAACGCCGTGCATCGGGATGAGACCCTAGCCGCGAGCCGCCGCGCCTCGATGATCCGGCAGGCGCTCTCCGTGCCGAATCAGCTGACGATGCTGCGGATGGTGATGCTGCCGTTCGTCCTGATCTCGATGATTTACCGGCGGCACGATCTGGCTTTCTGGCTGTTTGTGGCAGCGGCGGTGACGGATGGCATCGACGGGCTGGTGGCCCGGCACTTCAACCAGCGGACGCTGCTGGGTGAGTTTCTCGACCCGATTGCCGATAAGCTCCTGCTGAGTTCGTGTTTCATCGTGCAGGCCCTGATCGGGGCGATCCCCTTGTGGCTCACGGTGCTGGTGTTGACCCGGGACGTCGTTATCATCGCCACGGTGCTGGTGGTGGTTCTAACCACGGAGATCCGGCGCTTTCCCCCGAGCCTTATGGGAAAACTCAATACGGCGGTCCAGATTTCCACGATCTTCGCCGTTCTGACACATAACTACCTTGAAACGTACTGGACGCGACAAACCACCAGTTTCTTGATTGCGGCGACCGCGGGCACGGTCCTGTTGAGTTCCGTACATTACGCGTTGGAAATGTCCCGCCGGCTGCATTTGCACCACAACTCCCGGCCCTCCAGGTCGTAGACTGTAAGGCTATCTCAACCGTTTCTTGAGCCACGGAGCAGGTGAATCCCCCGGTTGACGATCCAAGGCCGTAGCGTTACGCTTAGGAGGGATAAAACGATGAACCGTTACTCCCCAGCGCGACAGTATTTGCCGGCCAGTCTGGTGGCTGTCGGCTTGGCGCTCTTTTCCGTCTGGTGCGGACTCCAGTGGCCGCTGGCGCTGGTACCCGCCGGACTGTTCGTGCTGAGTTCGCTGGTTCTTTACTATTTGGCCACCCGGCCGTCCATCGAGGTTCGCGAGTCGGACCTTCGCATCGGGTCGCAAATCATCGGCTGGCGGGAAGTAGCGCGGATTGACACCACGAAGTGGACATCGCCCTTGGTTTTGCATGTCGGCCTTCAAGACGGCAGCAGGCTGCGGATGATCTACCCCGGCGACGAGGAATCCGCGAGCCGGTTGTTGCGGCAAGTGAGACGCTTGGCGCGCGGGGCGGTGCTTGATGGCCTGCCCTACCACGAGTATTGGGGCGAGCTGGTCGGCGTCCGTGAGGAGGCGCGGCCGCTCACTCCTCCCAAGTATCGCTTGCTTCGTCCGGAGGATGAGGCCGAGGTTGAGCGCTTGTTTCAACGATTGAAATCCGTGGGGCGATTGGACAAATCTTCCACCACGGACGACCGCCAGGACTGATTTCCCGCCACTCGGTTGAGGAAGTTCGCAACCCTCGACTCATTATTGTTCGCCTGCTGTGTTTTAGGGTGCTGCCTTGCGCCGCCGTAGCCTACAGGTATTCCTGCTCCTGTTAATCAGCGCGATCGTCTTGTACGCAGGGAGGCAGGTATGGCTCCCTTCCGTGGGTGAGTTCCTGGTGGTCTCGCAGACCCCGGAAAGCGCCGACATCATCGTGGTACTGGCGGGCGATATCCGCGGCGAGCGAATTCTGCGAGCCGTCGAACTCGTGAAGGGCGGCTACGCGCCGCGAATCCTGGTTGACAGCGCTATGGAAATGTACGGCGTCAGCGAGGCGGAGCTGGCCACCACGTTCGCTGTCCAAGGCGGCGCCTCAGGGGAGATTTTCGAGCCCTTCCCCATTAAAGCGGATTCGACCTTTGAGGAGGCGCAGGTCGTTGACGCCGAATTGGTGAGGCGGGGCATCCGCAAAGCCCTTCTGGTGACGTCTAACTTCCATACGCGCCGCAGCCTCCGTACGTTCGAGACGCTGGGCTCAGGTAGAGTGAGGTACTTGGTCATCGCGGCTCCATCAGCCGATTTTCAGCCGGATCGCTGGTGGTACACTCGATCGGGCAAGAAGACGTTGCTGCTGGAGTATCTCAAGACCCTCAACACCTGGTACGAGCTGACCTTCGCCCGCTGAAGACTGCATGTTGACGACTCTCCGTACCCTGTACCCGTACCTGATCCGGTACCGGTGGCGTTATGCCGTAGGCCTTGCGGCGTTGGCCGGCAAGAGCCTTACCGCGGCCGCGCTGCCCTTTGTGATAGGCCTCAGCATCGACCATTTGACGGACGGCTTTCAGTGGCAGTCGCTGCTGCAATGGGCGGGGTTGCTGTTGGGCCTGGCTCTTGTGAAAGCGGGTCTGCAATATTGGATGCGGTGGCTTCTGATCGGCATTTCGCGAGACATCGAATATGAGATCCGCAGCGACCTTTTCGTCCATCTGATTCATCTTTCCCGGCGTTTCTACCAGTCCTACCGCGTCGGCGACCTGATGTCGCGGGCCACTAACGATATGAACGCCGTGCGGCTTCTGCTGGGGCCGGGCATCATGTATTCCGCCGACGCCTTGCTGACCTTCGTAGCGGTTCTGGCCGTGATGAGCGCGACGGACTGGCGATTGACATGCCTAGTGTTCCTTCCTATTCCGCTCGTGAGCTTTTCGGTCAGCTATTTCGGAAGACAGATTCATGACCGCTTCCAGACAGTGCAGGAGAAGTTTTCGGAAATCAGCTCGGCCGTGCAGGAAAACCTGGCCAACGTCCGCATCGTAAAGGCGTTCACCCAGGAGGGGCATCAGATCAATCGCTTCCGGGACCTGAACGAAGAGTACGTCGAGGAAAATCTCCGTCTGATCCGGCTGTGGGGAAAGTTCTATCCCCTGCTCGAAGTGCTGATCGGCCTCACCTATGCGCTTGTCATCTGGTATGGCGGACGCCAAGTGCTGGCTGGATCGATCGCGGTCGGTGATTTCGTGATGTTCATGCTCTACCTTGGATTGTTGACCTGGCCCATGATCGGTCTGGGCTGGGTCGTCAACATCGTTCAACGAGGAGTGGCATCGCTGGGCCGGCTGAATGAACTGTTACAGCAACGCTCGGAAATCAGTGAACCGGCGGAGCCGGGGCTCACGTCCGGCGATATCCGCGGCGACCTGACGTTCAACAATGTGAGCTTCACCTACCCGGGATCGGATCGGCCCGCGGTTGTTGATGTGAGTTTCTACGTGCCCACCGGCCAGATGCTGGCGATCCTCGGTCCGACAGGCAGCGGCAAGACCACGCTCATGAGCCTTGTACCCCGCATCATGGACGCCCACCAAGGGAGCGTGCTGGTCGACGGCGTTGATGTGCGCAGCGTTTCCCTGGGCGCCCTACGGGAGATCGTCGGGCTCGTACCGCAAGACACCTTCCTTTTCAGCCGGAAGGTGCGCGAAAACATCTCCCTCCGCGCGCCCGCCGCCGAAGACTGGGAGATCTTCGAGGCCGCCGAGACGGCCGACATCGCCCGCGACATCGCCGGGTTCCCCAGGCGCTTCGATACGCTGGTCGGCGAACGAGGCATCACGCTCTCCGGCGGGCAGAAGCAACGAACCACGATCGCCCGGGCCATCCTGAAAACACCTCGCATTCTGATTTTGGACGATGCCACGTCGAGCGTCGATACCCTGACGGAAGAAACGATCCTAAGCAATTTGCGGACGATGAGGCGCAACCGCACGACGCTTATCGTCACCCATCGTGTCTCGACGGCCCGACAGGCGGATCGTATTCTCGTCATGTCAAACGGGCGGGTCGTGGCATCGGGCAGACACGATGACCTGGTCGCGCAGGGCGGCTACTACGCGCAGCTCTACCGCAAACAGCTGATTGAGGCCGAACTCGAGAGGGTTTAACGCGAGCTTCGAGGCAATGCGCTCGTGAAGACACAACACATCTTGCCATGGAGCCGGTGAATACAAATTGGGCTGAGGAAGAGTTGCTGGGGAAAGCCTACGACTCGCGCCTCGCGGCCCGCCTGGTTTCTTACCTAAAGCCGTATCAACGCGTGGTGGCCGGCTCCGCGGCTTTGCTCCTGGTGCACTCGCTGCTGGGAGTGGCCGGTCCGTACTTCACGAAAGTGGCGATCGACCGCTATCTCCGGCCTCTGCCGGAGGGAGCCTCCTGGCTGGATTCGTGGCTGCCGGCGAACGCGGCGACAGGTATCAATGTGCTGGCGTTGCTGTACGTCGCAGTGTTGGCGGCGGGCTTCGGGTTTCGCTACTTGCAGACGTACTTGATGAACTATACGGGCCAGCGGGTTATGTTCGACCTGCGTCTGCAGATTTTCACCCGGCTGCAGGCCATGGGCCTGCGTTTTTACGACCGCAATCCGGTAGGGCGGCTGGTGACACGGGTGACCAATGACGTCGACGTTCTCAATGAATTGTTCACCTCGGGGGTCGTGGCGGTGTTCGGCGACCTGCTGACGCTCATCTTCATCGTCGCCATGATGGTGTACCTAAGCCCCAGCCTCACGCTGGTGCTATTCACCGTGGCGCCCCTGGTGCTGCTTGTAACGTTGTTGTTCCGCAAAAAAGCCCGGGGGAGCTACCGCCAGGTTCGCACCGCCGTCGCCAAGATGAATGCATTCCTGCAGGAACATTTTTCCGGTGTGGGCGTGGTCCAGCTCTTTCATCACGAGCGGCACAGCAGCCAACAGTTCGACGCTATCAACGAAGAACATCGCGAGGCCCAGCGCAGCGCGATTCGCGCGCACGCCCTGTTTTTCCCGGCGGTCGAATGGCTCGGGGTGCTGGCGGTCGCCGTGGTGCTGCTCTATGGCGGCTGGCAAATCGGCCAGGGATCCCTCTCACTGGGTGTAGTCGTTGCGTTCGTGCAGTACTCCAATCGCGTCTTTCGGCCGCTGCAGGATCTGAGCGAAAAATACAGCATCTTGCAGGCCGCCATGGCCAGTTGCGAGCGCATCTTCCGCCTGCTCGACACTCCCGGCGATGAAACCCTGGACCCGGTGGCGCAAGCGGCTCCGCAGCAGGGCAACAGCGCTCAACCGGACGCCGCCGCCCCCAGCGACGGCGACTTGCGCATCGAATTCCGGAATGTCTGGTTCGCCTATAAAGACGAAGACTGGGTTTTGCGGGATGTGAGCTTCACTATTGAACCAGGCGAAACGCTCGCGATTGTGGGCCACACCGGTGCAGGGAAGACGACCCTTGTGAGCTTGCTCCTGCGCTTTTATGACGTACGCAAGGGCCGAATTCTGATAGGCGGCCGCGACATCCGCTCCTGGCCGCTGCACAGCCTGCGCCGCCTGTTCGGCGCGGTGCTGCAAGATCCGCATCTCTTCAGCGGAACCATCGAGGGCAACATTCGCCTCGGCGACAGCGACTTGCCCGCCGACCGCTTGGAGACCATAACCCGCGAAGTCAATCTTGACGGTTGGGTGCGCGCAAGACCCAAAGGCCTCGAAGAGGAGCTTAGGGAGCGCGGAGATTCTCTCTCCTGGGGACAAAAGCAGCTCATCAGTTTCGCGCGCGCGTTGGCGCGCCGCCCGCGAATTCTGATTCTGGACGAAGCTACATCAAGCGTTGACACGGAAACGGAGTGGAAGATTCGGGAGGCTGTCCCGAAGATGATGTCGGGCCACACCTCAATCGTAATTGCCCATCGCCTATCGACGATCAAGCGCGCAAATCGGATCCTCGTCATGCACAAAGGCCAGGTGCACGAGATCGGCACCCATGAGCCCCTGCTGGCGCAACGAGGCATCTACTGGCGGCTGTACCAAATGCAATACCGCGACCAGGAAATCCAGGCCGAAAACGGCAAGATCGCAAACCTTCCTACGGCACAGCCCAATGAGGGTCCCGTCCAGGCCACCTTCGCCTTCGAGGAACCGGCCGAAAGCTGAACGTTCGCCGTCGGTGTACTCCAAAGCCGGCGCGGGAGCGGAATCCACCTGCCGATTTCCAGGATGCGTGGCTCCCGCGCCAGTAATCCTCCCCCGCAACTTGATGGCATCATCCACCGGCGTGTGATTCTTTACTTCGATCCGCGGGGATGGTGGCGCCCGGTAGATTGTCTGATTGCCGGGGATGGCGGCGCCGATGCCGGTCCCGCTTCCGACGCCGGCGAGAAAGCCGATGAATCTGCCAAGGTTCTCCCCGGATTCGGAAGCCTTGCTGTCCACCCACGCGCCAACGCCGAAACCGGCGGCGGTGCCGATTGCGGCTCCGATCAGCATGTTTCGCAAACGCTTTGCTTTGTCGCGCGAACTGACGCGCATGACCTGCGCGCGGGGGATGCTCACCGTGTCGCCCTTCACCTTCAGGGAAACAGCCTCGTCCGAAACCCCTACAAACTCCCCACGCTGAGAGCGCATATCGGTTTCAAAGACTTCGATCTGTTGGCCGGTTCTTACCGAACGCAGGTTTTCCCAGGAAGATTCGGCGGTGGTTTGCGCCCGGCCGGCTTGGCCGCAGAAGAGCAACGCCGCAACCGCCAAGGCCTGCGCCCCGTGCAGCGCGGGTTTGTATTGGGCAGCACACAAAAACCTGCCACGAGGGCCGGGTAGAGAGAGCAAAAGTCTCAGTTGCATGGTTGGATCCCCTCCAGGATCACCCCGGCTTGCATTCAGCCGCTGAAGCCGGGCCTGCCCGGTAATGAGCAAGTCCAGGACCACTGCGACAGATTGATAGAAACCTCGCCGATAGAACAGCGGCACGGCGAGGAGGGTCGAGGTGTCCCTTGGCTCGCAGCCAAATCTCACCATCAGTGTCGGCGGAAGTTGGCATCTGCTGTTCACGCCGCCCGGTCCTTCGTGGTCGGAAGAGACGGCGTAACAATTCACGCGCAAAGGAATCTAACGGAGGGTTTGTAGTTCCAGAAGCCGCGGGACTGAAAGGGTCCCGGCGCAGGAAGGAGCCCCGGAATGAAACCACTAACACTGGCAGGTATTCTCTTCATCGTTTTGGGCGTGTTTGCCTTGGCCTATCCCGCGATTTCATTCAAGTCGGAAGAGAAGATCCTCGATATCGGGCCGATCGAAGCAACCAAGGAAGAAACCAAGACGATCCCTGTTCCACCGTTGATCGCAGGCGCGGCGATCGCCGGAGGCATCATCATGCTGGCCGCGGGGGCCAAGAAGCCCTAGAGCACAATTCACCGTAGAGTTTGCACTGAAAGGAGCACGGACATTATGAATTGGGATCAAGTGGAAGGAAAGTGGAAGCAGTACAGAGGCAAAGCCAAAGAGCAGTGGGGCAAGCTGACCGATGACGATCTCGATCGCATCGCCGGCAAACGGGATCAGCTCGTCGGAAAGATCCAGGAGCGCTATGGGATCGCCCGAGAGGAAGCCGAGAAACAGGTGGAAGATTTCCGCCGGCGCAACGAAGCGGCATAGGACTCTTGTGTGTGGAGCGGCCTAGCCGCAAGTTTGGGGAGTCCGCGAAGCTCCATGGACTCCCCATCTTTGTCGCGGCTGCAAGTCTAGAAGTGGAAAGTCAGTCCCGCTGCGCCCCATACTCCCGGGGAACGAAACCCGTCTTCAAAGTAGGCCCTGTCAAAGACGTTCTCGATTTTTCCGTAGAGCTTTACGCTCTTGCTGTCGGAAACGGGAATCGTGTAGCTGCCTACGACATCAGCTTTGACAGGTCCGCCAATCCGGAAGACGCGGCTCGATCCCGAGGCCAGGAAAAAAGGTGTGTCGTATTGGCTGGCCGCGAAAAGATCGAAGGCGAGATCCACGCGCCGCCCAATGCGTTGCAGCGCCGTCAACGAAAACATGTGATTGGAGATACCGTAGGCCGGAGAAAATCCGCCGAGCACACCGGGGGAGATGCGCTGGTCGGAGTTTGTGTAGGTGTAAGCGGCGGTCAGATCGAGAGAACGAGCCGGGCTCGCCGTCACGCTCAGTTCAGCGCCTCTCGCCAATCCGCCACGAATGTTGCGGTAACCTCCGAAACGGCCGAAGGGGTCCGTGGAAGGTTCGATAACACCGCTGAAGTCGAAAAAGATCGTCTCTTGCAAATAGGTGTAGAAGTACGTAGCGCTCAAGCGCAGGCGATCGCGGAAGAGATACTGATCGATCCCCGTGTCCAAGCCGACCGACCGCTCCGGCCGCAGGCGCGGATCGCCGAAAGCGCTGAAGGATCCAAAAAAAAACGACGACCCAAAGCGCTCGAACAGAGCAGCCGAGCGGTAGGCATTGCCAAGGTGCGCGCGCCACTTCGTTCCCGTTTTCGAGGCGAAGTAGGAAACGGCAACGTCACCGGTATAGGCCGCGGGCGGTTTTTCGAAGGGTGCGCCCGCGTAGGGCGAGGGTCCGCCCGTGAACTCGGGATTGGACAGGTCGAAGGTCTGCAGCCGGCCGGAGAGCGAGAGCTGCAGCTTCCCTTGCAGAAGCCGCATCTGATCTTGCGCGAAAAGCGAATGGCTTCGCTGCCTGATGCCGGCCCTCGTATCCACACTCTGCGATGTATCGGGGTTATCATCGCTCGACGGGCTGTCGTAGCTTTCGCGCTCGAATTCATAGCCCAGAGAAAATAAGTGGCTGCCCGCAGTCACTTCCGTGCGCGCTTCCAGAACGTCGATGCGGCCGTCGAAGCGGCTGGCGTTGTTAAATTCCGGTTCAAACGAGATGCCACCCGGCCCATCGAAAAAATCGCGGCGGGTCTTCACGCCTTGGTAGGCGAGGCGGTACGAGGCCGAAGGACTCAGTTGCTGCGAGAACGTCAGCAGGCCGGCGAAGAACGACGAGGAGCGTTGGTAGTCGGGATCATCGGCATCGGGCATGAACGTCGCAGTGCCCGCGGCAAAGGGCTTGCCGGCTTCGGCCAGGCGCTGCTGCTCACGGGGCAGGGCAACGCCCCTGATGGGTCCGGACGAAGGCAGGTTCGGCGTTAGCACAGCCGGCACCGATGGACTGTCATTCGGCTGCAGAAACGCGCCGGAGGTGAAAATCCGTCCGCCCAAGGAAGTGGAAGGCGTAGACCGATACGAAAGCGATCCCTGGGCGCTCGAGTTGCGGTAGGCATCGTTGCCGTCGACGCCGTCTACGACGTTCAGATGCGAAAATCCTCCGCTGTAGAGCAGGCGGTTCCGGGCCGCTCCGCCGCCGAAGCGGGCGAGACCCCGCAGGAATCCGAGACCACCGCCCTCGGCTTTCAACTCGCCGTGCGATTCTCCTCCCCCGCTGTTTGTCACGATGTTCACCACGCCAGCGAGGGCGTGTGTGCCATAGAGAGACGACCCAGACCCCCGCAGGATCTCCACACGCTCCGTGTCCACAATCAGCAAATCCTGCAGGAAGGGATTGGCCGAACCCTGTGTGTCGGCGGCGTCACGGAGCCGGAAGCCGTCGACCAAAAATGCAGTGTCGGTGGTTCGCAGACCCCGAATCTGAATGGTGGTCAGGCTTCCCGGGCCTTGCTGCTGCTGCACGCGCAGCCCCGGGATGTTGCGGAGCGCTTCGGGAATGGAATACTCGCCGCGCCGCTCCATTTGGCGCAGATCAACTGTGTCGAGAGCTTTTGAGATCTCGTCGATTCGCAAAGGCGTTCCCGATGTGGTGACCGTCACCTGATCCCGCACACGGGCAAGCTCAAGCTGAACGTCGACTTGCCTGGGTGTGCCGGGGGAAATCGTAAACGGGCCCAGGGCAGCCTGCGCGAAATCCCGCGTTTCCACCTCGAGCAGATAGTCGCCGCCGGGGACGGAATCGAAAGAAAAGTTTCCGTCTTCATTGGTGATGGTGGCGCGCTTGGCGCTGCCGTCGCGGGCATGCAGCCAGATACTGGCCCCAGCGACCGACGCCCCGGAAGGATCGCTGACCTTGCCGCTCACGGGTGGTGCGGTTTGTGCACGTAGACCGCCGCAAAGACCGGCGAGCAAGAGCAGAAGAGCCCCCAGACTTGCGATGTTTGCCCAGGAGCAGATGCGCCTGCCGGGCGCCAGGGGCGCCGGAATCCAGGGCGCCGCCCAGCGGCCCAGACCGATGGCCGGCAAATCGCCGGCGCCCGTGAAGGAGGATGTCAAAAGCGAAATGGCCGGGCGGGCCACCGCCGGATCTCGCGAAAGGGTGTAGCGCGCTACGCCCAAACAGCGGACAGATCCCGATCGATTCCGGGATGATGGTAGAGAGGAAAGGAAATTACGAATTCGGAGGGATGAGCCTCGCATCCCGCCGCGCTTGGAGCTGTTCATGAATTAACCCTTCTCCGCAAAGAGAGGGTGGCTGTGCGGCTGGAATACGAACCAGTGGCGCGACCATGTCCGTCTCCCGCGGAACTCAAGTCGAATCGTCCGCGGGTAGGTCTCCTGGCTCGTGGGTCTCAGAAGGTTTCCCTTCTGGCGCGACTCCAACCTTCCCCGGCCTCGAAAAGCCGAGTGGCATTCTGGAGCCGCTGCCCACATACAGTGGCGGGACCGCGCCGGCTTCTCACCGGCTTCCCTGTTGTGCCCTCTCGGGCACCCGCGGCACAATCTCTGACCGACGACGATCAGAGGTTCCAGCCTACACTGCGCTGAAAGAGGATGTCAACGTGAGGGCAAGGTCTCTGCTTAGCGGTGGCAAATGCGGAGAATCATCGTGGCGCGGCTCGCGCCACGCGGACCCGGATTCACTTAGACCTAGATCTCCAACACGTACCCCTGCTTCCCCACGTTAAACGCTTTCGTTTCGCCCAGTTGGTCCGATTTACCGGCGTCTTCATGAACGTGGCCGCAAAACAGATATTGCGGATGATGGGCGTCCACAAACTTCCGCACGGCATGGCTGCCGATGTGATTGCCTCCCGCAATCTCGTCCAGCGTGGTGCCTCGTGGAGGCGCATGGACGACGAGCACCAGCGGCGAGAGGTTCTTAAAGGAATCTAGCTTCTCTTCCAGCTCTTCTTCGGAGTACTCTCCCGGCGTGTCAAACGGCGTGGGGTTCGAGTAGCCGAGCCCGGCAAAATGATGCCCCGCGGCTTTGAAAACCTGCTCATGAAAATTGCGGAAGCCAAACTGTGTGCAGAACGATGCAATCTGCTCCGCCGTTTCGTGATTGCCGGGAAGCACCCAGAGCTTGTCCCCCAGCGGTCTGAGGACCGCACCGCAGTCGGGCAAGCCGCGCTCCCAACTCACCAGATCTCCCGCGGAAATGTAGAGGTCCGCCGGCGTCTTTGTCAGTCGCTCCAGCGCTTTCAGATCATTGTGGATGTCGGAGAAGATTTGAATCCTCATCTTCGTGTCTCTTCCAAAGCCGTTTGGGAGATCGCTCCCGCACGCAATCACCCGAATTTTCCCAGTGTAAGACAACACTCCCACCCTTGCATTGCAATGCTGCTATGAACTCAGTCCGGTTCACGCGAGCTGGGGTTGCAGGGCGTACAAACGTCCGAGAAGCTTCCGCTCACAGTCTGAGCCCCGATCTAGTACGGGGATGCAGCCTGGTGACTGTCCAGCTCGAATGACCGGCGGCGCCTCTGTTACCATGGCGGCTTGCAGATCGAATTGGTCAAACGCCACGAGACCAAAATGCTCGTGGTCTGCATGTTTCTGCTATCGGTGGCCGCGGGCTGGCTGCTGCTTACGCGTCCCTCATATCGCATCGAGGGAGACTTCCTTTTTCATGAGGATGAGCGGAACACCAGCGACGGTTGGATCGCCGAGCAGTTGCAGTCCACCGTGGCGGAAACGCGTGTCCGCGCCTGCCTGGCCCTAGGACGTATTGGAGACCCAGCCTCGCTTGATCTGCTTCTGGAAGTGCTGCAAGATCCGATTCCGCGGGTGCGCGCTTCAGCCGCCTTTGCTATTGGATTGCTCCAAGATGAGCAATTTCTCGTGTCGCAAGGGCTCATGCCCGACCCGCGCGCCTTGCCGGCATTGATTGCCGTGCTCGATGACGACGAGCGCCTTGTGGTCACCCGCACCGTCGAAGCCCTGGGAAAGATCGGCTGGCCAGGGGCGTTTCCGCGCATCACAACAACGGCCGCTCCCGTGCCGGTGACGATGACGGCTTTGGCTCGGCTCGGCAGCCGCGAGGCGATTCCCTGGATCCTTCTTCACCTGCGATCCGACGATCAGGACACGCGCAGCTCAGCGGTCTTCGCCCTGAACGAACTCGAGGCTCCCCTGGATGCGGGCACCACGGCCTCACTGCTCAACTTCACCAAGGACATCAATCTGTGGGTCCGCATCGCGGCGGTCCGGGCTCTGGGGCGGGCGCAACCCACACCGCAGGTTTCCGAAACGCTTACGGCGATGACCCACGACCGGGACGCAAAAGTCCGGATCGAAGCTCTGCGGTCCCTCGGGAGTCTTCGCCAAAGCGCCGCCCTTTCCGTACTTGTCGCGGGGCTGGAAGACGTCAATGAAAACGTGCGCCGCGCCGCGGTCGAAACCATGGGCGCCCTCGGCAACAAAGCAGCCATCGCGGTTTTGCAGCCGTTGCGCTTTCAGCCATCCGTAGTTGCCTACGAGGCAGAACACTCGCTCGCCGGGCTGGCGCCTTCCGACAACGAATTCTTCACAGGCTTCGATGAGTTTCCGCCGGCATATCGCAGCCCCGAAGGGGCGGCAAGCTTCGTGCGCGCTCTGGGACGCCTTGGCACTCCGAAAGCCATCGAGTGGCTCCTGCGCCTATGGAACATGAGCGGCAACGAGATCGAACCGGCTAAACCCGCGCTGCTACGCGTTCTCGCCGAGCGGCGCGTACCTGAACTCGAAAGCTATCTCGAGCAGGCGCTGCGCAGTTCGGATATTCACCTTAGACTCGCGGCGCTTGCATTGATGTCCACGCCGGATATCGAGATCTGCCGCCGCGGCTATGCGGACGCGCTCGACAAACCCGGCGGGGAGCAGCAGCGCCTAGCCTCGCTGGATGCGGCTGCGCGAGCGTCCGATTCGACGGACCGGAGGGCGTTGCTTGTGCGGGCGCTCGACGATCCGGATTGGCTGGTGCGGCGAAACGCAGTCAGGCATCTTCGCTTGCTCTACGGTGAGGATCATTCTCACAAGATCGGGATCGCTCGCGCAGTGTACGATCGCCACGAGTATCAGCGCATCGCGCGGACCACGGGCTGGCGCATCGTGATGGAGACCTCCGTGGGGGTGCTCGAGATCGCTCTCGACTACGACAACGCCGCGCTTACGGCGGAGCATTTCCTGCAGCTTGTGCGGCGGGGCGCCTTCGATGGAACGCGCTTTGGAGAAGTCGTCCCCGGGCAGTTCGTCCGGGCGGAGATTCCTTTTGACAGCGTGCTGCCAGACGCCCCCCCTGGCCCCCAACCCGAGATCAATCCGCAGCCCTTCTTGCGGGGTAGTCTCGCCTTGGGGAAGTTGGAACCGTCCTCGACCGACTCCTTTTCCATCTGCCTGTCACCGCAGCTCTTGTGGGACAGCCGGTTGACCAACTTCGGACGGCTGGTTTCCGGCGATAACGTGCTTGACCGGATCACACCGGAGACGAAGGTCCTGCGCGTGACGGCGCCGTAAAACAAGATTTTTGGGAAAGTGGAATACCGGAAAGCTCGTGGAAAGCGGCGATGCCCCGCATATTACATTCAATCCGTAACACGCTTGCCTACCTCATCGAAGAAACAAATAGCGGCTCAAGTTAGCGCCCCGTCACCGCTGCGGCTTTTCATACACTGCGAAGGCACAGCCAACTGACGCCGCGTGCGGGCGGGCCGGCGCAACGATACAATCGAATTTTCACAGCAACTGCTTCCAGGAGGGGATACCCATGAGACGTGTTCTTTCTCTTTTGTTCGGTCTGACTTTCTTAGTTTCGACGCCGCTGGCCGCGGCATCGGTGGAAGGGATCCTGGTCGACAAAGCGTGCTCGGCTGAAACGACAACCTATGACGCAGCCAAGGAGCATTCGCGCGACTGCGCGTTGATGGACGATTGCAAGGCCAGTGGATTCGGCGTGGTCACCACAGACGGGAAATTTCTCAAGTTTGACGCCGCCGGGGACAAAATGGCTGTCGAAGCGCTCGGTAAATCGAGCAAGGAAAACAACTTCACCGTCACCGTGGACGGCACCGTCGAGGGCAATTCCATTAAAGTCACAAGCCTGAAACTGACCTGACCTCGAGGCGGCCGCATGGGAGATCGATCTTCCGCCGCGGCCGCTGCCCCCCGCCATTCGTGGGGCTCCCACTATGCCGGGCCGTCTCTAACGACTTGGCGCCGGATGGTGATTTTTCACTCCTCCTCCCCGCACCTCCCACGGCCCGCGAAGCCGCTGACGGTCCCCGATCCGCCCTGCAGATTCTCAAGCCGCGAAGCCGAGACAAGACACCTTTGAGGGACTGTAGGATTGCGATTGCTCGCCACGCGACCTTGCTGGGTCTGTGTTAGTACCGTTCCCACTTCAAAACCAATTGGCATTATGTCCTTGTCCCTAAGGAGTATTAGGAGCATTCCCTGGGTTTATTCGGTACGTACTGGCTATGGACGGAAGGCCGTTTGTGGCTGAAAATCCTGGAGTAGAGACTGATTTGCCCTCGCTGATTCTTGCGCTGGACAGGAAGCCACTTTCGTGGGTTGTGTCTTGCTCACACAGATTAGCGTAGGCATACCGGCGGCACGGCCGGTGAAGCTACCGATCATCTTTCGGCTGCCGTTCGCGTGACGGCAGGCTCTCTACGTGCGTTCAGCGTGTTTTCAGCCAGTTTATGGCATTCGGAAGGAGGCCAGACGTCAGGGTCGAAGAGCGTCTTTCGAACAGCATGGTTCATCCACGCTGTGCTTCATGTGAAGTTTGACGCGTCGCTCCTGTGGGTTCTTCGATGCAGAAGGACTGGACGCTAGCAGCGGTCATCGAGGTTGCGTACATCGCAATCGTCATCCTGCTCGGCTTGCAGACTTTGATGACGGTAGCGTCGCAGCCCGGCGAGCCGGAATGGGTCTCCTTTTCCGTTCTCCTGCTGATGGCTTGCGCAACGACACCGGTGAAGGTGAAGTTGCCCGGTGGCGGCAAGCCCGTGTCGCTGTCGTTCCTGTTTACGTTCGCCGCTATCATCGAGCAGCCTCCCAGCGCGGCTTTTTACATTGCGTCGGTCGCGCTTGTCTTCAGCATTCTGGCCGATGAAGACGCGGTGCTCCCTTGGCATCTTATCGGCTTCGATCTCGCCTCCCTCAGCATCGGCTACTACCTCACGTCGCTGGTCTACCAGCGTTTGCTGGCCGAGCCGTGGATCGAATGGACCGTGGCGGCGTGGGCGGCGGCAGGCACCTACTACGCGGTGAGTTCGATCAGCAGTTCGCTGCGTATCGCCATCAAGGAGTGGACGGCGCCGTGGAAGGTCTGGCAGCAGCGCTTCTTCTGGACTGGGCCCATCTACATGCTGGCTCCCGTCGGCTTGAGCGCCGTGAAACTTCTGCTTAGCGCCGCCTCCTACGTGGACAGTTTGATGGCTCTGGCGGTGATTTTCATCGGTTACAGCTACGTCCGCATCTATTTTTCGCGCCTTCACGATCAGCAGGACCACGACCGCGAGCTTTCGGAGATCCGTCATCGCGCCATCGAAAGCCTGGCGGCGGCGATCGAGGCCAAAGACGGCAGCACGGCGGGCCACCTACAGCGCGTGAAGCACCACGCCACCCGGCTGGCGGAGAGCCTGGGCTGCTCGAAGGAAGAACTGCCCACGCTGGAAATGGCCGCGGTGCTGCACGACGTTGGCAAGGTGGGCGTGCCGGACTACATCCTGATGAAGCCCGGCCGGCTCACGGATCACGAGTTCCGGGAAATTGCGAATCACACCACGGTCGGCGCCGCCATTGTCGACGCCGCCCGCTTCCCCGATTCGGTCGGCAAAATCGTGCTGTCCCACCACGAGCATTGGGACGGCTCCGGCTACCCCAACGGCCTGAAGGGCGAGGAGATACCGCGTCTTGCCCGCATCCTCACGGTAGTGGACTGTTTTGACGCTCTGATCACCGACCGGCCTTACCGGCCCGCGCTGTCCATCGATCAGGCTGTGGAGCTCATGCGGCATCAACGAGGTAAGATTTTCGATCCTAAGATTCTTGACACGTTCCTCGATGAGTTCCCCTTGGTGCTCAGCGAGCTGAAGCGCAACCTGGAAGAAGAACAGTCGGCGGTTTCCGCGAACCGCCAGCAGAGCATCGAAATTTCTCAAAGCTGGATTGAAGACGGTGACGAGCATGAAGGCGCTTTGCGGCGAAAGACGCTGCGGCAACTTAGCAAGGCCCCTGACAAGCTCATTGCGTTTTACGAAATTCTCGACATGCTCGGCGCCGATCTGCAGTTCGAAAAGGGTTTGAAGGAATGTCTTCGTATTCTGAAGACAACCATTCCCTACGACAAGGCGGGGATCTTCATCTTCGAACAGAATCAATACATTCTGCTCTCCGCCGACGGATTCCCGGATCACTGCATCTCCCGTCTGACGTTGCCCTCGGAGCACGGCTTGATCTCGCAAGCGGCCGCGCGACGCCAGCCGGTGGCGGCGGACGCCAGTCCGGCGGAAATCCCCGGCGAGAAACCTCCGCGATACCTCGACGATGTGGCGTCATCCATCGTCGCGCCGCTGATTAGCGACGAGAACATTGCCGGCACGTTGATTTTGGCCTCGACGGAGTCCGGCCGCTTTACGCAGGAGCAAGCTCACTCCCTCGAATTGATCACCCGCAAGCTGGCCCGCACCTTGGAATCCTCGAAGACCGTGAAAAAGGTCTACCTCGAAGCGGAAACCGACGCCGTCACCGGCTTGCCGAATGCGCGCGCCGCCTTCCGCAAGCTCGAAGATGAAATCAAGCGAGCTGACCGCGAAGGCCAGACCGTGGGCGTGCTCTTCATGGATATCAACGGCCTCAAGCCCGTGAATGACTCCTATGGCCATGGCGCGGGTGATCAGCTTTTGATTGAGACAGCACGGCGGCTGAAGGAACGTCTGCGAACCTACGACTTCGCGGGCCGCGTGGGCGGCGATGAATTTATTGCCATTCTTCCTGGAATCTCGAGGAGCGGCATTCCCGGCGCGATCGAGTCGCTCAAGAGGGCGGTCGCGGATAATCCCGTCAAAGTCGCCGAGGGCGTTTACGCCCAAACGACCATTAGCATCGGAGCAACACTGTTTCCCGACGACAGCCTCGACCCCGAGGAACTCGTTTACATCAGTGATCAGCGCATGTATGAAGATAAGGAACGCAGCCGTTCCTCCCGCCGGCAAGAATCCTCCCGGACGCTGGTGGAAGCCGGCACCGCGGAAACGTAGTTCACGCCACTTGCCCGCGCCGGGCATCGAAGCATCAGACGAACAACTTCGCCAAGCGGCTGACTGGATCGGCCGCGATCGCGGTGAGCCAATCCATCGCCGCATCGGCCGCTTCGCCGCTCACGGAACGGACTGCGTCGATATGGCCGCCCGATCTGCGGGCCTTTTCATATTCCTGAAGAAACGTCCTCGGTGGAAGGGTAGCGTGGGGTTCCGACGAGAGCGCCTGCTCGATCTCTTTCCTGCGTTGCAGTAATAGGCGGTGTTCCGCATGGTAGGAGAGCAGCTTGGTGTCGCTGCTTCCCGAAGTTTTTACGAGCGAACGCTCGAGCTTGCCGATAATCTTGCCCAAGCGTTTGACTCGCTCGCGGATGTGGCTGTGCGCCTGGCCTTGGGCGGCCCGATAGAGAACCTTTTCAAAATCATCCGCAAACGGGATACGGACCGCTTCGTACCAGACGGTGAGCGCCCGCAGTGCACCGATCAGTTTGGCTGTGGCGAGAAACTTGCGCTCCACACCCGCGTAAACTTCCCGGTCGAAGTTTTCGATGCGAGCGTTGCCGGCTCCCTCGAAGTGGACGCAGTTAGCGGGAACGTCGCGCCGCACCATGGATCCCGCGGCGACGATCGCCCCGAAATCGATATGCAGCGGCGCCACCAGGCCGCACTGGCCGCCGACAAAAATCGGGGCAGAGCGCAGCAGCACGCCCCGCACGTCACCGATGAGGCTGCCGTATTTGTCACCGCGCGGATCGAAGTTGAAATGGATAACACCGGAACCGACTTCGCTGTGATCGTCACGCGAGGTACCCCCACTCATGAAGAGGTCGCAGTAATTGATCAGCGATCCAGTGACAACAGTGGCGGTGAGAATCGTGTTCTTGAAAGCGACGCTATGGGCCGCTTCCGCCTGCTCTTCGAGCAAGGTCCCGGGCCGCAACTCGGCGAAGCCGCGAACCTTGGCTCCGTCAAGCAGGGTGGCGCCCTCGTAACAACCGGCGCCGATTTCGACATCGCGGCCGATCTGGCAGTCTGTTACCTCCGCGTGGCCCGACCCGCCGAGGCGCGCCCCGCGGCCGATCCGCAAATGGGCGCCCCGTAGCGTGGCGTGGACGATCGAAGCCCCAGCCTCGATGTTTTCGAGCGGCACATCGTTGGCAATGTAGACGCGTTCCGGCCCCCAGACATCCACACCGCGGGCGGCGAGCTGCGCAACGCGCTGGCGGTTGCCCGAATCGTCGTAGGATTGTTGTTTTGACACGAGTTACCGTGTTTCGGGACGGGGAAAAGGGGACGGACTCCTCTTCACCTCTCGATTGTTAACGGAACCGCGACCGAGCCGGAAGCGGTTGCGCGTTGCCACGCACTGGGCACGGCCGTGCCGTGTCCCTACACCATCTGCTCGACCAAGCCGTAGACTTTTTCGAGCGCCGCCGGCAGCGCGCCGCTATTCTTGCCGCCGGCCTCGGCGAGGTCCGGGCGTCCACCGCCCTTCCCGCCGACTTCTTCCGCCACCGCGCCCACGAGCTTACCGGCATGCACTTTCTTACCGGCCAAATCTTTTGTCACAGCCGAAATGAGAGCGACGTTCCCATCGGCGGCGCAGCCCAACAGGACGACGCCGGACTGCAGTTTATCCCGCAGCGAGTCGGCGAGGGAGCGCATCTGCGTCCGGTCAAGGCCTTCGACCTGAGCCGCCAGCACCTTGACGCCCTTTATCAGGCGAGCCTTCTCGACTAAATCGCCTACGTTCGACTGTGCCAGTTTCGATTTCAGCCGCCCGATCTCTTTTTCGAGGTCGCGCCGCTCGTTGCTGAGGCGCTCGACGCTTTCGACCAGATCGGCATCGGAGACACGAAGTGTGGCCACAATTCGCGAGATGCGGTCGATGGCGTCCCTATACTGCTCATAAGCCACGCTGCCGGTGACGCCTTCGAGCCGCCGTACGCCGGCGGAGATGCTGCTTTCGGAAGTGATCTTGAAAACCCCGATGTCGCCCGTGCGGTTGACGTGTGTGCCGCCACAAAGCTCTTTGCTGAAACCGGGAATCTGCACGACGCGCACCTGATCGCCGTACTTTTCCCCGAAGAGCGCCATGGCGCCGGTCTTCAGCGCTTCGTCGAGACTGAGAATGTCCGTTGTAACGGCCGTGTTGATGAGGATCTGCTCGTTCACAAGCCGCTCGACCTCTTGGATCTCCGCCGGATCGAGCGCCGTGTAGTGCGTGATGTCAAAGCGCAGGCGGTCGGGCGCGACCACGCTGCCCGCCTGCTTGACGTGCGTCCCCAAGACCTGCCGCAAAGCGGCGTGCAAGAGGTGGGTGGCCGTGTGGTTGCGCATCGTGGCATGCCGCAGGTCTTCCGCCACGCGTCCCGAGACCTCCTGGCCGACCTTGAGAGGCGCTGCCGTAACAATCTTGTGAACGCTGAGTCCCTTCAGCGGCGCATAGACATCCCGCACCCGCGCCACCACGTCGCCGCCCGCGAGGATCGATCCCCTGTCGCCAACCTGGCCGCCCGCTTCGGCGTAGAAAGGCGTGCGGTCCAAAACGAGTTCGGCCTCCGCGCCCGCGGGTAGCTCGTCCACCATCTCTCCACCCACGAGCAGGCCCACGATTTTCAAACCGTCCGTCTGGGTGTTGCCATAACCATCGAACTTTGTCGCTTGCGCTTCCCGAAGCTTTTGGTAGGCCGGCGATACCTTCGCCACGTCGCCGCCCTTCCAACTTGCCCGGGCGCGGGCGCGCTGGTCGGCCATCTCGCGGTCGAAACCTTCCTGATCGATCGTCAGGCCGCGCTCGCGGGCCAACTCCTGCTGCTCGTCGAGCGAGAGGCCAAACGTGTCATAGAGCTTGAAAGACACAGCGCCCGGCAGGACCTTGTCTTCGAGTTTGTCGACCGAAGACTCGAACATTTTCTCGGCAAGGGCGAAGCTGTGCTGGTAACGCAGTTCCTCTTCCTTGACGATGCGCGCGACGCGCTGCACCGTTTCGAGCATCTCGGGGTAGCCGGGCCTCATGAGTTCGGCTACAAAACCGGTCAGCTCATAGAGAAAGGGCTTTTCCGCGCCGCTGAGGCGTCCATGGCGCAACGCCCGCCGAATGATTTTGCGGAGAACATAGCCCCGGCCTTCGTTGGCGGGCAGCACGCCGTCATGCACCAAGAAAGCCGCCGCACGGCTGTGATCCGCGATGATGCGGAGGGTTGTGTCAACCTTCGCATTCTCTCCATAGCCGGCTCCGCCCAGGATCTCCGCCGCACGGTCGATGATCGGCCGGATCAGGTCTGTCTCGAAATTGCTCAGCTTGCCTTGCAGAACCGCCGCCGTCCGTTCGAGGCCCATGCCGGTATCAATCGAAGGCCGGGGCAGCGGGGTCAGCTTGCCGCTCGCGTCGCGGTCGAACTGCATAAAGACGAGATTCCAGATCTCGACATAGCGGCTGATGTCGGTGGGGAAGGGCGCATCCTGCTCGCCCGGTTCCAGGCCCTGCGGGCCGAAGTCGTAGAAGATTTCCGAGCACGGTCCGCAGGGGCCGGTGTCGCCCATCTGCCAGAAATTGTCCTTCGCGCCGCAGCGGAAAATGCGGTTCCCGCCAATACCGGTGACCTTTTTCCAGAGCTCTTCCGCCTCGTCATCATCCTCGAAAACGGTGACATAAAGGCGGTCCTTCGGCAGGCCATAGATCTTTGTCACCAGCTCCCAGGCGAAGGCGATGGCGTCGCTCTTAAAATAGTCGCCGAAGGAGAAGTTGCCCAGCATCTCGAAAAACGTGTGGTGGCGGCGGGTGTAGCCCACGTTTTCGAGGTCGTTGTGCTTGCCCCCCGCGCGCACACACTTCTGGGACGTCGTCGCGCGGCTGTAATCACGCTTCTCGCGTCCAAGGAAAACGTCCTTGAACTGGTTCATGCCCGCGTTGGTAAAAAGGAGCGTCGGGTCGTTGGCGGGGACGAGAGACGAACTCGGCACGATTCGGTGCCCGGCCGACTCAAAGTAGCGAAGAAACTTTTCCCGTATTTCGTGGCCAGTCAATCGTAAGCCTCGTGGTCGCCTGCTGGGTCCGGGTGGTCGGCGATAGCTTCCAGCCAATCGCTGTTGGAGGAGATTTCCTGCAGTGCAATCACGATTTTAGCAGAGGGAAAACCGGCCCGAAGGAGCGTCCGGTACAGGGATGCCAGGCGTTTGGGGCTCTCGATGGGGGTATTCCCGTGGCCGGAACCGAGTTTCCGCTGCAAATGCTCGCGAATGAGTTCGAGTTCGTCCGTGCCTTCGTAGGCGCCATCGACGGCTTGCTCCGCCACGGCGGGGTCGACACCCCGGCGCGCCAGCTCTCGCGCCACACGTTGCTTTCCAAGGCCTTCATAGTCGCGCCGGAACCGCGCATAGGACTCGGACAGCCGCGCGTCATCGAGATAGCCGATTTCGGCAAGGCGGCGCAACACTTCCTCGACGTCGGCGGGCCGCGCCGCGCGGGCCTTCAGCCGCGTTCGCAGCTCGGTTTGTGTAAGCGACCGCCTGGCGAGCGCGGCGACAGCGTAGTCAAACAACGCCGCCGCTCCGAGACGCTTGACGTTGCGCAAGGCCACCGGGAAGATTGTAGCGCGAGGAGGACGGCGCGGGAGCGCCAAGGCTTCGCACCAGGCCGGCTTTTGCAGAATGGATCCCCAGCTACTTCTCCCTCCCCTATACTTAGACCTTGGCTAACGTCAAGCGGCGTGGGAGCGTCCATATTGCAGGTCCAAAGCCCACTGGAACGGGGCAGGATCGTCAGCCCTCTTGAGCCGACGGAGCGAATCAGAAACAATGGAAGAAATGGAAGCTGCGCATAGCCAGGCCCAAACGACATCAGTTTCCGACTCGGCCCGGCCGCCGTGGCAGCAATGGGTCGGAGCTACCGCTGCGATCCTTATGGCGATCCCCTGGCTCCTCGCCGGAATCTGGAAGCTCACCGTCATCAGCCAATGGCAGCTGATGATGACCCAGATCCTGGTGCCGGTCTCTCTCAGCCTCGTTGCGACAATGGCCGTGATCATGGGCGACCTGACAGCGGGCGTGCTCCTGGTGCGTCCCGCCTGGCGGAAGCTCGGCGGCCTTTTTTCAGCCGGATTGCTGATCATCTTCATGGCCTATTTCGCCATCAACTACGAAGCTCTCAAAGGGGCCGATTGCAGTTGCTTCCCGTGGATTGAACGCACCGTGGGACCGGCCTTTTTTTGGAGCGACGCGGCCATGTTGGCGCTGTCACTGCTGGCCGCGTGGTTCGCTCCCCCACTCGCGAAAATACAGAGCGCCGCAAAGGCCGTTGCCGCGATAGCCGCGGTTGCTTTCATCGCGTTGGCGATCGATAGAACCCTGCCTCAGCCGGATGCCGACGTTCCCGCGGCGATCAAGACCGACGACGGCGAGCTGTCCCTGCGCCAGGGGGACGTGTTCCTCTACTTCTTCAATCCCCTTTGCCCGCACTGCGAGGATGCCGCCAAGCGGATGGCTCTGCTCGATTGGAAGGCGACCTTCGTCGGTATTCCGACGCAAGACTACCACTTTGGCCCCGGATTCGCGGAGGACACCGGCCTGAAGAACGTCAAGCTTTCTCCCGATCTCGATTTACTCAAGGAGAAATTCCCTTTCAGCGACGTGCCTTACGCCGTGGCGCTGAAAGACGGGCGTGTCGTCGAACGGTTTCGCTTTTTTGAAGATCCCGAGCTAAGCGACAAGATCCGGGAACTTGGCATGGCGCAATAGCAGCGGTGGTTCCCGGGCCAAAGCTGCCCGGCACATCCACAACACTGTTTCGCTGACGGCCTGTCTGCCTTGACCTTCAAAAACACCCTTGCCGCTCCCCGAGACAATCCGCACCAAGATCACCTCGGAGGCCGCTGGATACATCAGCCTCACTCCGGTCGAGCAGCGCGATATCCCGCTCGCCGAGCTCCTTGAGCGCATTCTGGCATTGACAGGGAAGAACCCGGGGCGCATCCGCGAGATCCTCGAGCGTGGCTCTCTGATCAGCGGGCCCGCACGGTACCGTTGGCAGGGGATTGAGACCGGAAAGGCCGAGTTGGACGCCGTTCTGGCACGTTTTCCCGATGCCGACCCGGGGCGCGTGTTTGACCCATTACACTGCCGGTTGGCGATCCTGCGCTCCCAGCGGGGTCTGCTGGAGATCCCTCGCGAAGTGGCCTCGCAGCGGCGGATGCTTAAGCGCCAGAGCTTCTGGGATGTGCTGCTTCCCGCCGTAGCAACCTCTTCTCTCCGCTACGAGCGTTACTCCTACGCCGACCGCGCCGACGTCTACACGGCGTCCGTGACGCACGATACCGCAGCTCTCTTGCGGGCTCACGCGGCGTTGCTCAAATACAGCACGCTCGCCCAGCAGTTGCAGGCAATGGAGATCGAGAAGGCCGAGCTGATCGTGGAGCGCTGAGATAGGGGTCTCCTAAGCGGAGACCCCTTTTGCAACGCAGCACAGTCTCCGCTGCTCAGCCTAAGGCCGCAGGCCGAGCAGGAAAGCGATGCGGCGCACCAGCGCATCGATGCTGCTGAAACCGGTGTCCACCTTGCTGGAGACGGTTCTCTGCAGCTGTCCCCGGAAGATTCCGCCGCGGTAGGACGTGGTGTGCAGGTTCAGATAGTGCCCGCCCGGGTCCGAGATGATTCCGCCGATGGCAGTCAGTTCGGCCACATTCGTAATCGCGAGGCTCCGCTGCTTGAAGATCCGCCCCGCACCCGCGGATGCATCCAGCAGGGGATTCGGAGGGAAGTTCGCCGGCGTTGAAGAGAGGACAATTCCGCCGTTCGCACCCGCCACATTCTTATGAATGTGCATGGCGAGGAAGGTTTCAGGCTGCGTGGTGAAAAACGAAACATCAAAATCCGCCAGAGCGGAAACAATATTGCCCGCGTCATTCCGCCGCAGGTGCAGCGCGATCGTGCCGTTACCCACGACCTCACGGTCAGTGACTGCCGGGACTTCGGAAGAGGGACTCAGGGGCGCGATAAACTCCACTCTCTCGAACGTATCGGCCAGCACCAGCGCGGGCGCGGCCAAGAGAAACACGGACGCCAAAGCTAATCGTTTCATGGACTAACTCTCCTTCTCGAAAGAACCTGTAAGTAACGAAACAAAAACCAAAGCTGGGGCCTATTGTAAGGGAACGGAAACGGAAGCAGACCGCTGGGGGTCATTCGCCCGGCCGAGTCACGAGTTGCTCCAGAGCGCGGTTCCCCCAAGAATGACGGCCTCTGCAGGCCAGTTCAAAACAATCATAGTCAAAGATGATTTGTTACAAGCAAAAACTTCCAAAGCGCGTCCATCTGTTTTCTACTACTTGGCGGGTTCCAGGTGAACCGCTAATGCCGCAGCGCCAGACGGACGAATATCAAACAGCAGGGGGAGGGGTTCGCGCCTCGGCGGTGTGCCCTTGGAAGACGGGTCAGACCCGGCCAAGAGGGCACAGGCTGGACTCCGTCCAGTCCAACCCGAAAGAGTGGCGAGGGCGGAGGCCCGTGGGGGGATGAGCAGATTGGCTTCGATTCTGGTGATCGATGACGATCCTCAAGTACTGGAAACCTTGCTGGAGATGCTCCGCCAAATGGGGCATGAGGCCGTCGGGGCCACCGACGCCGACGTCGCCATGGAACAGTTTTCGCAAGCGCCCGCTGATCTGGTCATCACGGACATCGTCATGCCGAACAAAGACGGTTTCGAGACGATCCAGGCGTTTCGGCGAAGTCACAACGACGTGAAGATTTTGGCGGTATCGGGAGGCGGACGCTTTGGCCAGGGCTCCTTCCTCAAGGAAGCGAGGCTCTTCGGCGCGGATCTGGCGCTGATGAAACCCTTCAGCCAGCGGGAGCTCCTCGCGGCCGTCCAAGCCCTTGTGCCGGTGTAAGCAGAATGGGATCCAGCGCGGCGAGCGAATCTACCAGGTTCGGTCGATGCCCACAACTTCCAAGCCGCTCGTTTTCTTGCGGAGATAAACCGTGACAGTCTTAGCCGGATCGTCTCCCTTGATGGAAGCGGCGTAGTAGTCACCGGCTCCTTCGCGGACCTGCGGAGGCAGAGCAAGCCCGGACGCCCCGGCGATGGGCGTGTGCTTCTCCGCTTCGTTGTCGAACTGCGACCATTCCACCTGGTATTCCCGCTTTGGCTTGAAGCCGTATTTCACTTCAAGATCCTCGAAAGTGAGGTTCCCTGCCGCGATCGAAAAACCATCCAAGGGCAGCACTTTGGCGAAGTAGGTGCGGCCAACGATGTTGCGCCTCTCGATCAGGCATTTCACAAGCCAGGCTTCGGCTTCGGGGTCGCTATATTTGCCTTCGGCCACGATCGCCCGAATGTGCTCGTCGGTAAAGGCCATCACCTTCTTGGCGGCCCAGAACGAATCGTCAGACAGGCGGTTGTCAAAGGCGGGATTGGGATATTCCGGCCGGTATTTTTCGGGTTCGAAGATGCGGTAGTCAAACAAGCCGATCGAGGGATAGTCGTGGTAGTCGAGCCGCGCCCAGCGCGGCACATAGAGGCCCAGGGAGAGCACTTGTACGGCCGCCGGCTTGAAAGAGTACATGTACTGATTGCCGGAGCGGGGACTGTTGGCTTTCTCGCTCGCGCTGCCAAGGATGGAGCCGAAGTCGATCAGGTGATGCTTAATGAACTTAACGCCGTTCTCTTCCACGTGCATGTCGAGCGTATTAATGGCGCGCGAGTCATCGTGACCCAGCCACGCCGCAAACACGAAGAGCCCGCGCAGATCACGGCGGTGCTCGTGAGGCACGATATCGTTGGGGTCGTCGGAGCGGGTGTCGAAGTACCGGAACGGCCCGACGGGACGCCCTGAGAGCAACAGGCTGGCAATGCCCCGCCGCACCCCCTGCTCATTGCGAGGCACCCGCTTCAGGATGTTGGTCACGTCGTCCTGCGTCATAAGGCGCACCCCGCCGGCAGGCGTATCCACGGTTGTCTCCTTGCCGACGACGAACTTGTCGTCACGGAAGGTGACCAGATAGTTTTCCGGAACGTGGTACCCCAATGCATGGAAAAACAACGGCCCGATCGTATCAACAGCCGTCGTCATCTCCGGGTTCGACAGGGGGTCGAACTTCAGCAGGTAGCGCTTTCCCGTGGTGTCCTGAATGGTAAACCCCGGCGTGATGCCTTCCGTCTTCGCGCTGACAATCGTCCAGAGACCTTCGCTCGCGGGCGCGTTATTCTTGCGCGGTCCGCGCACCAACTCTTCGACGGTCATCGGGCGAGACCCGATACGGTTCGTATACCAGGAATTGTCGGGCACCTCGCCAAGCGTGTTCACCGCGCCTGCGGGAACATGTTCGAACTTCCCTTTCTTCTTGGACTGCTGCTCTCCCGGCTCGGCAAACGTTTGCAAGAAGAAATCGTAGTAGTCATCCAGCCTGTAGCGGGCCACGTTCTCGACATTCATGGGCGGAGGTTCTTGTGGCAACGGATCATCGGAATAGAACTTCCGCGCCTCCGCGAGCATGGGGACTAACACCAGCAGAGCGAAGATTCTCTTTGTCAATGTTGCTTGCATCAGACGGCCTCCAACCCCTGTCGCCGGTGCTGTTGTCATAGGGCCCTCAGAAAGGATTGGCAAACTTGAACCACATCTGAAACCCTTCCTGGCTGAATCCGAAGTCAAGCCGCAGGAAGACTGCGTTGCGGGCGTTAAACCGGAAACCAAAGCCAGCCGCCGTTTCCAGATCGTGGTAATTGATTTGCGAACGCTTCGGCACCACTTTGCCCGCGTCAAGAAAGAGCGCCATGTCGAGGCCCGTAAAGGCTTCCCAGCGGTATTCCACGTTGGCCACGATCATGTTGTTGTCGTAGAAGCGGTAGGGGCGGTAGCCGCGCAGATCATCCGATCCGCCGAGAATCGGCTGCAGGTAGAAAGGCACCACCTGCCCCGGATTCTCATAGGTCATGATCGTGCGTGTCCGCAGCGCGATAACCCGTTTATCGTTGAAGAAAGGTATGTACTGCTGGGCCTCGAGATCGAGCAGACGAAAATCGTGCCGCCCCAGGTCGCGGTCGTCGTAATAGTGGAATTTGGCGGCATAGTATCCACCCGAGCGGGGACCACCCGGAATGTCGCGATAATCCAGCTCCGCCGAGACGCCGCCGCGCCAGAAATCGGATTGCTGGTCGAGGCCTGGAGTGGTGAAAGGGGTGAAGACATCGTCGATGTTGGCGATGCCCGGGCGGTTCCCCGGACCTGTATTGAGCTGAATGAATCCGCCTGTCGCACCGATGCGAAGGGGCCTCACAGGTTTGACGCCGACGGTGAAGTCGTAAGAGGTATCTTCGAGGCGGAAATTCGTGCGATCGTCCTTTCTTGAATCCGGTCCCTGCCCATAGTATTCGATGCGAGGCAGGTTGCGGTGAACGGCGTAGAGATCCACGAACAAGTGATCGTTCGCCAGCTTGGGCATCGTGAGCTGGATGTCGAACAGCACTGCCCTGCTCAAGGAGCCGTTGATAGAACTCCGGAAGTTGACGTTCTTGTTCGCATCTTCGCGGTGGTACTCCGTGCCCAGCGAAAACCCCTGGCCGGTCGGCATGCCCCCGAACTTGAAGCGCAGGCCCTTGTAGCCTTCGGCGAAGCGCTGCATGACCCTCGCTTCCTTCATGAAGGTCAGGCCCTTTTCAAAACCGCTGTAGCTGGGCTCTGCGAGATGCGCCGCCTTCTCCTTCCGGGCCTGCTGAATCTGCTCGGAGCGGGTCTCGGGCTGCGCGGATAGCCGGGCCGGCAGGGCAAGCAGAATCGCCGACGTAGCAAAGATCACTACGGCAAACAGAGAACGCCGAACTCGGCGTCGGAATCGGGTTGGCGGCATACGAACAGAATCCCGGTGAACCGGCCGCTCGGCAGCGCAAGGCGGGCTGCCAAGCGTCCAGCGATGGTTGTCCAGGAACTAGTCTCCCGAGGCGCCGAGTTGCGCGCCCTGAACATCGATAAACAATAACTCTAACACGGTCCAAGAGGGCAAATGGCCGCGAGTGCGTGCGCGGAGACGCCACCGACAATCGGCTGCTCCCCCTGCCGGTTCTAGCGGAGAATAAAGACAATGCGCGTTCGGGTACCGGGAGGGGGAAAGGAGTCTGCGGACTGGAAACAGTCCAGGACCATCCAGCCGCCCGCCATCGAAGGTTCGAACGCCGGCGAAGCCTCGCCCGCTGCTTCCAGGCAGACTCAGAGTTACCTCCTCTCTCTACCGGAACGGGCCTTGCGGTCGGCGGCGGCTCTTTCCGCGGGGCTCCTTCGGGAGCTGACGGACGTTACCCTACCGAAGGCAGTGCGGCGGTCGAAGCTTTACGAGACCATGGTGCAAGCCACGCTACGTTTTCTGATCGAGGAGGTCGGGCAGGTGGAAGGGGCCTACCCTCCCGAGGGGAAGCTCAGCAATGATTTCGCCCTGCGACGAACGGCCGGTAACGGCATCGAGTTGGCCGGCATTCTCGCTTTTCGGGCCTCTCCTGTCTGGGTCATGGCGGCGCTGGCGGATGTTTCCGGATCGGGCCGCCGGCTGATTCGGGAAATCGCGGCCTGTCTGAAGCAAGAAGGTTTGCTTGAAAAAGACCGTGAATTCGAAAGTATTGATCAACTTCTGGATGGCCTGGAAAGGACGTCCGGCCGGCTGGCGGACAACATCAACACACCACCGCTCGATGTGGCTGCATTGCGCAAGGAATGGGCGGAACTTCGCAAGGAGCTGGGGCAGCTGGCGCCCGCCAGGCTGCCCTCCCCGGCTAGACTCTGGGAGCAGTGGGAGGATCTGCGCGCCGTCGCCTCCCGCGAAGACCGCTCTGTCTTTCAGGTGTCTACTCTGATGGCGCTGTCGGCAATTGAGCGCCTGCCGGAGGATTTGCGGTGGCTGTCGCGAAGCGCTAAGGCGGCCGGCCGGCACACGAGTCAACTGGTCGCCGGCGCTTTGCTCGACGATTACCGGGAAACGCTCGCGGAGCTTCGCAACATCGGCTTCCTAGCTTATTGGCGCCGCCAGTTTCGACCCTATCTCAAGGCCGCCGCGCTCCAGTTTTCACCAGGGAGAGCGACTTTGCTGGAAAAAATCCTGGCAAGACGCCGCCCCACCCCTTAGCGATGACCGTACTCAACCGGGCGCTCAACGAATCGTCAGCGTCCCGCGTCCAACCTTGAGAGGCACAACGATGAAGAAGATACCATGGGCTATTTTCACTCTCCTGGCGGCGGCTTTCCTGGTGGGTTTCCACACGGGGCGGGGAGGCCTGGAAACTGCTCACGCGCAGGACATGCAGGAGTACTTCGTCAGCCCTACGTGGGGTTCACTGCGCGGCTCGATCGGCAACCGGCATCTTCTCTTTGAGGCCGAAGATGGCACCGTGCGCGTGGTGGACATGGTCGGCTCCGATCCTATCGACAAGACGATGCGCGTCGATCGGATCATCCGCCGCCGTTGAGTGCCGCGTCTGTTCTGCGACGTCCCGCGGACGGAGATCCGCGTTTCGCGGTCCGGCGTTCGCTGCAAATACTAGTCTTCCGGAAGGTCGCCGGGATGGGGCGGGACCGGGCTCGACCCGGCGAACGCCGGCATGGATACTTCGACCGTCGGGAAGTAGTGATGGAGCAGCCGCTGCAGCCATTCCTCGGCGTTTTCGCGGCGAGCGAAGCTGTTGGCGAAGTGCAGTCCGGCGCCCCAGAGAAAAGCGTTCCAGCGGAGCTTCGCGGCCTGCCGCAGGACCACCGCATGAATGGTCTCGCCGCCGTGCTCGAAGGTCCACTGCAACATTTTTATTCCACCTCTTCCATATTCGGTCTACCCGGGGAAGAAGTTTAAGTGGGAATTCGCCTGAGGCTGCCTAGATCGGAAGTACTCTGTCATACGCACCCCTGAGGCCGGTGGCTGAAGCGGTGAGATGGGGATTGGCCTTGTGAAAAATATGGACTTTCACGAGCAGGTGTAGCGCGGATCTGGCGCCGCTCGAAGATGCGCGGTGTTTGGTGGAATCGACAACGCGTCTCGACCGTGACTTTGCCCGAGTCCCCTTTCGGACCGAATCTCCAGCGTTACGCGTATACAAAATCGCGAAGGGCACCGAGAACTGCCTGGTGATCTCTCGACCCGAGATTGCCAAGTTTTTTCAGGATCAAACGATTGTCAAGCGTGAATAATTTGAGGCGGACGACGCAGGGCGCGCTCAGGCCGGCAGGGTCAAGCTCTGTCAAATGCGTATCGCCGGGCCAGGGCGCATGAGACGAGGACGTGATCATAGCCAGGACGGTATGTCCCGCTTGGTTGAAAGCCGTGGCGCTCAAAGCGACGGCCGGACGCCGTTTGGATCCGGGTCTCTCGGTAAACGGGAAAGGGACGACCACTACGTCCCATCGTTCACAGGTCACCGAAGGCCTCTTCGTCCTCCGGCGTCACCCACTCCTCCAAAGTCGAAGAAAGAGCCGCATGGAAAGCCGCGTCCAGGGGGTCGATTCGCCGGATTTGCACGGCACCCCCCTCGACCTCATACAGGATGACGTCACCTGGCGCAGCTCCAAGGGTCTCTCGAACCTCTTTCGGCAGTGTGAGTTGCCCTTTGCTGGATAGCTTGCTGGTCAGCATAATTCCCTACTATCGATTGTAAAGAGTAAAGAGTAAAATAGCAAGAAGTAAGGCTGCGGTATCCTGTGTAGAAGTCTTTTTGAATCAGCAGATTGAGCGTGTTGAGCTTCTACTTGATTTGCAGCTTCCGGGCAAGCGCTTCAAGTTTTGCCGCCAGCTCCGTGTCTTTGGCGGTAATGCCGCCGGCGTCGTGGGTGGTTAAATCAATGGCAACGCGATTGTAGACGTTGCACCATTCAGGGTGGTGGCCCATGGCTTCGACCGAGACGGCTGCCGCTGCCATGAAGCCAAAGGCATGGACGAAGTCCGCGAACTTGTATTCGCGGTGCAGCTTGCCCCCGGCGATACTCCAGCCGCTGAGCTTCTGGAGGGCCGCCTCGATGTCGGTTTGGGAGAGTTTTAGGTTTGCCATAGTCCATGGTAACGCGTCATTCTGATTCCTAATGACCGACCTGCGCACCAACCTCGACTTGGCTGTGCAAGCTCTCGGGGCTCACCGCCTGCGTTCGTTTCTCACCGTCCTCGGGCTGACGATGGGCGTGGCCACGCTGATGGCCGTGATCACGCTGGTCCAAGGCGCGAATACTTTCGTAGCCGACAAGATCGCCAATCTGGGCACCGACGTCTTTCGCGTCGCCAAGACGCCGTTTGCGTCCACCGACTGGGAGGAGAACGCCCGCGCCCGGCGCAATCCCGATATCGGCCTGGAACACCTGCGCGCCATCAGGGCGGGATGTCCGGCGTGCACACAAGTAGGCGCGACGGCATCGGCCCAGGCCGCCGTGCGCTACCGCAACCAGGAGCTACGGGATATCAGCATCAACGGCTACACGCCGAACATGGCGGACATCAGCACCCGCGTCATCGAACGCGGCCGCTATTTCAGCGCCAGCGAAGATCAGCACACGGCCAACGTGTGCCTGTTGGGATCGGACGTGGCCGGGCAGCTCTTTCCGGGTATCGACCCGGTCGGCCGCACACTGCGCGTCGGCAAAGACGAGCTGCGCGTCATCGGCGTCTACGAGCGGATCGGCTCCGTGCTCGGCCAGAACCAGGACAACTATATCGTGGTCCCTTTGAACACATTCTTCTCGATGCAGGGCCGCCGCCACACACTGACGCTCGAAATCAAGGCCTCCGGCGACGACACCGCCTTTCAGCGGGCGCAGGATCAGGCGCGAGTGGTGATGCGCGCGCAGCGGGGCGTTCGCGGGTCGCAGAAGGAAGATTTCTACATCGGCACGGCCGGCAGCTACATCGCGTTGTGGGAGACGATCAGCTCGTCGTTCGCCATCGTGATCGTGAGCGTCTCGGCGATCTCCGCGATCGTGGGAGGCATCGTGATCATGAACATCATGCTCATCAGCGTGACGGAACGGACGAAGGAGATCGGAGTCCGCCGGGCCTGCGGGGCAAGGCGCGAGGACGTCATCCGGCAGTTTCTCACCGAGAGCCTGCTGGTGTGTCTGCTGGGAGGCGTCTGCGGCGTGGCGCTGGGCGCCGGTCTGGCGGCAATGTTGCGCACGTTCACGGCGTTTCCGGCCGATGTCCGCTGGTGGGCGGCGGCGCTGGGCGTCATCTTCTCCTCCAGCGTCGGACTTTTCTTCGGCATTTACCCGGCCATGAAAGCAGCGGATCTCGATCCCGTGGAAGCCCTGCGCAGCGAATAGCGAATAAGGCTCAACATGAACGCCCACCAAATCCGGGAAAATCTGACGATCGCCTTCGAGTCCGTGGTGCGCCAGAAAACGCGCTCGCTGCTGACGATCTTGGGGATTGTGATCGGCGTGGCTTCCGTGATCAGCGTGGCGGCCGTCATCGAAGGACTGAATCACAGCATCATTAGCCGCGTGCAGGCGCTGGGTTCGAAGGTATTTTTCGTCGGGCGCATTCCTGGCGGCACCTTCGGACGGCTGCCCGAGCATATCCGGCTGCGCAAGCATTTCAAGTACGACGATATCCGCGTGCTGCGTGAGTGTTGTCCGCACGTCGAGTACGCCACGGCTTTCCTGACGCGCGCGGCCTTTTTCAACCAAACGAACGAGGCGCGTTACCGCAATGAGCAGGCGCAAAACGTCATCCTGCGCGGCGTGGACGAGGACTACTCGGCGGCGATTCCGATGTTTGACGTGGCCGAAGGACGCTCGATCACACGCTACGATCAGGCCAGCGCGCGGTTTGTCGCCGTGATCGGGCAGGCCGTCGCCGGCAGCTTGTTTCCCCACCTCGATCCCATCGGCCGCACGATTCGCGTCAACGGCGTGCCGTTTGAGGTGATCGGCGTGTTCCTCAAGGACGAAGGTCTCTTCGGCGGCCCCGGCGTCGACCAGTTCATCGTGATTCCGTACACCACGTTTCAGAAGCTATACCCGGAGATCGAGGAACATTTTCTCGCGATCTCCGTCAGGGAGACGCAGGATCTCGCCGCGGCGCTGGACGAAGTAGTTCCAGCACTCCGGCGCATCCGCCACGTCAAGCCCAGCCAGGAAAACGATTTTGAGGTCACGCTGCCGGATTTTCTCACGAGGCTGTGGGACCAGTTGACGGGCGCGCTGTTCCTGCTGACCTTCGCGATCAGCTCGATCGCGTTGCTGGTCGGCGGCATCGGCGTGATGAACATCATGCTCGTGTCGGTCACAGAGCGAACCCGCGAGATCGGCGTGCGCAAAGCCGTGGGCGCGCGCCGGCAGGACGTGCGCCTGCAATTTCTGGTGGAAGCCATTGTGCTGACGTTCGTCGGCGGACTGGTGGGCATTGTGGCGGGAGCAGGCGTTGCCTGGACGGCGTCGATGCTAGTGCCGTCGTTTCCTTTCTACCTTTCGCCCTTCTGGGTGGCGATGGGCGTTGGCATGGCCGTCGGTGTCGGCATCTTTTTCGGCTACTACCCGGCCAACCGGGCCGCCGAGCTGGACCCGATTGTGGCGCTGCGCTACGAGTGAGGAAGTTTTCCTGGTGAAATGCGCTTTCCCCGCTCTCGGGACGTCGGGTATCCTGAAGCCATGGAGTTGATCTTCGAGGTTCGGGACGCTGAAGAGGGCGGGTTCTCCGCGCGGGCCCTCGGACATGCGATCTTTACACAGGCCGATACATGGGAAGAACTCCGGGCGAACGTGCTTGAAGCAGCCACTCTACATTTTGAAGACGCTCCCGTTCAGCCGCGCCTGGTTCAGTTGCACTACGTAAGGGACGAAATTATTCCCGTCGAAGCCGCATGAAGTTGCCGCGCGACGTTGTCAGGGGATCGCTTGGTACGCGCCCTTGAAACCCTGGGCTACAAAGTCATTCGCTGGAAAGGCAGTCACATCCGCCTGAGGCACGAAGGGCCTCCCGCGCATTCTCATTACCGTTCCCCACCATAGCCCGATGAAAACGGGCACTCTCCACGCCATCCTCTCCGAGGTCGCGCAGATGCGGGGCCAAATGGTCGATTCGATCATTGAGATGCTCTGATCCGAAACCGGTTCGCGCCCGGGCACGACGTTCTTGGCTTGTGGAGTGTTGCACGAAACGGAAACCGTCCCCTGTCACGGCACCTCGTAAGGAGTTTCCCTAGCCCTGGAGGGCGGGTGAATCCCTCGTGACAAGCCTTTCCACAGACGATAGACTGAGCAGAAAGGCCGGGACACGGCCTCTGAGCGGGAAAACGCCAGGAATCCATGCGCATTATCGACATCCTCAACAGCGGCAAGCGGACGGTTTCCTTCGAGTTCTTTCCACCGAAGGACGACGCCGGCTTCGCTGACCTGTTTCAGACGATCGAGGCTCTGAAGCCGCTCCACCCGGGCTATGTTTCCGTGACCTACGGGGCGGGCGGCGGCACGCGGCGCAAGACCGTCGATCTGGTCAAACGCATCAAGCACGAAATCGGTATCGAGTCGATGGCGCATTTGACCTGCGTGGGCGCCACGCGCGACGAAATTGAGAATGTTCTCGATGAATTGCAGGACGGCGGCATGGAGAACGTGCTGCCACTACGCGGCGATCCCCCTAAAGGACAAGAGCAGTTCGTCAAGACGGAAGGCGGGTTCGGGTACGCCAACGAACTGGTCGAGTTTGTGCGTGGCCGGTACCCGTTTTGTCTTGGCGGGGCCTGCTATCCCGAGGGACATCCTGAGGCCTCGAGCCGGGACGCCGACCTCGAGAACCTCAAGCGCAAGGTGGATGCCGGCGTCGATTTTCTGATCACGCAACTCTTCTTCCACAACGACGACTTTTTCCGCTTCCGCGACCGCGCCGTGGCGGCGGGTATCCGCGTGCCGATTCTGGCGGGGATCATGCCGATTCTGAATGTCAAGCAGGTCAAGCGGTTCACCGTGATGTGCGGCGCTTCGATACCGGCGGCTTTGCTGGCGGATATCGAAGCCGTCGAGGACGATCCGGAAGCCGTCCGCCAGCTCGGAACCTATCATGCCACCCGCCAGTGCGAGGGCCTGCTCGCGAACGGCGTTGCCGGCCTGCACTTCTACACGCTCAACCGCTCGACGGCCACCCGCGCCATCTGCCAGACGATTCGCGGGCTGCTCGAACCAGCGGCGCAGACGCCCGAGACGGTAGGGCGGTAAAGCGGATTCTTGAACAACGCGGGAGCGGCCGGGGAGCGTAAAATGAGTCAGCGGAGGATTCGGACCCATGAAAACCGCGAAAGACGAAGTTCGTGAACTCCTCAATCAGCTTCCCGACGATTCCTCCATCGACGACATCCAATACCACATCTACGTTCGCCAAAAGATCCACAAAGGTCTCGAAGCCGCCGCGAGCGGTGACGTCATTTCCCAGGCAGACGTGGAGAAGCGAATGTCGCGATGGCTCGAGAGGTAGTCTGGACCGGCCCGGCCTGGGACGATCTGGAAACTGCCGCCGAGTTCATCGCCCGCGATTCTCCCTTCTACGCAGCCACTTTACTCAGAACGTGAAAGAGGCAGCTGCCTCTTTGCGTGACTTTGCCGAACGCGGTCAGATCGTGCCCGAGCTTGGTGAGCAGTCCATTCGGGAACTTCTGGTGAAGCCCTACCGACTCGTCTATCAGATCTCCGGACACCAGGTCTTCGTTCTGACACTGGTCCACGGCGCGCGGCGCGCCCGAAGAGCCTAGAATCCGTATTCCACCTCAACGTCGTGGGATCGAAACGACGAACCCAAACAGATCCCGAGAAAGCCAAAAAATTGGGTTTGTTTGGGTTTGTTTTGTGGCGTTGGTGTTGCAAACAGAGGGGCAATTGGCTTTGTTTCGCGATTTTTTCTTTTGCGGAAAAGCGTAAGAGGAACCGCAGATGAACGCCGATAAACGCGGATGCGGGATCGCTTGGCAGCAGGTTCGGAGAGGGAAAATCCGCGCATCAATGGAAACGACCGCGAAAATGGAAGCAGGCGCTGTTCAGCCCACCAAGCCTCGCAGGTCAAGCTCTCAAACATTGGTTTGCAGGGGCGGTGACTCACCACGTCCAGCATAACCCCTGGAACCAAGCGGCTCACGGCGCTCGAAGGACTAAGTTGTTGAGGATGCTAGGTGGATGCCTGCTGCAAAGGTGCGTGACTCGGGTCAGAACTCTGAGAACAAGGGCCGTCAGAACAGATGAGCCAATCCCACACAGAGAGCACCGAAGCAAAAGGTGCCGAAATCTCCTGGTTTGAGAGTAAAATACTCGACGAACAATGTCTGACCTCAAAGACATAATCCAGCTTGTACGGGAACTGGGTCCTTTGCTCGGGCCACCGGTGCTCGCTCTTCTGTGGATCTACTTCTCTGCAGTATGGCCGCGATGGGCAGTCTTTAAGCATGCCCCAACAACGATTTTCGCCGACCGAAAGGTCGGCAAGGCCACCTTGGTCTGGGTCGTCGTACTCGCTATCTACTACGCCAGCTACTATTTTGGCGCCTATCGCGACCGCGGTCTTCCTCCCGCTTTTGCTGAGGGCGAGATCGGTATCCTGATCGGCGAGATTCCCGGAGACCAGGAGCGCCGACAGCAGCAGACGTATGCACAGGAGATATTGGCACGAGTAGAGAAGGAACCGGGTCTTGGCGGTAAGGTGAAAGTTCGCCTTTTGGAGCGAGCACTGGGGGTTAACCAGCAGCACGAAGAGGCAATGGAGATTGGGCAGCGTTTGCGGGCGGCGTTCGTATTGCGTGCAATTCCGGTCGAGGGTGGGCACCGAGTTTGGCTTTCCATCATGGACCGGCCAAGCTCTACGACGTCTGAGGCAAGCCTGGGCCGCATCAGTCACGGCCAGTTAGCGGAGCTAGACACGCTCGAACTGCCGCGAAACGTTGTTTTGCTGGCGCGTTGTGTACTTGCTGTGTCTCTTTCCCGCATTGGGTCCTACAGCGAGGCGAAAATCCATTTGGAGAGAATCCTTGAAGAAGACGAGCTGGCTCCAGGGTCCCCGCCCAGGGTTGATCTGATGCTGTTCCTTGGAGCAGCTCACTACCATTCGGGAGAATACGAGAAAGCGGTGGAGTTAGGGCGAACGGCACTTCTTCTCCACCCAGAGGACGCGCGCGTTTTGAACAATCTTGCTCTGGCCTTGAGCGCAGCGGGCGAGTACGCGGAGGCAGAACCGCTGTACCTCCGGTCGCTGGCGATCGTGGAGAAGGGGCTCGGAGCGGAGCACCCTGGGGTAGCGATGAGCCTAAACAATCTCGCGACGCTGTATCGGAATCTGGGTCGGTACGAGGAATCGGAGACCCTATATCAGCGGTCTCTTGCGATTTCGGAGAAGGTGATGGGCGCGGATCACGTGGCCGTTGCGATAACCCTGGACAATATTGCGAACCTGTATTTGAACCAAGGGCGCTATGCGGAGGCTGAGCCGCTCTACAAGCGGTCCCTGGCGATTAAGGAGAAGGCCTTCGGGGCAGAACACCCATCGGTGGCGACGACCCTAAGCAATCTGGCGATGTTGTATCGGAGCCAAGGGCGCTATGCGGAGGCTGAGCCGCTCTACAAACGGTCCCTGGCGATTAAGGAAAAGACTCTGGGGGCCGAACACCCGGACGTGGCGAGAACCCTGAACAATCTGGCGCTGCTGTATCGGAGTCAAGAGCGCTACATGGAGGCCGAGCCTCTCTACAAGCAGGCCCTGGCGATTGAGGAGAAGACTCTGGGGGCCGAACACCCGGACGTGGCTAGAACGCTGAACAATCTAGGTGAGCTGTATCGTATTCAGAGGCGCTATGCGGAGGCTGAGCCCCTCTACAAGCGGTCGCTGACAATCTCCGAGAAGGGGCTGGGAGCGGAACATCCACTCGTAGCGACGGTCCTGGACAACCTCGGATTGCTGTATTGGAGCCAGGGTCGCTATGCTGAGGCCGAGCCGCTTTACAAGCGGTCGCTGGGAATTTCCCAGAAGGTGCTGGGAGCGGGGCACCCAGATGTAGCGGTTACCCTGAACAATCTTGCGCTGCTGTATGGAAGCCAAGGACATTATGGGGAGGCCGCGCCGCTCCACAAACGCTCCCTAGGAATAATTGAAAAAGCGGTCGGATCCGATCATCCCAATTTTGCTGCCTATCTTGAAAACTACGCATTCGTATTACGAGAGATGGGCCGGGGGACTGAAGCTGAAGCGATGGACAGTCGCGCTAGAGAAATTCGCGCGAAGCGTGCCAGCGCCGGCGAATAGCGGTTTGCGGTTGGCGGCTCATCCCGTTGTTGTTCTCCATGCGATTTCTACTCCCGTTGGATTGTATGGCCATTGCATAGGTAGAGCCGGAATCGCGCTCCGTGGCGCCGAGCGCTCCCTCACGGTCGCGGCTCTGAGTTTGGAAGGGTGCCTTCCGTGGCAGCCTGTGGGACAGCGCGTGATGAGGTGCGAAGTCTGGATACCGGGACCCTGGGCTTGCGCCGCGGGGCACAGTATCTGTCCCAGGGATGATGACGGGCGGCAAGCTGTGAAACAATAAAGCCATGAAACGATCATTCGCTGCAACCGTATGGAGCGAGGGTGACTGGTTCGTCTCCCAATGTCTGGAGATCGACGTTGCCAGTCAGGGAGCGACGGAGGAAGAGGCGCTGGAAAACCTCAAAGAAGCGCTGGAGTTGCACTTCGAACCGCCACGCGCGACTCGGCCTCCGAAAGTCCGGATGATCGAGGTCGAGGTTGGGGCGGCTTAGGCCTCTGCCTTTTCGCGAAGTCAAGCGCCGGTTGGAGGCCGCCGGCTTCGCGGAAGTCAGCCAAAAAGGGCAGTCACGTTAAGTTCGCGCGAACGGCGTCTCGCACGGTCGATACGGCAATCGTCCCCAAGAAAGGCGAGATCGCGGTCGGCACACTCCGCAGCATCCTTAGTCAGGCTCACATCAGTCCCGACGACTGGGAAAAGCTTGGCTCGTAGTCTCCTCCTCCGCTGGCACTCTCGCCTGCCGATCGGCGATGATGAAGGCATTGAGGACATAGAGGCGTTATGGCTGTTGATGAATTAGAACGATCCTTCCGAGACCTCCGCGACCGTGTCCACGGCATCCGGAGGTATCTTTGACCCGGCCGGCAAACAGAAACTCCTAGAAGAGATCGAGAAGCAAGTCGGCGACCCCGGCTTCTGGAACGACTCGGCCCGCAGCCAGACCGTGATGCGCGAGCGCAAGCGGCTGACGACGGCGCTCGATTCGGAAAAAGAGCTGGCGCGGCGCGTGTCGGACCTAGAGGCCTTCTTCGAGCTGGCGAAGGAAGGCGAAAACGTCGAGGGCGAGATCAAGGCGGAGCTGAAAATCCTCGAAGACCGCGCCGACAAGGTCGAGACCGAGGCTCTGCTGTCGGGCGAAAACGATCACCGCAGCGCCATGGTCGTGCTGCACTCCGGCGCGGGCGGCACCGAAGCACAGGATTGGACCGAGATGCTGCTGCGGATGTATCTGCGCTGGGCCGAGCGCGAAGGGTTCAAGGCGGAAGTGACCGACACTCTGCCGGGCGAGGAAGCCGGCATCAAATCGGCTACATTCACCGTGGACGGCGAAAGCGCCTACGGGCTGCTGCGTTCGGAAATCGGCGTTCACCGGCTGGTGCGCATTTCGCCGTTCGACTCGAACGCGCGGCGGCATACGTCGTTCGCGTCGGTGTTCGTGTATCCGGAGATCGACGAGGAGATCAAAATCGACATCCGTCCCGACGACCTGCGCATTGATACGTACCGCTCGGGCGGAGCCGGCGGCCAGCACGTCAACATGACGGATTCGGCGGTGCGCATCACTCACCTGCCCACGAATATCGTGGTGCAATGCCAAAACGAACGCTCGCAGCACAAGAACAAGGCCACGGCCATGAAGATGCTGCGGACGCGCCTGTATGACGCCGAGATGAAGAAGAAGCAGGCCGAGAGCGACAAACTGGAAGCCTCGAAATCGGATATCAACTTCGGCAGTCAGATCCGCAACTACGTGCTCGCTCCATACCGGCTGGTGAAGGACGTGCGGACCAAGCTCGAAGCAGGGGACGTGGACCGGGTGCTGGACGGCGACCTGGAACCGTTCATGCACGCCTACCTGGTATTCGAGAAGACCGGCAAGCTGGCCGGCGCGGACCGGGACGTGGAATAAGGCCCAGCCGGTTGGGTTGGGCGCACCTCATCCCGGCCTAGGGTTGGTAAGCGCGGACGCGGACGTCCGGCCCTACCGATGCTGCGCTGGATGCCGCCAGGAATGGCGGCACGGCACGCAAGAATGCGTGCGCCACATTAGCAGTGCGGGCAGACACGGCAACGACCGCTTTCGAGGATCATCAGACTTTGGGCGCGGCGCTACAGCACACGACGCCCCTCCAGAAAATCGCTTCCTCCCGCCTGGTGTCTACAATGGAAACGTGCTGCGGCAAGTCGCTCGGACGATCGCCAAACATGGCATGCTCAGGCCCGGCGAGCGGGTGGCGGTGGCGGTGTCGGGCGGGGCGGATTCGGTGGCCCTGCTCCATATCCTGCGGGAGTTGGCCGATGAGTTGGGGATCAGCCTGTCCGTAGCGCACCTCAACCACAAACTGCGGGGTTCGGAATCCGACGCCGACGAACGGTTCGTCGCGGCGCTGGCCACAGCTTGCGGGCTAAGGTATTTCACCTATGCGGCCGACGTGAAGGCCGAGGCGGCGAAAACGCTGGAAAACATTGAACAGGCTGGGCGAACCTGCCGATATCAGTGGTTTACCCGATTGCTGCGTGAAGGGCTAGCTGACAAGATCGCCGTAGGCCATACGCAGACCGATCAGGCGGAGACCGTCCTCTACCGGCTGCTGCGAGGTGCAGGGGGCGCGGGGCTGGCGGGAATCCGGCCCGTGCTTTCCACCGGAATCGTTCGGCCTCTGATCACCGTAAGCCGGAAGCAAGTGCTGGGGTACCTGCGAGACGGTGGCCGGGAGTGGCGCGAGGATGCCAGCAACCGAAGTATGGATTTCGCGCGCAATCGCATCCGCCACGAATTGATGCCGCAACTGACGCGGCAGTGGAATCCCAATCTCGAGGCCGTGCTGGCTCATACGGCCGCCTGGGCGCTCGAGGAGGAAGACTACTGGCGGCAGAGGACGGCGGAACTGGCCGCCGCGCACATCGAGGAACGCGGCGACGGAATTTACCTGCGGGTTCGCGGCATTCAATGGTTGCCGGCCGCGGCGCTGAAACGGGTATTGCGGCTGGCGATTGGAAAAGTGCGCGGCGACCTTCGGGGAGTGGAGTACGAGCACGTGCAGGCGTTGGCCGACATGATCGCTTCGGAACGCGGGACGGGCCATGTCGATCTGCCGGGGGCTGCAGCCTCCCGTTCGTTTGACTGGGTGCGCCTGACGGGTTCGCGGCAGGACTCCCCGGCGCATGGGGAATACTTGATGGAGGTAGCCGGCCCCGGAACCTATGCGATCCCCGGGTGCCCGTTGAGTATCCAATTTACGTTGTCGGAAGGAGCGGGACGGGAACCCGGGTATAATGATAAAAGCCGGAGAGGGCTTGACTGGGATAGGCTTCCTAAACCGTTGATCCTACGGAGTTGGCGCCCAGGGGATCGCTATCAGCCGTTGGGGTGCTCGGAAGAAAAAAAACTCAAGTCGCTCTTTCAGCGGGACAGGGTCGCGGTGTGGGACCGGACGGGTTGGCCGGTGGTCTGCGGCGCTGGGGTTGCAATAGGGAAAAACCGGGACTCACCCCAGCCGAGGATTGTTTGGACGCGGGGCTTCGGGCCCGCCGCCGATTTCATTTGCGGCGAGCAAACAAAGAGGGTTTTGGAAATCACGGAAGTCGGGCCGGCTGAACGACAAGATTTTTCGTAATCAAACCGGCCCGAGGGTGCGTCTATAACAACAGGAGTTGCTCCCCAGAGAGGCAGCTTCAAAGGAATCAAATATCGTGAATTCTACAGTCAAGACTGCCGTGTTCTGGGTCGTGCTCCTGTGCACTGCTATTCTCCTCTGGAAAGTCGTTCAGCAGGGCAGCGCGGGCAAGGATAAGGCGCTGAACTTCACCGAGTTCTACCACGAGGTGAAGGCCGGTAATGTTCAGGAAGTTACGATCACTAACAGCAACCAGGTCGTCGGAAAGTTCAAGGGTGGCGAGGGCCTGACAACCGTCCTCCCCACCAACTATCCGAACATCATTGACGTGCTCAATGAAAACGGCGTTGTGACGGACTTCAAGAATTCCGACACTCCGGCCTGGCTGGCGTTTCTGATCAACGCTTCGCCCTTCATTCTGCTGATCGGTTTCTGGCTGTTCATGATGCGCCAGATGCAGGCCGGCGGGAACAAGGCTCTCAGCTTCGGCAAGAGCCGCGCGCGCCTGCTGACGAGCCAGCAAAAGAAGGTGACCTTCAAAGACGTCGCCGGCGTGGAAGAAGCGAAAGAAGAGCTGCAGGAGATCATTGAGTTCCTGCGCGAGCCGCAGAAATTCCAGAAGCTGGGCGGACGCATTCCCAAGGGCGTGCTGCTGGTAGGACCTCCCGGCACGGGCAAGACCCTGCTGGCGCGGGCCATCGCCGGGGAAGCGAATGTGCCCTTCTTCTCGATTTCGGGTTCGGATTTCGTCGAGATGTTCGTGGGCGTCGGCGCCAGCCGTGTTCGCGACCTGTTTGAGCAGGGAAAGAAGAATGCTCCCTGCATCATTTTCGTGGACGAAATCGATGCCGTCGGCCGCCACCGCGGCGCGGGCCTGGGCGGCGGGCATGATGAACGCGAGCAAACGCTGAACCAACTGCTGGTCGAGATGGACGGTTTCGATTCCAACGAAGGCGTGATCCTGATCGCGGCCACGAACCGGCCCGATGTGCTCGACCCGGCGCTGCTGCGCCCGGGTCGCTTTGACAGGCGCGTGGTGGTCAACCGGCCCGATGTGCGAGGCCGTGAAGGCATTCTGCGCGTTCACACACGGAAGGTACCGCTGGCGAACGACGTTGATCTGCAGGTTCTGGCCCGTGGGACCCCGGGTTTTTCGGGGGCCGATCTGGCCAACCTGGTGAACGAGGGCGCTTTGTTTGCGGCGCGCCAGAACCGCAAGGTTGTCACCATGCTCGACTTCGAGCTGGCAAAGGACAAGGTGATGATGGGCGCCGAGCGGCGGTCGATGATTCTGACCGACGAGGAGAAGAAGGTCACGGCATACCACGAAGCGGGACATGCCATTGTCGCCGCCTTGATGCCGCACTCTGATCCGCTGCACAAGGTCACGATCATTCCGCGCGGCCAGGCACTGGGCGTCACGATGCAACTGCCGCTGGAAGACAAGCATACCTATAAGAAGGAGTTTCTGAAGGCGCGCCTTGCGATTCTGATGGGCGGCCGCATTGCCGAGGAGCTTTTCCTGGGATCGATGACAACCGGCGCCGGCAACGACATTGAGCAGGCGACGGCCATGGCCCGCCAGATGGTCTGCGAGTGGGGCATGAGTTCGATGGGTCCGCTGACCTTCGGCAAGAAGGAAGAGCAGATCTTTCTGGGCCGTGAAATCGCGCAGCACCGCGACTACAGCGAAGCGACCGCGATCCGTATCGACGCCGAAGTGAGCAATCTCGTCAAGACCGCGTACGAGCAGGCCAAGGAGATCATCACGGAAAACTCCAAAGCGCTGGTGCGCATCGCGGAAGGGCTGCTCGAGCGCGAAGTGCTCGACGCGAAGGAAATTCAGGCGCTGCTTGACAATCGCAAGCTGCCGGCCCTGGCGACGAGCCCGGCGCAGGACGACGAGCCTGGCTCGCAGGAAGTGCTGCGGCCCGATACACCCAAGCGGGTGCCCGGATTTTCCGAGGGCGATCAGCCGTCACCCGCGTAAGCAGAACATTTTTCAACGAGAACGGAGCCGCCGGAGAAATCCGGCGGCCTTTTTCGTTTGGAGGCGTAGCGCCGGGAACCGGACTGCCGCCAGGAATGGCGGCACGGCACGCAAGAATGCGTGCGCCACGTTTTTGGCCGCTGATGCGCCCGCGGCGGCGTTCTCGGTATCCTCTATCTGGGTGCATTTATGACCAGAATGATCGATTTGCGCAGTGATACGGTCACGCGTCCGACGCCCGAAATGCGGCGCGTGATGTTTGAGGCCGAGGTCGGAGACGACGTTTACCACGAGGATCCGACCGTCAACCGGCTGGAGGAATTCGCGGCCCGCATGGTGGGCAAGGAAGCCGCTGTCTTTGTGCCCTCGGGCACGATGGGCAACCAAATGGCTCTGCGCGTGCACACGCGGCCGGGCCAGGAGCTGATCGTCGAGGACCGCTCGCATGTGGTGCTCTACGAGATGGGCGGATCAGGCGTCCATTCCGGCCTCGTCACCCGCACGATCCCTACCACGGACGGGCTTCTGCATTGGGATGCCGTCAAAACCCGCTTGCGCAAGGGATCGGACCATAACACCGGCACGGGCCTCATCGTGGTCGAAAACACACACAACATGGCGGGGGGGCGCGTTTATCCGCCCGACGTGCTTCAGGAAATTTGCGATGGGGCGCGCGCGGCGGGCATCCCGGTGCACATGGATGGCGCGCGCATTTTCAACGCCGCGGCGTACCTCAACCGGCCCGTTGCGGCGTTGACGGCGGGCGTGGACTCGGTCATGTTTTGTCTGTCGAAGGGTTTGGGGGCACCAGTGGGCTCGCTGTTGGCCGGCACACGCGAGTTCGTCGAGAAGGCGAGGCTAGTGCGGAAGCTCCTCGGGGGCGGGATGCGGCAAGCGGGCATCCTGGCCGCTGCCGGCATCGTGGCTCTGGAACAGTCACCAGGCGGGCTGCCGGCCGATCACGCCAATGCTCGTATGCTGGCGGACGCGCTTGCCGCGATGCCGGGCGTTAAGATCGATCCCACCTCCGTTGAGACAAACATTCTTGTTTTCAGCATCGCGGAGACGGGTTTGAGCACCGCGGAATTTTCCGCGCAGCTTCGCGGGCGGGGGGTGCTCGCCAACGGCATTGATGCCGCCCATATGCGCATGGTCACCCACTACGATGTGACTCGCGCCGACTGTGAGCAGGCGGTTCACGCGATGGAAGAGATTTTGGCTTCGGCGCGAACGACGGCCTGACCGCCACACACCATGAATCGCGGCCTACTCCCCGGATTGATCGTCCTTCTAGTCGGCATTATTTTCACGCTGCACAATTTCGGTATTTTCCGGATTGGGGAGCTGCGCCGTTTCTGGCCGCTGCTGCTGGTGCTGCTGGGCGTAAACCTGGTCCTCGACGCCAAACGGCGAAATCCTGTATTCGGCTCGCTGCTGATCGCGGCCGGGTCGGCCCTGCTGCTTTCTAATTTTGGCTTGCTGCACCTGAGTCTGCGGGGCCTGCTGCGGTATTGGCCGCTCATCCTGGTCGCTTTCGGAGCGCAAATGCTACTCGATCGCAAGAGGAGCAGTCCGGCGGCTGGGGCGTTGCTTGTGGCTCTCGGCATAGGATTGCAGGCTCGCACTCTGGAATGGATTACGTTTGATTTGTGGCGGCTCTGGCCCGTGGGTTTGATCATCCTGGGCATTGTGATGATCCTGAACACGCGGCGGGGAGCGCCCCGGCTGCATTAGGGCGGGAGCGGCGTACGCCAGGAACCCGCGGAGCTGTGAAAAAGCGGAGAGATTCGCAGTGTTTCGCTCGAGCAAGGTTCAGGCGAATCATGGACTCACCGCCGGGGCAAAACGTGGCAATCGCCGCTGACGCCGCTTCACCGAAATCCACATGCCGCCTCTCACGAGAAGACGGGTTCTTGCTGCTATGACCGGGCTTGCGTTCCTGGAGCGGCTGGAAGCACGCCCTCATCTGCGCGCCACCGAAATCGAGCTGCTTCCCGTTAGGGCAACGGAGCGAACGGTCTGGCTGATTGTGCGCATCAGGACAGACGCCGGCATTTCCGGGATCGGGGAAGCGTCGGACGCTTTCGGGTTCCTGCGCACCACGAAGGCCGACGCCGCAAGAATGGAGGCGGAGTTGGGCGCCTTTTTCGAGCTGATCCAGGGGAAATCGCCGCTCGAAATCGAAAGCTTCCTGCAACGTGGACGCGGCCGGGCTGCGTCCGGTTTGATGCCGGCCACGGCGTATAGCGCTATCGAGCAGGCGCTCTGGGATATCACCGGACAAGCTCTCGATCTGCCCGTGTACGCGCTGTTTGGAGGCAAGGTTCGCGATGTGCTGCCGGTGTATGCGAATATCAATCGCGCCACGCAGCCACGCACGCCCTCCGGATTCGCACAAACAGCAACAGCGGCCGTGAAGAACGGCTTCGAGGCCGTCAAAGCCGCGCCTTTCGACGGTTTTCCGAAAACCGGCTCGCCTGCGCCGGAAATTGCGGCGGCGGTTGAGCAGGGGATCGCGGCGACCCTGGTGATGCGCGATGCCATCGGGCCGAACATCGCGTTGATGATCGACTGCCACAGCTTTTTCGATGTGCCGCTGGCGATCGAAGTGGCGCGGCGGCTGGAGCCGGCGAACCTGACGTGGTATGAAGAGCCCGTACCGCCCGAGAAACTGGACGAGACTGTGGAGATTCGTCGATCGATCAAGCAGCCGATGGCGGCAGGCGAGATTCTGTTTGGCGCCTCAGGGTTCGCCGGGTTATGCAACCGGCGCGCCGTGGATGTGATCATGCCCGATGTGAAACATTGTGGAGGCTTGCTCGAACTCTCGCGCATCGCTTCACTGGCGGATGTGAACGGCCTGGCGGTCGCCCCGCACAATCCCAGCGGGCCGGTGTCCACCGCCGCCAGCGCGCAAACCTGCGCGGGTATGAAAAACTTCCGCACACTAGAGCTGCAATGGGGCGAGACGCCGTGGCGCGCAGAGCTGGTCGACCCTCCCGAGCAGTTTGATCGTGGCGTGTTCCGCCTTTCCGACCGGCCCGGTATCGGGGTACGACTGAATGAGAAGGTGGCGGCGAAGTATCGGCTTTAGTGGCGAGGAGAGAGAAGGAGAGGAGAGAAGCGCCTTAACTTCAACTGCGGCGCTCTCTACGGAAGCAGCTCCTGTACCCAACCACGAAAAGAACGCGAATGTTTGGGACTCAAGCGGCTGCGGGCCCGTTTGACATCAAACTGTTTGTCCGCCAAACCTTCACGTTTCAGCCGCAGCCCGCTCACGATCACACAGGCCGCCGGTGGGAACACCGTTCGGCGGCGATTCTCTCATCGGAACGAGTTGTTTGTGAACGCTTGAAGCATGTCTTCCTCAGACGGAGGATTCTGGATGCTGCCGAGCGCGAACTCCTCCGCTTGTGGATACCCCGTGGACCGCACGCGGGCGGCCGCGTCAGCGAAGTCGTAATCGGTATGCCTGAGTTGAATGTCGTCTCCGAGCAAAAGCCAGTCGGCGCCCGGGCGCCCAAATGGCATCCCCACGCTGCCGGCGTTGATGACCCTAGTTGCCCCGATCATCCGATCGAACTGCATGTGGGTATGACCGCAGACAACCACAGTCCCGTCAAGACCCTGAAACGTTGGCAGCAGGCAGTCTTCCGGCGTCAGGCGAGTAAACGCCTCCGTTTCGCTTCGCGGCGTACCGTGGCAAAAGAGCACGCGACCCACTCCAGGGAGATCTAGGTCCAGCGTTCCGGGCCAGGTCCGGATCGTCTGTTCGTGTTGAGAATCGAGCTGCCGCCCGGTCCAACGGAGGACATCGCGAAGGGGTTCCGGGAGAGGCTCCCCCGAGGTTGTTCCCCAATAAGTTACGGCATTTGGATTGGTCGCAGCGATTTGTGCAAGAACCGCAAGTTCACCATTGCCATAGATAAATTGAGTAGGAATTTCGATATCCGCCAGAAGATCGAGTGTTTCGCGTGGCATGGGACCAGGTATGACATCGCCCCCGACGACAACTCGGTCCACCTTCTCGCTCCGAACATCGTTGAGCACGGCCTCAAGCGCCGGAAGGTTTCCGTGAATGTCGTAGAGCGCCGCCACTCTCATTGGAGTTTTCTCTCAACCGGTGAGACTACTCGTGACCCAGCCCTGACCCAAAAGGGGATAGCGCCCCCTAACTATATATAACCGTGGATTTTCCAGGGAGTACTGCCCATACTCGTGTACCGCCTTTCCAACCGACCCGGGATCGGAGTGAAGCTCCATGAGAAGGTGGCGGGGGTATCGGTTGTAGCGCGGTCCCTACTCGTCAAAGAAGCTGGTCCAGGAGCAGTGTCTCAAAAGCATTGATGCGCTGAAAGATCGAGTCGTTAGTAAGGAAACCCGATGATTGAGAGCGCACCGCCGTCGCCGCCTGGAGAGCGTCAGGCATCCGCAACCGGAACCTAGCTCGAAAGCGGGCTGCTATGTCGGCGGTTTCCAAGTCTGGGGCGACCCACTCCAGATGGGGATAGGTAGACAGCAACCCGTATATCTCGTCAACGCGCCTTTCGGCGGAATCCCGGTAGGGCTGGGTGAGTAGCTCCGCCATTGTGACAGTCGAGGTGACCGCCTCGTGACCAGTTTGCTCCAGCCACTGGAAAATATGATCGGTGAGCGGCTGATATCGGGTGTTTGCTTCCAGCGCGTAGATAAAGATACTTGTATCGATGCCCACCCGCGGATGACGCCGGAGGAAGGCGCTCAAACGAGTTAGTCCCAACTACGCCGCTCCTTGCGAAGGTAGCCTTTGGGGTAGGATCCGCGCGCAATCCCACGGATTGCTTGATGGTATGATTTGGGCTTCTCAAGCACAATCACCCTGCTTCCACGCGTCACAACCAGCACCTTATCACCGGCCTTCAGGCCCAAAGCCTCGCGGGCTTCCCGCGGGATCACGATCTGATTCTTACTGGACAGAGTGGCTTCAGCCATACTTTACATTTTATCATAAAGTAAAGCGGCGCTGAGTTTACTTCCCGCCGGCGACATGTCGACTGTTATTCGCTTGGCCTTCACCGCCGGGAAACGACCCAAAAACAGACCGTCGCCAGGATGCTGAGCCACCAAAACCATTCGCCGAAGCGGGCGAACCAGGTAAGGCCCGAAAGATAGTCGAAGTGGGCGCTGAGAACACCCTGTTGGAAGGAAGGCAATTGGACGGTGACCCGTCCGCCGGGGTCGATCACCGAGGTGATGCCGTCGTTGGTGGCGCGCAGAAGCCAGCGCTGGTTTTCAACGGCGCGCATGCGGGCGATGAGCAGATGCTGGTGGCGCGCCGCGGTGTCGCCGTACCAACTGTCATTGGAAATATTGACGAGCAGCTCGGCGCCCCCGGCCACGAAGCGCCTGACTCCGCGCGCGAAGACCGATTCGTAGCAAACGAAAGTGCCGATTTTGTGATCGTCCACCGGCGTCACTACTACTTCGTCCCCGGGGACGAAGTCGCCCGCCTGGAGCGTGATCTTCTCGATGAACAGCGAAAAGGGCCAGGGAACAAATTCTCCGAAGGGCACCAGGAACATCTTGGAATAGTGCGAGAGCAGCTCGCCTTCGGGGCTCAGCACGAGCGCTGAGTTCAGCGGCTGGCGGCCTTCCCCGTCGCGGAAGGCGATGGCATTCAAGATGACATGCGCGCCCGTCTGGCGCGCCAGATCGGCCATATAAGAACGGAACGCCGGGTCTTCAAAATAGTAGGCAGGCACCGGATACTCAGGCCAGATGAGAAGCTCGGGAGGCGTAGGATCCATGGCATCGGCTGCGTCCGTGGAGAGGTCTCGCATGCGCGCCAGATGCTCCCGCTGGCGCTGGCTGTTCCATTGCAGCATCTGGTCGGGATGGACATTAGGCTGCACAAGCCGCACAGGGTGGTAGCCGGGTTGAGCGGGGGGCAGCTCGGGCAGCACGTACAGCAAGGCCAGCGGAAATAGCCAAGCCAAGTCCCGGCGGGGACGCCGCAAAACCACAAGCGCGAGCGCCACGTTCATCATCGCGAACGCGAACGACAAACCATACACGCCGGTGTAGGGGGCCAGCCGCGCCAGCACCGACATGCTGACGCCGGCGTTGCCGAGCTGCAGCCAAGTGAACGCCAGATATTGATGGCTGCCTTCGACCGCCACCCAAGCGAATGCCGCAGCGGGGACGGCCCAGGAGCGGCGCAGGAGCGGGCCCGCGATCACCGCGAATACGCCGAGGTGGAGGCCTTTCACAACGAAGAAGCCGAGAAAGATCGCAGCCGCCGCCACCGCCGGCAGATAGGCGTAGCGGTGCATGACGTCGTAGATCCAATAGCACGTGCCCGCCCAATAAATGGCGCCGGCCAGCCAGCCCAGCAGAAAGCGAGTACGCATGGTCTCTTCCCTGACGACCGCCACCAACAGCGGCGTGACGGCGACGGGCGCCAGAAACCAAATCCTGAATTGCGGGAAAAGAAGAACCTGGGCGATCCCGCTGGCGGCGGCAAGAAAAAACGAGACCGTCAGACCGGCTGATGGAAGCTTTAGCTTGGAATTCACTGTGAGGAGGATAGATGAAGCGAGGCGGTCTCTTCCACCCTCTCAGCCATGTAGGAGCTGCGTACGAGTGGTCCGCTGAAAACGGCCCGGAAGCCGATCGATTCGCCAAAGCGCCGGTAGCCGTCGAAGATTTCCGGCGCGATGAATTCCGCAACCGGCAAACGCCGGCGGGTGGGTTGCAGATACTGGCCGATGGTCGCAATGTCCGTTTGTGCCCCGCGCAGGTCGCGCAGCAGATCATGCACCTCGTCCGGGGTCTCACCGAGGCCCACCATCAGACCTGATTTCGTCAAAACGCCCGGCGCATGTTTGCGCGCGAATGCCAACACCTCCAGCGATTGCGCATAACCGGCCTGCGGGCGAACGCGGCGGTAGAGCCGCGCGACCGTTTCCATGTTGTGGTTGAAGACGTCGGGAGCGGCGTCGAGCACGCGCGCCACGGCGTCAAGGTCGCCGCAGAAATCGGGCGTGAGAACTTCGACGCGCGCCAGGGGCAATCTGCGTTTGACCTTGCGCACGGTTTCGGCGAAATGACGCGATCCGCCATCGGGCAGATCATCGCGGTTGACGCTTGTGATCACGACGTAGCGCAGATCCATCCGAGCCGCCATTTCCGCGACGTGATCGGGCTCGCCGGGATCCAGCGCCCCCGGTTCCCCTTGCGGCACAGCGCAGAATCCGCAACGCCGTGTGCAGATGTTTCCCAGAATCATGAACGTGGCGGCCCTGCGGCTGAAGCAGTCATGAATGTTGGGACAGCGCGCGGACTCGCAGACGGTGTGCAGGTTGCGGCGACGAAGCTCTGTCTTCAGTTCGTGCAGCGCCTCGTGATGCGTGCGGGAATTACGAAGCCATTCCGGCAGCCGCGGCCCCGAAGAACCGTTAATGTGCACGAGGTTTGTCACAGGGAAGGATGTCCCAAGTCCTAGGGTAGTACGTCAGGGGGAAACGGAACAGGACAGCGAGAAAAAATGTGGACGCCGCGAGAGCGCACGGTTTGGCGCCAGCAGCAGAAACCGCTCGGTCACGGGTCTGCTTGAAAGCAGAATATTACCGCGCGAGGTGGGCACGGCATGCCGCGTCCGTACGACACTTCGATTTTGAGCTTGCTTCTTGTGGTCACTGCTGGCACGCCTAGGGGCGACGCAGCAGAGAGTTCAAGCCGTCGGCGCTCAACCGTTTCTGATCGGCCTTGGCGGAGTCTTCGTCGCTAAAAGGTCCTACGACAACCCGAAACCAGCCGTCGTTGGCCCTGTCGTTCAGCGAGACCCGGTAGCCTTTGGCTTTGAGCTTGTTCACCAGCGATTGAGCGTCGTCCCTTACGCGAACAGCAGCCACCTGCAGATGGATAGACCGGCCCACGTCGGCTCCGGCGGAGGACGTGTTCGCAGGACGCGTCTCCGGCGGCTGCTTGGCGGCAGCCTTAACGACCGGGTCGGGCTTCGGCGCCGCTTTTGCCAACTCCGGCTTCTGCTCGGGCGCCGGGGGAGGCGACTCGCGCTCCGGCGCGGCGACGGCTCTGCGCTCCGGTTGCGCCGAGATAGGCGCCTGGTGCGATGCCGCCGTCACTCGCTCCATATCGGCATGCGGCTCCACCGGTTTCGGCGCCTCTTCCAGCAGAGTGTCGGGCAGGCGCACTTCGTCCGGAGCTGCCTCAAGGGTCTCGTTGGAGGCGATGGCGGAGGCGCGGTCCTTCTGTCCTCGTCCAAAGCCGATCATGTAGCCGAACGAGAAGAAGACCGCGAAAAGGACGACGGCCAAAAAGAAAAGGCTCAGGAGCTGTTTATTGCCTAAGACCAGCTCAAATTCTTCCTCTTGTTTGGGGGGCATGGTTCTGTTCCTTCGCAACGTTTGTGGGATCGACGATCCCTCTTCCGACGCGGACAGGTTGCGGGCCCCAACAGCGTGGAGAATCCTTGCTCACTCCCTACATAGTACGGCAAATCGGATGGTTTTTACACCTGTCCGCGACTACCCGGACGGGTTTTGTTTGGACGCGAAGGCCTTCAGCCCCTCGAAAAGGTCAATCGGCAGGGGGAAAACGACGGTGGTGTTCTTTTCCGCACCAATCTCGGTGAGTGTCTGCAGATAGCGCAGTGTGATCGAACTCGGCTGGGTCGACAACATGCGCGCGGCCTCGGTGAGTTTTTCGGCGGCCTGCTGTTCGCCTTCGGCGTGGATGATCTTAGCGCGGCGTTCGCGTTCCGCTTCGGCCTGCCGGGCTATGGCGCGGATCATCTGTTCGGGCAGGTCCACGTGCTTCACCTCGCAAGCCTGCACTTTGATGCCCCAAGGCTCGGTGAGTTCATCGAGAATCTCCTGCAGCCGGGCATTCAGTTTTTCGCGTTCGCTGAGCAACTCGTCGAGGTCGGCCTCACCAAGGACGGCCCGCAGCCGCGTCTGCGCCAGTTGTGAAGTGGCGTGGACGAAGTTGGCGACTTCCACGACGGCTTTGCCCGGGTCAATGACGCGGAAAAACAGGACGGCGCTGACCTTGACGGTGACGTTGTCCCGCGTGACAACGTCCTGCGGCGGAACATCCATCGTCTCCACGCGCAGAGAAATCCGCAGCATGCGGTCGAGCGGGGGAAAAATCAGAAAGATGCCGGGGCCCTTCGGCTGAGGCAGCAAGCGTCCCAAGCGAAACACAACACCGCGTTCATACTCGGGCAGCACCTTGATGCAGTTGAAGACGTACAGAAGTACGATCGCGATCATCAGCCAGCTTGCGTCGAGGCCCATGGCATTCTCCTTGTTCTTGTTGTCTCTACGCCCACAGTCTTCGGAAGACCGAACCCGCCCAGCCGAAACTACGTGGGGTTCTGGTTCGGGTTCGCCAAAGCGCCAGAGTTTCCACCAAGCGCATCCTCGCCCGGCCGGGCCGGCACAACCGTGAGGGTCAGGCCGTCCCTTCGGGCAACCTGCACCGGCGATCCCGCCGGGATGGGTTGATCGGAACGGGCGTTCCACCACTCGCCATGGAGGAAAACCCGGCCGGTACGATGGATAGCGGTCTTGGCGACGCCGGTCTCGCCCGACAGCGCCTCAGAACCGGTGGCGACCTTAAAGCGGTACGACCGAATGGCGAGCTGCAACAGAAAAACCGAGATGAGTGCGAACGGCAGAGTTACGCCGACGGCGGTGCCCCAGTTGATGGTCAGCTCGGGAACGCCGGTATCGACCAGCATGACGGCGCCCATCACCATCGCGATCGCACCGCCGGTCGCCAGCACGCCATGCGAAACCACCATGGCTTCCAGGACAAAACACGCCAGCCCCACGGCAATCAGCGCGGCGCCCGCCCAGTTGATCGGCAGCACCGAAAGCGCCATCAGACCGAGAATCGCCAGGATCGCCCCTGCTACGCCTGGGACAATCAGACCCGGGTTCGAAAACTCGACGTAGATGCCGACCAGGCCCAGCACCAGGAACATGAAAGCCAGGTTTGGATCAATCAGGGACAGCAAAATCCTCTGCCGTGTCGAAAGCTCGAAAAGGTTGACGGTCGCCCCGGCCAGTTGAAGCGTTTCCTCGCCCCCGGCGAAACGGCGGACGTTCTTGCCATCAAGAGATTTCAGCAACTCGGGAACATCGTTTGCCACCAGATCGATGAGGTTCTGCTTCAGAGCCTCCTCCTCGGTGAAGGACTGGCTTTCGATGACGGCTTTCTGGGCCAGCTCCGCGTTGCGGCCGCGCTTCGTGGCGACCGAGCGGACCGCAGCGGCCGCGTCGTTTTCCACTTTCGTCTTCATGACCGGGTCCATTTCCCCGCCCCCCAGCACGACCGGGTGGGCCGCTCCGGTGTTGGTGGCGGGAGCCATAGCCGCAATGTCGCCCGCTATCAGGATCATGAATCCCGCTGAAGCGGCGCGGCCGCCGCTGGGGGCCACGTAGGTAATCACGGGGACCGGCGAGGCCACGATGTGCTGGATCACCTCCTGCGTGGCCGAAAGGAGACCGCCGGGGGTGTTGATGCGGATCAGGACAGCCGCCGCTCCTTCCCGTTCCGCCTGGGAGATGGCCGCCGAGACGAGTTCGACCGTCAAGGGGTGGATGACATGCTCGACATCCACTTGCAGTACACGCGGCGCTTGTGCAGGCGCGCTCCAGACCGCTGCCATGAACAAAACCGCCAGCCTGGAAAGCCAAGCTAAATGGCGTGGTTTCATCGCTTTTACTCTGCCTTCAGTATAGTCTCTTTGGCGCGGCCGTGCGGCTTTTGTTCTGCTTCTGAGGCAACCGGCTGTGTATAATGTTGAGTTTGACGTGGGTCGGTGCGGGGTCGCGCAAAACTCTCCTGCGGCATTTGGATAGTTGCATTGAGTAGGAAAGGCGGGTAGCGGGCGCGGGTGCGCCCGAGGCAGCGGCACGATGAAACTCCATCATTGGGACAAAATCGAGCGCGAGCAACTCGGGCCGCTGACGGCTCGTCAGGTCGTCCACAGCGATCGCCTGACGATCGCACGCATCTTCCTGAAAAAAGGGGCCGTGGTGGCGCGGCATCAGCACGAGAACGAGCAGGTCAGTTATCTGCTGGAGGGCCGCCTGCGCTTCCAGTTCGACGGCGAGGAAGTGATTGTGAGTGCGGGAGAGATGATGCAGATCGATTCCCAGCGGCCTCACCTGGTCGAAGCGCTCGAGGATTCGCTGGCTTTGGACATCTTTCAGCCTGTCCGGGAGGACTGGCTGCGCGGTGATGATTCGTACCTGAGAAACCCTTCGGGTACGCAGTGACGTATATAAGTCTTGTGCTTTGCCACCGGCCGCCTGCAAGGTCCGTTGTCTTGGCTGTTACCCACCGGTGAAGGCCGGAATCGCAGAGAATCCAGATGGATTTAGGGATCAAGGGCCGCGTCGCGGTTGTCGCCGCGTCCAGCCGGGGACTGGGGAAAGCCGTTGCGGAGGCGCTGGCGGCCGAGGGCGTCAAACTGGCGCTGTGCGCCCGGGATGAGAGCGCACTGGCGGAGACTGCATCAGCTATCAGAGACCGTTGGCAGACGGAAGTTTTTCACCAAGCGCTCGATGTGACAAACGAAACGGATGTAAAGACTTTCGTGGCGGAGACCCGCCGTCGCCTGGGAGACGTAAGCATCTGTGTAACGAACGCGGGAGGGCCTCCGCCCGGCCATTTCGCGGCTTTTTCGCCGCAGGATTGGCGTAGCGCTTTCGAATTGAACTTCATGAGCACGCTGTTCCTGATTGCACAGGTGCTCGAAGGAATGAGGGCCCAAAAGTGGGGCCGCGTGGTGACGATCACGTCGACGGCAGTCAAGCAGCCGATTGACGGCCTGATTCTCTCCAATGGCATCCGCGGGGCCGTCGTAGGGTTGATGAAGTCGCTCGCCAATGAGTATGGGCCGGAGAACGTACTGTTCAACAACGTTTGTCCGGGGCGTTTCGATACGGCCCGCATGCGGAATAACGCGCGGAAGCAGGCAGTGGCCGAGAACGTGAGCGTGGAAGAGATTGTGCAACGGGTGGCGCAACGGATTCCGCTCAGACGGGCGGGAGACCCGGCTGAGTTTGGCGCGATGGTCGCGTTCCTGTGCTCGGAAAAGGCCAGTTACGTCACCGGCGCCAGCATCTTGGTGGACGGCGGGTTGGTCAGCGGGGTGTAAGTACTTTGCGAAGTCTCAATCATCACTGGAGCGAACGGATCGGCCTCAGGCTGGGTGCATATCTGGCTTCGCTGATCGGCATCTGCCTGCCACTACACGCGGAAGCGACATGGTCTAACGGCCAAGCGGCGCGCATGGTTGTCGGGCAGCCCACTTTCACGCGGCAACACCCGACCGCGAGCCGCACCACCATCGGCTCGGCCGCCGGCGTTGCTGTCGGCGGCAACCGCCTATTCATCGCCGACGACAACAAGATCGGGGCTTTTCCCCACAACAACCGTGTTCTTCTCTATAACAACCTTTCGGGCCTGATCATCGATCCCGACGTCGAGCCCCAACAGGGCACCGTTTGTCCACTCTGCGTCGGCGTGGCCGACGTTGTTCTCGGCCAGCAGAATTTCGAGGGAACCGATCCGCACCTGGCCGACGGGGTGCAGACGCCGACAGGAGTCGCTTCGGACGGCGTGCGGCTGGTGGTCGCCGATGCCAACAACAACCGCGTCCTGATCTGGAACAGCATCCCCGCCACGAATAACGCCAGTCCTGACGTGGTGATCGGCCAGGCCGATTTCAAGACGAACCTGCCGGCGACGACTCAGACCGGGATGCGCGGCCCCCAGGGCGTGTGGATTGATAGCGGCCGCTTATTTGTGGCGGATACGCAAAACGGCAGGGTCCTGATCTATAACTCCATCCCCACAAGCAACGGCGCGCGCGCGGACATCGGGCTGGGGCAGATCGATTTCAACACGCGGCCGGAGCCCGACCTGACGCAGTCGAACGTGCAGCCGACGACGCGTTCCATGCTCGACCCCGTGTCGGTAACCGTCAACAACGGGCGGCTGTTTGTGACGGATCTCGGCTTCAACCGGGTGTTGATTTACCTCTCCGTACCCCGCGAGAACAACTTCCCGGCGGACGTCGTGGTGGGGCAGCCCGATTTTACGAGCGCGGACGCGAATAACTCCGAGGAGCTGTGCGAAGCGCTACCAGACGACGGCGACGATGAGACTGAGGAGCCGCGCTACCCGGCCCGTTGCGACAAGACGCTCAACTTTCCGCGCTTTGCTCTTTCCGACGGCCAGCGCCTCTACATCGCTGACGGAGGCAACGACCGCGTCCTGATCTATAACCAGATCCCGACGTCAAACGGCGCGGCGCCGAACTACGTCCTGGGCCAGCCGGATTTCGACTCTTTGCTGGAATCCGATGGCGCGGCCAGCCTCCGCTCGCCAACGTCGCTGGCGCATGACGGCAAGAACCTTTACGTTGCCGATCCGTTTTCCCGGAGGATCCTGGTCTTCACTCCCGCCGAGGACATGATCTTCCAGGAAGGGCTGCGAAATGCAGCCAGCATCGAGGTAAAGTCCCATGCCTGGGTCACGTTTGAGGGAGTCTCGACCACGGAAAATCCACAGGGCTTGCCGCCGGTCGACTTTGATATCGGCGTGATGGTTAACGAGAAGGAATACTTTCACAAGGTCAAGGAAGGCGATACCGTCGAGGCTGTCCGGGACAGTGTGGTCAACATGATCAACGGAGACGAGGACGGCGTGGTCACGGCCGTGCCGATTGTCGGACCCGGAGATTACGCGACGGGAACAGTCAAGTTCGGGGGCGCCATACGCGGCGGGGATAAGCTTCGCCTGACGATCGGCGCCCAGATTTACGACATAGAGGTGGCCCCGAACGACACTATTGAGGGTCTGGTGGACGTCTTCAGCTTCTTCGTCAACGGGCGACCTGACCCGAACGTGGTGGCCGAGCGCGATCCCGGTGACGCGGAGAACAATCAGCTGCTCTTGACCTTCCGTGACCCCGGCAAGTCAGGAAACGGCCTTCCCTTCACGATGTCCGGCCCAGCAGACACACCGCTGACATTCGAGGTGTCCGGAGAGAGCCTCGCCGGCGGAAACAGTCCCTATGGTTTTCGGCTCTTTGCCAGGGAACAAGGATTGTCGGGCAACGATATTACGATTGAGACGACGGCGCCCGGCCAAGTCCTGACCGATCGCTCGGGCGCGCGGCTGGCGGGGGGATCGGATGCCCGCGAGCTGCCCGCCGGCACGATTGCCACGGCCTTCGGCGCCAATCTGGCAGCGCAAGCCATCCCCGCACAGCTCAATGGAGATAAGCTGCCCACGGAGATCGATGGCGTCCGCGTTTATGCCAACGGCGTGCCGGCGCCGCTTTTCTACGTGGGTCCGGAGCAGATCAATTTTCAGGTGCCCTACGAAGTGGCCGGCACGAGTGTCAGCGTCTATGTGCGGCGCCAGACCAGCCAGGGCGTCATGGTTTCGGTGCCCCGGGCCGCCGACGTGACACGGGCCGCGCCGGGGCTGTTTACCTTTCCGGGTCCCGAGCCGCGCCGCGCGATCGCCGTGCACGCGGTGGGAGAGGCGCAAGGCTCCGTTGGCATTACCGGAGCGGACGGAGCCACCGACGAAGTTGTCGATGCAGGGGTTGTAGCCACGATCACTGTCGGCGGGCGCACCTACACGTACACCACCGTGGAGAACGACACTCCTATCATTGTGCGAGACCGGCTCGTTGCCCTCATCAACGAAGGCGCAGGCGATACAGAGGTGAGTGCTTCCGCGGGCACGGAGGGCTTCTTCTCCGCTAACGCCACGATCTCCCTCGGTGGCGAAATCCGGGTCGGTGATTCAGTCACTGTGAAGATCCGGGACCGTTCCTACGTCCAAACCGTTGTGGAAGGGGACACGCTCACGGCAGTTCGCAACAAACTGGTTGAGCGGATCAACAGCGGCAACAGCGGCCTTGGCGATCCCGAGGTCACGGCCAGGCGCTCAACAGACTTCGGCGTAGTTGACCTTCGGATTGTCGCCCGCGCCATCGGAAGTGAAACGAATGAGATCCCTTTTACGCTGGCCGTTTCCGATGGAGCACGGATTACGGCGACCACCGAAGCCGATGAGGGTTTTCTAACGGGTGGGCAGACGCAGCCGGCGGTCGTGCTAACTGCGCGAGTGGCCGGACGCCAAGGCAACGACATTTCCTACTCGGCGGAAACGAGCAATCCTGGCGAGCTTTCGGTAACAGCGCGATCCATAACTCTTTGCTGCGGTAACGATCCGTTTTCGCTGATCACAAACGAAAACCCCGCCGTGCCGGGCGAAACCATCGCGCTCTTGGGCACGGGCCTGGGCCTGACGGCGCCGCTGCCGGCGGCGCAGGGTCTCCAGTCGGGCCAAGTCACGAAGGCTGAACCTCTCTTCAATGTTCCAGCCCATGCCGACGATTTCGTATCTTCGCTGGCCGGCCTCGATCCTCGTACCGCCTCGCTAGTCTTCTCGGGCTTGATGCCGGGAGGGATCGGCGTCTATCAAATCAATCTACGACTGAACACGGGTCTGCCCGACAACATGGAGACCCCGATTGACATCCGCCAGGTGCTGTTCTTCAGCAACGTGGTGACGATCCCAGTGAAGGGCCTCCGCCCGCGGCGAGATTTGGAGTAGTTGTTCCGGCGTTAAATCTCCCGCGCCGAGCGATCCTGTGGCGGCGGCCAACACACCTGACATCCTGCAGGCTCGCAACGGTCGTCCTTTTCCGCTCTGCCGCTCCATCACAGGGTGAGTGTTTCCGTTTGACGATCCTGCAATCGCGGCGCGACGAGGCAATAGATTCCAAAGCGCCGGTTTGCCGCATGCGATCCGAACGCGATAGGCCGGACAGACGCGATACTATAGTTCTTCTCTGGCACCGCCCCGAAGACAGTGCGCATTCACGTCATCTCTCTGGCGCCCATGTCAGAGCCGCAAAGGGCGCGTCTTTCCGCCCTGGGCGAGATGGTCTATCACGATGCTGTCCTTGGCGACCGGGCGATGGGAGAACTTTGCCGGGGAGCGGATGCGCTCATTATCACGCCGCGCATCGCCGTGGATATTCTTCCTTTTCTCGACCGCTGCAAGTTCATCTCGGTACAGGGAACAGGCACGGACGCGATCGACATTGCAGCCGCCAGGAGACAAGGCATCCTCGTTTCCAATGCGAGGGATTTCTGCACCGACGCGGTGGCGGAGCATGCCTTCGCCCTTCTGCTCGGCGTGGCGAAGAAGCTCGAACGGGGACGCCCCACTTTACAAGCTGCGCGCTGGACCAGGGCTCTCGCCTATGCCACGCTCGGCGTACGCGGCGCGATGCTTGGCCTCTTCGGTTGTGGCAAGATCGGATCGCGCATGGCGGAGATCGCCGCCGCTTTCGGCATGCGCGTCCAGGCTACGGTGAAGAGCAGTTCGGTTGCGCGCGCCGTGCCTGTGGTACCGTTGGAAACCCTGCTCGCCGAAAGCGACTTTCTGGCGCTGGTTGCTCCGGCGACGACGGAGACGACAGGGTTGTTCAACCGCGAGACGCTAGGCCGGATGAAGCGGGGATCGGTTCTGATCAACGTCAGCCGGGCCGCCCTGGTGGAGCCAGACGCGTTGCTCGACGCCGTTGACCGTGGCCCTTTGGCAGGCGTGGGCCTCGATGTTTTCCACGAGGAGCCGCCCGCGCCCGACGACCCGCTGTTGCGGCACCCTAAGATTCTGGTGAGTCCTCACGTGGCGTGGGGAACAGAAGACGCGCTCGAACGGTTGCTCGATCAAAGCATCGCGAACCTCGAGGCGTTTGCAGCAGGGAAACCTGTTAACGTTGTGAACCCTTAGACCGAACGGCGAGCGCGAGCGAGCAACGCGGACCCGTAGGTGCAAGAGGCCGTAGCGGCTTTACCTGGAGCCGATCGCACGCTGACGATCGCGCCCCCGAATCCGCTGTGCGGCCACCCTGGAGATATACGAATGATTTTTCGAATCGCTGTTTTGACAGGCTTGCTCATGCTGCCCGCCCGGGCGCAGCTCGAGGGTGTTATCGATCTACACGCCCATTGCGCGCCGGATAGCATGCCCCGGTCGATCGATGCTCTTGAGCTTGCCACTATTGCCAAGCGTAATCACTTGCGCGGCCTGCTTCTCAAAAACCATTACACGCATACAGCGTCGCTTGCGTTCATGGTGCGGCAGGCGGTCCCGGGAATCGAAGTCTATGGCGGCATCGCACTGAATGCTTCGGTCGGCGGCATCAATCCTGTGGCGGTGGAGCACATGGCTCGCACCGCCGGACGGTTGGGCCGCGTGGTGTGGATGCCTACATTTGACTCGGAGTTTTATCACCAGGCAGGGCCGCCGAATCCAAACTTTGTTTCGGTCTCGAAGAATGGCGAGCTGCTGGCGAAGGTGATCGAGGTGCTGGATCTCATGGCGCGGGAAAAGCTGGCGTTGGCGACCGGGCACTCCTCGCCCGAGGAATCCCTGCTGCTGATTCGGGAAGCGAAAAAACGCGGCGTTGACCGAATCATCGTGACGCACCCGCTGAACCGGCGGATCAGCATGACAATCGAGCAGCAGAGAGAAGCAGCAAAGCTTGGAGCCCTTCTCGAGTATCCGTATAACATTCTGCTTCCGACCGAGGAAGGAGTGGGCATCGAGCCGGTTGCCAAGGCGATTCGCGCGGTCGGTCCGCAGTATTGCGTCCTTAGCAGCGATCTGGGCCAGGCCGGCAACGCGGTCCATACCGACGGGCTGCTGCTCTTCCGGCAGCAGTTGCACGACCGGGGCTTCACGGCGCAAGAAACCGATCAGATGATGAAGCAGAATCCTGCCAAGTTTTTGGGGCTGGAATGAAACCAGAAACCCGGTGGGCTGGGGCCGCTAGCGCGAGCTAAACTTCTTCTTCAGCCCCGCCGCGAACCGTGCTACATCGATCACAAAGCGCTCATGGGTGCCTTGGCCGATCAGCTCGTCCCCATCCCGCGCCTCAACTTCAAACGTTAGTTTCCGGCCGTCGACGGCGGTCACCTTGGCGCGATAGGTGACGTCGTGGCCCAGGGGCGTCGCGGCCACGTGGCTAACATTGACCTGCGTGCCCACGGTATCCTGACCTTGGTCGAGATGGGGCAGGACGGCATCGCGGCAGGTGAACTCCATCCACCAGATCATGGAGCGGGTGGCCAGAGAAGGAGGGACGTCGGGGCCAAGAAAGCGAATGGCGTCCGCCTCGGTGACGGCGTGCTTCTGTTCCATCGTGATTCCAGGCGCGAGCATACCGTCGATGATAGCGGAAGAAGACCGGGGATTTTTTTGCCGTCCTGGGAACCGATCCTAAGGGAAGTCTTATGGGAAGCCAATTCGAAGAACTCTATCTGGAAGAGGCGCTGCTCCAGTTTCGCAAGCTGAAGGAGCAGGCCGACAAAGCGCTGGCGCAAGCCTCAAGCGACGATTTCTTCGCCACGCTTGACCCGGAAAGCAACAGCCTGGCCGTTCTCGTCAAACACGTGGGGGGCAATTTGCGCTCGCGCTGGACGGACTTTCTGACAACCGATGGGGAAAAACCCGACCGCGACCGGGATGGCGAATTCGAGATTCGGACCGGCGACACGCAGGCCTCTTTGCTGGCTCGCTGGGAAACGGGATGGCAGCGTGCGTTCGATACGATTGGCCATCTCAAGCCCGAAGACCTCTCGAAGACCGTGTTGATCCGTCACGAGCCGCACACAATCGTCCAGGCGATCACTCGCAGTTTCGGTCACACCGCCGGACACGTCGGACAAATCACCCAGTTGGCGAAGCACCTTCGCTGGCAAGAGTGGAAGACGCTGAGCATCCCACGCGGGAAGTCCGAGGAGTTCAACACCAGAATGTCGGAACGGTTCGGGTCGCGGTAGGCCTGCCGCTCTACTCTGCAAGCCTGCGGTAAAGGCTCCCGTACCGTTCGTGGCTTGCGAGATAGGCCGCCATGACGTTCGGTCGCGCGCGGCACTCTCGGTGCTTCTCGATTAGGTCATGAACAGGGGCCCCAATCGGGCAACCCAGCGTTTCCGCCAACGCGCGGACTGCAACCAGGACCTTCGACTTGACCTGAATCGCTAAGTTCTCAAAGCCCGTGGGCATGAGGCCACTCCTACAGCGAGACCATCACGCCGAGACCCAGCATTGACACGCTAGAGAGCCTGCGACTTCCGCTGCTCTTCAAGTGACTTGGTCGGGTCTGGCGGTGCCGACTGACTGGGAGCTTGGCCGACTTCGGGAGTCGTCTGCTTTTCAGCAGGTCTGAGCGAGATGCTGAAGTCAAAAGCGATAACACCAATCCTGTGAATTGCACCGGATGGATCGCAGATACCAAAACGTAAGGTCTGCCTCAGACGGTTGTCCGAAGTGATCTCCGTACTCTGCTGAGCCTTGCCCGTTGCAACCACAAGACGCTCCGCTTCCGTCAGAGGATTCTTGTCGGGAAGGCCGAAGATCTCCGGTGACGTCAGGCCTTTCAGCTCATCAAGGGTTCCATTGGCGAGAATCTCAAACTGGCGATTACACCAAACCACGCGGCCAACTTTGTCCTTGATCACGATTGGAAGAGGTAGAGCCCGAAGGAATGGCCCCCCCATTGATTCATCGCTTACGAGTGACGCAAGAACGCCGGCAAGATCGGTCAGACTTATACCCCCCGGTCTCGCGACTGGGGACTCGAAATGGAATTCCTTCGGCGATCCTAGGCAGTCCTCCACGGCCGCTCGAATCAGCGACTCCATTGACATCTTTCGCTCGACAGCAGCGATCTTGAGCCTTTCATGGAGAGTTTCTGGGAGCCGAATGGTGGTTCGAACGGTGGAGGCAGATGTTGACATCTTACTGTATTAGTGTCAAACTATTTGCGCACTAGTTTCCAGAACTGACATATATACAGTAATATAGTCAGCTAGGGAGAGTATACATGGGAAGCCCGCCCCCCGCAACGGTGCTTGTGACAAAGTAGAACAAACTCTTGCGAGCGAGCGGTTGGACTTGGCACTGTCCCGAGGGCAGAATGGCTTGGTATGCCGCCGCTTCGAAGGCTTTGGGAACCACGGGCTGGTCCCTGTTCTCGATCGTAAATCCAGTCGCTTGCTTTTCTGGGGCTTTCCTTCTGGCTCTCGGACTCGCCACGTGGTCTTGTCGGCTCATTGTGAAGCTTTTAGACCAATGGTTTCGCTATCGGATCGACAGCCGGATCATGGACGCCGTGGAGAATCCTGGTAACCCGGAAAGAATTCGGGAGCTGCTTGTGAACACGCTGATGGTCGGTCGTTTGCCGCAGGCTAGGTTTGGCTTCCGGAATCTGCTCGCGAAGCCCCTGCGCCGAGAAGAGGAATCGATGCAAGGTTTATTGCCTTTTGGCGACCCGACAGCGCTGGCCGGCCAGCCGAGCAGCCGAGAAGGTATCCTCGAGTGGAAGCCGTGCCGCCGCAGTTCTACTGGGGAAGGATGACACTCAGCCAGACTGGCACGATATCCTGAAATCAACTGAGCAGCCTCTATCTTCGGGCGATTTAAACTCTCCGATTCGGCTTTCTCTACGATGTGCCAACCGGGCAGCAGTTTGCGGACCGAACAGTCCGCGATTTCTCGCAACTGAAGCGCTGATGCTCCTGCACCCTTCCCCCGCCCCGCGCATCCAATGGTTGTAGGCTTTCTCCTGTTTGTTGACGGAGATAGGAGTGATTGTTAGCATCAGGATAGCGGACGGGACCGGAAGAGCCGCTCGGGGGTTCAGCCGGTAGGCACAAACAACATTTCTCCTGCTTTTTGTATCACTTCCCGGAGATTCCCTTATGCGTGAGACCGAAGTAGCTCGGGGTGCGGCCTTGTCGGGCGATACGTCCGTCCTGGGCCAGGTCGGGAATACTCCGCTGCTCCGTTTGCAGCGCATCGGAAGCGAGTTTCCAGGTGTGACAATCCTCGGCAAGGCGGAGTGCTACAACCCCGGGGGATCGGTGAAAGATCGTCCCGCGCTCAACATGATCCTGGACGGTGAGCGAACGGGGAAGCTCAAGCCCGGCGGCACGATCATCGACTCGACCAGCGGCAACACCGGCATCGCCTACGCCATGATCGCGGCGGCGAAGGGCTACCAGGTGAAGCTCTTCCTGCCGTCCAACGCGTCGCCGGAGCGCAAGCGGATCTTGAAGGCCTACGGGGCCGAGGTCGTGCTGACCGATCCGGCGCAGGGATCCGACGGCGCGATCCTGGCCTGCCGCGAGGAGTACGGCAAGAATCCGGGAAAGTATTTCTACCCCGATCAATACAGCAACCCGGCCAACTGGCTGGCGCACTATGAAGGAACCGGCGTCGAGATTCTGGCGCAGACCGACGGCCGCCTGACGCACTTTGTCGCAGGTCTCGGCACCAGCGGCACCTTCATGGGCGTGGGCCGCCGGCTGCGGGAGTCCGCTCCAGGCGTCAAACTGATTTCGATGCAGCCCTCCTCGGGGTTCCACGGCCTCGAAGGGTTGAAGCACATGCCGACGGCGATCGTCCCCGCCATCTATGATGCAACGCTGGCCGACGAGAACATCGGCATCGAAACCGAGGACGCTCACAAAATGGTCCGGCGGCTGGCGAAGGAAGAAGGCTTGCTGGTCGGCATTTCTTCAGGCGCCAACGTGGCCGCGGCTCTGAAGGTAGCGAAGCGCATTAAGGAAGGCGTGATCGTGACGGTCATCTGCGATGCCGCGGACAAGTATTTGAGCGAGCACTTCTGGGACGACGACGAATGATACGCATTGAAGGGGATTCGTGGAAACAGATGGTCGAGCACGCCCGCGCGACGTACCCTAACGAGTGCTGCGGCGCGATGCTCGGCAGCATCAGCAACGGCACGAAGCAGGTGACCGTCGCCATGCCGCTGCAGAACGCCCATGAGGGATCGCAGGCGGCGCGGTATGAGTTGCGCGCCGAGGATTTGCTGGCCGCTGACGCCGAGGCCCGCCGGCGCAAGCTCGACCTGATCGGCATCTATCACTCGCATCCGGACTGCGACGCCTACTTTTCCGAGACGGACCTGAAGAATTCCTGTCCCTGGTATTCTTTTGTGGTGCTCTCAATCAAGCAGGGCGAATTTGACCACGCCAATAGCTGGCTGCCGGACGCCGATCAGACCTCGGCGGCGAAGGAAGATTTGGAATACGGAGAAACACATGGCTAAACTACTGATCCCTACGCCGCTGCGGCAGTACGCCGGCAACCATGATTCCATCGAAGTGCAGGCTGCCACCGTGGGCGAAGCGCTGCAGAAGTTGACCGCCACCCACGGCGAGTTGCAGCGGCATCTGTACACCGATGAAGGCAAGCTGCGGAGCTTTGTCAACGTCTATGTGAATGACGAAGACATCCGCTATCTGGAAAAAGACAAAACGCCCGTCGCGGGAGACACAGTGATCAGCATTGTGCCCTCGATCGCCGGCGGGCAGTGAAAGGAGGCGCGTATGGCAACGCTAACGCAAGCTCCTGGCGTAACGCTGAGCAACGACGAGATTTTGCGCTACAGCCGGCACCTGATCATGCCCGAGGTGGGCATGGAAGGCCAGCTCAAGCTCAAGGCCGGCAAGGTGCTGATGATCGGCACCGGCGGGCTCGGCGCTCCGCTCGGGCTGTATCTGGCCGCGGCGGGTGTCGGGAAAATCGGCATTGTCGATTTCGACGTCGTCGACGTGACGAACCTGCAGCGGCAGGTGATCCACGGGACGAAAGATATTGGCCGGCCCAAGCTCGATTCGGCGGCCGAGCGCATGGCCGACATCAACCCGACCATCGAGATCAAGAAATACGAGACACGGCTGAGCAGCGAGAACGCGCTCGAACTCTTCAGGGACTACGACGTCGTGGTCGATGGCACGGACAATTTTCCCACGCGCTATCTCGTCAACGACGCCTGTGTGCTGCTCAACAAGCCGAACGTTTACGGCTCGATTTTCCGGTTCGAGGGGCAGGCCACCGTCTTTCACCACAACGGCGGGCCGTGCTACCGCTGCCTGTATCCCGAGCCGCCACCTCCCGGGTTGGTTCCCAGTTGCGCCGAAGGTGGGGTGCTGGGCATTCTGCCGGCGCTGGTGGGCAGCATTCAAGCGACCGAGACCGTCAAGCTGCTCATCGGCAAAGGTGAGACGCTGAGCGGGCGGCTGGTTCTTTACGACGCTCTGAACATGAAATTCCGCGAGCTGAAGCTTCGCCGGAATCCGGAGTGCCCCGTTTGCGGTGACCACCCGACGGTGCGCAAGCTGATCGACTACGAACAATTCTGCGGGATTCCGCAGCAACGGGAGGAAGCCGTGGCCCAAGGTGGCGTGCCGGAAATCACACCGACAGAACTCAAAGCGAAGCTCGACGCGGGCGAGAGTATTTTCGTTCTCGACGTGCGCGAGCCGCATGAATACGACATCTGCCGTATCGAGGGGACAACCTTGATCCCGCTTGGCCAGTTGCCAAGCCGGGTGAACGAGTTGAACTCCGCCGACGACATCGTGATCCACTGCAAGAGCGGCATGCGCAGCGCCAAGGCCACCGACTTTCTGATGAAGGCCGGCTTCCGCAAGGTGAAGAACCTCAAGGGCGGCATTTTGGCCTGGAGCGACCAGGTTGACCCCAGCGTGCCCAAGTACTAACGCTCGCGCGGGCGCAGGTCCGAAGGCCTGCCGCCCCCGCCTTACTCGGCGGCGTCTCCGTTTGGCGAGGCAGCGAGGTTAGGGAATGGTGGGGTGGCCCTCAGGGCCGACATCCATGCCGGTGTGTTTCTCGGGGCATGGCGATCGGAGGTGGCCACAACGGGCCACAAAGCCTCCGGGTTTAGACTGAGACACTACGCCTTATTCATGCCTTAACGCGATCGCCGGCGCGATCCGCGAAGCGCGGCGCGCCGGGAGGTAGCCGGCCAGAGCAGCCACTGCAACAAGGGCTGCTACGGTGGAGAAGAAGATCGCGGGATCTCTCGGCGACAGCTCGTAAAGCAAATCTCCCAGTTGAGGCGCTGCCCAGAGCGCCAGCGGCACGCCCATAAGGACTCCGAGCAGAGCCAACCACAGGCTTTCCCGCAATACGTGCCACAGCACCAAGCCGTGGGCGGCTCCCAACGCCATCCGGATGCCCATTTCACGGGTGCGGCGCACGACCGAATAGGCCATCACACCGTACAAGCCGATACACGCGAGCAGCAGCGCCAACCCGCCGAAGGCGGCCGATAGCATGGCCAGCATCCGTTCCTGCACCAGCGACGCGTCCACCTGCTCCGCCATCGTTCGGACGTAGCCGACAATGACGTCCTTGTTCCGATCTCTCACCTCGGCTTGTACGGCGCCAGCGAGGGGCCGTGGATCGCCGACTGCACGAATCTCGGCCGTGAGCCGGCCCAAGGACTCGCCCTGCCCCCAGGGCACATAGACCATGCGCGGCGCCGCGGCCCGCAGACTGTGCTGGCGAGCATCCTGGACGACCCCGATGATTTCAACCGTCGATTCAGGCTCGCTCCTGAAAGCAAAGCGGCGGCCAACGACATCGGCGCTGCCGAAATAGAACCGCGCCATGGTCTCGTTGACAATGGCCGCTCTCGGCGCGCCGGCGCGGTCCTGCTCGCCGAAATCGCGGCCTCGCAGAAGTTCTATGCCAAGTGTCCTGAAGTAGCCCGGTGAGGTCACGTTGTACCAGGCGCCCGTGCTGTCAGGGCTCTCCGTCAGTCCCGGCAAAACAATACCGCGGACATTGATCCGCCGGCTCGCGGGACTGAGCGTCGAGAACGAGGCGGAAAGCACGCCGGGCAGGCGCTGAATGCGGCCGAGCAGCCCTTCGTAAAAGTCCGCTGTCCCGGCCGGTGAAAGGTTTGCCGCGCGCGGGTCGAGCTCCAAAAGAACAACGTTCGTACCGTCGAAACCGGAGCCTTGCGTTTTCAGATTGTAAAGAGTCCGAACGAGCAGCCCGGTTGCTGAAAGCAGCAAAACCGAAAGGGCGACCTGGACCGCAACCAGAGCCTTAGCGCCCCGGCGTTTGCCCTCACCGCCGGTGCTTGGACTCTCTTTCAGCGCCTGGGCCAAATCAACCCTTGTCGCCCGCAAGGCCGGCACCAGGCCGAAGAGCGTCCCCGTGAACACGCAGGCGGCTAATGTAAAGAGCAGCACGCGCTCATCCAGGTGGACGTCGAGCCGGATGGGAGTCTGCCCCGCCGCTATCAGCGACACGAGAGATTGCGTCGCCCACGCCGCGACCAGGATGCCGGCCGCTCCGCCGAGCAATGCAAGCAACAGGCTTTCCGTCAACAGTTGGCGCAGAACGCGGAGGCGTCCGGCTCCCATCGAGAGCCGCACGGCCATTTCCTTCGTCCTCGCCGTGGCGCGCGCCAGCAGGAGGTTGGCGATGTTGGCGCAGGCGATCAGAAGGACCAGGCCCACCATGCCCATCAGCACCAGGAGCGGTTTCGAGAATCGCTGCCGCAGTTCCGCCAGTCCCTTGCTCGCGGGCAAAAGCGCGGCGTTACTGAAATGCTTGGGGTCCATCTCTTTGGCCCATTTCGACTCGGGCGTATCCATGAACTGCTGAAAAGCGAAGTCAACCGAAGCCAGCGCCTCCGCCTCGCTCACGCCCGGGCGCAAGCGCCCTACAAGCGGCATGCTCGTCCAGTTGTCGAAGCGCGTGAAGAAAGCCGCGTCTCCGAGGGTAGCCTTCATTGAAAGCGGCACGGTGATGTCCACACGAAAGCCCGGATAAAGGCCGAAGAATTCCGGATGCGTCACGCCGATGATCTCAACCGTGTGATCCTCCACGATGAGAGCCTTGCCGAGAACGGCGGGATCGCGCCCGAAGCGGCGCTGCCAGTAAGCATCGCTGATGACGGCGGCAAGTCTCTGCGGCTCCGTGTCGGATTCATAGGCAAAGCTTCGGCCCAAGGCCATGGGCGCGCCCAGCAGCTCGAAGTAGTTGCCGCTCACAAATTGGCCGTAAACAAGGTCGATGGCATCCCCGTTTCTGACCTTGAACTCATTGTCTGTTGAAGCGGCGATGCCAGAAAAAACGCCGGTCGTAGCGCGGAAATGCTCGAGCAGACGATAGTTTGAGCCAGTGCTCGGGTCATCCGCGCTTCCATGCGCCAGGAAGTAGAGTTGTTGCGGCTCGTGAACCGGCAGAAACCTGAGCAGCACGGTGTCGATCAAGCTGAAAATGCTGGTGTTGGCCCCAATGCCCAGCGCCAGGGAAATGACCGCCACCGCTGTCAGGCCGGGGCTGGCCGCGAGAGTGCGAAACGCATAGCGCAGGTCCTGCCGCAGCTCATCAAGGAAACGCAATCCTCGGGCTTGGCGGCACTCTTCTTTCGCCGCCGCAACAGAACCAAATTCGATCCGTGCGCGCCGCTCGGCCTCGGCGCGCGGAACGCCGGAACGAACTAAGTCTTCGGCGAAGTTCGCCATGTGCTGGCGCAACTCGGCGTTCATGTCGGATTCGAGCCGGCGGCGGGCGAAGACGCTGTGAACCCAAGAGCGGAAGCGGGAGAACACCTTTGATACCTCTTTCTACTCGTTACGAAGGGTGGCGGCGGGTTTGAGCCGTACCACGCGAAGTGCCGGGAGCAGACTTGCCAGCGCAGTAACCAATAGGAGGCCGGCTGCCACGCTTCCAAAGGTCCACGGGTCGGCCGGCGGCACGCCAAAGATCAGGTTGCGCATTACGGGCGCCGTTATCCAGGCAGCGAAAGTTCCGACGACGATGCCAACCAGGCCCAGCGTGATGCCTGGCAAGGCCACGGTCCGAACGGCCTTGCTCGCGGTTGCGCCGAGCGCCAACCGGATGCCCATCTCCCGCGTACGCTCGACGACGGAGTTGGCGATCAACCCGTAGATGCCCACGGCAGCGAGCAACAGTCCGAGAGCTGCCAGCGTGCCGAGCAATGTGGTTTGAAAGCGCTGCTGAACTAGAGATTCACTGCGGATTTCATCCATCGTATGGAAGCCGGCGAAGGGCAGCAGCGGATCGACAGCCGCGACGGCGTGCTGCATAGCGCCAGCGATTCCCGTTTGTGAAGCTCGGCTCGAACCAGGTATGTGCGACCAGGAGCGCACCGGCCTCATTCGCCGGCATATAGACCGTCGGAGACGGCCATAGGGGCGCACTGCTTCCCCAGCCGGGCCTCTGCTGGACATCACCGACGATCCCAACGATTTGGCGGTCCTCGCTTCCCATGGTGACTATCGCGTGAAGCGGCTCTTCTTTCTGGAAGTACCGCTCGACGAAGGCCCGGTTTACCAGGACCACTTTAGTTGACCGCGGTTGATCCGTGTCCGCAAATACCCGGCCCCGCAGCAGAGGAATGCGCAGGGCTTCGAAATAATCCGGACTGGCGTAGACAAGACTCGTGATTGGTGTTTGTTCCCGTGGTACTCCGGGCCGGCCAAAGGGAGTGTTTAAGGCGCGCTGATACGGCAGCGTGAGACCCACGGCCGCAGCCTCGATCCCTGGCAGGGCGCGAAGACGCGCCAAGCTCTCGTCAAACAACCGCTGAATGGGCGCGCCGGTCGTATAGCGGGCTTCGGCCAGGGGAACCTGAGCTGTGAACACATTAGTGGGATCGAACCCGGGATCGAGATTCAATAGGTGGGTATAGGTTCGGACCAGCAGGCCCGCGCCGATCAGCAACATCATGACGAGCGTCAATTCGCCAGTCGCCAAGAGCCTCCGGCCCCAGTGCCGGCGTCCGCCGGCCACGCGGCTCGACGTTTCCGCCAGCCCGGAACGGACCTCGAAGCGGCATGCCTGGATCGCGGGCGCCAGGCCGAACATTAGGCTGGCTCCGATGGCGATTACGAAAGTAGCTGCCAACACACGCCCGCTCAACTCAATGCTCTGCGACACCCCGAATTGCTGCTGACCCAAGAGTTCGAGGGCTTTCACACCCGCGTACCCTATTCCAACACCCGCCACGCCTCCGAGCAGAGCCAGCACCAGGCTCTCGGTCAACAGTTGCCGCAGCACAGCCATCCGGCCGCCGCCCAGCGCGATGCGCGTTGCAATTTCGCGCTGGCGCGAACTTACTCGCGCCAGCATCAACCCAGCGATATTGACGCATCCGACCAGAAGGACCATGGCCACCGCGCCCCACAGAAGGAAAAGGGGTCTGCGAAGACTCTGTGTCGATCCCTCTTGCAGCGGCATGAAGCCAAAATTAACGTCGATCCCGGGCGGCGGGTTTCGTTCCCGCACGGACGGCTCCATCGCGATTCGTGCCTCTGTTTGCGCCCGCGGCCATGTTGTGTCCTGCCGCAGACGCGCGATGATGCGGTAGTTGGTGCCAGCACCCTCGCCTGAGGTCGAGGGACGTAGAGGCGTCCAAAGCGCGGCCGGAACGTTCGATTGAAACTCCGGCGGTGTCACGCCGACGATCGTGTGAGGCTCGCCTCGCAAAAGTACGGACTTGCCGATTGCAGGGGCCTTTCCGGGAAACAAGCGCTGCCACAGCGCATGATTGAGTATCGCGACACGGGGTCCTTCTGGTTGGTCTTCTTCCGGTGTGAATTCCCGGCCCAGGAACAGGCTCACGCCAAGCACACGGAAAAAACCTGTGGAGACTCGCTGCTGCCGCACGTACTCCGCATGGTCGTCGCTGACCAAGCTGATCCCTTGAAGACCTGCGCTGAACACGGCCACGTCAACGCTTCTTAGTTGGTCCCGTACTGTTTCCCAGGTTTTACCTGAGTGACTGACCCGATCCTCCTCCGCTTCGGCGCTGCGCACGTGCATGGACAAATTCGCGAGCCGCTCCGGTTCCGGATATGGGAGCGGCTTCAACAACACCGCGTCCACAACGCTGTAGATGGCGGTATTGGCGCCGATGCAAAGCGCCAGCGTGGCGATGGCGGTTACGGTAAAGGTCGGATTCTTGCGGAAGGTTCGCAACGCGAACCGGAGGTTGCGAGCAACTTCGTCCAGCCAAAATAATCCTTTTGCCTGCCGGCACTCTTCCTTCGCCGCCGCCAGCGACCCGAACTCGACCTTTGCGCGCCGCTCGGCCTCGGCGCGCGGGACGCCGGAACGAATTAAGTCTTCGGCGAACTTCGCCATGTGCTGGCGCAACTCGGCGTTCATGTCGGATTCGAGCCGGCGGCGGGCGAGCAGGCCGCCCGTCCAGGAACGCAGGCGTGAGAGCATACTAGACCTCCTCGGGTTGCGCGCCGAGCACGGAGGCGACGGCGGAAACCAGCCTGTTCCAGCTTTCCGATTCCTTGCGTAGATTTTTTCGGCCCGCCGCCGTCAGTTGGTAGAACTTGGCCTTGCGGTTATTTTCGCTCTGTCCCCACTGCGAGGAGATCTTGCCCTGGTGCTCGAGCCGGTAGAGCGCCGGATAGAGCGAGCCCTGCGGAATCTGCAGGGCCCCGTTCGTGATTTGCTGGATGCGTACCAGCACGCCGTAGCCGTGCAGGGGCCCGAGCGAGACCGCCTTAAGGATCAGCATGTCGAGCGTGCCGGGCAGCAGATCGGCGGATTTGTCCATCAGAATCTCTCTCCTAGGCAACCTAGGATAAAACGCTTTCTCCTAGTCTGTCAAGGAGAGTTTTTCCAAATCAATTCCTCTGGCACTTGGTTTGGCTCCGGAACCTTCGCCGGTTGACTTTGGATCGCCCGCACCTTACGATAAACTGACATTCTGCAGTTAGATATTCTCTGCCGTTTTTCCGGCTAGGTATCTTCCCAGCCGTATTTCAATTCTGTCAGTTTTTTGTTGGAGGAAACGTACGCGTGAAACTCAGACCACTGCATGACAGGCTCCTCGTCGAACGGGTGGAGCCGGAAGAGCAAATGCGAGGGGGCATTATCATTCCAGATTCGGCGAAGGAAAAGCCGATGGAAGGCATTGTGGCGGCGGCGGGCAACGGCAAGCGCCTGGAAAACGGCACCATCGTGCCGCTGGACGTCAAGGAAGGCGACCGCATCCTCTTCGGCAAGTATGCCGGCAGCGAGGTGAAGATCGAGGACAAAGAGTACCTGATCGTGCGGGAAGACGAAGTTCTGGCGGTCATCGACGACCCAAAGAGTTCCAAGAAGAAAGGGAAAGCAGCCTAAAGGAGAGGAAGCGAACACATGGCAGGAAAACGAATCGTATTTGGAGAGGATTGCCGGCAGGGCATTTTGGCGGGGGTTAACCGCCTAGCCGATGCCGTCAAGGTGACGTTGGGGCCGAAGGGGCGCAATGTCGTGCTCGAAAAGAAGTTTGGCGGGCCGACCGTCACGAAAGACGGCGTCACGGTGGCGAAGGAAATCGAGCTGGCGGATAAGATCGAGAACATGGGCGCGCAGATGGTGCGCGAAGTCGCCTCGAAGACAAGCGACGTGGCGGGCGACGGCACGACCACAGCCACGATTCTGGCGCAGGCGATTTACCGCGACGGGATGAAGAGCGTCGCCGCCGGATCGAACCCCATGGCCGTCAAACGGGGCATCGAAAAGGCCACCGAGGCCGTCATCGTGAAGCTGCACAGCCTGGCCAAGCCCGTTGAGGGCGGCGCCGTGGCCCAGGTGGCCGCGATTTCGGCCAACAATGACCCGACGATCGGCGGCATCATCGCCCAGGCGATGGAGAAAGTCGGGAAAGACGGCGTTATCACCGTCGAAGAGGGCAAAAGCATCGAGACCGAGCTGGATGTCGTCGAGGGCATGCAGTTCGACCGCGGCTACCTGTCGCCGTATTTCGTGACGGACCCCGAGCGCATGGAATGCGTGCTCGAGAAGGCCTTCATTCTTATCCACGAAAAGAAGATCAGCAGCATGAAGGACCTGCTGCCCTTGCTCGAGCAGGTGGCGCGCGCCGGCCGGCCGCTCCTGATCGTGGCGGAAGAGGTGGAAGGCGAAGCGCTGGCGACTCTCGTCGTCAACAAGCTGCGCGGCACCATCAGCGTGGCGGCTGTCAAGGCGCCGGGTTTCGGTGACCGCCGCAAGGCCATGCTCGAGGACATCGCAATCCTCACCGGCGGCAAGGCCATCATGGAGGACATCGGCGTCAAGCTGGAAGGCGTGAAGCTCGAAGACCTCGGCCAGGCCGAACGCGTCGTCATCGACAAAGACAACACGACCATCGTCGAGGGCGCGGGCCAGAAGAAGGCGATCGAAGGCCGGGTTAAGCAGTTGCGCGCGCAGATCGAAGAGACCACTTCGGACTATGATCGCGAGAAGCTGCAGGAGCGTCTGGCGAAGCTGGTGGGCGGCGTGGCTGTGATCCGTGTGGGTGCGGCTACCGAGACCGAGATGAAAGAGAAGAAGGCTCGCGTCGAGGATGCCATGCATGCCACACGCGCCGCGGTCGAAGAAGGCATCGTGCCCGGCGGCGGCGTTGCCTTGCTGCGGGCGTCATCGGCTCTTGACGGCTTGAAAGTGGACGACAACGACGAGCAGGTCGGCATCAACCTCATCCGGCGGGCGCTCGAAGAGCCGCTGCGCTGGATTTCGCAGAACGCCGGCAAGGAAGGCGCCATCGTCTGCGAGAAAGTGCGGAGCGAATCGAAAGCCAACTACGGCTACAACGCGCTCACTGACACCTACGAGGATCTGGTGAAGGCGGGCGTGGTCGATCCGGTCAAGGTAACGCGCTCGGCGCTGCAGAACGCCAGCTCGATCGCCTCTCTCATGCTCACGACCGAAGCCACGGTCCACGAGATCCCCGAGGAGAAGCCGCCGGCTCCCGCCGGACCTCCCGGGCACCACGACTTCTAGAGTCGCTTCATGAGCAGGCCAGTCGCCTGCCGGAAACACACACAAGCCGGTCTCTTCCGCAAGGGAGGGGCCGGCTTTTTTCTGGTAGGCTCCTGCAATGGAGGTGCTACCCATGGTCGGCGAACTCTTGCGGCTATTCCGCTACGAACTCTGGGCCAACCGCCGCGTGCTCGAATCACTGCAACAAGCGGCGACTCCGGCGAAGGCTGTGGAGTTGTTCGCCCACATCCTGGCGGCGCAGGAAGTGTGGCTGGCACGGTTACGCGGCCAGGACAGCTCTGTGCTGCCTATCTGGCCGGCAGTTTCGCTGGAGGACTGCCACAAGACGCTGGAACGTCTTGAAAGTGCGTTCCAGACCTACGTGGAGAGTCTCAACGAGAACATTCTTGATGAGAGAATCGTCTACCGCAACCAGCGGGGCGACCGGTTTGAAAACACGCAGCGTGAGATTTTGACTCACTTGGCGTTCCACTCGCACTATCACCGCGGCCAGGTCGCCGCGCGACTTCGCGACGCCGGCCTCGCACCAAACAATACCGATTTCATCCAATACCTGAGAGTTGGTGGGTGAGCATTGCGAGTGCCGCAAAGCCAAACGTCTAGGGAGGCTTACGGCTCATTGATTGGCGAAGGAGTCCTAACACCGAATGAGGTTGCCTTTTTCCAAGCCCTTCGTCTACTCTCTCGCCGGCCCGGTTTTCCGAATGTAGAAGTGATACATCACCGCGCCGACGAGCACGGTCGCGAGGCTCCACAGCGCCTCTTGCCCTTTGGACTGCGCGAAATAGGCAAACACCCAAACGTTCATGCACACGTAGGCCAAGGGAATCAGCGGGTATGCAAAGCTGACCCAGCGGGAGGGCCTCCAACCGGGCCGCTTGCGGAACTTCAGCAGGGCCAGGACGGAAAGGGCGGTAAACAAAAACAGCGTGAAGCCAATGTAGTAGACCAGGCTTTCAAACGTGCCGGTGACGATCAGCACGCAGCAGCATATGCCCTGCGCCAGAACCGCGATCCAGGGGCTGTTCCAGCGCGGATGGATCTTGCCGGCAGCCGCGAAAAAGGCGCGCTGCTGGGCCATGGCGTAGTAAACCCTCGGCCCGATCATGCACATGGCGTTGACGGTGGCAAGCAGCGACAGCGCCATCGCGGCGCTGAAAACGCCGCCGCCCCGCGCGCCGAACAACGATTCAGAAGCGAGCGAGCCCACAGCCACAACGCCCTTTAGCTCGTCCAGCGAGTTCGCGTAAATGTAGAGGACGTTGAGCCCGGCGTAGAGCGCCGCCACCAGCAGAGTGCCCAGCACGAGTGCAATGGGCAGCGTCCGCTCGGGGTCGCGAATCTCCTCAGCCACATACACCGCCGCGTTCCAGCCGCTGTAGCCGTAGTAGACGAAGATCAGGCTGATCGCAAACTGCGCCGGGATAGTGCTCGGCGAGGTGCGTTCGGCAACATTCGTCGAAAAGTGGCCCCAGTCGCCGTTGCCAACGGCGAAACCCAGGACGAGAAAAGCTGCAATCACCAGGAGCTTTGTGCCGGTGAGGACATTCTGCAGCCGGGCAACCTCCGACACGCCGAAAAGATTGACAACCGTAAAGGCCCCGACGACGGCCAAGGCTGCGAGTTGCGCCCCCCCCAGGCGGATGTCGGCGATGCCGAGCGACATCACGAAGGCCCCCGGATAGTCCCCCGCCATTGAGGGGAAGAAATAGGCGAGATAGGCGGAGATCGCGAGAGCCGCTGCCGCGATGGGCGCCGAGAACCCGGCGAAGAAGCTGACCCAGCCGTCAATGAATCCCCAGGCCGGCCCCCACGCTTCCGAGAGATAAACATACTCGCCGCCGGATCGGGGGAAATTCACGCCCAACTCCGAGTAGCAGAGCGCCCCCCCCAGCGCCAGCAGCGCGCCCACAAACCAGATGCCTACGACCAGGCCAGGGCTCCCCAGATCACCCGCCAGGAACCCGGTCGTCGTGAAAATGCCGACGCCGATCATGTTGGAGACGACCAGCGCCGTGGCGCTTGTGGTGCCGAGTTGCCGGATCAGGCTGGGCTGCGTCATGGCGAAGGCGATTGGCTTGCTGAAAAAGGCCGAAAGATAACGATGGTAGCAGAGAACCGCGAGGCGTCCGCCCCATCACGATGAAGTTTTGACGCCGAACCCGTCGCGAGCGTTGCCCGCGCGGCGGTAAAAAGCCCACTCCGCCCGTCAAGGGGGCGAGTAGAATAGTGGCCGCGACGGAGTTTCGTTCGCCGCAAGTTCCCATTTCGCCGGAGGGCCCAGTGATGAACGAATCCGATCTGACTCGCCGCGCATTTGTGACCGCTTCCGCTCTGGCGCCGGCCCTGCTTACGGCCCAGTCGCCGAATAACGAAATCCGGGCCGCCGTCATCGGCGTGGGAGGCCGCGGTTCGAATCTCCTCGGCCGAATCCTGCAGTCTCCCGGTGTGAAGCTCGTCGCCCTCTGCGACATCGACCCCGAGGCCTTGAAACGCGCAGCTGAAACAGCCAAGGACCGAAGTCCGGAACTGCTGACGGACTTTCGGCGTCTCCTCGACCGCAAGGATATCGATGCCGTCTTCGTCGCCACTCCCGTTGATTTGCACAAGGAAATGGCAGTTGCAACCCTCGAAGTGCACAAGCACCTTTATCTCGAAAAGCCGATGGGCCGCTCCGCGGAAGATGTGAAGGCCGTTTATCAGGCCTCGCAATCCTCGCGGGGTCTGCTGCAGCTCGGGTTTCAATTACGCCACGATCCGTTTCGCGCCACGGCGGTGAAGCACATTCGGGAAGGCGGCATCGGCCGCGTGGTCTACATGCAGGCCAACCGCCACACCACCGACCTGCCACGCGAGACGAAGTGGTATTTCGACGCTTCCATCTCCGGCAACATGATCGTCGAACAGGCCGTGCACATCGTTGACATCATGAACTGGCTGATGGATGGCCACCCCGTCAAGGTTTACGCGTCCGGAGGCATCCATGCCTACCGCGATCAGCCTCAGGGACGCACAACTTACGATCACTACATTGCGATCTACGAGTACCCCAACGACGTGCGTTTCGCCTTTAGCCACATCTTTTTCGACCCCAGCGGTTTTACCGGCATCACCGAGCGTGTCTGGGGCACGGAGTACGCCATCGATCTGCCGTCGGCGACGGCCTACAAACTCGAGCCGCAGGCTCGCCAGCGAGCTCAGCCCGAGAAGCTCCCCGTCGAGCGGGCAGGCGAAAACATGAACCAGCTTGCCGTCGACGCCTTTTTTGACAGTGTGCGGCAGAAAAAAGAACCCGTGAACAACGCGCATTGGGGCAGGCTGGCCACGTTGACGGCGATCATGGGCCGCACGGCGATCGAAGAGCAACGCATCGTGAGGTGGGAAGAAATGGACCTGTGAGAAAACGTCCGCTCAAGGCCCCGGGAAGCCCGGGCTCCGGGCTACCTGCCCGGCCTGCCACAGGTGGCGGCGGTCATGCGCTGTCACGATGGCGAAGGTTTCACCCAGACTGAAGCGTACGAGCGGTACAGCCGGCGACCGGATTTTCGCGCGCCCCAGGTCGAGCCCCTCGGCGTCCCATAGGCGCTGCTCAAGCATTTCCCTCAGCTGCACAAACCGGGGTATGGCTTCGGAAAGCGGCAGGACGCGCTGCGGCCGGAAGGCTCCGGGCGCCCTGAAGCGGCGTTTGGGTGGCGGCTCCAGCGTGCCGATCATCCAGCGGCCGAGCCAGCCGGGCCGCAGCGGCCCGTTGCCGCGCCAGCCCCGCGAACGGGCAGTCTCAATCGCGCCGTCCATGCCCGGCAGATAAAGTTCGAGTGTCACATTGAGATGCTCGAAACACTCGGCGATCGACCAGCGCCCGGGTCCCGGACGCCACTGGAAACCCTGATCGCTCATTCCGTTGACGAGCCCCAGGGCACTCTGTTTGGCCTGCTGCACCTGTTCTCGGAACTGCCCGAGTTCCGGTGTGGCTGCTCCCAGGACCTGTGTCATGGCTTGCTCCGTGATCTCCTCATTCGTGTCTCCCTCGGCCACTCCTACTCCAGGTAGTCGGCTGAACGGCTGGCTTCCCCCGACGCGGGCCTCCGCCATGGCGGCAGGTCAGCGCTATTAGGCGCCGCCTATTTGCATCCCGGATGCTCTCAGGACAGTCAAATACAAAAGGGCGCCCGGAAGGAGATCGGGTTGTCTGTCCCGAAACGATTCAGTATCATCAGCATTCGGGCTATCTCCCTCATGGCAAAACGTGAAAGAGTCGGCGTAGTCGGCTTTACCGGCTACAGCGGCGCGGAATTAGTGCAGATTCTGCGGCGGCATCCGCGCGTGGAACCTGTCCTACTCGAGCATCGCAGCCACGGTGACGATGAGCAACCTTTCCATCTTTCCGGCGTAGCTCGCCTGCCGTGGTCCCGCAAAAGCTTGCGGGAGGGCGGCCTGGAGCTAGTGCTGCTTGCCACGCCGCACGAGGTGTCGCTCGAGCTGGCGCCGATGGCCCTGGATGCCGGGCTGAAGGTGGTGGATCTGAGCGGGGCCTTCCGGCTCCGCACTGTAGACAACTTCCGCCGCTGGTACAAGATGGAGCATACGCGGCCGGATCTGCTCGCCGAGGCCGCCTATGGCCTGCCGGAGTACTTTCGCAACGTCACCAAGGTGGCGCGGCTGGTCTCGAACCCGGGTTGCTACCCCACGGCGGCGAACCTGGCGTTGCGCCCGCTTGTGACTGAGGGCATACTCGACCGGGAGGCCGGCATCGTTTGCGATGCCAAGTCAGGCGTCAGCGGCGCCGGCAAGAAAGCAACGGACAAGACACACTTCTCCTCGGTAACAGAGAATTTTTCGGCCTACGCCGTCTTGCAGCATCGCCATGTGCCGGAGGTATTGCTTACCTCGGGCATAGAAGAGTACGAGTTCTCGTTCACGGCGCAATTGATCCCAGTGCACCGGGGTATTCTCGAGACGATCTACGTCCGAACCGCCCGTTCCGTCTCCCGGAAACAGTTGGAGGATCTCTACCGCAAGATCTACGGGAAGGAAGCGTTCGTGAGGATCTATCCCGACGGTAAGCTCCCTTCGCTGCAATCGGTGGCCCATACCAACTTTTGCGATCTGGGCTTTCAGGTGGATTCCAAGACGCGCCGGGTCGTTATCGTCGCGGCGATTGACAATCTCGTCAAAGGAGCCGCGGGCCAGGCCGTGCAAAACATGAATCTCATGCTCAAGTTCCCCGAAACGACGGCCCTGCTGTAATCCTTCCTTGAAAGGAATAAATCTCGCGCCGTTCCGTGTATGTTTTGTGGGGAATTATTGTGAAATTACTCATTAAAATTGGCGGCACGCTGATCGATTCCGGCGAAAGGCGCCAAGCGCTGGCTCCTCAGATCGCGAAGCAGTTCCAAGCCGGGCAACACATCGCCGTCGTCCACGGCGGGGGCAAGCAGCTCAGCCGCTATCTGGAAGAGCATGGCATTGAGAGCGAGTTCCGCGGGGGCTTTCGCGTCACGCCGCCGGAAATCATCGAAGCCGTGCTGCGCATCTTCGCCGGCTCTGTCAATCATCATCTTGTGGCCGCTCTGCAGCAGGCCGGCCTGCGCGCCGTCGGTTTGACGGGCATCGATGCCGGGCTGGTACGCGCCAGGCAACTCTCGCCGGAGCTTGGTGCGGTGGGACAAGTGGAAGAGGTCGATGCGGCGCTGCTCAATCTTCTGACCAAGGAGGGCTACGTTCCTACCGTAGCCTGTATCGCCGGAGGCCGTAAAGGGGCCATTTTCAACGTCAACGCGGACCAGATGGCCGTAGCTTGCGGCTCGCGGTTCCAAGCAGACAAGTTAATTTTCTTAACGGATGTGGAAGGTGTCTTGGATGCGAACCGCGGACGTCTGAAACATCTCACGGCGGCCGAAGCGCTCAAGCTGATTGAGAGCGGCGTTGCGCAAGGCGGCATGGAAGCTAAACTTCGCGCCGCTATCGATGGCGTGATGCACGGGATCGGCGAAGTGCGCATTGTAGCGGGATCCCAGCCCGATATTCTCGACCGCGTCATGCGCAACGAAGATGCCGGCACTACGCTCGTGGCGTCATAGATAAATAGACCTTCCCCTGCATAGATCCCCCTCGTCCGCCGATGTCCTCCGGTATACGCGTAGTCATACGCAGCTATAAACGTTCTTAACGGAGAGTGGCAAACCTGTGTGCACCCTTATAAAACTTGTCTAAAATGGCCGAAATGTAGAAGCACGTGAGTTATAATCCGTAGCGCGTCGGACGATTATACTCCGGGGTTCGCCAACAAGGGAGGCAAGAGAGTCGTGAGGACACAGGAAATCGGTGTGGACAGTGCCGCTGGGCGGCTGCTTTCATATCCCGTGTTCCAGTCTTCCGGGAAGAAGTTGCTTGCCAAGGGCCATCAGATCAGTGAGGAGGACATTCGGCTTCTGGGCACGGAAGGCTACAAGCAGGTATGGGTGGCGGTTCTCGACGAGGGCGAGGTAGCCGAGGAAGAGGCGGCTCTCAGGATTGCGACAGAGGCCGCGTGCGGCGCGATGGAGATCCGGATCTCGGCCGGCGGCCGCGCCAACCTGTTTGCCACCGAGTCCTGCTGCTTGTTGCTGGACGAGGCGGTGTTGCGGGAGGTAAACCTGACGGGCTGTGTCACCATCGCGACGATGCCGAATCTGGCCTATGCCGTGGCGGGGCAGCGCTTGGCAAGCGTCAAGACCGCTCCCTTCGCCGTGGCGAAGAGCGATCTTGATGAGGTATTGCGTCTGATCACGTCCAAGGGCCCCATTTTGCAGGCGCGGCCCATTCGCAACGCCACCGTCGGCGTTCTTTACAGCGACCCTCTCCAAGGAGAGCGCGCCCGGCGTCTGTTTGAAGGCATCATGAAAACCCGGCTGGAACGGCTGGCGGCATCGGCGGCTTTCGTGCTCACAGCGAAAGAGGACGAAGTGAGTGTGGCGCGGGCTCTTGACCATTTGCTGCGCGCCCGTCCCACCGTGGTGTTGATCGCCTCAACCACAGCTCCGGCCGGCCCCGAGGACATCGTCGGTTGCGCCATGAAGCGGGTGGGTTGCCGGATCGAGAGGTTTCTTGCGCCGGTCGAGCCCGGCAACCTTCTGCTGCTCTCCTATGCGGGTGAAACTCCGGTAGTGGCGGCCCCGGGCTGCTTCCGTTCTCCCAAGGCAAACGTCGTTGACATGATTCTGCCGCCGCTTCTGGCGAGGTACCCTCTTTCCGCCGTGGAGATCTCCTCGCTGGGGCACGGAGGTCTGCTGATGTAGCGGAAGGGGATCGTGGCCCGACCGCGGTCGTCACTCGAACCGAAGCGCGCGCAAGGGGTTCAACCGCGCCGCGCGGCGCGCCGGTATCCAGCATGCCAGCGCACCGACGGCGGCCAGAAGGAGAGAGACTCCGCCAATCGTCCACGGGTCGTTCGGCGTGACACCATAGAGCTGGCCGGCGATCAACCGGGCGCCCATCAGCGCTGCAGGCACGCCCACACCGAGCCCCGCAGCGACGGGCAGCATGCCCTGGCGCACGAGCATCGACGTAATCTCCGCCGCCCTTGCGCCCAGGGCCATCCGGATGCCTATTTCCGAAGTGCGCCGCGCCACGGAAAACGAGAGAACTCCGTAGATCCCCAGGGAAGCAAGCAACAGGGCCGACAGCGCAAAAGCTACGGCCAGCGAAGTCTGAAACCGCCGCAGGGCGACGGATTCCACCAGGACCCGCTGCATCGTTTTCGGCTCCGGAATCGGCAGCTCAGGATCAAGAGCGGTGATCACGGCGCGCACTTGCGGCGCGACTGCCTCCGGATCGACCGCCGTGCGGAGAACAAACAACGGCCCGCCTGGGCCGATGCCCCAATACGGCTCATAGACCGTCAGGGGCGCTTCCTTTTCCAAAGCCGCCCGCACATCGGCGACCACGCCGACGACCTCCGTCAGCGGCCGGCTCGCGCCGCGGCGAATGCGCTTGCCCAACGGGCTTTCCCCGGGCCACAGGCGCTGCGCGGTTTGCTCGTCAATAATCGCAACTCTTTGATCACGATCCGTATCGTCAAAAAATCGCCCCTGCCGGAGCGCGATGCCCATCGCGCTCCAGTAGCCGGGCGTGACAAAGCGGAAGTTCCCTTGCGGCATTTCCACCCTTCCATAACCTTTTCGGGGTCGACGATAGAGTCGATCCAGGTTTCGCCCTGCAGCGGAAGCTGCGTCGTCATTCCAACGGCCGCAACGCCGGGAATGGCGCTCAGTTTGCCGAGTGCTTCCTCAATGAACCGGTTGCGCGCCGCCGTCTCCCGATAGCGCGGCCCGCTGAGCGAAAGATTTTGCGTAATGACATGGTGCGGCTCAAATCCCTTCTCCACACGCATCAGCCGGAAAAAGCTCACCGCCAGGAGCCCGCCCGCAATCAGCAGCGCCGCGCTGAGAGCGACCTCGACAGCCACCAAAATCTCCCGCGCGCGCACCTTTCGCCCGGCCTCGGTCGCGTTGGCGGACGCGGTCTTGAGGGAGTCCTGCGGCTGACTCCGGCTCAGACGCCATGCCGGAATCAGGCCACAGAGCATCCCCGACAGACCTGCGGCCAAGGCCGTGAAGCCCAACACGCGCCAGTCGATCTGTATCTCCTGCGCGCGGGGCAGATCGACCGGCGCGTTGGCGGCGAATATCTGGACGCCGCCGTATCCCAAGAGCAAACCAAGCGCGCCGCCGACTGCCACAAGCAGAAGCGCCTCGTGCAACACGCGGTTGAAGATATGGGTGCGGCTCGCGCCGAGAGCCAGGAGGATCGCGGCTTCTTTGTGCCGGCTCATCGTTCGAACCGCCATCAGGTTGCCAAGATTCACGCACACGATCAGAAGCAGAGCGCCCACCGAAGCCAGCAAGGTCCACAATCCCGCGCGGACGCCGGCCGTCATCTGCCGCTCCAGCGGAATCAGCCTCGGCGACATCTCGATCTTGAATTCCCGCGCAAAGCCGGCGATGGCGGTGTTCATTTCCGTCTGCGCCTGCTGGGGCGTGGCCCCTGGCTTGAGGCGAACCAGCACCGGAAAATTGAACTCGCCCGCTCCGTGTTTCTGGGAGGCGTCGAAATCCAGCGGGCGGAAGATGAGCGGCTGGAGATTGTGGCCGGACAACGGGCCCCACTGCTGTCCCGCCGGTAGCGACAATTGCGGCGGGAGCACGCCGATAACTTCGTGCGGCTCGCCGTTCAACAGTACCTTGCGCCCGATAACCGCGGTATCGGAAGCAAACCGGCGGCGCCACAAAGCGTCAGAGAGGATCACCACACGGGAGGCGCGTTGCTCTTCAGCGGCATCGAAGTCCCGCCCGAGTGCGGGTCCAACGCCGAGAGTTCTGAAAAAGTTCGACGATACTTGCAACCCGGGCAGCCGTTCCGGGTCGCCGCCTTCCGTCAGCGTAAGACCTGTTTGGCCTGACAGCGTTACCTCTTGGCACGATCCACAGTGCGCGCGCCATTCGTGGAAGTGCCGGGCGTTGTTCGGCATGTCGGGGGCGATGTGCGAGAGAAACGGAATGACTGTGCGGGCGACAAACAGGCGGCCGGGGTCGGCATACGTCAAGGGCCGCAGAAGAATTCCGTTGACCAGGGAGAAGATCGCGGTGTTTGCCCCGATGCCGAGAGCCAGCATCAGAATGGCCGCCGTTGTGAATCCGGGGCTCCTCCTCAGAGTGCGGACGCTGTATCGAAGATCCCGCGCGAGTTTTTCCAAGCGTTCTCTTCCGGAAGTGACGGCTATATCGGGCAGCGCTTCGAGCAAGACGCGCGCAGCGCCTTCCCGGCGGCAGCGGTCGCGAAACAAGCGCGCCATCTCGCCGCCATACTCGTCCCGGAACTCGGCCGGGCAGAGCCACAGAAGCAATCGATAAAGGCGATCCACTCCGGAACCTCAAGCCGGGCGTGACCCTGGCAGCAAGCTCGCCAGCGCCTGGCTGACCAGCTTCGACAGCCTCTCCGTCTCAGCGCCGGCAACGCGCCGTCCGAACGGAGTGAGGCGGTAGTAGCGCCGCCGCTCATCGTCGAGTGCGGGATCCGGCCTTTCGTCTGATTCCTGAATCAAGCCCTGCTCAAGCATGCGCTTGATAGAGCCGTAGAGAGTGCCTGGGCTGAGGCGCATTTTGCCTTCAGTACGGGCGGCGACGTCCTGCATAATGCCGTAACCGTGGCGCTCATGGTCGGCCAGGGCCACCAGGATGTGAAACACAGCTACGGGAAGGGGTAGCAGGCCCTCGGGATCACCCTCGATCGTTCTTGCCATCAGTCATTCGTCCTTCGTACTATATCGAGAGTCATAATAGTTTGTGTTGCCCCAGTTGTCAATAGTCGAAGCTCAACTGTTAGGATTCATTCACAATTTATGGCTGTTCGTCTCGGGGTTGCGAGGTTGGCCTGTTCACTCACATATAGATGGTTCACGATAGAACGTATGGCGATAGAGGTAACCGCCCGTTCGTAGACCGACCCGGGTCGTCGGGGAGACAGCGCCACGCGGCACCGCGGTTACAGGCCGCGGAGGAGACTCAGAAAGAACGGGACATTCCCAGCGGCATGCCCAATCACGCCAGTCCATGTGTTGGCGGTTCTCTGGACCACGTAGGCGAGCGCCAGGCTTGTGATGGCCAGGCGCACGGTCTCCCAAAGCGTGGGTTGCATGAAGAGGTGGAACAAGGACCACAGGACTCCGTGCAGTATCCACGCTGCATTTCCGAAGGCCATTTCCTGCCGAGGCAACACATAGCCACGCCACCAAAGCTCCTCACCCCCGATGTTGAACAAGAGGATCAGGAAGGCATAGTAGACAAGCACCCACCACGCACCTTGTAGCGGCACACCCATGAAGTCGTCCGGGCCGAAGTGGCCGAAGAACTCGCGATAGAAAGGTCCCGGCTCAAAGAAGACAACCGACTGCAGGACGGGCCGGAGCACCTCGGCATTCCGCTTAATCAACACGGCGAGGACTACCGCAACACAGCTCCGGAGAATGCGGGTTTTCTCGACGAATAGTGCTACAAAGGCCAGCGCAATCGCGAGGAGATCGGCCCAGTCGCCGCCGAACATGAACCCCGCAAGCGCACCAGCCCACATCCATCCTGCCGGATCAGGAGTATGAAGGCGCAGCCTTTCTATCACGCCGGGCAGACCCGTTGACTTGATCTCTCGAGTCGAGGCCACGAGGGCAGCAGCAAGCATCGCCCCGAGGGGAGCGATCAGGACAACATGAAACACGGTCCACCAGGATGCACCCATCTCACGAATGGTTGGCCCGATCCAGTGGAATAGCAAGAGGAAGGTCGAGGCGGGAATGCCGAAGAACAAGATCGTCAGTAGCCAGCCAGCCGGCGCAACGCGAGCTTGGCTCCGCTTGCTGAGCGCGCACATTCCTGCCTAGCTTAGCGCCAGTGGGGAGTGCCTGGCCGACAATGCCGCTGCGGCCGGATTCTATTCTGCAGGGCCGAAACTGCCGGCTCTGAATCCGGAATGCGTTTCCGTCCGATCCCCAGGCCTCAGCAAACTTATTTCCCGGTACGGATGTCGGATAGACGCTCTGTCAGACCTCTGGTAGCATTGGGCTCAGGTATGCGTATCATTCGGGCCACGGCTGCGGGATTCAGCGAGGTTAAGAAGTTCATCCCACGGCTCTGGGGCATCGCCCGTGAGCTGTTTCACGAGGTAATGGGCTTTATTTTCCTCGCTTTAGCCCTTTTCTTCACCGTGGGACGGGCCGGTCTCATCAACGCCATCCAGAACATCGACAAGAACCCGGACAGCTTCCCACAGCTCGTGCTGGTGGCCCTCTTTGTGCTGATGTTCGGCGGCTTCGGCATATCGTCTTTCCTGCGGGCCCGCCGAATCTCGAAGGGCCGCTAGCCGCTTCCCTGACTCTCGCCAAAAACGTTGCGCTCGTGGTTGTGACCTCGTAGAGCCGTCGGCGCCCGCAGACCTCCTCGATCGAGGCGCACGGCGACACAAAGGACGAGAAGAAGAACAATTCACACAGCGAGAACGCCCTGCAATCGTGGGAAACGGGCAACCCGACCCAATAAGAAAACCTTGCTTCGCGGGCGAGGAACGATGCGCCAAAAGTGTAGGGAGTCCCAGGCTTGATGTGGCCGCCCGCCGGACCTGGCGCCTTTCCGAAGTCGTGCTAGACTCGTTCTCTGCAAACGCTGGAGGGGTGCATCGTAGTTGGAGCCGGCCTACTTCAAGGCTTGTATCAAAGAGACTTGCAGCCCCGTCATAAACCTATGCGAGTACTGTCCCTGATTTTCTGCTTGTCCCTTGCCATTTCAAACCTCTGCGCCCAGACACCCGACGCCGGCAGAACTCAGTTCGAGAACCGCTGCGCCGGTTGCCATGGCGGAGACGGAAATGGTGGCGAATTGGGGCCGCCAATTACAATGCGCCTGCAGTCGCGCAACGACCAGGAGCTGGCGGCGTTCATTCGCGCGGGGCTGCCCAACAGTGGCATGCCGGCGAGCACGCTCACTGACACGGAGATGCAGCAGCTCATCCCCTTCCTTCGCGGTTTGCGCCCCCCGCGGCGTGGCGGTCCGCAGCCGGTCCGCGGAACCGTGAAGACAACGGACGGGACGACTCTCGAGGGACTGATTCTTTCACGTGGTTTGGACGACTTGCAGTTGCGAAGCAGCGATCAGCGTGTCCACTTGTTGCGCAGGGCCGGCGAAGATCTCTACCGCCCGGTGACGTCGGAAGCCGACTGGCCCAGCTACAACGGCAATGTGAACGGCAACCGCTACAGCGCCCTGAAAGAGATTGATAAGAGCAACGTCGGCCGCCTGGCGCCGAAGTGGTTTTTTACACTTCCCAACGCCCCGCGCCTGCAAACAACGCCGGTGGTGGTGGACGGGATCATGTACGTAACCAGCGGGAACGAATGCTACGCGCTCGATGCGGGCAGCGGCCGCCAGATCTGGCACTACCAGCGGCCTCGAACGAAAGGATTGGTGGGCAACGCCGCCGGTGGATTCAATCGCGGCGTGGCCGTTGCCGGCGACCGTGTCTTCATGGTTACCGACAACGCTCACGTCATCGCGCTCCATCGCTTTACCGGCGCTTTGTTGTGGGACACCGAGATGGCCGATTGGCGGCAGAGTTACAACGCCACATCCGCTCCTTTGGTGGCCGGCGACCTGGTCATACCGCCCGTCGCGGGAGGCGAGCAGGGTGTGCGAGGTTTTCTGGCCGCCTACCAGCAATCCACCGGCGAGGAAGTTTGGCGCTTCTGGACCGTGCCCTTGCCGGGCGAGCCCGGCTCGGAAACCTGGGTCGGCCGGGACATTGAGCACGGCGGCGCGCCCACCTGGCTGACGGGAAGCTACGATCCCGATCTGGGTCTGCTGTATTGGCCCACCGGAAATGCCGGTCCGGATCTCAACGGCGATCATCGGAAAGGCGACAATCTGTACGCCGCCTCGATCCTGGCTCTCGACATCAAGACCGGCAAGCTCAAGTGGCACTATCAATTCACGCCGCACGACGAGTGGGATTGGGACGCGCAGCAGCCGCACATCCTCGTCGACACAAGCTGGCAGGGACGCTCGCGGAAGCTGCTGGTGCACGCGAACCGCAATGGCTTTTTCTACGTCTTCGATCGCACCAACGGCGAACTGCTGCTGTCGAAACCCTTCGTCAAGAAGCTGACCTGGGCCAAGGGAATCGGACCGGACGGCCGTCCGATGGAAAACCCCCATCAGAGGCCCACGCCGGAAGGCACTTTCATCTGCCCGTCCCTTAACGGAGCGACGAATTGGTATTCCTCTTCCTTCAATCCCGCCACAGGCCTTTTATATCTACAAACGCTGGAAGAGTGCGCGATATTCACCAAGCGGCCTGTCGAGTGGCAACCCATGAGCGGTTACTGGGGCGGGTCGACACAACGCCCGCCCGACGATGTTCCGCAGAAGGTTTTGCGCGCGATCGATATCCAGACAGGCGACAGCGTTTGGGAGTTGCCGCAGAGCGGGCCCGGTAATTCCTGGGGCGGAGTATTATCGACCGCAAGCGGGCTGGTCTTCTTTGGGGAAGATAGCGGCGCTCTCATGGCCGTCGACGCAGCCAATGGGGAACCACTCTGGCACTTCCAGACGAATCAGCTTTGGAAGGCGTCCCCCATGGCCTATCAGTTTGACGGCAAGCAACACGTCGCCGTAGCCGCCGGACAGAACATCATCTCCTTCGCGCTGCTGCCCTAGCAGCGCGCTTCACGCAGGCAAGCACACCGCGCGATCCGAGAGGCCACTTCGCGCCTGAAAGGCCGGCCGTGCAGGCGTTTCGCCTGCCGGTTTTCACTTCTCCCGTGCCACTTTTTTCTTGACTTTCCCTTTGGAAACATGATACTACGTACCCGTCCTTCGAGCGATGATCTATCATTTTTCGAGGGGACTCCCAAGAGGCAGTTAGGAGGGTCCATGAGGCACCTGCGAATTCTGACCATGTGTTGTCTACTCGCCGGCGCTGTGTTCGCCCAAGGTGATCGCGGCACCATTACGGGCACCGTTTCCGATTCGACTCAAGCTGTTATTCCAGGAGCGGTCGTCATCGCCACCAACGTGGAAACGGGCTCCCAAAGCCGAACCACGTCAACGGAGACGGGAAATTATACGTTGAGTCAACTTCCCGCCGGCCGTTACAACCTCGAGGTCGAGACGGACGGGTTCAACCGTTTTGTCCAGGAAGGTATTCGAATCTTCGTGGCGCAAACGGCGCGCATCGATGTGCGCCTGCAGGTCGGCGCTACCGCCGAGTCTGTGACGGTGACCGCCGATGCCGCTTTGCTCAAGACGGAAAGCGCGGAGCAGAGCAGCACCATCTCGCGCGAAAAACTGGATGCTCTGCCGATTAACTTCGGGGCGCGTGGCAACTTCGCCGCGGCCAACATCCGCAACCCCTATATGTTCGCCGCGCTCGTCCCAGGAGGGAATCTCTCCTCCTACAGCTCGATCAAACTCAACGGCGCGCCATTGAATTCCTTTCAGATTCGCGTGGAGGGCCAGGAATCCAACAACAACCGGCTGATGATCCGCATTGATCAGGTACAACCGTCCGTGGAATCTCTGGAAGAGATATCCGTGCAAACGAGCAACTTCGCACCGGAGTACGGCCAGGTCAGCGGAGGCCTGTTCAATCTGACCGCCAAGTCCGGAACCAACCAATTCCACGGCAGCGCCTTCGAGTATTTCGTGAACGAAGCCATGAACGCGGGGATCCCTTATACCGACGCCGGCGACGGGGAGCATGTGAAACCGCGAAACCGGCGGCACAACTTCGGAGGCAGTTTCGGGGGCCCCGTTGTGATTCCGAAACTCTATGACGGCCACAACAAGACCTTCTTCTTTTTCAGCCTGGAGATCTTCAGCCAGAAAGAGATTGTCGGCGGCCTGCTGCAAACCGTGCCGACCGACGCGATGCGCGCCGGGGATTTCAGCGCCGCGCTGACCGGCCGCTCGCTCGCGACCGATCCGCTGGGGCGGTCCATTCTAGAAAACACAATCTACAACCCGCTCACGACGCGGGTCGAAAACGGCGCCCGCGTGCGCGATCCGTTCCCGAATAACTTCATTCCAGAAAGCCAGCGGGATTCGGCCTCGCTGAAAGTGCAGTCCTATATTCCCAGAGCAACGAGGCCCGGTCTCATCAACAATTGGGACCAGGCATATGTAGCCGATACGCAAAAGAACATCGCTACGATCAAGTTCGATCACAATTTCGGCGGTTCGGACAAAGTGTCGGTGTACTATTCGCGCTACTGGGGACCGCACTACAACGGCTCTGATGGCCTGCCGATCCCGATCACCAGAGTGCGCCGGTTTGCGACGCGCACGAACACCATCCGCATTAATTACAACCGCTCGATTTCACCGACTGTGCTGTTGAATCTCGGCGTTGGATTCTTGCGCCACTGGAACCCGGATCTGGCTTTACCCGAGGTGCTTGGGTTCGACTCGGAAAAGGAGTTGGGTCTCACTGGTTTGCTGCGGACGGGGTTCCCGTCGATCGGCGGCATGTTCACGGCTACCGGCGGAGGCATGAATATCGCGATGGGATCTAACGGCTCGATTCCGGCCACGACCAAGCCGACGGCCGTGGCGGCCCTGAGCTGGGTTCGTAACAACCATACCTATAAGTTCGGCGGAGACTGGCGCATCGACGGCTTCACCAATCGTAATGTCGCGGGAGCGATACCAAGCTACACCTTCAATGCCCAGCAGACCACGCTGCCTTCCACGCAGGGGCAGAATCTTTCGGGCGGCGCGGTGGGCTTGCCTTACGCCAGCTTCATGCTGGGAGCGGTGAATACCGCGTCGATCTCGAACCCGCCCGATCCGCAGGGCCGCAAGCCTTCCCTTTCCCTGTTTGCGCAAGACAACTGGAAGGTGACTCGCAAGCTCACGCTGGATTATGGCTTGCGCTGGGACCATCAGGGATTTCCGGTGGAGATCCACCGCCGTACCAGCATGTTTGATCCTTCGATCGCAAATCCGGCCGCCGGCGGCCTGTTAGGCGCAACGGCCTATGAGGGCGAAGGGCCGGGGCGGTGCAACTGCCGCTTTGCCGAGACCTACAACTATGCCTTTGGTCCACGGCTGGGCATCGCTTATCAGCTCAACAACAAGACCGTGCTTCGAGGCGGTTGGGGCATCACCTATGCCGCGACCACGGGCAGCCAGTCGACGCCGCCCGGTACGTTGGGAGCAGGCGGCTGGAACACCATCAACTTCGAGACGCCGGCGTTTGGCGAATCCGCGCTGTCGTTCCGGAACGGCTTGCAGTACAACCGGGCCGACCTCTTCCGGGCAGACTACAACCCGGGCATTCGGCCGTCGCCGGGTTTGATCGATGTACCACCGCCGCTAATTGATCACAACGGGGGCCGGCCCCCGCGGGTCATGCAGTGGAACATTTCCCTGCAACGCGAAATCACGCCGAACCTCGTTCTGGAGGCGGCCTACGTCGGAAATCGGGGCGTGTGGTATCCCGCCAGCAGCAACGCCAACCTCCTCGTCGACCTCAATGCCTTAACGCCCGAGCGGCTGCGTTCGTTTGGACTCGATATCAACAGCACCTCCGATCAACAGCTACTGCGGTCCCGCCTTGACTCCTCGCTCGCCGCGTCACGGGGATTCGGCGCGCTGCCCTACCCGAGCTATTCGCGGGCGAACACTGTCGCCCAGAGCTTGCGGCCTTTCCCGCAGTTCGGCAACCTCACGATCAACTCGGCGCCGCTGGCCAAAACCTGGTATGACTCCCTGCAGGTGAAGCTGACGAAACGCTATTCCCACGGTCTCGATTTGCTGGGCACATTTACGTGGCAAAAGGAATTGACCACGGACGTCCCCACGAACAACGTCTTCAACAGGCCCGCTCAGAAGGGGCTGTCGTCTCTTTCCGAGCCGTTGATTCTGGTGATTGCTTTGAACTACCGCACTCCGGCCATTGGCGACAATGGGTGGGTTCGGGCGCTGCTCCGTGACTGGACCGTGGGTGCGATTCTCCGCTACGCCAGCGGCTTGCCGATTGCGGTTCCCCGATCGCAGAATCAGCTCAGCGCCCTGCTATTCCAGGACACGGTGATGAACCGCGTTCCGGGAGCGCCGCTGTACCTCAAAGACCTTAACGGCGACGTTGATCCGAACAAAGACTTCGTCCTCAACCCGGCAGCCTGGGCCGATCCGGCCGCAGGCCAATTCGGTGTTTCGGCGCCCTACTACGATGATTACCGTTATGCCCGCCGCCCTGATGAGCAGATCAGTTTCGGCAGGATCTTCCAGATCACGGAAGGCGTAACGTTCAGCATCCGCGCCGAGTTCTTTAATGCCTTCAACCGCATCAGTATGAACAACCCGTCCGACACGAATCCCCTGCAAACACCCCGGACAAACGCACAGGGCGTCCCAATTGCAGGGTTCGGGCGAATCGATTCGGGATCGCTGTACGGACCGCCGCGCAATGGGCAGATTGTGGCGCGAATTCAGTTCTAACGTGCGTTGCGTATCAGTCAAAAAAGGAGATGCAGATCATGAAACGCAGAGAGTTCTTCGCGCTCGCGGCCACGGCATCGGTGGCGAGCGCCATGCCTCCGAGACTCGACACGACCAAGGTTCCCGTCCGCAAAGTGGGCAAAGTCGAGATCGTCTTCAAGACGCCCAAGCCGCAACCCAACGGCATGCAGGCTACGAAGGAGGGCTTGTGGATTATCGATCAGGGCCGCGAGGGAAACTGGGCGCATCTGGTCACCTACGAGGGCAAAGTCATCAAGGGGTTCGAGACCGAAACGATGGCCTCGAGCGGCATCACCTTTGACGGCAACGCGCTTTGGGTTGGCTCGACCTACAGCCGCGAGACCATTAAGTGTGATGCTAGTACTGGCAAGGCGCTCGCGAAGTTCAATACTCCGGGAGCAGGCGTCATCTATCGTATGGCGGGAGATGCGCCGAGCCGCCAGAGCCCGGTTCCGCAGGAAATGCGGCAACCCCGCCCGGAGGCCCCAGGACAGCAGGGAGGTGGTGGTCAGGGTGGCGGCGGTGGACGCGGCCAGGGACGCGGCCGTGGCGGTGGAGGAGCAGCCCCGGGAATGGAGCCGAACCCAGGCGCCACGCGCCTTGGCACCGGCGCGCACGGCCAGGAATGGCGAGACGGCAAGCTCTGGTATGTATGCCCGCCTTCGCGGATGGCGTATCGGATGAACGTCGAGGAATGGGTTGTCGAGCAGCAGTGGCCCGTGGTCGGGAACCGTCCTCACGGCATAGGCTGGGAGGGACGATATCTTTGGGTGGCAGACTCCAATCTGAATGCCTTTCACAAGCATGACCCAGAAACAGGGGACGTGCTGGAGATGATTCAGCTGGCGGATAATGACCCCCTGCCACACGGCATGACGATCTGGGAGGGCAACCTCTGGTATTGCGACGATGTCGGGCTGGTCTGCCGCCTGAAGATGTCCTAGTTCGTGGTACTTTGTCATGGGCCGCGCCGCTTGCTCGCGGCGCGGCTCTTCTACGAGCGGGTGGATTCGTGTCTCCGGTTTGCCGGCAGTCCGGTTTTCGCGAACCGAGAGCAATCTCGCGATACGCCCGGTCCCCTAGTGCGCTGATCCTTCGTGAGCAAGTCCGATAGAATTTCGAAGATAACCTGCGAGGTCTATGCCCAGCGAACTCCTTTTCCAATCTCTGAACCCGCTCTCCCTGCCCGATCGTGTTGCCAAAGAGCTGAAGGACGCTTTGTTTTCCGGCAGGATCAAGCCCGGCGACGCGATCGTGGAACGGCAAGTGGCTCAGCAGATGAAAGTCGGCACTCCCGTGGTGCGTGAAGCCTTGATCAGCCTGCAGGCCCAAGGCTTCGTGCGGCGCATTGCCAACACGGCCACTCGCGTCACGCAATTTACCGACGACGAAGTGCGGCAGCTCTATCGCCTTCGGGTGGAGCTGGAAACGACGGCGCTGCAATGGGCAAAGAGGCGCGTGACGCCGGCAGAGATTGAAGAGCTGCGTACTCTGGTGGACGAACTCGTCGAATCAGGTCTGGAAGGGGACCCTAGGAAGTTTTTGGAACGCGACCTGGCGTTTCACAGCCGCTATTGGGAACTCTCCGGCAATCCCTTTCTGGCCGATACATTGAAGCGGCTCATGGCGCCGTTGTTCGTGTTTGCGTTTTTCGGCACGCGGAAGGAGTTGACCGCGCCCATGGCGCGCGAGCACTACGAGTTGGTCGACGCGCTACGGGATCTGGACGAGCCCGAATTCACGGATACGGTCCGGCGCAAGCTGTCGGGTTTTGCGACGCGCTGGGTCTCGGCCATCGCGGGAAATGGCAACGCCAAAGACGGCGTTGGGGGCACTCACCACCCCTGAAAGGCGAAGGAGAAATAGCCCTGCGTTGACGTTGCCGCTCCGAAAGAGCGTGAAGCCCGCAAACGGCGTATCCGGTTCGGCGCCCACTTTCCTCCGATTGCCTTACCCCGTTGACGGCTGCTGCCCACCGGGTTAGAGTCAATAGGGACTCGCGGTATGAACCGTTTATTTTTGCTGCTTCCGCTCGTCGCCGTGCCGCTGCTGGCCCAGACGCCCGATGCGGCGTTTTTCGAGAGTAAGATCCGGCCCGTCCTGGCAGCGAAGTGCTATGGCTGCCACTCCTCGAGTCTTTCCTCGCCCTTCGGCGCCTTGGTGCTCGATACAAAAGCGGGTCTGCTCAAAGGAGGCGCCAGAGGTCCGGCGATCGTTCCGGGAAAGCCGGAAGCAAGCCGCCTGCTGCAAGCGATCCGCTACAGCGACCCGCAATTGCAGATGCCGCCCACCGGCAAACTGCCTGAAACGGTCGCCGCTGATTTTGAGAGCTGGATCGCGGCCGGAGCGCCTGATCCGCGGATGGATGCCGCCGCGGCCGAGAGTCCCGCACCCCTGAAGGGCATGTCCCTCGAAGAAGGACGCCAGTGGTGGGCCTTCCAGCCGGTGGAGGAGAAACCGGCCCCCGCCGTCAAGAGTTCCGCTTGGTTGAGAACCAAAATAGACTCTTTCGTGCTCGCGAAAATGGAGCAGAAAGGAATCGGGCCGTCTCCGGAAGCCGATCGCCGCACTCTGGCGCAGCGAGTCTATGTTGACCTTGCCGGCTACAAGCCCACCTATGAGGAAGTGGAGGCCTTCATCAAGGATACGTCTCCCAACGCATACGCCAAGCTGATCGACCGATTGTTAGCCTCGCCGCACTATGGCGAGCGCTGGGGCCGCCACTGGATGGACGTCGCGCGCTTCGCCGAGGACAATCCCACTTCCGAGGCCACCAACCAGCCGTATCCTTTTGCCTGGCGCTACCGTGACTGGATCATTGAAGCGATGAACAAAGATGTTCCCTACGATCGCTTCGTCAAGCTGCAGCTCGCAGCGGATCTTATGCCAGGCACAGGCCGAGATGACTTGCGCGCCCTGGGGTATTTGGGAGCGGCGCCGGTGTATCACAAGGACCAGCGGTTGTCGGCCGACGTGATCTATGGCTTCATGACCGACGACTGGGACGAGCGGATCGACGCCGTGTCGCGCGGGCTGCTCGGAATGACCGTGGCCTGCGCTCGCTGTCACGACCACAAGTTCGACCCCATTCCGACGAAGGACTACTACGCCCTTGCCGGCGTGTTCGCTTCGACGATGCGCACGGAGCGGCCGCTCTTCGAAGTCGAACCGAAAATCGAAGCGCGTTACATGTGGATTCAGAACCGGCTGTTCGACCTCTCTTACTCGGTCAACCTGCTGACCAACGAAGCCTCCACCGTGGAGAACTCCGCTCCCCGCGTTGAGAAATGGTGGCTCGAAGTCGAGGCTTTACAAAGAGAAATGGAGGCGCTCCGGAAGCGTTATCCCAGGCTGGTGCGGCACGTGGAGAGATTTTGGATTCCACCCAAGCCGCCGGCGCCCGACCCTCCACCGGCAGCCGACGCGAAGTCCAGGCCAAGCGAGACGGTGAAGGCGGCAGCCGCCGAACCCCCAGCCGAAGCTCGACGCCGCCGGAACCGGGCGTCCTCGGACCCGTTCATGAACGTTGTGTATGACGCCGCCCAGTACGTCGACGGCACGGATGCGAACTACACATGGATCCACTACAAGCCGGGCGAAGCGCGGGATATGCCGGTGTTGCCGAGCGGCAACGTGGCCACTCCGGGAGAAATTGTGCCGCGGCGATTTCTGGCCGTGCTATCCGAGGGTGACAGCACATTCAAGCAAGGCTCGGGGCGGGCGGAACTTGCGGAGCGGATCTTCAGCGACGGAGCGCCGCTTGCCGCGCGTGTGATCGTCAATCGCGTCTGGGGCTGGCATTTCGGAAAGCCGTTGATTGCGACGCCGAGTGATCTCGGGGTGCAGGGAGAAAAGCCCACTCATCCGGAGTTGCTCGACGACCTGGCGGCGCGGTTCATCGCCCACAAGTGGTCGCTGAAATGGCTTCACCGCGAGATCATGCTCTCGGCAGCCTATCAGCAATCCAGCAAGACGCGGCCGGAAGCCGCCGCGGCCGATCCGCTCAACGCGCTTTTCTGGCGAATGAATCCTCGCCGTCTGGACGTCGAGTCCTATCGGGATTCCCTCTTGCGGTCCGCCGGCAAACTGAATGAAGAAATGTATGGGCCCTCCGAAGAGATCAACGCCCCGGGGAACAACCGGCGCACCGTATATGCGCGGGTAAGCCGTTCGCGCCTGAACAACCTCCTCAAGCAGTACGATTTTCCCGATCCCGTGCAGACCGCCAGCGGCCGCGACCTAACCACCACCTCGCCGCAACAGCTGTTCATGATGAACAGCTCATTCATTGAAGAACTCGCGGATGCGCTGGCCGCGAGCGTGGCTCCTGAGCGTGATGCGGCGGCGAAAGTACGGAAATTGTTCCAGAAAGTGCTGTCGCGCGATCCGGACCCGGAAGAACTGGCGTTGGCGAAGAGTTACCTGCAAGACGGCTCACTCTCGCAGTACGCGCAGGTTCTGCTATCGACAAACGAGAAGATCTTCTGGCCATGACGAGAAAACCTTCCCGCCGTGAAATGATCCAGTCCCTTTGCGGAGGGCTGGGGTCCGTCGGTCTGAGCGCCCTACTGGGCGGCCAGCAGGCGCGCGCGGCGGGTCTCGGGCACTACGCCGGACCGCAACTTCCCGTCAAAGCCAAGCACGTCATCTTTCTGTTCATGGCCGGCGGGCCTTCGCAGCTCGACATGTTCGACCCCAAGCCGCAACTCGTGAAGTATCAGGGCCAGCGGCCCAACGCCGTCGATCTCCGCACAGAGCGCCAGACAGGCGGCTTGCTTCCCTCCTCGTTCGAGTTCAAGAGACACGGACAGAGCGGTGTGGAAGTGAGCGAGTTGTGCCCGCAACTCGCCTCCGTGATCGATGATGTTTGCGTGATCCGGTCGATGTACACGTTCAACCCCACGCACACGCCGGCACGCAGTCTGATCCATTCGGGCAGCATCCTGGCAAACCGGCCCTCGCTCGGCGCCTGGACGTCCTACGGGCTGGGGTCGGAGAACCAAAATCTTCCGTCCTTCGTCGTGCTGACGCCAGGCGGCGGTGGCGGTTCGCTATGGCGGTCCGGATTTCTGCCAGCGGAGCACCAGGGGATCGCCTTCGATGACTCGGAAACCGAACCCGAGAAGATGATCGCCGATCTGCGCAATACCCGCCTCACACCGGCTGTGCAGCGCAAACAGCTCGATGCCTTGCAAGCGCTGAACAACCGCTATGGCTCGTCCTTCGGGCCGGACGATTATCTGGAAGGGCGCATCCAGTCGATGGAGGCCGCCTATCGGATGCAGTTTGAAGCGTTGGATGTGTTCGACGTCCGCAAAGAGCCGGAGGCAATCCGCTCCGAATACGGGAACAGCCCGTTTGCCAATGGCTGCCTGATGGCCCGGCGGCTGGTCGAAGCGGGCGTTCGCTACACCCACATTTATCATGGGGTGGGGCAGGTCTGGGACGATCACAAGGACATTGAGAAGAATCTCAAGGAGCGCTGCCCGGAAATGGACCAGGCCGCCGCCGCTCTGATTCGCGACTTGAAGCGGCGTGGCTTGCTCGGCGAGACGTTAGTCGTGTGGGGCGGCGAATTCGGGCGCACACCCGTTTCCGAAAGCGGCACGGGCCGCGACCACAACCCCTATGGTTTTACGATGTGGATGGCGGGCGGCGGGATCAAGGGCGGCCTCGCCTACGGGATGACCGACGAGTTTGGCTTTAAGGCGGTAGAGAATCGCGTCTCCGTCCACGACCTGCATGCCACGATCCTCGGCCAGCTCGGCATGGACCACACCCGGCTCATCTACCGCTATGCCGGACGCGATTTCCGCCTTACCGATGTCCACGGCGAGATCGTGAAAGGCATCCTCGCCTGACATTCCGCGGCTTGCTTCGATTGTTTGCTAGCGGAAGAACACCACCTCAGGCCGGACCCGAAGATCGCGGATCGAACAGGACCCACACTCGGTTTGGTAGTCCCCGTGGAGACCCAGCACAACCGATCTGATCTCGTCGAAACTATCGATGTCCTCTTCCGTCGAGATCACCAGCCTGGGCTTATGAGTCCGGATCGTTTCCGCCCCTCCGAGCAGCGCCTTGGCCGTCGCTCCCTTGATGTCCATCTTGATGAAGTCCACGCGCGGAAGATTTAGTTCGCGAGCCAGCGTGTCGATCCGTGTGAGCGGAATAATGTGCTTCACGACGGAATTGGCCGTGGGCGCTACAAAGCGATCCGCGGCGGAGTTATCTGGCTCTTCAAACAGTGGAAGCTCTTCTTCCTTGTCCCAAACGCCCTTTGCGGACACGATCACGCGGCCGTCGGCTATCTGCGCCCGCAGGTTGCGGCGAAGGCATTCGAGATTTGCCGGCGCGGGCTCAATCGCCACGACGAGCTTCGCACCCGCCGCTAGCGCCTTCCTGGTATAGATGCCCACGTGCGCTCCGCAATCGAGAACAATATCGCCCGCCTGCACTCCCTTCGCGGCGTCGCCGTACTCGTTGGCCTCCTGCTGCGCGATGATGATCGGCAGTGATGTCTCGCTGCCCTCGGGTATCCAGTATTCGCCGCCCCGATAGGCCCAGAGTTCGTAACCCTGCCCGTCTTTGCGAACCAGATGCAGCTGCTTCCCGACAGTCTGAACTTCCTGCTGAAAGGCCTGCCGGACGGCCGCGCCGTTCAACACGTCTCCGGGCCGGCAGACACTCTCGCCATCGAAAAGCGCCAAGGCCCACGGGAAGAGCGGCGGGTAGGCCTGAATCGTTACCGCACCCGCGATGAGCAAGGCGCCGCCGGCGATAAAAAGGCGCAAGAAAGTCAGCACGGCTTTTCTGGAACGCGACATGAAAGCCTCCCGCGACCGGGACATCGCTGCGGTTTGGCGAGCGGACCACCCGGTTTGCAACGCAAGGTTCTTTCGCAGTGAGCTTGCAGCAACTCCGTGGGTGAGCGCCCCAAAAGGGTCTGGCCCTCTTGTGATAACACGCTCCGACGAGCAAGTTAATAAGCCAAAGGCCCTAGACTGCCCAGGGTTAGTGACGTGTGACTCGGCCCCACCACGCATGCCGGAGGAAGGCAAACCGGTTGTCCAGCACGGTGCCCGGCGGCACTGCGCAATCGGGTTGAGGAGGCTGGACGCCTCTCAAGGGCCGCTTTCTTTGCGGGGTGGCGGCGTCGCTGTCATCTTCTCCGGACGCTCCTTGATCATCTCGACGCAGATCTCATCCACGAGCTTCCGGATGTAGGAAACCGGGGCGCTGAAGTTGTTCGCCAGAATGGAAAAAGCCAGGACCTTGCCGTCGGCGGCGGTGGCGTAGCCCGACAGCGCCGTTATGTTCGTGAGCGTGCCCGTCTTGGCCCGAATGCGCCCCCGCGCAGAAGAACGAGAGAAGCGCCAGTCCAACGTGCCGTCTTCTCCCGCCAAAGGCAGGCTTTGGGCGTAGATTTCCCGATGGGGCGACTTCCACATGTGCCGCAACAGCTGAACCATGCCGTCGGGCGTCACCAGGTCCTGTCGTGAGAGGCCCGAGGCGTCGGTGAGATCGAAGTCCCACGGTTTCAGGCCGGCGCTCAGAAGAAAACGTTTGAGTTCCTCAAGGCCCGACTCGAAACTTCCCATACCCCGGGCTTTGAGACCAAGCTCCCGCAACAGCATCTCCGCGTGCAAATTCTGGCTGACCTTGTTGATGACGGACAGCGTGACGGAAAGGGGTTGCGATTGCATGGTCGCCAGGGTTCTTGCGTACGCCGCAGGTTTGATCGCAGGGGCTTCCTTCAGCGAGACGAAGTCATGCGGGTAGGTGTGGCGTGCTCGTGACTCGCCCGTTACTTCCACACCGAGGCGCTGCAGTTCGGTCTTGAGAGCCATGGCGGCAAAGAGGGCCGGGTCGTCAATCGCCAACTCGATCTCCCGCCCGGTGGAGCGGATGGAAATCTCACCCCACATGGAAATCGTGCGGGATCCACCATCGCGCCTCACCCGCAGCCCTTGCGCCACCGCCCGCGACTGGGCCGTGCGAACGCGGTTGTCGAGAGAATAGTATCCGATCTCCGGCCGCATGTCGGCCCGCGCAAGCTGGCCCAGCGCGGATGCCGGCAGCACTCGCAGCCGCACCACGTTGTCATTGATCGAAAGCGCACTGACGGGCGCTCCATAACCCCAGGTGGGGTCCTCCGCGGACCAGCCGATACCACTGCCTTGCCACACATAGCGAGTGTCATCGCCGACGATATCGCCTTGAATTCGCCGAATGCCGGCTTGGACGACCTGTCGCGCCAGACCCCGAACGGGTGATAGAAAATCCGAATCGAATGTCTTGCGCGGGTTATACGGGACAATGCGAGACGAGAAGTTCGGATCACCGCCGCCCAGCAGGATGAGGTCGCCGGTCAGGCTGCCATCGCCTTCCGCGTGGGCATCCGAAACAACAGAGGTGACAAAGGAATGATCCGGCCCCAACAGCGAAAGCCCGGCGGCCGTTGAGAAGAGTTTCGCGGTGGACGCGGGCACAAACAACCTCCCGGAGTTGTGCTCATAAACAACCTCGCCGCTCTCGACGTCGATCACCTTTACGCCCCAGAAGGCCCTTTGCGCCGCTGGTTTGTCGAGGATGCCGGCGATCGCGCCGCCCAGGTCGGAGGCAAAGGTTTGACCCGGGAGCAGCGCCAGGAGAAAAAGAACCGCCGCCGCGCACAGAGCGGTCTGGCGGCCACCTTGATGGCTTGGCGGCGGCCGGCGGGGAACGCCGGCGAAAAGGCTCGGAACTGCGCCGTTTCGATTCACGCTTGCAGCATCTTGGACATCGTTTTGGCGAAGTACGTCACGATCAGATCGGCGCCCGCGCGCTTGATGGCCGTTAAAGACTCGACCATCGACTGGGTCAGGTCAAGCCAGTCGTTTTGGGCCGCCGCCACGATCATCGAATACTCGCCGCTAACTTGGTACGCAGCAATCGGAAGATTGAACTCCTGCCTGGCTCGGCAGATGATATCCAAATAAGGAAGGGCCGGCTTCACCATGATCATGTCCGCCCCCTCTTCCACGTCGAGCGCGATTTCGCGCATTGCCTCCCTTTGGTTTGCCGGATCCATCTGATAGCTGCGCCGGTCGCCGAACTGCGGAGCCGACTGGGCCGCCTCGCGGAACGGACCATAAAAGGCCGAGGCGTATTTGGCCGCGTAGGAAAGAATGGGCGTGGCCGCGTAGCCGCCGTCGTCAAGTGTTCGGCGAATCGCCGCCACACGGCCATCCATCATGTCGGACGGTGCGATGATATCCGCTCCGGCTTGAGCTTGGGAAAGTGCTGCCTTGCTCAGAAGCTCAAGCGAGGCGTCATTATCGACCTCGCCGCTGTCAATGTGGCCGCAGTGGCCGTGACTGGTATACTCGCACAGACAGCAGTCAGCGACAACAAGTAAGTCCTTTAGTTCCTGTTTGATAGCACGGATCGCCTGCTGTACAATGCCGGTTTCGGCGTAGGCCCCCGAGCCCTCGGGGTCCTTGCTCTCGGGTAGGCCAAAAAGGATGACTCCCGAAATGCCCAAGGAGGCCACTTCCTTGCACTCCTCGACAATCCTGTCGACGGACATCTGATAGTTGCCGGGCATCGCTTTAATTTCCCGCTTCACCGCCTGGCCGGGACACGCGAAAAGAGGGTACACGAAGTCCGTCGGGCTGAGGCGCGTTTCGCGGACGGCGGACCGCAAGCGAGCGCTCGACCGTAGCCTTCTGGGGCGGCTGACGGGAAAGGCCATCTCACCATTCTAGCCACTTCGAGCCGCTGAAACCTAAGGGCTCTCACGGAGCCAAGGCAAGGGAACGATTGGTTTTCTGGTATTCTTTGGGTTGGATCGATCACCGGTCTGTGGCGATAGGACGGTCAGCGCCGCACATCAGCTGCCGTCGGCTCGCCGGTTTTGGGGTTGCACCGGTAAAACAACCACCGCTGCCCACGCAGGCAGCAAGATTCGGAGCAGAGGTAGTTATGTCTGGCCATTCCAAATGGGCGACCATTAAACACAAAAAGGCCGCACAGGATGCGAAAAGAGGCAAGGTTTTCACACGCCTGATCCGGGAAATTCAGATCGCCGCCCGCGCCGGCGGCGGCGACGTGGACTCTAATCCCCGGTTGCGTACGGCTGTAAATGCCGCGAAGGCCCAGAGTATGCCCGCCGACAACATCAAGCGGGCGATTCTACGGGGTACCGGGCAACTTGAAGGTACATCCTACGAAGAGATCACTTTCGAGGGCTACGGCCCGGCCGGCGTCGCCATTATCGTCGAAGTCGTGACCGACAACAGAAATCGCACGGTGAGTGAGTTGCGTCACCTCTTTTCCAAGCAGGGTGGAAACCTTGGCGAGACCGGGTGCGTTGGTTGGATGTTCGACAAGCGCAGCGTAATCGTCGTCCCCAAGGAGGCCGTGCCGGAAGACAGGTTGATGGAGGTGGCGCTCGGCGTCGGTGCGGAGGATATGCGAGACGAAGGCGACGCTTGGTCAATCGTTTCGCCCCCGGAGGCCCATGAACCGGTCTTGGCCGCCCTCACGCAGGCGGGTCTGGAGCCGGCGACATCGTCGATTTCCATGTTGCCGCAGAATACGGTACGGGTCGAAGGAAAGCAGGCGGCGGCCGTTCTGCGGACGATTGAGGGACTCGAGGACCATGACGACGTGCAGAATGTGTACGCCAACTTCGACATCGACGACAAGGAACTGGAAGCCCTGTCGGCCTAAAAGCGGGGCCTAACACGTTGTTGGAGATCGAGGCAAGAATCTAGACGTGCGAGTTCTCGGCATCGACTGCGGCTCCGAGTGCACCGGCTACGGTGTGATCGACAGCGACGGCCGGCGCCACCGGTTGGTCGCCTGCGGCGCGATTACCACATCCCCTCATTCCCCTCTTCCCGCCCGTCTGGAAAAGATCCATTCCGGTCTGGCGGGAGTGCTCCAGGCGAATCAGCCCGAGACCGTTGCGGTTGAGAGTGTTTTTTACGCGGTCAACGTCAAAACCGCTCTCAAGCTAGCCCATGTGCGAGGCGTGGCACTTCTGGCCGCAGCGGAAGCGGGCCTTGCTGTCGGAGAGTACTCACCGCTGGAGATCAAGGGAAGCGTGGTCGGTTTCGGCCGGGCCACCAAATCACAGGTGCAGATGATGGTCGGCTCCCTGCTGGGTCTGACCGATCCAGTCAAACCTTTCGATGCATCGGATGCTCTTGCCGTCGCCATTTGTCACGCTGTGGCGCAGGTGACCGGAAGCAAGCTCGCTCCCAAAAGGACGGCGCATGGCTAGGCGCACGGGAAGCATCGCGGTGTTCCGCGCCCTAGCGCCGTTGGCATTCGCTCTGGCCTTGCTGCTTTGTGTCTCCCTGCCCGGAGCCGCAAGCGAAAGCCGTATTTTCTTTTCCAAATCATTTCCCGGCAGCGTTCCCGCCTACTTTGAAGTTGAGTTAAGCGCGTCGGGGGAAGCGTCCTACAAAGAGGCGCCCGACGAAGCGGATCCTCTCACCTTCACACTTCGTCCGGAAGAGACTGGGGAGATATTTGCCCTGGCCGAGAAACTCGAATACTTCAAGAAGCCAGTGGCAAGCGCTAAGAAAGTAGCGTTCACCGGAGACAAGACCTTCCGTTTTACAGGTAGTGCGGGAGAGAAGCAGGAAGTGAAGTTTTCCTTCAGTGAGGATCTCGACGCCAAGGCGCTGACCGCATGGTTTGAGAGGATTGCGCTGACCGAGCGTCACCTCATCGAACTCGAACGAGCGGCTCAATTTGATCGCTTGGGAGTAAACAAGGCTTTACTGCTTTTTCAGGCTTCCTTTGACGATGGTCGCACCGTGGCGGTTGAGCAATTCGTTCCTGTCCTCCAAAAAATTTCCACCGGATCCAAGTATGTCCACGTAGCGCGGTCGCGGGCGGCATCGCTCGTCGAACGCATTGAGAGCGCCACACGCACCACACCCGAGTAGCAATCACTTATATTATTGATTATAAAGGAGTTACTATCTATTCTGGGCGGCCAACAATTGCCTCGTAGATCCGATCGAGGTCTTCCTCCGAGTAATACTCGATCTCAAGCCGCCCCTTATTGTCGCTCTGCTGCACTAGCTTTACTCTCGTCCCTAGGGCGCGTTCCAATTCCTCAATGGCAGCGGCTACGTTGGGATCCACCGTCTTTTCCGGTTCCGGCTCGGCGGGGTGCTCCATCTTCCGCACGATTCGTTCGACCTGGCGAACCGAAAGACCCTGGGCAGCTGTTTTCTCCGCCAGCGCCCGCTGTTGATCCTCGCTTTCGAGGGCAAGGATTGCCCGGGCGTGCCCCATCGAGATGCGCTTCTCCGCGATCAGCTCCTGAATGTCTTTAGGCAGCCGGAGCAGGCGCAGCAGATTCGTGATAGTCGTGCGGTTCTTTCCGGTCCGGCTGGCCAATGTTTCATGGCTCAGGCCCAGCTCCTGGATCATTCGGTTCAACGCCAATGCCACCTCAATAGGGTTGAGGTCCTCCCGCTGAATATTTTCGACCAGCGTCACTTCGAGAACGCGGTCTTGAGGGATTTCCTGGATAATGGCGGGAATCTGGGATAAGCCAGCCAAGCGGGCAGCACGCCAGCGCCTTTCCCCAACTACAAGAGAGTAACGAGGTCCATTTCGGCGAACAACGATGGGCTGAATCAGACCATCGGTCTTGATCGACTGCGCGAGTTCTTCAATCGCATCCTGGCTGAATATTCTTCGAGGCTGATACGGATTGGGATCAATTCTGTCAATGGGAAGCCGCTGGACGGATTCGGCTCGGGGCTCGTCCTCCGATAAGGCAACCGCTACTGGGCGATCGGGCAAGAGAGCGCTGAGACCCCTTCCCAGCGCCTTCCGCTGTGACGGAGTGCCTTCGCTTTTCACCTGCACCTCGTTTCTCTCCACGGTAGCACCTTGGCTTGGGGTTGATCTTACGACACGGCCTGGCCAGACGATTTCATTTCCTGACGGGAGAGAATCTCCCGCGCGAGGTTAAGATAGCTCTCGGCGCCTTTGGATCTTAAGTCATACAAAAGAATAGGTTTGCCATAGCTTGGCGCCTCTGCAAGCCGGACGTTTCTAGGGATCACCGTCTCGAAGACATCATCGCGAAAGAAACCGCGCAGGTCCGTTGCGACCTGCTTCATTAGGGTTGTGCGGTCGTCAAACATCGTCAGCAGAACGCCCTCGATCGTGAGGCTTGGGTTCAGCTGCGACTTCACTCGCTCAACCGTATCCAGCAGCGCGGAGATGCCCTCCAGCGCGAAGTATTCACATTGGATTGGAATCAAGACGGAATCGGCCGCGATGAGCGCATTCAGCGTCAATAGATCAAGTGCAGGCGGACAATCAAGAAACACGAAGTCGTATTCATCCCGGACTTCGGACGTTTGGCTCCGCAGTCTTGTTTCGCGATCCTCTGCCTCCACAAGCTCTACGTTGGCGCCAGCTAGGTGGCGGCTGGCCGGGACCAAATCAAGGCCCGCCACATCAGTCCTTGCAACGACGTCTGGTATGGATCGCTGACGCATTAGTACGTCGTACAGGTTCAGCCGATCCTGACCCTGGGGCAGACCCAACCCACTAGTCGAGTTTGCCTGCGGATCACAGTCAATCAGCAGAACCTTACAATCGGCGGCAGCGAGCGACGCGGACAGGTTGATAGAGGTTGTCGTTTTACCGACGCCACCCTTCTGGTTCGCAATCGCAATCACTTTTCCCAAAGGCGAAATCTCCTGTTGGCAACTTTAGCTTAGGAATGTACCACAGACAGGCGACGGCGGGTGCTGCAGCTGGACAAATTCGTCGGAAATTTGTTCCACGTGGAACGTTTGAGCGCGATGGTGTTTCACGTGGAACGCGAGAGGTCTCAAGTCGGTATGTTGCGAGAATTTCCGATAAGAAGAAGGCGGTGGTCACCCCAGGGCACCCGAATAGGAGGCTTCCAATCAAACAGCGGACTTCGGGTCAAGTCCTCTGCATCCTTGTCACCGACTAGCAATGCCAACCTCTTCGCCCTCCCGGACAACAAAGTCATGAGTGGGGCTGGAGCAACGGCTCTCATCGTCACCCAGTCAAACTGCCCGTCGGTCATTTCAACCCGATTTGGCAGTACCCGGACATTCCGATAGTCTCGGGTCACCTCTTTGAGAAAAGTAGCCTTCTTGGCAACCGACTCAATCAAAGTGACTTGCATCCCCGGCCTGATGGTCGCCACTGGAATGCCCGGAAAACCAGCGCCTGACCCTACGTCTGCTAGAGTTCCCTTCTCAGGAAGGTTCCGAGCGAGGAAAAGAGACTCTCCAAAATGGCGCTCGGCGCTTTCCGAGGGGGTTCTGATGGAAGTGAGGCTGATTCGACGGTTCCAGCGCTGTAGTAGCTCGAAATGCGAAAACAGCTTCCCGAGCTGATCGCCGGAAAGATCCAGCGCCAACGTCGCTAGGACTGCTCTCAGGCAGCGGTCAAACTCCGGATCCGGCATGGGGATTGCCGCGAGCTTGCAACTCCAGGTAAACGTTGAGAACCGAAACAGCTGCCGGAGTAATCCCAGGCACCCGTCCTGCCTGCCCGAGGGTTGTGGGGCGGATACGCTCCATCTTCTCTACCACTTCCCGGGACAAGCCCGGGATCTCCCGATACTGAAGACCGGCCGGAATGCGTCGTTCGGTCGTTTTTCTAAGCTGATCGATATGCCTACGCTGCTGGACGAGATAGCCCTCATATTTGATTTCGGTCTCGATCGATTTCCACTCAGGGAGCCTAAGCTCGATACCAGTTGTCCCTTGGATCAGTCCGATCATCTGCTCAATCTGTACTTCGGGTCTCTTCAGAAGCTGAAGGAGGGCCGGACGTTCGCTGGCAGACGAGCTGAGGGTCCGGATCAGCTCCGAAGCGGAGTCGTCCTCAGGCCGGGGGCGGCTTGTCGCCAGAAAGGCTAAGACCGCCTCGCGCTTCTCCTGCACTTGGCAAAAGCCTTTCCAATGGCCTGCAGTCACGAGACCCGCACGATGCCCAATCGGAGTCAAGCGCCGGTCGGCATTGTCGATGCGAAGATGCAACCGGAACTCAGCCCGCGAAGTAAACATGCGATACGGCTCGTCCGTCCCCTTCGTGATGAGATCGTCGATCAGGATCCCTATGTAGCCGTTGGTTCGGTCGATGACGACCGGCTCGGCCCCCTTGAGGGTACAGCCAGCGTTAATGCCGGCCATCAAGCCCTGCGCCGCAGCCTCCTCATAGCCGGTGGTCCCATTGATCTGCCCCGCCAGATAAAGGCCCGCAATTGCTTTTGTTTCAAGGGTATGCCGAAGCTCCGTGGCGTCGATCGCATCATACTCGATGGCGTACCCCGGACGGATCATTTCGGCATTTTCGAGGCCTGGGATGGACGCAACCATCGCCGCCTGCACATCAATCGGCATGCTGGTTGACATGCCATTAACATACACTTCGTATGTGTCGAGTCCCTCAGGTTCCAGAAAGATTTGATGCCGGAGCTTATCAGGAAATTTGACTACCTTGTCTTCGATGGACGGACAGTACCGAGGTCCAACCCCTTTAATTTGACCACTATACAGAGGGGAGCGGCCTAGACTTCCTCGCAACAAGGCCAAGGTCTTCTCCGCTGTGTAACATATGTAACACTGAATCTGCTCGCGATCGATCCTTTCGGTGCGAAAGGAGAAGGGAGTTGGCACCCGGTCGCCAAGCTGCGGCTCAAATCGGGACCAATCGAGAGTCCGCGCATCCAGCCGCGGAGGGGTCCCAGTCTTCAGGCGCGAGCAGCGAAATCCGAGCCGCCGAAGAACCTCGCCCAGCATGACTGAAGGCGGCTCGCCACTCCTTCCCGCCGGATAGGTCTTCTCTCCGACATGGACCATGCCGTTGAGAAACGTCCCTGTCGTGATGATCACAGCGTCGGCGCGAATCGATCGCCCGTCCGCCAGTTCGACACCGCGAACTCGCCGGCGCGTTACTTCCTGCCCCCCTGGCAGGTCTTCGAGAATCAGATCCGTAACTTCAGCCTGCTTGATGATCAGGTTGGGCTCACGCTCCAATACCTGTCGCATTTTGATGCGGTACTGCTTTTTATCGCATTGCGCCCGTGGAGACCAAACAGCGGGCCCCCGGCTTGTATTCAATAGCCGGAACTGAATGCCGACGGCGTCGGTGACCTCTCCCATGATCCCGCCGAGCGCGTCGATCTCTCTCACCAAGTGCCCCTTTGCGATGCCGCCGACGGCGGGGTTGCAGGACATCTGGGCGATCAGGTCCAGGTTCAACGTAACAAGCGCTGTGCGCAGACCCAGGCGCGCCGTAGCCACGGCCGCCTCATTGCCGGCGTGTCCGGCTCCCACTACGACGACGTCGTAGCTCTCTGTGAAGTTCGTTCTCATGGAAACGGCGGAAGAAGGGCTTTCTTGTTATTCTAGGCACTTGCAAACAAGGCCGCAAATGAAGCGGCGCACCCCCGGCTTTTCCTTGCTTCGGGCGAATTTCTGTCCAGAAAAAAATCGCGCGTGAGTTTTCGGTTTTAGCATGAACATATTGGTAGTAGGTAGTGGCGGACGTGAGCACGCCCTCGTGTGGAGACTGCTCGCGTGTGATAGCACGACGCAGGTCTACGCCGTCCCCGGCAACCCCGGCATCGCCATGGAGGCATCTTGCATCCCCGGCGCCATGGGTTCGCCCGCGGAGATTGTCTCTTTGGCGGAAACGCTGGCTGTCGACCTCACCGTGGTGGGCCCCGAAGCGCCTCTGGTCGAAGGGCTGGCCGATGCGTTCGATGCGCGGAAGCTGCCGATCGTCGGCCCCTCGAAGTTCGACGCGCAACTCGAGGGCAGCAAAGTCTTCGCCAAGCAGTTCATGCGGGAAAACGGCATCCCCACCGCGGCCTTCGCAGTCGTCGAAACCATGGCCGATCTCGAGCAGCACATCGACGCCTTTGGTTTTCCGGTCGCGCTTAAAGCCGACGGGTTGGCGGCGGGAAAGGGTGTCGTACTCGTCAAGGACAAGAAGGAAGGTCTGGAAATCGGTCGCACGATGCTGGCCGGAAAACTTGTCGGGGAAGCAGGCCGGCGCCTCGTCATTGAAGAGTTCCTGCGCGGCGAGGAGGTCAGCTTTATTGTCCTCAGCGATGGAAAGAGTTTCTTTTCCTTCGCGCCGACGCAAGACCACAAAGCAGCCTTCGACAACGACGAGGGGCCGAACACCGGCGGTATGGGCGCCTATTGCGTGGACAGCATCCTCGACGATCAGGCCCGAGCCACAATCCTCGACAGGATCGTCGAGCCGACACTCTCGGCGCTTCGGAAGCAGGGCCATCCCTATCGCGGGTTTTTGTACTTCGGCCTCATGATGACCGCTGAAGGCCCGAAGCTCCTGGAATACAATGTCCGCCTCGGCGATCCGGAGACGCAGCCGTTGATGTACCGAATGACGGGCGACTTTGCGCGGCTGCTGGCATCGGCGGCGAAGGGCGCACTGGACACATCGCTCGTCGGCTGGGCGCCGGGAGCGACGGCCTGCGTTGTCCTGGCGTCTGGAGGATATCCGGGCGCGTATCCCACGGGCATGCCGATCACGGGGATCCCGGCAGCTGACTCCGCAACCTCCAAAGTGTTCCACGCGGGAACGCTGCTCCAGGAAGGAAAACTCGTCACTTCCGGAGGACGAGTGCTCGGCGTCACGGCCAGCGGGGCGACATTGCAGCAAGCGATCGGCCGCGCCTACGAGGCCGCCGCAAGGATTTACTTTGAGGGTATGCATTTTCGCCGCGACATCGGACAGAAAGGGTTGCGGCGGCAGCTGTAGACGAGTTCGTATTGGGCACGCGCGGCGTCCCCGCCACAAACGGCAAACGCTTCGCGCGGCAGCTTATCGGGTCACAGCGAAATGAGAGTCGGCATCGTCGGAACCGGGGCCATTGCCAACAAGCACGCCGACAGCTATCGCGAGATCGGCTACGAGCTGGTAGCCGCGTCCAATCGCTCCGAGCAAAAGGGCCGCGATTTCTCCAAACGATACGGTGTAGAATTCGTCCCCGACTACGGGGATCTCTGCCGCCGTCCCGACATCGACTTCATTGATGTCTGCGCCTTCCCCGACTCCCGCCTGGCGATCGCGCGCGAAGGCTTCACAAACGGCAAACATGTCCTGGTGCAAAAGCCGATCGCACTGAAGCTCGAAGAGGCGCGGGAGATGATACGGCTGGCCGAACAAGCCGGCTTGCAGCTGGGCGTCGTCAGCCAGTACCGTTTCGGCGATGCGGTTATCTTCCTGCGCAAGGCCATCCAGCAGGGCCGCCTTGGCCGCATCGTGGAGGCCGACACCTACTGCAAGTGGCACCGCCCGCAGGCCTACTACGACCGGCCCGGCAAGGGCGCCTGGGACGTCGAAGGCGGCGGCGCGCTCATCAACCAGGCCATTCACGGCATTGACCTGCTGCTCTATCTCGCCGGGCCGGCCAGAGAAGTCTACGCCGACTGGCAGCTTGCGGCGGCGCACACCATGGAATCCGAAGACGTGATCAACGCGCTGGTCCGCTATGAGAACGGCGCCACCGGGGTCATCCAGGCATCGACGGCGATTCTGCCCGGCTATCCCGAGCGTACCGAGATTCACGGCACCAAAGGATCGGCCATCGTCAGCGGCGACAAGCTCATTGCCTGGGACGTGCAAGGCGACGCGGGGGACGATGCACCGTTGGTGAAGCAGCGCGGTGAGTCAGGCGCATCCGACCCGATGGCGATCTCGATCGAACCCTTCAAGCGTCAGTTCCTGGATTTCGGCGACGCCATCAGGAACAAGCGCCGCCCTGTCTGCTCGGGCGAAGACGGCTATCGCGCCTTGCAGCTTGTGTTGGCGGCGTACGAGTCGGCTCGTAGCGGGAAGAAGGTTGGGCTGGGGTAGGGGTCATTCCGGGTTTCGGGAAGCGGGTTGCGGGCGAAGGGTTAGAATACGCGCACTTTGGCGTCCGGCATCAATCCCACTAAGAAAGCCAAAAAATTGGGTTCGTTTGGGTTCGTTTTCGAGCGCCGGTGTTGCAAACAAAGAGGCATTTGGGTTCGTTTGGCAAAAATTTTTTGCCCCCAAAATGAGTGGCGATCGGAATAAACGGAGACCCGCCGGTTCGTGGGTGAGGTTGACCATCTTGGCTCTGCTGAGAGACCGAACGTGCCCTCCCGAAACTTGGATGGCCGCAGGCTTGCCGCTTTTCGCCAAATCTCCGTTTCTCAAGGTCTGATACACCTTTTCCCCCAAGGATAGCGGACGGTGTCAAGCAGAGCAGGGGTCTCTCGCACGGATGTTATTGATTTGGCTGGCGAAGGGCGGGTGTGACCAGAAAAAGTCCGAATTTGCATCGCCACGCGAGGGAAGCGGGCCATCAAGAAGGCCGTTTGCGCGGTAGCTTGTGCGAGGACATGAAGAAAGAAAAATCCCGAAGAACAAGATGGCCAAACTGCTCAAGACAAGGCGGACTCAACTGGACCGTCTCCTCGATCCAAAGAACGACATCACGCTTTCGAACCTGCAACGGCGGCGGCGATGGTTGGACGCCGGCTCAGTGTTGAGTTGGTGTAAGGCGAATCAGATTATTTAGGACCGCACCGCCTTTCCTGAATCAGAAGGCGCGAGATCTAGAGCATCAGGTCCTGGGGCTGAGCAACTGGCAACGGTCATACAAACAACTCTTTCGTATCAACAAGGAACGCCCGAAATCGCTCCTGCACGGTCCTATCTCCCGGCTCAAGTGATTCAAGGATTGGCACGCTTGCGGGGTGAATCGTTCCGGGCATCTCACCTGTCGCCCTGTACCTAGACTCCAGAATGGATGACAGACTTGCACAATTGGTGTACGGCAAGAGGAGTTCTACGTCTGATATGCCGAGCACCGCAAGTGGCGTAATAACTCTTTTGAACTTCCTGCCGAGGTGCTGGTTAGGGAAGTGGCTCCGGACGTACCTCGCCATTAGAGGCGCGAGCAGCGTGGGGTCCAGGCCAAGCAGGATAGGATAGATCTTCTTCACACCTCTGACGTCCAAGCCAGGGATGCGTTCGCCGGACAAAAGGCGAACTAAGCTGCTCTCCAACTGAGCTACACCTTTTTTCTCCTTTTTGTCCCCCTTGATAAATTTTCGTTCAAGCTCGCTCCGCAATCGTCCAGCGTCAAAACCGTACTTGGCGTCCGCGCGAATCACACTGCTCTTCGTTTCCACCACGCAAAGACTTGATCCCTCTCTCAGATAGCAGTCGAAGGCCTGATCGCCATCTTCAAACCTTGCATCCAGTACAAACTCACCCGGGCCATGGTAGGCTTGGCCGAAAAGCCAGTTAACATAGAACTCAAATACCTCTCCCCAACGACCAAACAATAGGCGTCTCTTGTCGTCAGGCATCACAGAAAACATCGTCCAGAACAAGGCTCTGCCAGCTTTGTCGAGCAGAAACCCTGGGTCTAGACAGATATACGAACCGTCGTCCAACGCAACAACCGGTTTGTCCTGTAGATCTGTGAAATCCCCTCCCGGTCGAGTGGGAGACATCTCCACTCGACCTGCGAGTTGCGAATATGGCTGCGAAACGAGTTGCCAAAACCTGCCGACCTGCTCCTCAGTCACTTTCATCTGTGAGAAAAAATTGGGTAGCACAAAGGCCTTTGCCGGCTCTGTCAGCAAATCCTCGTAGCTGAGCGTTAGGTACGGCGCCGCCACGGAAAGAACAAGCTGCGTGAAGATTCGAAACTCCAAACCTGTGGCCGCTAGAAAGTCTGCCGCTAGGTCCCGGAGACCCCGTCCCACGCAGGCTCCGGGACTTTTTGCGATATCGTTGAATATGCAAATATTCCTGCCTATGTCTACAAACTGTGTGTCCCTCGAGACGTAGTCAAAGTACGGCAACTCGCTTGCCAGAAACTCAATCAGCGACGGTTCCTGGCGCGATCTCGAATGTAATAAGTCGTTCGCCATGAGACAGGCTACAGCGATGTGTCTTGCGTCCTGCACCGTAACGATCTGCCGACCTCCTTCAGAACAAGATGCTGAAGCCTGTTTCGCTAGGTATAGAAGGCCGACGCGACTGAAAAGTAGTCGGTCTGGACCCTTCTGACAGTAGATTTGGAGCAGCCGCGGCTCGTGCGGGAATAGGTCTTGGATAAGTCTCCGGTCCAGATGGAGGTCCGGGCGATTCCGCCAGTGCTTTAAGACCGAGTTTAGTTTGGCGAGCACGACAAGGACATCGCGACAACGATAGGGAGACAGAATCTTGTGCAACTGGTCCAGGGTCGGTTTCTGGCCTGTGATCTCCTCATAGCTTATGAACACGCCAAATCGAATCATGTCTGTGTTTAACATTATCGTTTGTCCGCGCTCACGCACGGTCTCAACTCTGGATCCTCGCTGTCTTGGAAGTTCAGAAAGAACGTCCGGGGGAACATCCACCGGTTCCTGCCGCGATGTTGCTCAACACCTCAGGGCGGCAAGCTGGGGGCCTGTGCCACGGATGGAAAGACGGGCGCCGGGAGGCGGGGTTGCGGGGGACCTAAGGTAGGCCGGCACGAATGCCGGCACGGCACGCAAGAATGCGTGCGCCACAGGAGCAGGCCGGTTTCGCAGCCATTCGAGAACCAAGAAGCTCTGTTCCAGGCGTATCTGGCCGCGTGGCCGCCTGTGAGGTGGATGCGGCGCGCGCGCTTTAGCTGTCGCCGAATCCCCGGCTGGCGCCGGGGGCACTGCATCTCGCACCGGACTTTCGGGGAGTTTGCGCCCGCGGGCAGCGTATCTTCACCGCGCCCCTCACGTCTTCCCTGGTTTGGCGGTGGCCGGCTCGGGCGGGGCGGTTGCGGAGGCGACGGGTTTTCCTTTGCCGGTGGGCTCGAGGACCCAGACGGGCTGGATGACTTCCTGCCAGCGGGCGAAGTTATGGAGCCGGGCCAGCAGCGAGGGCGTCATTGCCTGCTTCTTGCCGATGATCAGGTTGCCCGCCGCCGCGAAGATGCCGTCGCGCACGACCATCCCCTCGGTGAGCTGCTCGAGGCGGATCAAGCGCAGTGAGAACCCCGCCTCCACCTCCGCCACGACGCTCTGCAAGGCCAAGACGACCTCGGGATCGTACCAGCCTTGCCGCGAAAGAAGTTCCGCCGAGGCTTCCTCGCTCGTCATGCCCCCCTGCACCAGGGAATCATAGTCCAGCACGGCCTTCAGCACGCGCCCGCCCAAGGGGATGGCGCGGCCGCGGACCGCGCCGGAGGGCGATCCGGCGCCGTCAAAGTGCTTGAGTTGATAGAGGATGCTCTTGGCAACTTCCTCGAGACGCGGGATGTTTCGAATGAGATCGTGGCCGGTTTTAGGGTGGGTGTTCCAGATCGCGGCCTCTTCGGGGGTGAGCTGCTCGCCGCGGTCGACCCGTTCCAGAATCTCCTCCGGCACCGCCACCAAGCCGATCTGGGAAAGCATCGCCGCCAAGTCCAGCATCCAGGCGTTTTCTTTCCCGAACTTCGGCAGCACCATGCGCACAATCTGCTGGATGCGCGAGGCGCGTCCGCAAAGCGCCGGGCTGGAGATCTCCAGCAGTTCGGTCAGAAGTTTGATGCTGCCGCCGAGAGTGTTTTCGAGCAGTTCCCGTTCACCAAGAACGAGCCGGTACTGCTCGGCGCCCGAGCGGAGCGCCGCGACGAAAACCTCCGGCGAGCAGGGTTTCGTCAGGAAGCGGAAGACACTGCCCTCGTTGACCGCGTCAATGGCGGCTTGCAGGTCCGCATGCCCGGTCAGGATGATCCGAACCGTATCGGGCGCGGTTTCGCGAACCTTGGAGAGGAACTGCGTGCCATTCATCCCTGGCATCTTGAAGTCGGATACCACCACGGCGACGGGGCCAAGCTCCCGCAACCGTTCGAGGGCCTCTTCGCCGCCCTGCGCCGTCGCGACGTCCAGTTGCAACCCCTGCCGGGATTGGCCGCGCAGGGTCCGCTCGTATCCCGACAGGACGTTGGGATCGTCGTCCACCAATAGAATTCGCTCCGCCACGTCTTTTCCTCACTTCACGCGGAGTCGCGAAGCTGCCGCCACGCCGGCAGACGGCCCGCGATCCCGAGTTTCTCCAAGTAGTTCAGATCGATCTCCGAGCAACGTGCTCCGGTGGGCGGTTCCGCGCCCTCCTGTTGCAGCACGTTGGCGACGTGAATCGCCGTGAGCGGGCTGAAGGAGTGGTTGGCGTGACCGCCGGGCCGGTGATGGTATGCAAGGGCCTCGACGATGGGATGGGACAGGCCCCACAGACCGAGCAGGTAGGCACCTACCTCGGCATGCGTCGCCCCCAAACTCTCGAGTTCGGCTTCCCAGACGGTGATGCCTCGCGCACGGGCCACCTCCAGCGCCTTTTCGTAGTCTTCAGGCACATTCGCCGCGAGGACGACCTTCCCAAGATCGTGAAGCAAGCCGGCCGTAAAGGCATTGTCCACCTGGCTTGCCTCCAGTTTCTCGGCGCGCGCCAAGCGGCCGGCGAGGACGGCAACGGACATACTGTGAGACGACACGGATTCCAGCCGGAGGCGCGCCAGCTGGGCCCGATCAAAGGTCGAGAACACATGCAGAGAAAGCACCAGCGCCTTGACCGTATCGACGCCGAGGCGGAAGGCGGCTTCGGTTGGAGTGGAGACGGATCCACGGATCCCGAAGAAAGCAGAATTGGCGATCTGCAGGAGCTTAGCGGACATGCCTACGTCCTGAGCGAGGACCTTGCCGATCTCAGGAATGGAGGCATCCGGAGATCGCAGGATTTGCTGGATTTTCAAATAGACCGAGGGAAGGCTGGGCACGGACCCGGTCTTGGCGACCAGCTCGCGCACCCGCTCGTTGGTGAGCAACTGCTGCAGGCTTAGGGCGCGCTCAATGGTGCTCCGCAGAGAGTCGGCGTTGCAGGGCTTGGCCAAGTACTGGTGCGCCGGGCCAACGGATTTGAGGGCCAGTTCCTGGCTGGAGTGGCCGGAAAGAATGATTCGCACGCTTCCGGGATGCCGCTGCTTGATCTCCTCGAGAAGTTCCGCGCCGTCCATCCGCGGCATGCGCATGTCGGAGATGACGACATCGAAGGACTCGCGGGCCATCATTTCCAGAGCCTGCGATCCGCTTTCGGCAAAGGCAGTATCCCACTCCTTTCGAAAGGGACGCAGCATCCGTTCCAGGCCGTGCAGGATCTTCGGCTCGTCGTCAACAAACAGAATGCGCTTCTTCACTCGCGCCCCCTTCGCTGGCCGCAGCCGTCTCGGCGGAGGGCAGCCGGATGATAAACGTTGTTCCCTTGCCCACCTCGGTCTCCACCTGGATGGATCCCTGGTGCTTCTCAACAATGATGTTGTGCGCCAAGGCCAGCCCCTGGCCCGTGCCCTTGCCCACGGGCTTCGTCGTGAAAAACGGATTGAAGATCTTGTCCTTGACGTCGGCTGGGATCCCGGAGCCGGTGTCGCTGACGCGAATCTCGACGCCGCCATCGTGCTGCCCGGTGCTGATGCGGATCGCGCCTTTGACGCCCTCTCGCTCGCCGTTGACGTCGGCAATCGCCTGCGCCGCATTCACGATCAGATTCAACAGAACCTGGTTGATTCCTCCCACCAGACAGGGCACGGGGCGCAGGGCAGGGTCAAGATCCAGGTCCATGTCGGCGACGTATTTCCACTCATTACGTGAAACCGTCACCGTGCTCTGGATGGCTTGATTCAGGTCGGCAGGCTGCTTCTCGTCGCGGTCGGGATGAGAGAAATTCTTCATGGCCTGCACGATCCCGCTCACACGCCCAAGACCCTCCAGCGACTCCTCAATGGCCCTGGGAATCTCCGCAGCGAGGTATTTCATGTCACGGCTCTCGATCTCCGCTTCCGTTTGCTCCAAGAATTCAGGCGGGACCGGACCGGCCTTCGCGGCTCCGAACAGAGCGTCAAACGCCGTGAAACAAGCCTGCAAGTCGCCGAAGGCATCGCGGAGAAATCGCGTGTTGTCGCCGACATACTGGGTCGGTGTGTTGATTTCGTGGGCAATGCCGGCAGCCAACTGGCCGAGGGACTCCATCTTTTGCGCCAGAACGAGCTGCGACTCCAGATGTTTTCGCTCCGTCACGTCGGCGCCGACAACAACAACTCCTTCGGCATCGCCAGGGCCGACGCGGTTGATTGTCAGAGACAGGATGCGGTCGCGCCCGGCGCCGTCCACCATACGAACATGTTCCAAATGCACCACCTCGCCGAAGTTTTGGCTGCGGCTGAGGGCGTTCTCCACCTGCTCCCAGTGCCATTGCAAAGGCAGATCGGCGAAAGGCCGGCCGACCGCGGCGGCTGCCGGCACGCCAAAGACCTGTTCCGCCATCGCATTCCAAAGAGTCACCGTCGCGCCTCGCCGAACCCCGACGCACAATGAAGGAATGGAGGCCAGCACGTCGCGCTCATGCTTGCGTTGGTTATCCAGATCGATCACCAGCCTGTTAAGCTCCCGCGCCTTGGTCAGAAGAGATTCCTCGATCAACTTTCTCTCGGCCACCTCTCTTTGCAGACTGCGGTTGGCCTCCTCGGCGGCGTCTTTCGCCTCTTGGGCCGCCAGCATCACGTTCATGGCGGTGGCGCGCGAAGACTCGAGGTCCTTCGTGCGGGCCGCCACCCTTTGGTCCAGCTGGCGATTCAGCTCGGTCATTTCTTCGGTCTTGCGGGTGAGAAGCAGATTGCTGCGCAGCACGATCGAATGCCAGCGGCGAACGGTCCGCAACCCGATAAGCCAAGTGATCAAGAGGAAGCCTATAGCCGTGAAGATGGCGGCGAGCAGCCAGCGGAGCCGTCTTGTTTGCGCTTGGAATCGTGATTCGGCCGCCAGCCTGACCTGGCTCGCGAACTCCTCGATGCCGCTCGCGTAGAGTTCTTTTTGCTGCCGGTAGACAGCACTCTCGAGAACCGCAAGCGCGTCGGCCGACAGGCCTTGCCGCACCAGCAGGAAAACGCGATTCTCCATGGCGACCAGCTCCCGGTTCGCGGTGTTGACGCGGTTCGCGGCTGCCGCAGCCTGTTTGTTTGGAGCCAGCTTGACGGCGGCTGCGATGGCACTCTCCAACTCCAGGGCGGAACGCCGATACGCCGGCTCCCAGGGAGCAGCGCCCGTCTCAGCGGCGAAGCGCGCGCAGCGGGTCATTTCCGCATTGAGAAGAAGGAGCGTTTTCTCCAGCCGGCCCAGTGCAAAGGCCCGGGGCTCAAAGTTCTCCCGCTGGCCGACAGAAGCATACAGCAGCCAGCAGAGGCCAATAAGAATGGTGATTGCAAGCCCCAGGCTTGTGGCGTGCAGGCGAACGGGGTTGGCAGCCCGAGCGCCCGTGAAAGTTTCGTCCATTTTTTCCGCTGGCCCAGGCAGTCACGGGAGCGCCCGATGGGCGGATATCCATGGCGGTTTTAACCCGCCTTTTCTTAGACTTATCGGCAGACGCCCGAGAGTCTGCAGGGCCCGGTTTCCGACGGTCTTGGCGGGCCTTGAGCAGTTTCTGCAGCGGCCCTCTAAATTGCCGTAGAATAAGAGGTTATCTTCTCCCTACGAGGTTCTTTCCTTGGCAGAGCAACCACCGCAGAATCCAACCCAAATCCCGCTCGGGGGCAACGGCACACCGCAAAATCTGATACCCATCGACATCGAAGTCGAGATGAAAAAGTCCTATCTCGACTACGCGATGAGCGTAATCATCGGCCGCGCGCTTCCGGATGTGCGCGACGGCCTCAAACCGGTGCAGCGGCGCATTCTCTACGGCATGCTCGAAGCCGGATTACGCTCGAACCGAGGCTATCGCAAGGCCGCCAAGATCGTCGGCGAGGTGATGGGGAATTACCATCCGCACGGCGACTCTTCGATCTACGACACCCTCGTGCGCATGGCGCAGCCATTTTCAATGCGCTATCCGCTCGTTGACGGGCAAGGCAACTTCGGCTCGGTGGACGGCGACTCGCCCGCGGCCATGCGATATACCGAGGCGCGGCTGACCGCGCTGGCCGAGGTGTTGCTGCAGGAATTGGACCAGGACACCGTCGACTTCCGGCTCAACTACGACGAAACGACGCAGGAGCCGGAGTGTTTGCCGGCGGCCATCCCCAACCTCTTCATCAACGGAGCCAACGGCATCGCCGTGGGCATGGCCACCAACATTCCGCCCCACAACTTGAATGAGATGGTCGAGGCGGCGATCCTGCTGGTGCAGAACCCGAAAACGCCGCTGCAGAAGATCCTCGAAATCGTGAAGGGGCCGGACTTCCCGACCGGCGGCATTATCTGCGGAACCGACGGCATCATCAGCGCTTACAAGTCGGGCCGCGGCCACCTGACCGTGCGGGCGCGAGCCGACATCGAGCCGCTGCATAAGGATCGCAAGGCGATCGTCGTTACGGAGATTCCTTACCAAGTCAACAAGTCGAGGCTGATCGAGCAGGCGGCCAGCCTGGTCAACGAAAAGAAAATCGAGGGCATCTCCGATATCCGCGACGAAAGCGATCGTGACGGCATGCGCATCGTATTCGAGCTGAAGCGCGGGGAGGAGCCTGAGATCATCCTCAACAATCTGTATAAGCAAACCCAGTTGCAGCAGGGCTTCGGCATCACCCTGCTGGCGATCGTCGCCGGACAGCCTCGTGAGTTGGGGCTGCTCGACTACCTGAGCCTGTTTGTCGAGCACCGCATCGACGTGGTGCGCCGCCGCACGAACTACTTGCTTCGCAAGGCGCGCGAGCGTGAGCATTTGTTGCTCGGCTTCCAGAAGGCGCTGGACCACCTCGATGAAGTGATCAAGCTGATCCGGGCTTCCAAGAGCCCGGCGGAAGCACGCACGGCCTTGATGGGGGCCTTTGAATTTAGCGAGAGGCAGGCGCAGGCGATCATCGAGCTGCAGTTGCAGCGGCTGACGGCCATGGAGCGCCAGAAGATCCTCGACGAGCTGGCCGAAATCCAGGCGCGCATCGCCGGCTACCTCGAGATCCTGGGTTCCGACCAGGTGCTGCGCAAAGTCATCGTCAAGGAGCTGCGGGAGGTCCAGAAGAAGTTCAAGGACGACCGCCGGACCGAGATCACCGGCGAGGCCAGCGCCATCACGCTGGAGGATCTCGTTCCCGACGAGGACATGACCATCACGGTCACCCACAACGGCTATCTGAAGCGCACACCGAACGACACCTACCGCAAGCAAATTCGCGGCGGGCGCGGCCGCATCGGCATGGGCATGCGCGGCGAGGATTTTGTAGAGGACATGTTCACCGGCTCGACGCACTCCTACGTGCTAGTCTTCACAAACCTCGGACGCGTGTACTGGTTGAAGGTGTATAGCATCCCGGACGTGGGCACCACCGGAAAGGGAAAACATATCGCCAACCTCGTCAGCTTGCAGCCCGATGAGAAGGTGCAGGCCTTCCTGCCGGTGCGGGAGTTTGCCGAGGGGCGTTACGTGATCATGGCAACCGCGCAGGGCGTCATCAAGAAATGCGACCTGACGGTCTTCGATCACCCGCTGTCGCGGGGAATCATCGCCATTGGTCTGGACGAAGGGGACCAGCTTATCTCCGCGCGCCTCACCGACGGTGAACCCGAGATCTTCCTGGCGACATACGCGGGCAAAGCCATTCGATTCAGCGCCGAAGACGTCCGGCCCATGGGCCGACCGGCGCGCGGCGTGCGGGCGATTCGCCTTTCCGAAGGCGACAGCGTCGTCGGCATGGTGCCCGTTTCGCCCGGCGATCTGATGCTATCAGTTACGGAAAGCGGCTACGGCAAGCGAACAGAACTCGAAGAGTATCGCAACACCAACCGAGGCGGCAAAGGGGTTATCAACATCAAGACCACCAAGCGAAACGGCAACGTGGTCTCGATCATGCGAGTGCGCACCGAAGACGAGCTGATGATCATCACGCGCAGCGGCAAGATTATCCGGGTGAGCGCCGACGAAATTCGGGCCACCGGACGTTCGGCGCAGGGCGTGCGCCTTGTGAAGATGGAAGAGGCAGACCAGGTTGCCGCGGCCTGCGTCGTTCCGCCGGAGGAGAACGGTGAGGACGAGAACGGGGCCGACGGCCAGGGGGTGCTGCTACAATAAGCGTGCCGCCCGAGTAAGCGACTCGTTTGTTGGCTTCTGGAATCATGACGACGGAATCCATGCCGCTGGAACAGAAACGGGAGAAGCTCTACGCCATCCTGCGCTCGATGGATCGCCTGATGGTGGCCTACTCCGGCGGCACAGACTCGGCGTACCTAGCTTGGGCGGCTCGCGAAGCGCTGGGCGACAAGGCTCTTGCCGTAACCGCCGACTCCGCGTCCATTCCCGAATCCCACAAGAGGGACGCCGAGCAATTCGTGGCCCGCTATTCGATCCCCCACCAATACATTGAGACACAGGAGTTTGACAATCCCGACTACGCGCGCAACGACGCGAATCGCTGCTTCCACTGCAAAGACGAACTTTTCACCCGCCTCAAGCAGATCGGCGACGAGTTAGGCTATGAGCACATCGTCTACGGCGTCAATCTGGACGACACCAAGGACTTCCGGCCCGGCCAGCGCGCCGCCAAGGAACACGGCGTCCGCGCGCCGCTGCTGGAGGCCGAGTTGACGAAGGCCGAGATCCGGGAGCTGTCGCGACTGGCGGGACTGCCAACCTGGAACCGCCCGGCTTCCGCTTGTTTGAGTTCCCGCATTCCCTATGGAACGGCGGTGACGAAAGAGAATGTCAAGATCGTCGAATCGGGCGAAGAGGCTCTTCGCGATCTCGGCTTCACCGTGTTCCGCGTGCGATATCATGGGGAACTGGTGCGCATCGAAGTAGGCCCCGATGAACTGCCACGCGCGCTCACGCCCGAGATGGCGCAGCAGTTCACGAAGATCTTCCGGCAGCTGGGATTCCAGTACGTGACGCTCGATCTCGAAGGGTACCGCCAGGGATCCCTCAACGAGGTTCTGCTGGGCGAAAAATCTAAACAATTGCTTCCAATATTGTCGTGATATTTTCGCTTTGCGCCTTCGCGCCAGCCGCGGCGAAAACTCTCGGAAGGCCCGCCAGTCAACGCTTCCAAGCATCCAGGCGCTTCAAAAGTTTCTTCTTGAATTCAATTCGTTTTGTGGTAGAATACAGAGTCTTTCGCCGGTGAGCAGCCTTCCTTTGCTATGGTCGACGGCGCGAGGCATTCCGTTTTTCCTTCTTCCTGAGAAACGTTGGAGCCAGGCCTGACCCAGGCCTATGATTTCGTTTGCTTATGGACCTGTGGCATCAGATCCTTCACGCGTTGCAGCCGCGCGTCAGCCGGGAAAGCTATCAGAACTGGCTTGAACCTGTCCGCTTCAGCCATATCGACCCGCAGCGAACGCTGCACTTGATGGCCCCGAACTCAAGCGCGAAAGCCTGGCTTGAAGCCGAGTTCAGCGATCTCATTCTCAAGGTGGCCGAGACGATGGCGCTTGATGTCAAAGGTGTTTTCTTCAACGACAGCCACGAGGCGGCGGGTGGCGGCCCCGTGGCCTGGCGGGCGACACAGGCGGCGTTCGACTTCGCCCCTGTGAGCGCGTTCAACTCAAAATACAGTTTCGACAGTTTCGTGGTCGGATCGTGCAACGAATTTGCTCACGCCGCGGCTCGCGCCGTCGCCACGAACCCCGCGCGGGCATATAACCCGCTCTATATCTACGGCGGCGTCGGCATGGGCAAGACTCACCTCATGCACGCCATCGGACGGCAGCTTTGCGCGAACTTCCGCGAGATGCACGTGGTCTACGTCTCGAGCGAAGAGTTCATGAACGAAATGATCAACTCCCTGCGGTATGACCGCATGGGGTCTTTCCATGAGCGGTTCCGCTCCGCCGACGCGCTGCTGGTCGATGACATCCAGATCCTGGGATCGAAGGAACGAACACAGGAAGAATTCTTCCATACCTTCAACGCGCTTCATAACTTACAGAAGCAGATCGTCATTTCAAGCGACCGGCCGCCAAAGCAGGTTCCCGGACTGGTCGACCGCCTGCGCTCGCGTTTTGAATGGGGCCTGCTGGCCGACATCCAGCCGCCGGACCTTGAAACAAAGATGGCCATTCTCGATCGCAAGTCGGATGAATTCTCTCTGAACCTGCCGGAGAACGTCCGCATCTACATGGCCACGCACATGAAATCAAACGTGCGCGAACTGGAAGGCGCTCTCACCCGCCTCTCCGCGGTAGCATCCCTGTCCGGCTCCGAAATCACCCTACAGATGGTCAAACAGAGCTTGCTGTCCCTGATTGATTCCAGGCAGCAGATTACCTTCGACATCATCCAACGGATTGTCGGAGAGGAGTATGGTCTGGAGCCTCGACGGCTCAAAGAAAAGAGCAATACTCGAGCTATTTCATTCCCGCGCCAGGTTGCGATGTACCTCTCCAAAGAGCTGATCGGGGCATCGCTTCCAGAGATTGGCCGAGCCTTTGGCGGCAAGCATCATACGACGGTGCTGCACGCCGTTAACAAGATCGAGCGCTTGCGAAACACCGACCCTGAAATCAACAGCACAATTCACAAGCTAAGTGATAGAATCAATTAGAGGTAGCAGAAGTTTCCACAACCTCACTCCGCGAGCAGCGGTCAGGCCATGTGGAAACCAGGCAGTCGGGCGGTTCCTCCACCGACGACGCCCCATACATCCACTACAAAAGAAATTGGTAAGTCATTGATACAAAAGTGGTAATATAGGTTTTCCACAAATCCACAGGCTCTATGAATACGAGATGTATTTAAGGCTCTCAGGCATAGGGCTCATCGGAAGAGTGACATCTTTCACCGGAAGGAACAATCGCAACTTCCAGGAGCGGAATGGATCAAGTCAATGGAACTCACTGTTAAGAAAGCTGATCTCGTAAAAGAGCTTAGTTTGGGCCAGGGAGTGGTCGAAAAGAAGACGACGATTCCGGTGCTCTCAAATGTGCTGATTGAAGCGCGCGATGATCACGCCGTGTTGACTGTGACTGATCTTGAGTTAGGTATCCGCGGCTCCTGCCCGGCGGTTGTGAAAAAGGCCGGGGCAACCACGGTGCCGGCCCGCAAATTGCTTGACTACGTCAGGCTGCTTCCGGACGCCGAGTTGGCAATCAAGATCTCCGAGAATCACTCGGCCAACATAGTGTGCGGTCGAGCTCGGACGCGCATCGCTGGTATGTCCCGTGAGAATTTTCCCGAGCTTCCCAAGGCGCCAGCTGCGGCGACGAAGATTCCCGCCGGACTGCTCGCTAATGTGATCAGCAAGACCATCTTCTCGATAGCGAACGAAGAGTCCCGTTACACCCTGACAGGCGGCCTGATGATTGTGAAGGAACAATCTCTGGTGATGGTCGCTACGGACGGGCATCGCCTTTCCTTTATTTCCGTCGATCATCCTTTTGAGGGCATCAGCGGCGAACTGAAAGCGCTGGTTCCCAAGAAGGCTATGACCGAGATTCTGAAGCTGGCGGCAGAAGCAGGGGACTCAGCGGCCATAGAGTTTGGCACGGACGAGAACCATCTCTTTTTCCAGTGTGGAGGCCGTCTTTTGATCGCGCGCCGTCTAACCGGCCAGTTTCCCGACTATGACCGCGTTCTGCCCAAGGATAAGGGTCAGTCGATTGTGCTGAACCGGGAGGAAGCGACAGCCGCAGTGCGCCGGGTCGCGCAGTTCGCGGACGACCGATCCCACGCCGTGCGGCTGGAGATCAGCTCCAGTGAACTAAAGCTGTTGTCTACGGGGTCCGAGGCCGGAGAGAGCGAAGAGTCGCTTCCGGTGGAGTACGGTGGTGAGAAAATGAAGATAGGGTTCAATTCTCAGTACCTGTTGGAATTCCTCGGCGCCGTCACGACGGAAACCGTCGAGCTGGACGTGCGAGGTGAAGATAGCGCCGGCCAGCTCCGCCCCGCGGCCGTGGAGGGCATCGACTACCGCTACGTAGTGATGCCCATGAGAATCTGAAACGACCATCAAATATGCCAGAAAAACAACCCATCAATCCATCGGAATATGGTGCGGCAAGCATTCGTGTTCTCGAGGGGCTGGAGGCGGTACGCCTGCGGCCCGCGATGTACATCGGCTCGACCGGGGAACTAGGCCTCCATCACCTCGTTTATGAGGTCGTCGACAACTCGGTTGACGAAGCGCTGGCTGGATACTGCAGCGAAATCAGCGTCACCATCCACATTGATGACTCGATCACGGTGGTAGACAACGGCCGCGGCATTCCGGTGGACCTGCATGCGGAAGAAGGAGTATCAGCAGCTCAGGTCGTGATGACGAAGCTGCACGCTGGGGGCAAGTTCGATTCGAACACCTATAAAGTGTCCGGCGGGCTGCACGGCGTGGGTGTAAGCTGCGTGAACGCGCTGTCGGAGCACTTGGCACTGGAGGTCTGGCGCCAGGGATCCACCTGGGAGCAGGAATACAAGCGGGGCCTGCCAGTGGCGCCGCTCAAGGAAGCCGGCAAGGCTGGAAGAAAGACCGGGACGAAGATTACGTTCAGGCCGGATGCTGAGATCTTCTCGACGACGCGGTTCAACTACGACATCCTGGCGCAGCGCTTGCGGGAGATGGCGTTTCTGAATGCCGGTCTCAAGATCACTCTCACCGATGAGCGCGGCGAGCGTGAGCCCCAGGTGTTCCACTTCGAGGGCGGAATCGCTGAGTTTGTGGCGCACCTGAATCGAGGAAAGCAGCCCCTGCATCCCCAGCCTATTTACTTGGAGGCAGAAAGGCCTCTTGGTGATACCGGCGGCGTGTTGGTGATGCAGGTGGCCCTGCAATATAACAGCAGCTATGCCGAAAACGTCTTCAGTTTCGCCAACACTATCAACACCGTGGACGGCGGCACGCACTTAACCGGCTTCCGGGCGGCCTTGACGCGCACGATCAATGCCTACGGCCAGGAGCAGAAGCTGTTCAAGGACCTCAAGGAGAATCTGACCGGAGACGACGTGCGGGAGGGTTTGACCGCCGTGGTCAGCGTGAAGCTGCCGCAACCGCAGTTTGAGGGCCAGACGAAGGGCAAGCTGAACAGCGACATCCAGGGCCAGATGGTCGCGTTCGTCAACGAGAAGCTCGGCCAATATTTCGAGATGAATCCGGCCATCGCCAAGCGCATCGTGCAAAAGGCGATCGACGCGGCGCGGGCGCGTGAAGCCGCCCGCAAGGCGCGGGACCTGACGCGGCGCAAAGGCGCGCTTGATTCCGCCGGGCTACCGGGCAAACTGGCGGATTGCCAGGAGCGCGATCCGGAGCGCGCGGAGATTTTCATTGTTGAGGGCGAGTCGGCCGGCGGCACGGCCAAGCAGGGCCGCGACCGGCGCTTCCAGGCGATCCTTCCTCTCAAGGGTAAGATCCTCAATGTGGAGAAGGCCCGCTACGACAAGATGTTGGGCCACGAAGAAATCCGTGCCATGATCACGGCGCTCGGGACGGGGATTGGCAATGATGACTTCGACTCAGCGAAACTGCGTTACAACAAAGTAATTTTGATGACGGACGCCGACGTGGACGGCTCACACATCCGCACGCTGTTGTTGACCTTCTTCTTCCGTCAGATGAAGCCCTTGATCGAGCGATCGAACGTCTACATCGCCCAACCGCCCTTGTATCGCATCAAACGCGGCAAGAGCGAACGCTACATCAAAGACGAAAAAGAGTTCACGCGAGAGATCATCCGCTGGGCGACCGAGGATGTTCGCGTGGAATACGGCTCTAAGGGCCTGACGATGGAAGGGACTGAGCTGCGGAAGTTTCTGCAGCAGGTCGATGACTATGCCGCCATGGTACACAAGCTTGAGCGGCGCCTGCGCAATATGAAGGTCATCCAGGTGCTTGCCGACACGGCCATGCCGCTCGATTCAAAGGAGGACTTCCAGAACAAAGCCGTCCTGCAGGATCTTGCGGACCGGCTGAAGAATCTGAATCTGAGGTCCAAGCTCGTCCAGGACGAAATGCATTCCGCCTGGCTGGTGACTTTCCAAGAGGGAACCGACGCGGAACGGAAGATCGATACGGAGTTGATTGCGCAGCCGGAGTACCGGCGCATGCGGGCGATTGCGCGGCAGATCGCCGAGCACAATCAACCGCCCTTCAAGGTGTTCGCCAAGGAAGCCGAGGAAACCATCGAGAACAGCGTCGCGCTGTTGAAGCACGTCAAGAGCGTGGGGACCGCCGGAGCCTCGATCCAGCGCTACAAGGGGCTGGGCGAGATGAACGCCGAGCAGTTGTGGGAAACCACGATGGATCCGGGCACGCGGCGCCTGCTGCAGGTGCGCATCGATGATGCCGTGGCGACGGAAGAGATCTTCACCACGCTGATGGGCGAGGACGTTGCCTCACGGCGCCAGTTCATCGGCGACAACGCGCTGGACGTGAGGAATTTGGATATTTAGTTCCCCCTGAAAAACCCCCTTAGCGGGCGCGAGCAGGGGTGAGAGGGCGAGCGAGGGAGAAGAGGGCGAGCAGGAGCGAGCGAAGAAAGGCGCCAAAAGGCCGCGCCGGATGGGCGGCGAGCCAGCGCAGGATCTTGCGGAGGTTCTGTCCACAGGCCGCGAGCAGTGCATTGAAGCGGCTGCCCCGTGATCCCTTCAGAAAGTTGCGTCCCAGCCAGCCATCATTCTTCATGTGGCTGATGATGGCCTCGATGCCGTTGCGCTGGTTGTACCAACGCCGCCGTTGTTTCTCTTGCTTGCGGCGCGGCTTGGCGAGCAACACCTTCGCCGGCCCCTCGTAGTTGTGGCCGCGGTAGCCTTTGTCGACATAGATCTCGCCGCGGATCTGCTGTCCCATCATCTGCTCGACGTGGGCGATCGTCCCCGCCAGCGTGTGGCCATCAAAGGGTCGTTGCTCGAGGGCTTGGGCGCCGATCACAAACTGTTCCCGCGCCGTGGTCACCAAACTCACCTTGTGTCCAAACTCAAACGGCTTGCGCAGTTTGCCCTTGGCGATGCATTGCGTCTCGGGCGCGTGCACACTGTAAATCTTGTTGGCCTCGCCGCGCTGCTGCCGGTAAAGTTGCAACGCCAGCCGCAGCAACTGCTGCCAGCCGGGCGTGCGATCCTGGGCCGGCAGCTTGCGGTCGATGTCGCGGAGCACCCGTCCCAGATAGGTCTTCAGCTTCTTGGTATGTTTGCGAATCCCCGCTTTGTGCCGCCCGCGCGCGCTGCGTCCCACCGCCGCCAGCATCCTCTTGCCACAACGCACATAACTTTGCCGCAGGGCTAATCCCTGTTGGCGCGCCTGGCGCACCAGTTTCCGGCGCATGTCGTCGTACAACTTCGCGTCCGTCGGATAGGCCACCGC